>Ga0079221_10000301_pt1 | contig 12888 bp, 14 predicted proteins | sample GAAS200_FD_75069 | JGI IMG/M metagenome (GOLD analysis project Ga0079221, IMG submission 75069) | Agricultural soil microbial communities from Georgia to study Nitrogen management - GA AS200 | ecosystem: Environmental > Terrestrial > Soil > Agricultural land | place: USA: Georgia | collected... | reverse complement strand
CTCGACCACTTCGGCGTGGACCCCAGGGGCAAGACCTGCCTGGATATTGGCGCGTCCACGGGCGGCTTTACTGACTGCCTGCTCCAGCATGGAGCCGCACGGGTCTTTGCCGTGGATGCCGGAACTAATCAGCTTGACTGGAAATTGCGGCACGACCCGCGTGTGGCGGCGATGGAAAAAACCAATGCCCGCTACCTTGGCTTCGACCAGATCGGCACGCTGGTCGCGCTGATTACGATGGACGTTTCCTTCATTTCGTCGACGCTGATTCTTCCCGTCCTTTCTCCCCTGCTTGACAAGGGAGCCAATCTGCTGGTGCTGGTGAAGCCGCAATTTGAAGTGGGCCCGAACCAGGTGGGCAAGGGCGGCGTGGTGCGTGATCCGCAGTTGCACGAGGAAGCCGTTGCAAAGGTGGCGCGGAAAGCCGCTGATCTAGGTTTCAAGGAAGTGGGCCGTGTTGAAAGTGTCCTGCCGGGGGTGGCTGGAAACCTGGAATTTTTCCTGCATGCTATTTGGCCGAAAAATGTCTAGAATAATTTATCAACCATGGCCCACAGCAGTGGGTCGATTAATCCGCATGAGCCCAGTGTTCTTATGACGATCAAGAAGATCGGTATTGTTTCCAAACCCAGAAAGGCGGAGATTCGTGAGATCGTTCCTCAACTGGTGGGGTGGCTTCGCGAGCGCGACATTGAAGTTTCAATTGACAAGGAAACAGGCGCTATCCTGGAGAGTTCGGAAAAGTGCCTTACGCGGAATGAGCTGCCCGGAAAGGTTGATTTGCTGGTGGTGCTTGGAGGCGATGGAACGCTGCTGGCCGCGGCCCGCGCTCTCTACCGGCGTGAAGTTCCCATTTTTGCCGTGAACCTGGGCGACCTGGGCTTTCTGACCGTGATCACCCGCGACGAGCTTTACCCGGCGCTCGAAGGTGTGTTGTCCGGGAATTATCGATCTGAGCGGCGCGTCCAGATTGAAGGTGAGCTGGTCCGCGCGGATGAAGTCCTCTCCAGTTTCCGGGCGCTGAACGACGTGGTCCTCAACAAAGGAGCCATTGCGCGCATTCAGGACTTTGAGGTTTATGCCGATGGCGAGTTCATTTCGAACTACAAATCCGACGGGCTGATCGTTGCCACGCCGACGGGCTCCACAGCCTATTCGCTGGCTGCCGGTGGGCCTGTTGTTTCTCCTTTCGTGGAAGCTTTTATGATCACGCCGATCTGCGCCCATACCCTTACCAATCGCCCACTGGTGCTCCGGGATTCCGCCAAAATTGAGATTGTGGTAAAGAGCCAGCGCGAAGCGGCTTATCTCACCGTTGACGGCCAGGTGGGTATCGCTACCCACAGCGAGGATATCATCCGGGTCCGCAAGTCCGATTCCTGCGTAGAACTGATCCAGCCTCCGCAAAGAAACTACTACGAAATTCTTCGCCAGAAGCTCAAGTGGGGAGAGCGGTAAAGCTCGCTCAGGCGTGAGTGTGGGCGATCTGGCGAATCCGCCGGACATGGATTTGTTTTTCGCGCTTGCGGGTCTGGGCAATGTCGTATGCGGCCTGCATCCGCATGAGTGTATCCATCTTGACGCCGAACGCTTTCTCGAAACGCAGCGCCATTTCGCCCGAGAGCGCGGCCCTGCTGTTCAGCAGGCTGGACAGGGCAGGCCGGGACACTCCCAGTGCCACTGCCGCCGCCGTCACCGACAGGCCGGCAGGCTTGATGATCTCGGTCCGGATGAAATCTCCGGGGTGGGGTGGGTTCTTCATCGGCATAGCGCAGACTCCTTCGGCCTCAGTGATAGTGTTCCAAATTTACGTCGCAGATTTCGCTCTCTATGGTGTCGATACGAAACGTCAAACACCGATTTCGTGTGACGCTCAGGCTCCATGTGCCCTTCCGGTCGCCGGTCAGCGTGTGTGCTTTCCACGTCGGGAGCAAACGTAGTTCCTCAGCATCTTGCATGCCGTCAAGGAATGCCAGCATTTTGCGGAGCTTTTCTGCCGTGTCGGGCGGCACGCCTTTGACGATTGCACACCCTCTTATTCACCATCCACTCAGATCCGCTCCTCGGTGCTCATCAAAGCACTTCACCGGCCATCAGGTCTTCCAGCCTTTCACGGTGCCTAATTAATTCAACTTCGCTGCCGGAAACCATCACCTCCGGCGGGCGGGGGCGTGAATTGTAATTTGAAGAGAGGACGTAACCGTAGGCGCCAGCGGTCATCACAGCGACCAGATCACCCGGTTCGAGGCAGGGTATTTCGCGATCGCGCGCCAGGAAATCTCCTGTCTCGCAGAGCGGTCCCACGACGTCCGCCATAAAGGTTTTCCCCGTGCGGTGTTCGACGGGGAGAATCTGGTGCAATGAACCGTAAAGCGTTGGCCGCATCAGGTCGTTCATGCCGGCGTCAACCACCACAAAGTGTTTTTTCCCTGTGTTCTTGATATAGAGAACGCGCGTTAGGAGGGCCCCGGCATTGCCCACCAGCGCGCGCCCCGGCTCAAGGATGAGCCGATAGTGCGTGGCGCTTATTCTTTTCTTGAGTTCCGCGGTCAGGAGGTCGATTTCCAACGGATTTTCATCCACATAGCGAATGCCGTAACCTCCGCCGAGGTCAAGATACCCCAGCCGGATGCCGTCACGCTCGAGCGCCTGCGCAAGCTCCAGAATTTCATCCAGCGCCTTGACGAAAGGATTAACGTCCAGGATCTGTGAGCCGATGTGGCAGGCGATCCCTCGCAGCCGCAGATCAGGGATCGTGGCGGCGTGCCGGAAGAGGTCCACAGCCTGGTCCTTGGGCACACCGAACTTGTGGATGAACTGTCCGGTTGAAATGTAAGGATGCGTGTCGGCCTCGACGTCGGGATTGACGCGAATCGAAACGTTGGCCTGCTTCTTCAGGTGGCGCGCGCGACGCGCGATGGCCTCCAGCTCTCCTGGCGACTCTACATTGAACATCAGGATGCCGGCTGCGAGAGCCTCGTCAATTTCCGTTCCGTCTTTGCCCACTCCGGAGAACACAATCGTGTCCGGCTTCGCCCCCACTTTGAGCACGCGGGCCAGCTCGCCTCGGGAAACGATGTCAAAACCCGCCCCGGCCTGCCGCAGCAGGTTAAGGATCTTGAGACTGGAATTGGCCTTCACCGAGTAGCAGATCAGGTTCGGGATTCCGGCCAGGCGGCCCTCGATGTGGCGGAAGTTTTCTTCAATCGCCGAGCGGCTGTAGACGTAAGCGGGCGTGCCGAACCGCGCGGCAACGTCGGCCAGCGATGCGCCCTCGCACTGCAATTCGTTCTGGAAGTAGTGAAAGTTTTCCATCGTGATTTTTTGGCTTTATGCCCGTCCCGGCGGAGTCTGCATTTCCGGCTGGCAACTTGAACCGCTGCGTCACTTCAGCGCACGCGTGCCACCACCAGCGTCTGGTCATCGCGCGGAGGCTGCCCCGCTTCGAAGCGTGCAATCTCGCTGAAGAGCAGCTCGATATTTTCGCGCAGCGGCCGCCTGGCGTTTTCGCGCAAAAGGCGCGCCACATTTCGCCCGCCGAACTCCTGAAGTTCAGGGTCCATCGCTTCTACTAGGCCGTCGGAGAAGAACGCAAGCAGGTCGTCCTTTTTAAGCTGGAGCGAAGTTTCCTGATATTCCGTGTGCTCCAGCAGGCCCAGCGGAACCCCTTCGGCATGAATGGGGCGCGAGCGTCCATCGCGTATCAAGAGCGGCAGGGGCATGCCGGCATTGGCCAGGCGTAGTGTCATCGTCTTCGGTTCCCAGATCGAGCACACGAGTGTGATGAAATGGGCTTCCACTCTGCGTTCCAGCAGAGTGGCGTTCAGCCTGCGGAGCAATTCCGGAATGGGAAGCCGCAGAGGCGCCAAACTTCGCAAAATCCCTCCTGCGAGCGCGCCGTACAGGGCGGCGGGAGCCCCTTTGCCGCTGACGTCGCCCACAGCCAGCAAGTGGCGGTCTTTGCCGTAATTCAGAAAATCATAAAGATCGCCGCCCAGTTGCCGGGCCGGCTGGAACCGCAGATCGATCTCCAGTCCGGGAATGTTTGGCGAAGTCCCGGGCATCAGGAGCATCTGGATTTCCTGGGCGCGTTTCAGATCGCGCTCCAGCCGCGACTCGCTGCGCAGCACGCGCTCATAGAGCCGGGCGTTTTCAATCGCAATGGCGATTTGCGGCCCCAGGGTGGAAAAGATTCGGACGTGCTCATCGGTAAAGTAATTCACAGTCGGGCTTTCGAGATCCACAACGCCGATCACTCGGCCACGGTAGATCAGCGGCACCGCCATCTCAGCCCTGGTGTCAGGATAGATGCAAATGTAGCGCGGGTCCTTGCTCACGTCGTTGGCCACGACGGGCTCGAGCGAACTACCGGTAGCGCCCACGATGCCCTGGCCAAAACGGACCGTGGTCTTGTCCGGAAGGCTTTCGTCGTGGCGCAGCGTCAGCACCGAGTTGAAAGTTTTTGCCTGCTCGTCCGCCAGCATGATGCTGAACCGGTGATAATTCACCAGGCGCTTGGTGAGTGTTCCGACTTTGCGAAGCAGTTCGTTGAGGACGAGCACCGAGCTCAGTTCGCGGCTGACTTCATTCAGCAATTGCAGCGTTCGGGACTGGCGAAGGCTGCGGCGATAGAGCCGGGCATTCTCAATGGCCATGGCCATGCGGCCAGCTAGGAGTTCCAGCAGATTGATGTGCTGATCGGTAAAGAAATCGGGAGCACCCGCTTCCAGGTCGATTACGCCGATCACGCGGTTCTTCTGGATCAACGGAACAGCAAGTTCGGACCTGATGCCGGGCATGGACTGAATATAAGACGGCTCCGTCTGGACATCGTTCACGAGGATTGACTTGCGTTCGAGGGCGGCCCGCCCCACGATTCCTTCCCCTACTTTGATCCGAAGATTTCTGATCCGGTCTTCCGGATGGCCGACGTTGGAACGGATTCTCAATTCCTGGCTCTTCTCATCCAGGAGAAGGATGGCGAATATATTGTAATCGATGACGCGCTTGACGAGTTCTGCAATGCGCACCATCAACACCTCCAGGTCGAGCGTGGAGCTGATCTGCTCGCCGACTTCCATCAGCAGCGCCAGCAGTTCTGTTGCTCCAAGGGGTCGCACTTGTGATTTGACGATTTGCGACATGCATCATCCCGTAAGGCGATTTCGATGCACCCAACTCCCGCACCCGGCGTGCCGCAGCGGAATGGGATAGGATTGAAAAAATGAGGCCAGCAGCATTATCCGCCATTCTAGCATAACCGGGCAGATTGCCCCGGCTTGCGACTTCCGCCGGAAGCCGTAGTATTTCAGCCGGGATCAACCGAAAACCAGCGGGATGTACAATGGTTCTGTGGAGCGCGAGCGTTTCGAGCAACTTGCCAACGAGGTCCTGGAAAGCCTCCCCGATCCATTTCGCAGCAGGCTTTCTAATCTCGCGATCATTGTTGAAGATTCTCCGCCGGCGGAGCCCTATCGCGGTGGTCTGCTGCTGGGACTTTTCTCCGGGGTCCCGAGAACACTGAAAAGCGTCTTTTCCGCTGATCCCCCCAATCATATTTTTCTCTATCAAAAAAACATTGAGGCTGTCTGCTCGACCGAAGCACAAGTCCGGCGGCAGATTCGTGACACCCTTCTACACGAAATCGGACACTATTTTGGACTCAATGAAGAAGAACTCCGCGACGTTTAAACAAGCTTCCTGATTGCCAACTTCACCCACCCCGCAAAGGAATTGCAAATGCGGAGCGGTTGAGGCAGGTATAATGTTTCAAAGTGAGAGCGTTGGCAATCGACACCACCAGTGAGCATGGAGGGGCCGCGGTTTACGATCGGGGCGCATGCTTGGCCCTTGTTCAAAACGAGGAACCTGCTTCGCGCTATGCGGTCACGTTGTTTGACCTCGTGCATCGGGCGCTGACGCAGGCCCGCTTGGGCTACCCCGATATCGAGCTTTACGCTGTGTCAAACGGGCCGGGATCATTCACTGGAATCCGCGTAGGGCTTGCGGCGGCACAGGGCTGGGCAAAGGCCTTCGGGCGGCCCGTCAAGGGAGTAAACCTGCTGGAAGCCATGGTTGAGCAGGCCCATCCAGAAACGGACTGGGCGGTCCCGGCTCTTGACGCACGTCGCGGCGAGTTCTTTGCCTGCATTTACCGGAGAGTTGCCGATGCTGCCGGTGATCACCGCGGCTTTGAAGCGCTTGCGCCGGGACAGTTGGTGAATCCCAAACGCTTTGACGCCATGGTGGAGGCTCTCAACCAAGGTGGCCGGTGCAGCACCTTCGGTGGCGGGACGATTGCCTTCCTGACCCGCTCCCATGACCTGAAAGCGCGGTCCCTCGGCGAAAGCCTGGCGCAGGATGTTTCCAGGGTTGAACTGCCGGGAATGTTGCTTGATGCCATTGCGAGGATAGCGCTTGGTGCCTTCGAGCGGAGCGAAAAATCCACGCCAGATGAGCTGGACGCCTGCTACATACGCCGTTCTGACGCGGAAATGAACTGGCGGCCCTTTGTGGCCAAGGCAGGAAGCTGATTGAGCAAATCGAACACTGTCTCCTCCCCTGGAAAGCGCCGGAAAAGCTCCGAACCCTCCGTGTTTGATGCTGCGGCCAAAGTGCAAGTCAGGCGGTTCCGGCAGGATGATCTGGAGGCTGTCCTTGAGATTCAGAATACAATCAGAACAATTGCAGGCTGGCGAGGGCGTGATTATGAGCGGTTGGCCGCTGATCCCCAGGGAATGATCTTGGTGGCTGAGTCGGAGGCCCGGATGTTGCCCGAAATCGTGGGATTTTCCGCCTTCTATCGAATCGAGGAAGAATCAGAACTCTGGAACGTTGCGGTCCTCCAGTCGCATCGGCGCCAGGGTATTGCCCGCGCGCTCCTGAGAGAGGGGTGCAGGAGATTGGCCGATTCGGGCGTGCGCAGGGTCTTACTAGAGGTGAGGGAATCGAACCTGCCAGCGGTGGAACTCTATTATTCCCTAGGCTTTGAGTTGCTAGGCCGCCGGAAGGAGTATTACCTGAATCCGAAAGAGGATGCTCTGGTTCTAGTTTATAAGCTCGTTCAGCCGTGATCTTAGACTTGACGCCGAAATTCGCGGTCGTTGGTCGTTGCGAAGACGCCGGGCCCGGACGCAGAGTCTCACCTCGCAATTCAACCGTCCTGGTCGAGAGCCTTCAACCGAAATCGTGCAAGCCACGCACCATATGGTGTAAAGAGCTGGAAGCCTGGCCGGCGCAACGCGCACTGCCGGCGCCCGGCCTGAGAATCTAATGAACTGGAGCAACTGCAGTTGTCCGGTACCGTCCGCGTTGTACCCAGCCTTTGGAACGTCTCGTGCTACTTTTCCTCATGAAGTAATCCCTATTAGGAGGTTATACAACCTATGAAGAAGTTCTTTACGCTCATCGCCGCGATCGCTATGGCCACCACCTTGTCGATGCCGGCTTTCGCTGCGAAGAAGCACAAGAAGACTGCTGCCACGACCCAAACTCAAGGCAAGAAGCACGTGAAGCACGCCAAGAAGAAGGGTGCGAAAGAAGGTCAGAAATCGGGCCAGTAAGGCGCTACTCCAGCGGCAGCTGTTTTTCAGCTGCGTTCTTCATTAAAAGCTGCATTGCTGGTCATATCGTTCTTGATCGAAAACCCGGTCGTGTGGCCGGGTTTTCTTTTTCCGCTGGGCCCCGAAGCCGCCCAGGGCCTCGCCTTCTGGCTTGCTGTCTCCCCGCATACCTATCCAACCAGACAAGTTCATCTTTCCGGCTTGAACCCGCCGTGCGTGTGTGCTAGCCTGACGGAGTAAAATAATACCAGAGGGAGGTGGCACACCCGTGAGCACCCCTACCGAGGCCATCCGGGATAAATCGATGGCCAACAGCAACGAGTATCAGCGCCTTTGCGAGGAGCACGGCAGGTACGCAGCCGAACTGGATCGGCTGGAGGCCAAATCCTTCCTGACGGAAGATGAAAAACTTGAGGAAGTCAGGCTGAAGAAGCTGAAACTGCGCCTCAAGGACCAGATGACTGCGTTGCTAAAAACCGGGAAATCGGCTGCGTAGCCGGGGGAGCCGGCAGAGCGACCGATTCCTTGCCTCGCCAGTGAAGGGCTGAGTGAGGGCGGGGATATCTGCACTCAATCGTGGCGGGTGCCTGGGCCATGTCGGGCCTTGCTTCCTGAAGCCGGGGCCTGCGCACCCAGAGATATGGTGAAAGAGGGGTATTGGTACGGCCTGCCGCTGGTGTTAATCGCGGGCGGGCTGTTAGGCTTTGGGTTTTACTGGCCGGGCGGGTTTTTCTTTTTTGCCGCCGCATTCTTTTTTATCCTCGCGCTGTTCGTCCTGAATTTCTTTCGCGACCCCGAACGGCTGGTTCCATCGGGGCCCGGGGTGATTGTGTCCCCTGCAGACGGACGCGTGGTGGAGATTCGCCCAGAAGACTACGCCGGCCGTTCCCGCCAGCGAATCAGCATTTTCATGTCGCCGCTCAACGTTCACGTAAACCGCTCGCCCGTTGCGGGGAACATCGAGAGCGTGATTTATCGCAAAGGGTCCTTTCGAATGGCCTCCGGGCCCCGCGCATCGGTTGATAATGAATGCAACACGTTCACGGTGGCCGGCGAAAACGGCGAAATCATTGTCCGCCAGATTGCCGGTGTGCTGGCACGGCGGATTGTCTTCTGGAAAGAAATTGGCGACCGCGTGAAGCGCGGAGACCGCATCGGTATGATCAAGTTTGGATCGCGCGTGGACGTGCTGCTTTCTCCCGAGGTAGTCTTATCCGTGAAAATCGGCGATCATGTGAAAGCCGGGAGCACGATCATTGGCGCCAGCAGGTGAAATGGATCCCGGAGCAGACGAAGCAATGGAAGCGGCGACGAACAACCACCGGGTGCGGCGGGGCATGTACGTTCTGCCGAGCTTATTTACTGTCGGAACACTGATCTGTGGTTATTACGCTATCCTGAGCACTCTGCAGGGCTCGCAGTTGATGGCAGCCGGCGCGCTGGCCAGCGCCGCTTTTGACAATGCTGCCAAGGCGATCGGATGGGCGATTGTGTTCGACGGGCTGGACGGCCGTATCGCGCGCCTCACCAACTCAACCTCAAACTTCGGGCGTGAATTCGATTCACTGGCTGACGTGATCGCCTTCGGCCTGGCTCCCGGCGTGCTTGCTTACTCCTGGGGAGTGCGCCCGGCCATTGACGCTTCGCAGCTTCCATTGACGCACCACCTGCGCGCTGTGGGATGGATTGTTGGGTTCGCTTTCCTCATTTGCGGTGCGGCCCGCCTGGCGAGGTTTAACATTGAGTCCGGCAAGCCCGGCGTTGACCGCCGCTACTTTGTCGGCCTTCCCATTCCGGCGGCTGCCGGCGTTATCGCCGCCGTCGTGCATTGGCAGAAAGATCCTGTCACTTTCTGGCCATTCGCTGTGGTCTGGCTGCTGTTGGCACTTGGCCTGGCCTTCCTGATGGTTAGCCGGGTCCGCTACTACAGCTTCAAGTCGCTTGACCTCCGCCGCCGGCGTACTTACGTAACGACTATTTTTATCGGGCTCGTCATTCTGGCCATCCTGTTTTATTCGGAACCTGTCCTGCTGGTGCTGGCGCTCAGTTACGCGCTGTCCGGTCCTGTCCACGAGATTCCCGGCCGGCATCGCCCCGGCCCTTCCGTTCGCGAAGAGGTGAAAGCCCGATGAAGACCGCAGGCTACGATGTGGCTATTATCGGTGCATCCACACTGCTCGGTAAAGAGCTCCTGGAAGTTATTGAGGAGCGCAAGTTCCCGGTCGCCAAACTGGCGACCGTTTCCGGAGAAGCCGGCGAGCCCAGTTTGCCCATCCTGGACCTCAGCCGGCGGCGCCGTGCCGCAGCGGATTACCAGGAAGAGGTTCCCGCCCGTTTTGATTTCGCATTTATCGCCGCGGAACACCCGGGGCTGGCTTCCTGGATGGAGCGGGCCAGCCGTGAACGGAACGGTCCCCAGGGTTCGCGCGTCGTCATCGATCTTTGTTCAAGCGATCCGCAGGGCTCGACCGCTGATTTGCGGGCGCCTTTCATCGAGGGACCTTCCGCCCCCGCTCACGACTCTGCCGCCGGTAAGGGCCTCCATGTGATTGCTGCTCCGCACGCCGCGACGCTGGTCACGAGTGTTCTGCTGTTGCGGCTGGCGGCACGGCTCCGCCTGCACAGTGCAGTGGCGCAAATTTTCAGTCCGGCTTCTGAAATAGGGCCGCGCGCGATTGACGAACTTCAGAAGCAGACGATCAATCTGCTCAGTTTTCAGAAAGTGCCGCGTGAAGCCTTCGGAGCCCAGATTGCCTTCAACTTGCTGCCGCGCCTGGGAGCCGGCTTCGAGAAGGCGGATGGCGTGGAGTCGCGCGTGCGAAACGAATTGAATTCCTGGCTCGGCGGACGTGCCCCGGCGCCCGCAGTCCGGCTGATCCAGGTACCCGTGTTTTACTCCACCGCAGTTTCGCTCTACGCTGAGACCGAGGAACGCGTGCCGCCCTCGGATCTGGTTGCGGCGCTGGATGGCGCGCCCGTGGTTATCCGGCGGGCATCCGAGAAGGCACCATCGCAGGCTGATGCGGTGGGCTCCAATGAAATCCTGGTTGATGCGATTCAACCCGATGCCGCGCATCCTGCGGGCCTCTGGCTCTGGGCCGTCGCGGACAACATGCGAATTGCTGCCGTCAACGCCGTTTTGATTGCGGAGGAGCTGCACCGCCAGCGCCAGCCGCTGCATCTGCTGAAATGAAATCCCTCCTCCGTGCCATCGCCACCGCGCTTGCCGTCTGCTCTACCCTGCTGACAGTTGCCTGCGGGTATCACGTGGCTGGCACCGCGACGCGTCTGCCGCCCGACATCAGGACCATCGCCATTCCGGTGTTCGCCAACAAGAGCACCCGATTCCGGATTGAGCAGCAGGTCGCAGCCGCTGTTACGCGCGAGTTCATCGAGCGCAGCAGCTTCCGAGTCATGCCCGAGCTCTCGGGCGCTGACGCCGAACTGAAGGGAAGCATCAACTCCGTTCACTCCGGTGTCCTTACGTTCGACCCCAACACCGGCAGAGCCACCACCTTTCAGATTCAGGTGACTGCCGACGTCGAACTGGTCGATCTCCACACCAGGAAGGTGCTGTTTTCCAATCCCAATTACGTCTTCCGCGGGGAATACCAGGTCAGCCAGTCCACCACCGCGCTTTTCGAGGAAGACGAGCCTGCCCTCGAGCGCCTCTCGCAGGATTTCGCCCGCACCCTGGTCACCGACATAATCGAGAATTTTTAGTCATCAGTAGCGACGCTCCTGCCTGCCGCCGCCGAAGCTTTCGGCGGTCTCAGCGCCATCAAAAGGTCCGGCACAGAGGGCACAGAGCCTCCCGTGTACGCAGTCTCGCCTACGTCGGTGTTATCATGAAACAAAAATCAGGAGGCGTGAATGGGAGAGCATCTTCAAGGAAAAGTTGCAATCGTAACGGGTGGTACGCGCGGTATCGGATATAGCATCGCGCAGCGGCTGCTAGACGAGGGTGGTAAGGTTTTCATCTGCGGGCGCAATGCCGGGCATCTGAAGAAGGCGCTGGAGTCGCTCGAAAAGCAGTCCGCGGGCAATGTGGACGGTATCACGGCGGACATGCGCCGCTACGAAGACTGCCGCAGACTGGTGCAGACCGCGGCTGAAAAATTTGGCGGGATCGATATTCTAATCAACAATGCGGGATTGGGCTACTTCAAGTCCGTGGACCAATTGACGCCCGAAGAGTGGGACGAAACCATTCAGACGAACCTCTCGGGAGTTTTTTACTGCTGCCGGGAAGCCATTCCGCTGCTTCGCAAGCGTGGCGGTGGTTACATTTTTAATATCTCCAGTCTGGCAGGCGTGAATCCTTTCGCGGGCGGCAGCGCCTATAATGCTTCCAAGTTCGGGCTGAACGGATTCAGCGAAGCCATGATGCAGGACGTGCGGCATGATGGCATCCGCGTCAGCTACATCATGCCGGGCAGTGTTGACACCGACTTCGGCGCTGCTCCGGGAAGCAAGTCCAGCGCCACATGGAAGCTGACGGGAGAGGACATCGCCAAGGCTGTAGTGGACCTGTACAATTTTCCAAAGACGGCGCTCGCCAGCCGCATCGAAATGCGGCCTTCGCAGCCGCCGAAAAAGAAATAACACCTGGAGGTTCTCTGATGAAATTTCACGGGCTGAAAGCCCTGCTGACGATCGGAGCCGTGATCGTCACCGCCGCGTTCATCTACTCAGGAACGAGGGAGGCGCCCCAAGTCCCCCAGGTAAAACTTCTGCGCACACCCGGCGGCGGGATCCAGCCTCAGACCGCAGTCGATTCGCGCGGTGTGCTCCACATGATTTACTTCACGGGCGACGCATCGGACGGCAACATCGAGTACGTCCATCGCGCTCCTGGTGCGAAGGCGTTTTCCAAACCCATTCGGGTGAATAGCCAGCCGGGCAGCGCACTGGCGGTGGGTACGGTGCGCGGACCTCAAATAGCGGTCAGTCCAAACGGGCAGGTTGATGTCGTCTGGTTTGGCTCGTCGAAGGCAATTCCCAAAGGACCCGACGGTTCAACGCCACTCCTGTTCTCCCGCCTCGACTCGTCCGGTACAGCCTTCACGCCGCAGCGCAATCTGGTGCAGTATGCCAAGGGCCTCGACGGCGGACTTTCCGTTGCCGCGGGTTCGGAGGGTAACGTCTACGTCGTATGGCACGCGACTGGAACAAAGCCCGGTGAAGCCCATCGGCGGGTTTATCTGGCGCGGTCCATCGATGGCGGCAAGAGCTTCGCGCGCGAGGTTCCGGTATCGCCTGCTACGCTGGGCGCCTGTGGCTGCTGCGGAATGCGCGCCTTTGTTGATCGCAGCGGCGCTTTGTT
>Ga0079221_10000298_pt1 | contig 12928 bp, 11 predicted proteins | sample GAAS200_FD_75069 | JGI IMG/M metagenome (GOLD analysis project Ga0079221, IMG submission 75069) | Agricultural soil microbial communities from Georgia to study Nitrogen management - GA AS200 | ecosystem: Environmental > Terrestrial > Soil > Agricultural land | place: USA: Georgia | collected... | reverse complement strand
TCGCTCGCGACGCGATTTCGCACGATCAGGGCGGCGGAGTCTTCACCCAGATGGGCGACTCCCCCATGAACATCTACGCCGTGCCGCTGCACCGCAACGACAAAGCAGCCGGCGCTCTGGCGGTTATCTACGACACCTCGTTCATCGACACACGCGTGCTCCGGACGCTCCGCGACGCTCTGCTTTCCGCGCTGCTGGAAACGCTGCTGATCGCGCTCTTCGCGCTGATTCTCGTTCGCTGGGCGTTCATGGATCCCCTCAAACGTACCGCTCGTTGGCTGAGAGTGCTGCGTATCGGAGGAGCGCATTCTCGGCCCGCTTTACCGCGCGGTGAACTCTTCGAGCAGATCAACCGCGAAGTGACGAACCTCGCGCGCGACCTGGACGCGGCTCGAGCCGCCGCGGAGGAAGAAGCGCGCTTGCGCGAGTCTCATGCTTCGATCTGGACTGCCGATCGCCTTCGGGTGAGCTTGCGAAACAAACTGCGCGACAAGCCGCTTTTCGTGATCTCCAACCGCGAACCATACATGCACGTCCACGGAGACCGCGGCATCGAGGTTATCGTCCCAGCGAGCGGCCTGGTTACCGCCATTGAGCCCGTGCTCCTCGCCTGTGACGGCACCTGGATCGCGCATGGAGCGGGCGATGCGGACCGCGAGATGGTCGACCGCGAAGACCGCCTGCGTGTTCCCCCGGACCGGCCGAGCTACACGCTGCGGCGTGTGTGGCTTAGCGATGACGAAATCAAGGGCTACTACGAAGGCTTCGCGAACGAGGGGCTGTGGCCGCTGTGCCACATCGCCCACACGCGCCCAACGTTTCGCCCTGAAGATTGGCTGCACTACCAGCAAGCCAACCGCAAATTTGCCGATGCCCTCCTGAAAGAGATGGATGGCACGGAATCGCCGATTGTGCTGGCGCAGGATTACCATTTTGCGCTGCTGCCGCGCATGACCAAAGATGCCCGGCCGGACGCGCGCGTAGCCATCTTCTGGCACATCCCCTGGCCAAACCCCGAGGTGTTCGGGATCTGCCCGTGGCAACGCGAACTCGTCGACGGCTTGCTCGGCGCGGACCTGATCGGTTTCCACACGCAGACTCACTGCAACAATTTTCTCGAAACTGTCGATCGCGCCGTTGAAGCGCTGACCGAGTGGGACCGCTTCGCCGTCAACCGGCAAGGACACCTGACGCGCGTGCGCCCCTATCCCATCAGCGTGGCCTTTTCGGAGAACGGCCTGGTCGGCGGCCATTCCAACGCCGGCGAAGAACGAGCCGCCATTTGCGCCGAACTGGGCATCGAAGCGTCGCTGCTGGGCATAGGCGTCGACCGCGTCGATTACACCAAAGGCATTCTTGAGCGCTTCCGAGGAATTGAGCTCTTTCTGGAGACGCACCCCGCTTATCACCGGCGCTTCTCTTTCGTGCAGATTGGGGCGCCGAGCCGCACGCACATTCCTCGCTACCGGCAGTTTCTCGATGAAGTTGCTTCGGAGGCGGAGCGAATCAACGCGCGATTCCAGAACGGCAAATGGAGGCCCATCGTTCTGCTGCAGCGGCATCACTCGCACCAGGAGATCGCACGTTACTATCGCGCGGCTTCGGTTTGCCTGGTTACTTCGCTCCACGATGGAATGAATCTGGTGGCCAAGGAATTCATCGCCGCGCGGGACGACGGGAAAGGCGTGCTGATCCTCAGCACGTTTGCCGGGGCAGCGCGCCAGTTGCCCGATGCTTTGCTGGTCAATCCTTACGACGTCGAGCAACTGGCTTCCGCGATTCACCGCTCTCTCGAAATGTCCGAAGAGGAACAGAGCGAGCGGATGCACCGAATGCGCGAGAGCACTCGCGAGCACAACATTTACCGGTGGGCCGCCAGCTTGCTATCCGATTTGACGGACATTCGCATCGATGCGCCCGAGCGCGTCGAGACTTAACCGGGACCAGGCTGCTCGGTCAGGCCGGCGTGAAGCGCTCGCGGTGCTGCTTCAGCAGGAACTGGTCGGTCATTCCCGCAATGTAATCACAAACGACCACCGGTCTGGGCGTATCGCCGGTCAGCTGTTCGTGGGTCGACGGCATCGATCCCGGAACCTTCGCGTAAAATTCGAACATTTGCTCGAGGCACCGCACCGACCGGTCGCGGTCCTCCGTGATTTCCGGCCGCTCGTACACATGGTCGAACAGGAATTTTTTCAGCCGGGCATTTTCCGCGGCAAGCGGTTCGCTGAAGCCCGCGAGCCTGTTCTTGGCGCATCGCACATCTTCCAGGCTTCTCAGACCGGAAGCCTCCGCCCGTTGTCTCACGGTTTCGATCAGGTCCGTAGCCAGCTCGTTCAGTACGCGCTTCAAAGCCTCATTGAACTTTAATTTCTCGCGTCCCTGCGGATGCGAGCGGTGCACATCGCCGTACGCGCGATCGAAAATCGGCACTTCCCGGCGGAGCACATCGAGGGCCAGCAGACCTGCTTCTCTCGCGTCGTCCAGGTCGGCGGTGTTGTAGGCGATTTCGTCGACGGGATCGATGAGCTGCGCTTCGAGAGGCGGCCGCAAGTCCAGCAGGTATTCGGCAAGTTCCGGGTGTTGGGCAGCGTTGTAATCGCGCGAGTGCTTGATGATCCCCTCGCGCACTTCAAACGTCAGGTTCAACCCCGGAAAGTCGAGATACTTCTGCTCGAAGTGCTCGACAATGCGCAAAGCATGCAGATTGTGGTTGAATCCGCCGTGATCCCGCATCAAATCGTTGAGCTTGCGCTCACCCGCATGTCCAAAGGGCGGATGGCCGATGTCGTGCACCAGCGCGAGGGCTTCCACAAGCTCGACGTTCAAGCCCAGCGCGCCCGCCAATGTGCGGGCGATCTGCGCGACCTCGAGCGTGTGGGTGAGACGGTTTCGGAAATGATCCGAATAGCGCGTGGTAAAAACCTGGGTCTTCGCCTCCAGTCGGTGAAAAGCCCTGGCGTGGATGATGCGGTCGCGGTCCCGCGCATATTCACTGCGATAAGGATGCCGCGGCTCCGGAAAGCGCCTGCCGCGCGAATCCGCTTCGCGCATGGCCCAAGGGACCGCTTGTAAGGAGGATGAAATGGCCGCTCCGCTTCGCAGCGGCTTCTGCCGCGAGCTAGGATTTTGGCGCCGGCGCCATCATGTTGAGGCCGCGCTCGGCTCGTTCGGCGACTGTCGTGTTCGGGTAGTCTTTCTTGAGCTGTTCATACAGAGAAGCCGCCTCCTGCGGCTTGCTTTGCCGCAAAAGATCGGCCATCTCAAGGAGGACCATCGGTTTGGGTACAAACACCGAATTGGCGTCCGCCAGCGCGCGGTAGATCTTGACCGCTTCCTCGGTCTTTCCGGTGCGCCCGTAAATATTGGCCATCTGGTATTGCGCCATCGCCGCCAGTTCTTTGTCGCGTCCCGCGTCGATTTTCTTCAGTTGTTCCAGCGCCTGATTCTGGTGTTCCAGGTCCTCGAGGCAAAGCGCCGCATAATAACGCGCCAGCTTCCCCGAGTTCGTCCGGGGATACTTGTCCGCCAGCGCCAGGAACTTCTGCGAAGCGTCCTGCGCTCGGGCCGATTCGCTTAAATAGGATGGCTCCCCCGCCTCTACAGGCTGGTTCGCTCCGCGGATTGGCGCGTTGAACACCTTCATGGCCGCGTCCATCTCTGCGGACGCCTTCAAATTCTGGCGGTCCGAGTAAAACTTCCAGCTCGCGTACCCGATCGCCGCGATCAGCGCGATGGCCACCACGACCGCTACCGCTTTGCTGTGTGAATAGAAAGCCTCCGCTCCGTGCTCAATCGACTCGCGAATCTTGTCTTGCTTCAATTCTTTGCGGGAAATATGCTCAGCCACGCTTCCTCTCCTGCGATGTCTTGGGAAACACTCATCCTAGCACAGCCGCGGCCTTCCCAAGTACCTTGCCTGCTCGAATTATGACGCTTGCGTCACGCGTTTCGCGCTTCGCGCGCCTGCCGCAAACCGCCGGTGCTATCTTGAGGTTATGCAAGTGGCCTGCAGTCATTGTGGCAAGCAGCATGTGCTGAACGACGCCGACGTGGAAAAGCACGGCAAGGTTCAGTTTCATTGCGCCAAGTGCAACAAAATAACCATCGTTCAGGCGGAAAAACGGCCGGATATGACCATGGTGATCTCGCCGCTGCCTTCTTTTGCGCGCGCCGATTTGAACATCGGCTCGGCGCTCATTCAGGAGGACCCCACGCTGCGGCTTCCCGCAAATTTCTCGATCGTCTTGACCGTGCTCAGTGGTCCTTCGCAGGGAAGCGTGCATACGTTGAAGAGTCCCAGGTGCGTAATCGGGCGCCAGGGGGCGGACGTGCCCATCAATGATCCGGAAATCTCCCGGCGTCACTGCCTGATCGAAGTGCGCGATCGCAACGTCAGCCTGAAGGACCTTGATTCGACAAACGGCACGTTTTTCGATGATGAGCGCGCCAGGGCGGCGGTGCTCCTGGATGGCGCTGAGTTCCGTATCGGCTCCAGCGTGATTCGCGTCAATTTTCAGCGCTAGTAGCCGGTTCGAAACACGAGTCCCGGTTCTATCCAAAGTAGCGGAATCCCTGCCAAAATTCCGGCCATGTTTTTTGCAGGCCCCGGCAAACGAAAATGTCCGGGTAGTCGCCCGTCTCTTCGTTTTTCACTCCGTAGCGGTTCCAGGTGTGCGCCGCCAGCCGGCACGATGCAAAATTCTCATTGACGAAACCCTGCGAAAAGCCGACAACGATCAACGTCTCGGGAGGAGGGTCGCCATACCCGCGCTGCCAGAACGAATTGATTCCGCTGATGGCTCGCGGCAAGCCGAATTGCGGCCCGTAGAGATTAATGGCCCCGGCTTCTCCGTAATTCCCGGCCATTACCCCGAGCCGCGCACGATCCGCCTCCGGCAGTGAATCTCGAATGGCGGCCACAGTCTCTACCAGTTCCGGCCAGCCGATTTCTTCGCGGAAGTCCCCCTGAATACGGCTGGCAACGTTCCACCATCTTGAGTTCACCGGCGCGAGGGGCATTGCAATGGCGCTCACTAGAACGATGTCCACGGCCAGGCCGGTCCATGCCACAGCCCGCGCGAGCGCAGTCCAGCCGCGCCGCGCCGACGCCAGCCACTGCTCGCCCCACACGCTGCCGCCGGCGTACAGCATCGGGTAGCCCGCCGCGAGGTAATAGGCACGGCCCCTGGCCACTAAAAAGAGCGCCAGGGGCACCAGGTACATCCACGCGAGCATCCGGAACTTCCGGCCGCCCGGCGCGAAAAGGAAAAAAGACAGGCCCGCGAGCCACAGCGGGGTCGCCAGCAACGTCAGCATCAGTTGACTCGGCATAAAATTGTCGGCCCGTCCGATGCGCACATCCCGCGTGTGAATATGCCGTAGAAATTCCGCGGAGATGAAATGGTTCTGCGCTTGCCAGACGACATTCGGCAGAAAAATCAGAACAGAAAGGGCCGCTCCGTACCACAACCACCTGCTCCGCAGGTATCGCCGGGCGTCCGTCGCCAAAACGCCCGCCACGATGCCCAGGGCAAAAAAGCCCATCGTGTATTTCGTTTCCATCCCGAGGCCGATGGCGACGCCGATGGCCAGCCACCAACGCGGATCTCCGGACTTTGACAGGCGCACCACGAAATACGCGGCCAGCACCCAGAAAAAATAGTCGAAGGAGACGTACTGCATGAGCGCACCTCCGCCCAGGCAGAAGGGAATCGCCGCCGTCGCCGCAATCAACTGCGCTCCGCGCCGGCCTCCCATTTCGCGCGCCATCAGCCCGGTCAGCAGCACTGCCGCGGCTTCGGCGACCGCCGCGAAAAACCGGAAGCCCGTCAGAGAAGTCCCAAACAGGAGCAGCGATAGTCTTCCGAAGAACGGCGTCACGGGAGGATAGGCCACATAGCCCCACGCCAGATGCCTGGCGTCCTCGAGCGTGGCCAGTTCATCCCGGTGGAACCCGTAGCGCTTCCCGGTAAACCAGTGCACGGCGATGGTCGCCAGCGCGATGTAAATCAGCACCGCCACATCGCTGGTCCAGAAACTGGTCGTGCGGTCCTGCGTGGAGGTTTCGGTTGCTTCCATGGCGCATCATCTTAGGGCGCGCCGCAAACCCGGGTCAACGCGCGCGGCCCTTATGCCGCCGGCGAACTCGCTTTCTGTTTGTGAGATACTGGCGACGAACCGCCAGCCTGCGCCTCCATGAATCGTCTTTCCGCCTGTCTCATCACTCTGAACGAAGAGCACAACCTCGGGCGGGCGCTCGCTTCCCTTCGAGACGTCGCCGACGAGGTCGTTATCGTCGACTCCGGCAGCACCGACCGCACCGCCGAGATCTCACGGGAACACGGCGCGCGTTTCTTCACCCAGCCGTGGACGAGCTACGCCGAGCAGAAGAATTTTGCGGCCTCGCAGGCGACGCACGAGTGGATCTTCTCGATGGACGCCGACGAGGAACTGAGCTCCGCGCTGCAGACTTCGCTGCTCAACTGGAAAAAGCGCGCCGCGTCATTTCCGGTTTACGAAGTCTCCCGGCGCACCTGGTACCTCGGAGCCTGGATCCGGCACTCCGGCTGGTATCCCGATTTTCAGCGCCGCCTCTATCGCAAGGACGCTGCGCAGTTCTCCGGCATCGTGCATGAATCCTTGCGCTTTGCCGGCGCGCCTGGCCGGTTGCAAGGCGATCTCCTTCACTACACCATCCGCGATTTCTCCGAGCACGAAGCTAACGTCGAAAAGTATTCTTCACTCGCCGCACAGCAGATGCTTGCGCAAGGCCGCCGCCGCTGGCGCGCCGCGTTGTAGTTCGCCACGCCCTGGAGTTTTTTCCAGAACTTCGTCCTGCGCGGCGGATTCCTTGACGGGCACCGCGGCGCATTGATTTCGCAGATGGCCGCCCGCACCGTCCGGCTGAAATACTCCAAGCTTGGCAAGCTGATTCAGGCCGAGCGCGCGAATCGCGGAGCTTCGTTGTGAAACTGCTGCTCGTCGACCTCGAAACCGAGTGGCGCGGCGGACAAAATCAATTCCTGCTTCTGCTCCAGGGACTGCGCGAACGCGGTCACACCCCCGAATTGCTCGCCGTGCAAGGATCCGCGCTTGCGCAACGCGCCTCGGAAGCCGGTCTCCTGGTGCATGTGGCTTCGCGGCACGCGGCTCGCTTCGGGACGGTCCAGACGACTCGCCGTCTGCTGGCCGAGCGGCTCTTTGACCTCGTTCACGTAAACGAATCTCATGCCCTTACCGCCGCGTGGCTGGCGCGAACGCATCGTCGTGTTCCGCTGATTGTTTCGCGCCGCGTCGGCTATCCGCTCAGTCGAAGCTGGCTTGCGCAGAAGCGGTTTCATGCCGCCGCCGCGATTATTGCGAATTCACAATGGGTTGCAGAGCAAGCCGCCGCCGCCGGCGCGCCCCGGGAGAAGCTTACGGTCGTCTACGAAGGCGTGAACGTTCCCGCGCTTCCCAGTGCGGAGGTCCGCTGCGAGGCGCGCCGGCACTGGAACATTTCGCCGGACGAACCACTTCTGGGCTGCGCCGGCGTTCTTTCTCGGGACAAAGGCCATGAGTACGTGCTTCGCGCCCTCGCGCAAATTCACAATGAGTTTCCGCGCGCGCGCCTCCTTCTCGCCGGCGACGGCCCGGAGCGGCCTCGCCTCGAACGCCTCGCGAAAGAGCTCGGCGTCGGGGACTGCGTAATCTTTGCGGGCTTCGTCAGGCAAATTGAACTTTTCTATCAGTCGTTGGACATTTTTGTTTTCCCCTCGCTTTTTGAGGGACTGGGCACTTCCCTTCTGGCCGCGATGTCCTATGCCGTCGCTGGCATCACATTCTTCGGGTGCGCGCTCGGCGAAATCGTCGAGAATGGCAAGAGCGGCATTCAGGTACAGCCGGGAGACGCACCTGAAATCGCGCAGGCCATCTCCCAATTGCTGCGCGACCCGAGCCTTGCCGCGCAGATGGGCGCGGCCGGCCGTGCGCGCATCCAGCAGATTTTTTCCGCGGATCGCATGGTGGATGGGACGCTCCGCGTCTATCACGACGCTCTGGACGCCGCTTCCCGACCCTGATACTTTCTTCGCCAACCTGTTCTGCCGGGCCCCATCCTTTGTTTGGAGCGTTCCCATGCGCCTGATCGCGTCCTTGCTGTTCAGTTGCGTTCTTTCGGCCCCCTTTGCGGCCGCACGGCAGAACCCTCCGCGGGCTCTCTCCGATCTTGGGCTGACCGCTGTCGGCCGGCAGCATCATCCGATTCACACCAGCAGCCGCGAGGCGCAGGACTACTTCGACCAGGGCCTTACGCTCATCTACGGCTTCAACCATGAAGAAGCGGTGCGCGCATTCCAGCGAGCTGCGGACCTCGATCCTGCCTCGCCCATGCCGTTGTGGGGAATCGCCAACGCCGTCGGGCCCAACTACAACATGGACGTGGATCCCGAACGCGAGAAACTGGCCTTCGAGACCATTCAAAAAGCCGCGAAGTTGGCGGAAGGCGCGCCGCAGGTGGAAAAGGATTACGTGGCCGCGATGGCCGCACGCTACTCCGGCGACGCCAGTCCCGACTACAAAAAGCTGGCTCTCGCCTATGCCGCCGCCATGCGCGACCTTTCGCAGAAATACCCGGATGACCTCGACGCCGCGACCATGTACGCGGAGAGCCTCATGAACCTCAATCCCTGGAAATTGTGGTCGCACGACGGCAAGCCCGGAGAAAACACCGTGGAAATTGTGCGCGTTCTCGAGTCCGTACTCGCCCGCGATCCGAATCATGCGGGCGCGAATCACTTTTACATTCACGCCGTGGAAGCCTCGCCGAATCCCGCTCGCGCCATTCCCAGCGCGATGCGCCTCGAGTCGCTTGTTCCCCAGGCGGGACACCTTGTTCACATGCCCGCGCATATTTACGTCCGCACCGGCGATTACCTCGCCGCCGAAAAACGCAACGAAGTCGCCGCTGCCGTGGACCGTTCTTACGCCGAAAAAGCCGCGCAACAGGGAAGCATCTACGACCTGATGTACCACAGCCATAACGAACACTTCCTGGCCTACGCGGCCGCTATGAGCGGGCAATACGCGGTAGCCAAGGCCGCCGCGGATAAAATGGCGGCGCGGCTGGCGCCCCACGCTCAGATGATGGCCATGCTTGATTTTTTCATCGTCACGCCCATCTGGGTGGATGCGCGCTTTGGAAAATGGGACTCCGTCCTCGCACGACCCGAACCCGCCAAAGAACGGCAGGGGCTGCACATTTACTGGCGTTACGCGCGTGTCCTCGCGCTCGCCGCAAGAGGAGACGCTGACGGTGCTTCCGCCGAATTCAGCAAATTCAGCTCGGAAGCCGCCGTCATTCCTGCGGACTTGCGCCTCGGGGACCAAAATACCGCGGCGGGAGTCCTCGCCGTCGCCTCGCAAGTTCTCCAAGCCAGGCTCGCTGCCGCGCGAGGCAACCCGGAAGAAGCCCTCCAGCACTGGCGCTCCGCCGCGGAAGTGCAGGACGCCCTGAACTATTCCGAGCCTCCGGACTGGTATTTCCCCGTTCGCGAATCGCTGGGCGCCGCGTTGCTCGCCGCCGGAAAGGCGCAGGACGCGGAAGCCGTGTTCCGTAAGGATCTCGAACAGCATCCGCGCAATCCGCGTTCCCTCTTCGGGCTTCTGCAAGCCCTCAAGGCCCAACAACGCGATTCTGACGCGGCATGGGTTCAGCGGCAGTTTGACGAAGGCTGGAAAGACGCAGATACGAAGCTTACGTTGAAAGACCTCTGAAGACTTTTGCCCAAAAACGGCTGAAGCGCCACCGGGCTCCTTCTCAGTCCGTGTAGCGCTTCAACCCACTTCAAATTTGCACCAGTTATCTGTTTCCACGTTGTTCCGTTTGTTCCCTCCGATCCGCTTCGCCGTCAGGCCGAGCTAACTTGCGTTTTATACAACCCATCGTCCCTTGGCTTCGAGGAACTCCACGCCGATCGCAAAGCCGTCGCCTTGCAATGGCTGGCAGTACGCTACCCGAGCCGAGGAACGAAACTCTCCCGTGCGCGAGGTGAACATCAGCCGGTCCCCCGGCTCCCACCGCCTCACGCTCACCACGCGAGCGCCTTTGGCGCTCACGTTCTCCGTAAACGTCGATTCTGCGCCCGGCACTTGCCGGTTCCCTTCCAGGTACACGCTGATTTCCATCGGAATTCGCCGCTCGATGCGATGAAAGGGGTAAAGCAATTTGCGCGGCATGATCGTGATTCATCCTCACAAGCACGCCGCTATGCGTGTCAGATTCTGTACGCTGCTTCGCCCGTGGTATTTCATCCGGTAAAGCGCCCGGTCGGCCGCCGCCAGCAATTTTTCCGGCGTATCGCCGTCCTCGGGAAACGCGGCCACGCCGGAGCTCGCCGAGAGCACCGGCAGTTCCCCTTCGGTGCTCAGCCGCTCCCGGATGCGCCCGACAATCCGTGCCGCGATTTCCTTGCCGGCTTCCGGCAACACAATCGCGAACTCATCCCCGCCATATCTCGCCGGCGTATCGATGGCCCGGCTGTGATGCCGCAGAATCTTTCCCAGCCGCACCAGCGAGCGGCTGCCGGTCAGATGACCGTATTGGTCGTTGATCGCTTTCAGCCCGTCCATGTCGAACAGCACCACGCTGAAGGGCCGCTGCGTACGCCGCGAACGATCGAGCTCCGCTTCCATAACGCTGAGCAGCCGGCGGTAATTTGCCAGCCCGGTCAGCGGATCGCTCACCGCCATCGTCCGCACCTGGTCGAAAAGTCTTGCCTGATCCAGCAGCGCTCCGCACAGCATCACCACATAACTCGCCGTCTTGGCTGCTTCCGCCACGAAGAACGGGCCATCCAGCAACTGCCGCGAAAACGCCGCCGAGACGTGGCACACCACATTCAGCGAGGCCACCACGAACAGCGCGTAGTCATAGAGCGAAGCCGCGTTCTTGTCGCTGTGGAAGCGGTGCCGGAAACCCAACGCCGCAACGAGGAACAACAGACCGGGAAGCAAATCCCAGGGCCGGGAGAACAGTGCGTCTCGATGCACCGTCGGCGACGCCGGCGCCGCCAGAAATGCCGCGCTGGTTGCATAGGCGCCCAGCGCTACCACCAGCAACGCGCCCGCCAGTTCCTTGCTCGGCTGCCGCGCCGTCGGCATGTACCGCTCTACCGCCAGCGCCGCCAGCAGCAGCACCGCCAACAACGTGCGGCCCACCATCCATCCCATCGGTATCCGGTACATGGCCAGCGGCCCGGAGTGAAGAAATCCGTTGAAGCCGAAGTAGCCTACCGTTTCGAGCATCCCGGAGAGCACAAACCCAAACGCCAGGATCATCGCCGTGCGGTCGTGGGTTCCGCGGAACCGCACGAGCGCATTCGCCGCGTAGCAGAAACTCAGCAGCGTGCCTCCGACTTCGAGGTACAGGTACGTCTGCATGCTTCCGGAGAAATCGCTCTGGCGGAGGTAAAAAATGAAGCCGAAGAACAGGGCGAGAAGGGCGGCGCCGAGCGCCAGCAGGACGCGCGACGGCTTCTGCCGCAGAACCCCGATGATTTTGCCCCAATCGCCCAAGAAAACCCCCAAAAGCCGGAGAAACCCCAATGAGTACGGACAATTGCAAGCAAGTGCCCTTTTCCGCCTTAAATCTCATGTCTCCAAACGGCTCATTCCAAGCAACTTACGAGAGGGTCCCGAACGGAGTGTCGGGCCCCGCCGTGATGCGAGACACCGCGGAATGCGGCTGTCGCCTACCTCTGAGGGTTCTATCGTCTTTGTTCGGAACTAGTTAACGGGGGGAATACCCGAGGAAACCTGTAAAATGTGTTTCGTCTCAGTTTGAGACTGTCTCAAGCTGCGCTGCAGCCGATCCTTCGAGGATTTTAATTAAGCTTTCGGCTTTGGTGGCGGCAACTCCCGCGCCACAACGGGATCAGAGAAGCCGCTGGTCTTATGCGATCCGTCGCAAAACGGCTTGTTCGCGGAATGCCCGCACCGGCAAAGACTGACGGTGGTTCTTCCCCCCAGGCCGAACGCATTCCCGGCGGGGTCCACAATTTCAAAATCGCCTTCCACGCGAATCGACCCATTGCTGTTAACCGTAATCTTGGTCGCTGCCATTTTCTGCTCCCGCTCCGCTGAGCGCACTGTTCTCGAATACTATAGCCTGCAGCCCAGCATTCTAACTTCGCGCAGGCTCGACTTCCCGCAGTCTTCCGGTTTCAATCTCATACGCAAACCCGCGCACATCGATGTTCCGCGGCAAGAAAGGATTCTGCCGGATCAGCCGCACGTGCTCGATCACGTTCTTTTCCAGGTCGCGAAAAGCGTGAAACTCCAGGTGTGAAGCATCCCTGCCCGTCTCCGTGGAAAGCCGCCAGCGAAACTGCTCGTCGGTAATCGACATCAGCCCGCACTGCGTGTGCTGGATCACCGCAATCGCGCGCGTCCCCAGCAAATGCGTGGATAAAATCAGCGAACGAATCGCGTCGTCCGTCGCGAGTCCCCCGGCGTTGCGGACCATGTGTGCATCGCCCACCTGTAACCCCAATAATTGCTCCAGGTCCATGCGCGAATCCATGCACGTCAGAATCACCAGCTTGCGCTTCGGCGGTGTTTGCAAATGGCTGAGAGTAAAGTTCTCCGCGTAGCCGCAGTTGTGCGCCAGCATCTCTTCGAAGACACCCATCCAGAGCCCCCAACAATGCGATTGTATTGTCTCAGTATTTCGGCACGCTGGGGTCGACTTCATCGGACCACGCCAGAATGCCGCCCTTCAAGTTCAGGATCTTGCGGAATCCCGCCTTGCGCAGGAAGTCCACGGCCTCCGCCGACCGCTTTCCGCTGCGGCAGTGCGCCACGATTTCCCGCGACGAGTCCAATTCGTGCACCCGCCGCGGCAATTCGCCGAGCGGAATCAGTTGCCCGTTCAGATTGCAAATCCGGT
>Ga0079221_10000297_pt1 | contig 12939 bp, 10 predicted proteins | sample GAAS200_FD_75069 | JGI IMG/M metagenome (GOLD analysis project Ga0079221, IMG submission 75069) | Agricultural soil microbial communities from Georgia to study Nitrogen management - GA AS200 | ecosystem: Environmental > Terrestrial > Soil > Agricultural land | place: USA: Georgia | collected... | reverse complement strand
GCGCTCCGGCTGGCGGCGCGGACCGCGCATGTCGCGTTGGCCGGCGATCCCGACGACCCGGCCGCGGACGGCGCCGACGTGACCGCGCTGCTCGGCGGGGCGCGCCGGGCTCTTGCGCACGAGTCGGCCGCCGACCCCGAGCTGGCCGCGCTGGAGAAGCGGCTGGACGAGGTGTCCTACCTGGTCGCGGACGTGGGCACCGAGCTGGCCGGCTACGGCGAACGACTGGACGCCGACCCGGCCCGGCTGGCCGCGGTGGAGGAGCGGCGGGCGGCGCTCAAGGCGCTGGTACGGAAATACGGCGGCGTGGAGGGGACCGTCGACGAGGTGCTCGCGTGGTCCGCGACCGCGGCCGAGCGGCTGGCCGCGCTGGACGTGTCCGAGGACGCGCTGGCGGCGCTGGCCGCCGAGCGGGAGGCGGCCGAGGCGGCGACCACCTCGGTGGCCGCGGAGCTGTCGCGAGCCCGGCACGAGGCGGCCGAACGGTTCGGCGCGGCCGTGACCGAGGAGCTCGCCGGACTCGCGATGCCCCAGGCGGTCGTCTCGGTCGACGTGAACGCGAAGCCGGCGGGTGACGGGCCGTCGATCGAGCTGGCCGGCGAGCGGGTCGCGGTCGGGCCGGACGGCGTCGACGAGGTCGAGCTGCTGCTCCGGCCGCACCGGGGCGCCCCGCCGCTGCCGGTGCAGCGCGGCGCGTCCGGCGGTGAGCTGTCCCGGGTGATGCTGGCGATCGAGGTGGTCTTCGCCGGCTCCGACCCGGTCCCGACGATGGTGTTCGACGAGGTCGACGCCGGGGTCGGCGGGCGGGCGGCGGTGGAGGTCGGCCGCCGGCTGGCCCGGCTCGCGGCCGACCACCAGGTGCTCGTCGTGACGCACCTGCCGCAGGTCGCGGCGTACGCGGACGCCCACGTGGTGGTGGACAAGGCCGACTCCGAGGGCACCCTGGTCACCCGCAGCGACGTGCGGCTGCTCGACGACGCCGGCCGGGTGCGGGAGCTGGCCCGGATGCTGGCCGGCCTGGACGACTCCGAGCTCGGCCGGGCGCATGCCGAGGAGCTGCTCGCCACCGCGGCGGCGGATCGTCAACGCTGATTTATCGATCTGGGTGTTTCGCTCCGCATCCAGCGCGTAGTCGGGTGGCACGCTGGCGCGCATGAGGCTCGCTCTGCGACGTCGCACCGACACCGCGCTGCCGGGTGTGATCGGCGTGGCGAGGGTCGACCGCCGGGCCGAGGCCCTGCTGCCGCGGCTGCGGCGGGGCGACATCGCCGTGCTCGACGAGGTCGACCTCGACCGGGCCACCGCCGACGCGCTGGTCGCCGCCGAGGTCGCCGGCGTGGTCGACGCCAGCCCCTGCATCTCCGGCCGCTACCCGACGCTCGGGCCGGAGATCCTGGTCAACGCCGGGGTGCCGGTCCTCGACGCGGCCGGCACCGACGTGTTCCGCGCGGTCAAGGACGGCACCAGGGTGCGGCTGCACGAGCAGCTGCTCTACCCGGCCGAGTCCGAGGACCCGCTGGCCGAGGGCCGGCTGCAGACCGTGGACACCGTGGCCGCCCAGCTGATGGAGGCCAAGGAGGGCCTGTCCACGCAGCTCGAGGCGTTCGCCGCCGCCACCATGGAGTACATGAAGCAGGAGCGGACGCTCCTGCTCGACGGCGTCGGCGTGCCCGCGGTGCAGACGCCGATGGCCGGCCGGCACGTGCTCGTCGTCGCCCGCGGCTACGACTACCGGGACGACCTGATCGGCCTGCGCCACTACATCAAGGAGTTCCGCCCGGTGCTGATCGGCATCGACGGGGGCGCAGAGGCGCTGGTCGAGGCCGGCTACCACCCCGACCTCATCGTCGGCGACCTGCACGCGGTCTCCGACGAGATCCTGCGTGGCGGGGCCGAAGTCGTCGTCCGCGCCGACCAGGACGGTCGCGCGGCCGCGCTGGAGCGGGTGCAGGACATCGGGGTCGACGTGCTCGCGTTCCCGACCTCGGGCACCAGCGAGGACGTCGCGCTGCTGCTCGCCGACGCGCACGGGGCCGAGCTGGTCGTCACCGTCGGTACGCACGCCACGCTGCTGGAGTTCCTCGACCGCGACCGGGCCGGCACCGCCTCGACGTTCCTGGTCCGGCTCAAGCTCGGTGGCAAGCTCGTCGACGCCAAGGCGGCCAGCCGGCTGCACCGCAGCCGCATCTCCGCCGGCGCGCTGCTGCTGCTGGTGTTCGTCACGCTTGTGGCGGTCGGCGTGATCTTCGCGCTGGCCGCCGACGGCCGGGCCTGGACGGCGATGATCGCCGGCTGGTGGGACCAGCTGTACGCCTGGGCGAAGGGGCTCGGGCAGTGATCGGCTTCCGCTACCACATCGTGTCGCTGGCCGCGGTGCTGCTGGCCGTCGCGCTCGGCGTGCTGCTCGGCACCACCCAGCTGTCCGGCGCGATCGGCGACGACCAGAAGGCGCAGGTCCGCAGCCTGGCCAAGGACAACGGCGACCTGCAGGCGCAGCTGAAGTCGGCCACCGCGCTGACCCGCTCGGACGACGCGGTGACCACCCGGCTGGCGCCGACGCTCGTCGCCGGCGCGCTGAAGGGCGCCAAGGTCGTCGTGGTCGCCACCCCGCAGGCCACCGACGCGGGTACGGACGGGGTCGCCAAGGCGCTGCAGCAGGCCGGCGCCACCGTGACCGGCCGGGTGCAGCTCACCGACGGCTACTCGGACCCGCGCCGGGCCGAGGACGCGAAGTCGTTCGTCACCGGCGGCAGCCAGCCGGCCGGCTTCCAGCTGCCCGAGTCGGACGACGCCGGCGTGCTGTCCGCTGCGCTGCTGTCGTACGCGCTGCTCGGCGACAAGAAGGGCGACCCGACGCCGGCGACGACCAGCGAGGTCCTGTCCGGGTTCAGCACGCTGAAGATGCTGCGGACCGACAGCGACTCGGTCGCCGCCGCCGACCTGGCCGTGGTGGTCAGCTCGGGCGCGGTGACCGGCGCCGACCCGGCGCCGCGGCTGGCCACGCTGACCTCGCTGGTCTCCTCGCTGGACAACGCGGGCCGCGGCGTCGTGGTGGTCGGCGGCTCGGCGGCCGCGGGCCGGGCCGGGCTGATCGGCGCGCTGCGTGCGGACCAGGGGCTGGCCTCGGCCGTGTCGTCGGTGGACGACGCCGACCGGCCGGTCGGGCAGGTCGCGACCGTGTTCGCGCTGGCCCAGGAGGCGGCGGGGCACAGCGGCCAGTACGGCACGGCGGCCGGCAGCGAGGGTCCGTTCCCGCCGTTGTCGGCGTCCTGACCGTCGCATTCCGCACCGGCTCGGACGGCGCGGCGGCCGGCCGGGTTACCCGTTCGTGTTACCGTGAACTCCCGTGGATCGCGGGCGCGAAGCAGTCGGACGGCCCGCACGGACACCGCGGGAGATCCCCTTGGCGCAGTCCAGCCGCCAGACCAAGCACGTCTTCGTCACCGGGGGCGTCGCTTCCTCACTCGGCAAGGGCCTCACGGCCAGCAGCCTGGGCAGTCTGCTCAAGGCTCGCGGCCTGCGGGTGACGATGCAGAAGCTCGACCCTTACCTCAACGTCGACCCCGGGACGATGAACCCGTTCCAGCACGGCGAGGTCTACGTCACCGAGGACGGAGCCGAGACCGACCTCGACGTCGGGCACTACGAGCGGTTCCTCGACACCGACCTGCGGGCCTCGGCCAACGTCACCACCGGCCAGGTGTACTCGTCGGTGATCGCCAAGGAGCGCCGCGGTGAATACCTCGGCGACACGGTGCAGGTGATCCCGCACATCACCAACGAGATCAAGGACCGGATGCAGGCGTCCGCCCGCTCCGACGACCCACCGGACGTGGTGATCACCGAGATCGGCGGCACCGTCGGCGACATCGAGTCGCTGCCGTTCCTGGAGGCGGCCCGCCAGCTGCGGCACGACGTCGGCCGGGACAACTGCTTCTTCCTGCACGTCTCGCTGGTGCCCTACCTGGCGCCGAGCGGGGAGCTGAAGACCAAGCCGACCCAGCACTCGGTGGCGGCGTTGCGCTCGATCGGCATCCAGCCGGACGCGATCGTCTGCCGGTCCGACCGGGAGCTGCCGCCCGGGCTCAAGCGCAAGATCTCGCTGATGTGCGACGTGGACACCGACGGCGTGGTGTCCGCCGTGGACGCGCCGTCCATCTACGACATCCCGAAGGTGCTGCACACCGAGGGCCTCGACGCGTACGTCGTGCGCCGGCTGGGACTGCCGTTCCGGGACGTGGACTGGACGGTGTGGGGCGACCTGCTCGACCGGGTGCACCGGCCGAGCCGGACGGTCACGGTCGCGCTGGTCGGCAAGTATGTCGACCTTCCGGACGCGTACCTGTCCGTGATCGAGGCGCTGCGGGCCGGCGGGTTCGCGCACCGGACCAGGGTCGAGATCCGCTGGGTGCCGTCCGACGACTGCGCCACCCCGGCCGGCGCCGCGGCCGCACTGTCCGGTGTGGACGGTGTGCTGATCCCCGGCGGCTTCGGCGTCCGCGGCATCGAGGGGAAGGTCGGCGCGATCCGGTACGCGCGGGAGCGCGGCATCCCGACCCTCGGCCTCTGCCTCGGTCTGCAGTGCATGGTGATCGAGACCGCCCGGCACCTGGCCGGGCTGGAGGACGCGAACTCCACCGAGTTCGACCCGGCGACGCCGCACCCGGTGATTTCCACGATGGCCGACCAGGTCGACGTCATTGCCGGCGAGCGGGACATGGGCGGCACGATGCGGCTCGGCGCCTACCCGGAGCAGCTGGTGCCCGGCTCGATCGTCGCCGAGGCGTACGGGCGGATCGAGGTGTCCGCCCGGCACCGGCACCGGTACGAGGTGAACAACGACTACCGGGCCCGGCTGCGGAACGCCGGCCTGCTCGTGTCCGGCACGTCTCCGGACGGCCGGCTGGTCGAGTACGTCGAGCTGTCCCGGGAGCTGCACCCGTTCTTCGTCGGCACCCAGGCGCACCCCGAGTTCACCAGCCGGCCGACCCGGCCGCAGCCGCTGTTCCGGGCGTTCGTCGCCGCGGCGCTGGACTACGAGGCGGCGGAGCGGCTGCCGGTCGACATCGGCGACTCCGGCCGGCATGCCTCCGACCACAATGGACGGTCGGTCGCGGGCGTCTCGGCGTGACCGACTTCGACACGGTCTCCTCCCGGACCGTCTACACCGGACACGTGCTGACGCTGCGGGTCGACGAGGTACGGATGCCCGGCGGCGAGGTCAAGGACCGCGAGGTCGTCGAGCAGCCGGGTGCGGTCGGCATCGTCGCGCTCGACGAGCAGGACCGGGTGGTGTTCATCCGGCAGTACCGGCACCCGGTCCGCGAGTGGCTGATCGAGATCCCGGCCGGGCTGCTCGACGTGCCGGAGGAGAAGGCGTACGCGACCGCGGCCCGCGAGCTGGCCGAGGAGGTCGCGCTGACCGCCCGGCGCTGGGACGTGCTGGTCGATCTGCACATGTCGCCCGGCCTGTCCACCGAGGCGGTGCGCATCTTCCTCGCCCGCGACCTCGTGCCGGTACCCGACTCCGACCGGCACGTCGGGATCGACGAGGAGGCCGACCTCGGAGTGCACCGGCGACCGCTGGACGAGGCGGTCGCCGCGGTGTTCACGGGCGAGATCGACAACGCGCTGACCGTCGCCGGCCTGCTCGCCACCGCGTACGCGCGCGAGCACGGCTGGTCGACGCTGCGCCCCGCCCACAGCCCCTGGTCCGCCCGGCCCAACCACTGACGACCCGGATCGGCCGCGGCGCGGTGATGCGGCCGGCCGCTGGTCCCATTCGGCCGCGAATGTCGCAGTCCGGACGTTCACGGCGGCGGCGCCGTCCGCATCCACCCGGCAGCCGTCGGCACGTCCTACACTGCGGCGGTCGTGGCGAGTCGCGGCAACGGCGCCGCGTCGGTCCACGCGAGGAGGGGACGGGTCGTGAGAGTCGGGATCCCGCGCGAGGTCAAGGACCACGAATACCGGGTGGCAATCACTCCGGCCGGAGTGCACGAGCTGACCCGGGCCGGTCACCAGGTCTACGTCGAGAAGGACGCCGGGCTCGGCTCCTCGCTGCCGGACGACGACTTCGTCGCAGCCGGCGCGGCGATCCTCGCCGACCCGGACGACGTCTGGGACGTCGACCTGGTGCTCAAGGTGAAGGAACCGGTCGCCGAGGAATACCATCGGATGCGCGCCGGGCGCACCCTGTTCACCTACCTGCACCTGGCCGCGTCCCGCGAGTGCACCCAGGCGCTGCTGGACTCCGGCATCGACGCGGTGGCCTACGAGACCGTGCAGACCGCCGACGGCGCGCTGCCGCTGCTGGCCCCGATGTCCGAGGTCGCCGGGCGGATGGCGCCGCAGGTCGGGGCGCACACGCTGGAGCGCGCGCAGGGCGGCCGCGGCGTGCTCATGGGCGGCGTCTCCGGCGTGTACGCGGCGAAGGTCGTGGTGCTCGGGGCCGGCGTGTCCGGGATGAACGCCGCGGCGATCGCGCTCGGCATGCAGGCCGAGGTGCTGCTGCTCGACCTCAACATCGACAAGCTGCGCTCGGCCGACCGCATCTACCAGGGCCACCTGCAGACGATCGCGTCCAACGCGTACGAGGTCGAGCGGGCCTGCCTGGACGCCGATCTCGTCATCGGCGCGGTGCTGGTGCCGGGGGCGAAGGCGCCGATGCTGGTGCCGGACGACCTGGTGCGGCGGATGAAGCCGGGCTCGGTGCTGGTCGACATCGCGGTCGACCAGGGCGGCTGCTTCGAGTCGTCCCGGCCGACCACGCACTCCGACCCGACCTACCCGGTGGCCGGCTCGGTGTTCTACTGCGTGGCCAACATGCCCGGCGCGGTGCCGCACACCTCGACGTACGCGCTGACCAACGTGACCATGCCGTACGCGCTGGCGCTGGCCAACCGCGGGCTGCGCGACGCCGTGCGGGAGTCGCCGGCCCTGCTGCCCGGGGTCAACGTCGTCAACGGTCAGGTCACCAGCGAACCGGTCGCCGACGCGCACGGGCTGCCCTGGGTGAGCGCGGAGCAGGCGCTGTCGCTTTGAGACAGTCCGCAGTGGACCGTCGGGATGCGCCCCGGGTGGTGGTGGAGGACTACCTGGCGCACCTCGCGGTCGAGCGCGGCGTGGCGGCCAACACGCTCGCCGCGTACGGCCGGGACCTGCGGCGCTACCTGCAGCATCTCGGCTCGGTCGACCGGCTCGGCGACGTGTCCGAGGCACAGGTCGCCGGGTTCCTCGCCGCGCTGCGGGAGGGCGACGCCGACCACCCGCCGCTGTCGGCGTCCTCGGCCGCGCGGGCGGTGGTCGCGGTCCGAGGACTGCACCGGTTCGCCGCCCGGGACGGGCTGGTCGCCGCCGACGTGGCCCGTGCGGTCCGGCCGCCGGCGCCGCCCCGCCGGCTGCCCAAGGCGATCTCGGTCGACGATGTGGAGCGGTTACTGGAGGCGGCCGGGTTCGACGGCACCCCGCTGGCGCTGCGGGACCGGGCGCTGCTGGAGGTGCTCTACGGCACCGGCGCGCGGATCTCCGAGGCGGTCGGCCTCGACGTCGACGACCTGCACGACCGGGACGCGGTCGTGCTGCGCGGGAAGGGCGGGAAGGAGCGGGTCGTCCCGGTCGGCTCGTACGCGCGCAAGGCGGTCGACGACTACCTCGTGCGGGCCCGTCCGGCGCTGGCGGCCGGTGGGCGGGGAACGCCCCGGCTGTTCCTCAACGCCCGCGGCGGCGCGCTGTCCCGGCAGAGCGCGTGGACGATCCTGCGGGTCGCGGCCGAGCGCGCCGGCCTGGCGACCGAGATCTCCCCGCACACGCTCCGTCACTCGTACGCGACGCACCTGCTCGACGGCGGCGCGGACGTCCGGGTCGTGCAGGAGCTGCTCGGGCACGCGTCGGTGAGCACGACGCAGGTCTACACGCTCGTCACGGTCGACCGGCTGCGCGAGGTGTACGCGACCGCGCATCCCCGGGCGCGGTGACCGCGCATCGTCTCGCCGCCGACATGGCGCATCGTTTGTCCACAGCTCGGTCCCCAGGTTCTCCACCTGTCGTCCACAGCGGCGCGCCGAGTTGTCCCCAGCTTCGGTGAGGCAGCTTGTCCCCCGTCCGGAGCAGCCCTACAGTCGGCTCGCCGTCGGCGTGATGGCTAGGCGCTAGAGAGGCCAATGGACTGATGGGCATGTCGATAAACGGTGGCGGAGAGGACAGCACTCTGCTTGCCACCGACGACATGCGCGCGGCCGCCCGGCGCGTTCGCGAGGAAGCCCGCAACGCCCGCGACGACGGCGAGGAGCCGCGCGCGGCCCGTGCCCCCGACCCCGCCACCCAGCGCCGGACCCGGCCGATCCCCGAACCCGAGCCGCTGAAGAGCCACGGACCCGCCCGCGTCGTCGCTCTCTGCAACCAGAAGGGCGGGGTCGGCAAGACCACCTCGACGATCAACCTCGGCGCGGCGCTGACCGAATACGGCCGCCGGGTGCTGCTGGTCGACTTCGACCCGCAGGGCGCCCTGTCGGTCGGCCTCGGCGTGCAGCCGCACCAGCTCGACCGGACCGTCTACGACGTGCTGATGGAGTCCTCGGTCGGCCTCGACGACGTGCTGCTGAAGACCAACGTCCCCGGCATGGACCTGGTCCCCAGCAACATCGACCTGTCCGCGGCCGAGGTGCAGCTGGTCAACGAGGTCGCCCGGGAGCAGACGCTGGCCCGCGCGCTCACGCCGGCGCTGCCCGACTACGACCTCGTGCTCATCGACTGCCAGCCGTCGCTCGGCCTGCTCACTGTCAACGCGCTCACCGCCGCCGACGAGGTGGTCATCCCGCTGGAGTGCGAGTTCTTCAGCCTGCGCGGGGTGGCACTGCTCATCGACACCATCGAGAAGGTGCGCGAGCGGCTCAACCCCCGACTGCACATCGCCGGCATCCTCGCGACCATGTACGACTCGCGCACCGTGCACGGCCGCGAGGTCTTCGCCCGCGTGGTCGAAGCGTTCGGGGACACCGTCTTCGACACGGTGATCACCCGTACCGTCCGGTTCCCGGAGACCACCGTCGCCGGGGAACCGATCACCACGTGGGCACCGAGCTCGTCAGGCGCCCAGCAGTACCGTGCCCTGGCCAAGGAGGTGCTCGCTCGATGAGTCGGCGTGGGAGTTTGCCCGGCGCCGCCGAGCTGTTCCGCTCAACGGGCGGTCCCGGCGGTGCACCAGAAACACCCGAGCCCGCGGAGCCACGCCGCGGTCCGGAACGGGCCGCCGACCGGCTGGCCCGGCTCGGCGCGCCGCGGGAGGAGGAGCCGGCCGCCGCGCCCGCCGCGCCGCCGGCCGACGAGTTCGAGACCGGCGCGCCGCTGCGGGCGCTGTCGGCCGAGCCGGTGCGCGGGCTTCGACCGTCCACAGAGGACGACTTCGTCGAGCCGGTGCCGTCGCCGCGCGCGCCCGCCCGGATCCGGCAGACCCGCCGGCAGCCGCTCCGCGGGGGAGCGGACCGCCGGCCCAGCGGCCGGGAGAAGCACGACGAGAAGATCACCGTCTACTGCTCGGCCGAGGAGCTGTTCCTGCTGGAGCGGGCGCGGCTGGCGTTGCGCGGCGACCACGGGCTGGTCGTCGACCGCGGCCGGATCGTCCGCGAGGCGGTGGCCGTCGTGCTCGCCGACCTGGACGCCAAGGGCGAGAGCTCGATCCTCGTCCGCCGGCTCCGCGAGTCGTAGTGGGTCCGCTCCCAACCCCGGTGCGGACCCGTACCGGGGCGCTGGCTCGCGAGGTGCGCTGACATGCTGCGTGCGCTCAGCCACCCGGTCGCGTTCCTCGGGATGCTCGTCGGCTTCCTCGTCGCGGTGCCCGTTCAGGCGTACGTCCAGGTGTCGTGCGCGCGGGCGTTCGGCGACCGGCCGGTGTTCCGGCGGGCGTTCGGCGACCGGCTGACCCGGCGGCGGGTCGGCGACCTGCGCCGCGTGCTCGACCCGTTCGGGGCGGTGGCGGCCGCGCTCGGCGGTCTCGGCTGGGGCGTGACGCCGGACATGCAGCTGCGCTCGCGCGGCCGGCTGGCGCTGGCGCTGCTGGCCGGGCCGGTCGCGGTGCTGGTGCTCGGGGTGCTGGCGGTGTTCGGGTTCGTCCTCGTCGGCGGCCCGGCCGAGTTCCTGCCCGGGAAGGGTCCCGGGTCGGTGCTCACCGGCGTGGACGGTCCGCCCGCGCAGCTGTTCTTCCTCGGGCTGGCGATGGAGCTGCTCGGCATGGCGGTGCTGGCGCTGGTGCCGCTGCCACCGCTGCCCGGCTGGCGATTGCTCGAGCTGGCCTCGACCGGGTCGGTCGGCTGGCAGCGGGCGCGGGAGTATCTGGTCGAGCGCAACCTCGGCGTGCTCGCGCTGCTCGTGCTGCTGATCCTGCCGATCGGTGGCTCCACCCCGCTGCTGATCAACATCGTCGACACGGTCGTAGGTTCCCTTCTCGGCCTCGCTGCTTAGGCTCTTGTACGTATGTCGACACCGTTGCGCTCCACGTCTGCTGCCGACCCAGGCGGCCCGGCCAGGCCGACCGCGGACGCGGCGCCTGCGGCATCGGCTGGCTTCGCCGGGATCCGGGAGGGCGGGTACAGCGTCTCGGCATCGGAGTCCGGCCCGCCGCCCGGGGCTGCGTCGGGACCGAGCGCGGGGCCGCCTGACGCACCGTCAGACCCGACCGCGGAGGTCGCAGCGGGAGAGGGGCGGCCGGGCGCGTTCGCGGTGCGCCTCTCGAACTTCGAGGGCCCGTTCGATCTCCTGCTCACGCTGATCTCCAAGCACCAGCTCGACGTCACCGAGGTCGCGCTGTCCCAGGTGACCGACGAGTTCATCGCGTACATCCGCGCCCTCGGCTCGTCCTGGGACCTCGGCCAGGCGACCGAGTTCCTCGTCGTCGCGGCCACGCTGCTCGACCTGAAGGCGGCCCGGCTGCTGCCGTCGGCCGAGGTGGAGGACGAGGAGGACCTCGCCCTGCTCGAAGCGCGGGACCTGCTGTTCGCGCGCCTGCTCCAGTACCGCGCGTACAAGCAGGCGGCCGCGCACCTCCAGGACCGCGAGCGGGAGCAGTCCCGCCGCTTTCCGCGCGCGGTCGCCCTGGAGCCGCGCTTCGCCGAGCTCATGCCGGAACTGCTGCTCACGATCAGCCCCGAGCAGCTGGCCCGCATCGCCGCCGACGCGCTCCGGCCGAAGCCGCCCCCGGTCGTCTCGACCGCGCACGTCCACGCCGCTCGGGTGAGCGTCCGCGAGCACGCGATGATCCTGCGCGAGCGCCTGGCCCGTACCGGCCGGTCGACGTTCCGCGCGCTCACCCACGACTGCGAGCACACCGTCGAGATCGTCGCTCGCTTCCTGGCCTTGCTCGAGCTCTACCGCGAGGGCGCGGTGGCCTTCGACCAGGTCGCGCCGCTGGGGGAGCTGTGGATCCGGTGGACCGGCGCGGTCGGCCCTGAGGAGCCGGCCGAGGACGAGAACATGGACGAGGAGTACGGGTGAGCGACCCTCTCAACCCCGAAATCGAGACTTACTGCGGGGATCTGTCCACTCCTCGATCTCAGCATGAGACTGGATCTGAACCGAGGTCCACGACCTCCTCGAATGCGGAGCCAGCGCCCGAGCGGCCGGCCGCCGACGCCTCCAACTCGATGCTCGACGCGCCGATGGCGTCCTATGAGCCGAGCGCCGCAGCTGATGGTCAGGAAGGCGACCCCGGGACCCCGTCCGATCGCGAAGCAGCCGACGCCGCCGTGATGCCAGCCGCCCGGCCGAAGACCAACCCCATGCCCCTCCACCACTCCCAGGAGCGCGTACCAGCAGACGCCCCCGCGTCGCAGGTCGGCCCGCAAGGGAGCGCTCCCGCCACGTCCCGCGAGCCCGACGAGCGCGGACCGGGCGACGCTGTGTCGCTCGCCGGCCCGCAGGGGAGCGCTCCCGCCACGTCCCGCGAGCCCGACGAGCGCGGACCGGGCGACGCTGTGTCGCTCGCCGGCCCGCAGGCGAGCGCTCCCGACACCTCCCGCGACCCCGACGAGCGCGGACCGGCCGACGCTGTGTCCCGAGATGGCCGGCAGGGGACCCAGCCGGACGACCGCGGACCGGGCGACGCCGTGTCGCGAGCCGGCCGGCAGGGGAGCGCGCCCGTCACCTCCCGCCACCAATCCGAGCACGATCCAGCCGGCGCCGCCGTGTCGCTGTCACCGGAAGGGCTCTCGTCCCACGGACCTGGCGGGAAACCGCAGATCGACCGGTCGACATCCGAAACCCCAATACCGGCCAACCGCCAAGCAGACGAGTCGACACAGGACGCCTCGCCGTCCGCCGGCTCCCCGTCCCTCGAGTCGCCGGGTGCGTCGCACCTGAGCGAGGTAGCACAGCACCCGAGTCCTTCAGCCGCGACCGCCGGGCACGGCGCCGTGGCCGAGCCTGGGCCCGGCGACCAGCCCAAGCCGTCGACCTCCGATCAGCCCGTCCGTCCGACCGAGCGCGCAGCCGAGCCGTCCGATGTCGCCGCAGCCCTCCGAGCCGTCCGGGCCCAACTCGCCGGCTCCCCGCAGGCGCTTCGGCCCAACACTGCACGCACCACAAGGAACGAGGCCCACCCGCACCCAGGACAACAAGCCGACGTATCGACAAGCCTCCCCGCCGACATGGCGACCCGAGCCGGAGTCACCAGCCCGCCAGGGACGCAGTCGGCCGAGCAACCGAGAACCGCCGAGGACCAGTGGGCAATCGCGCCGACCACTTCCGCACCCCGGCCGACCAACGGCTCCGACTCGGCATCCGGCGCCGCCTCGATCGGGGCCGGCTCGATCGGCGGGGCCGAGTCGGCGATCGCGGCCGGCTCGATGGGCGGGGCCGACTCGATGGGCGGGGCCGACTCGACCGGCGCAGTCGACTCGACCAGCACAGTCGACTCGACCAGTACAGTCGACTCGACCAGCACAGTCG
>Ga0079221_10000296_pt1 | contig 12967 bp, 9 predicted proteins | sample GAAS200_FD_75069 | JGI IMG/M metagenome (GOLD analysis project Ga0079221, IMG submission 75069) | Agricultural soil microbial communities from Georgia to study Nitrogen management - GA AS200 | ecosystem: Environmental > Terrestrial > Soil > Agricultural land | place: USA: Georgia | collected... | reverse complement strand
CCACAAAAACACCGCAACCGGTAACATCAGATACAACAGAAGATACCGATGACTTACCTTTTTAGAGTATAAATGGGGATAGTGAGCGGCAGCAATAGCTGCCGTTTTTTTATTGATTTTTTTAAACTAACGGTAATGGGTATACGAAAATTAAAAATATTAAATTAAAATCATGAAATGGTACTTTCTTTTTTACCCATTCTAATTCCAAATATAATTAAATGAATAATTGCAAAAGCCAAAGAAAAATAGTACAATGCTAAATCGGGGATTACAGAAGTAGTGTGGTGAGCAATAGCAAGTCCAATCAGTAAAATACCCAAAGCTATACCACATAGACTTACTATTTTAAATGCTTTTGCGTCATGGGTTCCATTATTTAAATTTCCTTTTTTCATTCCGTAACCCAGATACACATCGAGCCCAATAAGCATCCATACAATTAAACGGATCCATGTATCAAATGGGAGAAACACCATCATTCCAAGGCAAACCAACACACCTAAAATTGGAATTAATGGTACAAGCGGTACCCTGAAAGCCCGGGGAGCATCTTTCATATTTTTACGCATCACCAATATGCCGAGACAAACTAAAATAAATGCAAACAAAGTACCGATGCTCGTCATTTCCCCAACAATCCTTCCGGGAACAAATGCAGCAAAAGCACTTACAAAAAGCATAAAGAGTAAATTAGATTTGTAAGGAGTGCGGTGTTTGCTGTGAATTTGAGAAAACACTTTTGGCAATAAACCATCAGTGCTCATAGAATAGAAAACACGACTTTGTCCTAGTAACATCACTAGGATTACCGAAGAATAACCTAATAGAATGGCAATGATGATCATTGTATTTAGCCATGGATATGCAGGAGTTACGATACCATTGATTCCTACAGGCCCCATTTGCTTAATTGCAGTGGCAACAGGAGCCAGCTCGGCACTTCCCATAACGTTAAACATTTTATAGTTTGCTACACCTGTCATAACGTAAGCAAAGCAGATATAAAGAAAAGTGCAAATTGCCAGCGATCCTAAAATACCAATTGGCATTGCTTTTTTTGGATTCTTTGTTTCCTGAGCCGCCGTGGATACCGCATCAAATCCAATGTAGGCAAAGAATACAACAGCTGCCGCCCGAATGACACCCGACCAACCAAAACTTCCAAAACTGCCAGTATTTTTAGGAATTAGCGGTTTTAGATTCTCTGGACGGACATATTTAAAACCAATCACTACAAAAATAATAACGATAGATACTTTCAGTATTACAATAATTCCATTTACCCATGCCGATTCACTTGTGCCCCTAATTAGTATCAATGACATGACTATAACAATAAATACTGCTGGTAAGTTTAAAATTCCATGAACCATTTCACCACCTGCAACTTGTATCGAATCAAATGGAGTCATCATCAATTGAGGAGGTAATGCCATGCCAAAAGATTTGAATAATTCTCCGAAATATCCGGCCCAACTTGAGGCCACCGTAGCTGCACCCACAGCATATTCTAACACCAGGTCCCATCCGATGATCCATGCAATAAATTCCCCCATGGTAGCATAAGAATAAGTATAGGCACTACCGGCTACAGGAATCATTGAAGCAAATTCTGCATAACACAATCCTGCAAAAGCACAGCCTACAGCAGCGATAACAAACGAGATCATAATCCCCGGACCTGCATAATTTGCCGCTGCCATACCGGTAATAGAAAATAAACCGGCACCGATGACAGCTCCGATTCCAAGAGCAACTAAAGAAATTGGCCCCAGTGTGCGTTACAATGTCTGGCCCCCGGTTGCAGATGCTTCATTGAGGAGAACATTAAGCGGTTTTTTTACAAATAAACTCATAAGTGTGTATGGGGTTTGATGATCAATAGGGCGGAAAAGTAAGGATTAATTTTTAAAAAAGAAGTATCGGTATCATTTTTAAATAACAACCGCAATTCACTATTTTAAATATATTGCAGCATTAACATGCATACCAAAGCAATTTCAATTAATAATAAAAACCGGCTTACATTATATATCATCATTGCGATGGTGGTCGGAGCCTTAGCAGGCTTTATCGTGTTTACAAAAGCCAACACACCTTTCAGAACTTCTTTTGCTGACAGTATGAACCTGCTTACAACAATCTTTTTACGGTTGGTACAAATGATTATTGCACCATTGGTATTTTCTACACTGGTAGTGGGCATTGCTAAATTGGGTGATTTAAAAACTGTGGGCAGGGTAGGAGGCAAATCTTTATTATGGTTTATCTCCGCATCATTGGTGAGTCTTTTTATAGGATTAGTATTAGTAAATTTTTTTGCCCCGGGCGCAGCAATGAATCTTAGTAGCGCCACTTCCGGCACAAATAACCTGGCAAATACTACTGAACAATTTTCGCTGAGCAACTTTATAGATCATGTTTTTCCAAAAAGCATTGCAGAAGCGATGGCCACTAATAATATTTTGCAAATAGTAGTGTTCAGTGTGTTCTTTGGTATTGCCGCTACTGCTATCGGTGAATTTGCAAAGCCTTTAATTAAAGCATTGGAATCATTTTCGCATATTATTTTAAAGATGGTTGGCTATGTAATGAAGTTTGCACCATTAGGTGTATTCGGCGCACTGGCCGCAGTAATTGCAGAGAAAGGATTTACGGTGTTTAAGTTTTATGGAAACTACCTGCTTTATTTTATCCTGGGAATTTTTATTTTGTGGATAGTGATGATAGCTGTGGGATATTTAATTCTGCGAAAAAGAACAGCAACACTATTGAGGCGTACCACTCAGCCATTCCTTATTGCGTTTAGCACTACCAGCAGCGAAGCCGCTTTTCCGCAATTGACTGAAGAGTTGGAACGTTTTGGTTGTCCTGAAAAAATTGTTGCATTCACGCTTCCGTTAGGATATAGTTTCAATCTTGATGGTAGTATGATGTATATGACGTTTGCAAGCATTGCCATTGCACAGGCTTATAATGTGCACATGGATACTGCTACGCAAATAACCATGTTGCTGGTGCTGATGCTGATGAGTAAAGGAATTGCAGGTGTGCCAAGAGCTTCACTGGTAGTAGTGTTGGCCACCTGTGATATGTTTCATATTCCACATGCAGGAATTGCGTTAATATTGCCAATAGATCATTTTTGTGATATGTTTCGTACTTCTACAAATGTGCTCGGCAATGCGCTTGCCACTTCTGTGGTGAGTAAATGGGAAGGCGAGTTAAACTGATTATCTGAATTAAAAAAATATATAGCGTGGATTTATTGGAGATAAGCTTACGGGAATTGATAAACCCACAGTTTTACATCGAACATGGTGGACTGTGGATGATATTATTCATTGTGTTTGCCGAAACGGGCCTGTTCATGGGATTCTTTCTCCCCGGCGATGCATTGCTTTTTGTAACTGGTATTTACAGCTCTACCACGCATCATGTTCCGGGCATAGTGGCATCAGCTTTATTTGAAACAAATAATCAATGGGTAGATTTGTTTATCCTTTGGCTATTAATTTCTGTTGCAGGTATTGCGGGTAATTTTGTCGGTTATTGGTTTGGTAAAAAGAGCGGACCATTTTTGTTTGAACGGCGCGATAGTTTTTTATTTAAGAAAAAATATTTATTGCAGGCACACGATTTCTATGAAAAAAATGGAGGCGAAGCAATCATCCTTGCAAGGTTTGTCCCCTTTGTAAGAACGTTTGCACCCATCGTTGCAGGCATTGTAGCCATGAACTGGAAAAGATTTTCATTTTACAATATTACCGGTTGCATTCTTTGGGTAGGCACCATGTTATTTGCCGGGCATTTTCTGCAGGCCTTTATGCTGAAACAGTTTGATTTTAATTTAAAAGATCACATAGAAATAATTGTACTCGTAATTGTGCTGGTAACAACCTTGCCGGTGATATGGAAATTTGTTTCGCATGGTAAGAAAAGTAAAAAATAATTTTTACGCTTGATATGAATAATAAGCAGGTTGCTGTATTATCAATTCCTGTAATTGTAGCAGCGTTAGGATATTTTGTAGATATATACGATTTATTATTGTTCGCCATTGTTCGCATTCCGTCATTACAATCTCTTGGGTTGAGTAAAGTACAAATTGCTTCCGACGGGCAATGGATTTTGAATATGCAAATGATTGGTTTATTAATTGGCGGTGTGCTTTGGGGAATACTTGGCGATAAAAAAGGGCGCATGAAAGTTTTATTTGCCTCCATTATTATTTATTCACTCGGCAATATTGCAAATGGCTTTGTGCAAAATGTAACACAATATGGAGCAGTTCGTTTTTTTACAGGCATTGGCCTTGCAGGAGAATTGGGCGCCGGGATTACATTGGTTACTGAAATACTTCCCAAAGAGAAACGCGGCATTGCTACTTCTTTGGTAGCAGCGTTGGGAATTTTAGGAGCAGTAGCCGCATTTTTTATCAGGGAGCAATTCAGCGATTGGCGCATCTGTTATTATGTGGGCGGCGGACTGGGATTTTTATTATTGATACTTCGTGTTAGTGTGCATGAGTCGGGTATGTTTAAAGATATTGAGCAGGCCAACATTTCCAAAGGGAATTTTTTTATGCTGTTTAACAATGGCAAGCGCTTTAAAAAATATATTACCGCAATTTTGGTAGGGCTGCCTACGTGGTATGTAATCGGAATACTTATTGCTTTCTCCAATGAATTTGCTGCAAAAATGAATATGAAAGGATCAGTAGATCCTGCAAAGGCCATCATGATTTCTTATGCGATAATTTCCGTAGGTGGTGTTTTAATTGGCTTTGTCAGTAAATGGTTGAAGAGCCGAAAAAAATCGTTGTATATTTTTTATTTTATTACGGCTATTGGTGTGTTATGGTTTTTTAAACTGCAACATGCGGATGCATCTCAAATGTACATGGCATGCGCCGTTCTTGGCTTTGGGGTTGGCTTTTGGTCAATCTTTGTAACGATGGCAGCCGAACAATTCGGCACCAACCTTCGCGCAACAGTGGCCACTACAGCACCTAACATGATTCGCGGATCTTTGGTTTTAGTATTTCTGTTATTTGACTGGATGCAAAAAGAAAATATTAGTTATGTAAATGCCGGGTGGATAACCGGTGTAGTAACGTTAATCATCGGCATTATTGCCGTGATGCTTTCAGAAGAAACCTATCACAAAGATTTGAATTATGTGGAAGAGTGAATGGTTGGATGGTTTAATAGTTTAATTGTTTGATTGTTGAATTGTTGATTGGTTGATTCACGATTGTTGATTCACGATAGCGAATAAAATTTGTATAATTAGTGTTTATGAAATTTCTCATCATTCGTTTTTCTTCTATTGGCGATATTGTACTAACGACCCCGGTTATACGCTGTTTAAGAAAAAAATATCCCGATGCAGTAATACATTTTCTTACTAAGGCAAAATTTTCTTCAATTGTTGAATCAAATCCTTATCTCACAAAAATTATTAAGCTGGAAAATGACCTTGAAGAGGTAATTGAAAATTTGAAAGAAGAAAAGTACAATGCAGTTATTGATCTTCATAATAATCTTCGCACTTTAAGAATCAGGCAGGCTTTGAAGGGCGTTCCGTTTTATTCGTTTAATAAACTGAATACACAAAAATGGATATACACCGCTCTTAAAATAAACATACTTCCGCATAAGCATATTGTTGACCGTTATTTAAAAACGACTGAACATTTTGGAGTAATAAATGATAATGAAGGATTGGATTTTTTTATTCCCGGAGACGGACGGGTGAAAGAATCCGATCTTCCTTTTTCACATTCACACGGATTTATTGCCATTGCTATTGGGGCTGCTCATAACACAAAAAAATTGCCCGTTAATAAATTGAAGCAACTTTGTTCGGATATAAACTACCCGATTATTTTATTAGGCGGTAAAGAAGATATTATTAATGGGGAAGCGATAAGCAAAGTTGATCCAGTTAAAATTTATAATGCGTGCGGAAAATTTTCCATCAATGAGTCTGCAGATATTATAAGCAAATCAAATTTGGTAATAAGCCACGATACCGGCATGATGCACATTGCTGCAGCTTTTAAAAAAACTGTTTTTTCTGTTTGGGGCAATACCGTTCCGTCATTTGGTATGTATCCTTATAAAACCGAGTACAAAATTTTCCAGGTAAATAAATTATGGTGCAGGCCTTGCAGTAAAATCGGGTATGACAAATGCCCAATGGGACATTTTAAGTGTATGCAAAAGATGAATGTTGATGAAATAACGGAGAATATAAAGATAACTCTTAAAATAAAGTGAAACCAAATTTCTTTATCAGGATTGCATAATTGGAATAAATATATTCCAGGAGCATCCGTTTTCCGGCGAAGAAATAATTTCTGCTGCACCTCCAAAGTTTTCCACCCGATTCATAATATTGGTTATGCCCAGTCCTTTTTTCACCGAAGATTGATCGAAGCCCTTGCCATTATCCGTTACTGTTAGTTTCAGATTATTCTTTTCCTCATTCAGGCTGATAGTTACTTTGGTTGCTTCGGCATGTTTCAGAATATTATTTGTTATTTCCTGGATGATTCTGTATGCAGCTAATTTTACGGGCGATGCAATTTTTTCTTCATTTAATTTTTTAATGGTAAGGGATACCTCAAAACTTCCGGGTATGTGCAGTTCTTTTGCAAAAACTTTTAATGCTGGTATCAGCCCGTCCATCTTTAATTCAGCCGGAGTAAGGTTGTGGCTGATGTTCCTGATTTCATCAACAGCCTTTTGCAAATAATCAATACTTGTTTCAATAAAAGTTCCTTCATCGGTTTGTTGCTTTTGAGCCGTTTTTAAATATAATATGGATGCAGCAAGAAGCTGGTTTACGTTATCATGCAACTCGGCAGAGAGTTCCTGCCGTTCTTTTTCCTGCGCTTCTATCACCGCATTTACTACATCTTTTTTCTTTTGCTTTTCCGCCATTAGTATTTGCTGTTGCAGGTTTCGCTCTTCGGTTACATCCTGCATGGAGCCAATTACCCTTATTGGTTCCCCGTTTTTATTTCTTACAATATAAGCCTGGTCAATTACAAATTTATAAGTGCGATCAGCGCACAGGTATCTGTATTCTATTTGCCATCTGGAATCATTATTTGCAAATGCATTTTTAACTACTTCACCTACGTATGCAAGATCATCGGGATGAATTTTATTGTAATTATGCGATTCAGCATACTCGGATATTTCATATCCGAAAAGAACCTGGTAACCTCCGGTTCTGTTTATTTTATTTTCTTCTACATCCCAATCCCATATTACATCGCGAGTGGCTTTGCCTGCATATTCAAACAATTCATTGCCCCGCTTCAATGCCTTTTCAGCAATCAACTCAGGCGTTATGTCAATAGCCTGCCCACCTTCGAGTATATTACCATCTGCATCTTTTATGGGAAATTTAAAAGTTCTGAAATAATGTGTTTCATTTTTATCGCATACCCATTCATGCACAAATTCAATAGAACAATTTTTTATAATCACATCCCTGTGCGGCAGCAGCACTTTTTCTTGATCGTTTATTTCATTAATGGTGCCGATTTTTTTATCAAGATGAGTATCGGAGTATCCAAATACATTTTTGAAACGTGAATTCATATATTTTAAAACCCCGTTTGCATCAATGATCCATGCAAGCAACGGCGCGTTTTCCATGAATGACTGGAACCTTTGCTTTTCTCTTGCAAGGTCAAGCTGCGATTTTTTTTGCTGGGCTTCCAGTTTGTTTTTTATTTCTTTTTCTTTGGTTATATCACGGCTTACGGCTACAAAACCTGTAGCATTCCCCGCTTTATCTTTAATTAAGTTAATCATGGATTGCAGGTAAAACTTTGTCCGGTCTTTTTTTATGATCAATACTTCGCCATTCCATGATTCGTTTTCTTCTAATTGTTTCCTGAAATTTTCTTCTGTATCATTTACAAAACTGATTTTGTCAATATCGTGAAAACAATTGCTGCTGTTCGCATCACGCCGCAGGTTGAACATCATTTCTGCTTTCAGGTTCCAACTCTTTATCGAAAAATTTTGGTCTGATGAAACAATGGCATCAGAAATATTATCGAGCAATATCGCTTGTTCCAGCAAAGCTTGTTCGGTCTTTTTTTGTTTGGTAATATCTGTGCCTACAAACCGCACTGCTTCCACTTTCTGCTCATCATTTACCATGGCACTTATTTCCCACCGAAACCAATATTTATTTTCGCCCGATATGGTTTGAATTTCTATGGAAGCCGTTTTTGCAGGATTCTTAATGCAATCATGATTTGCCTGCAATAATTTTTCCATTTGAAAAGTTCGTATCACTTCTGTAAATGGCTGGCCTTTCCATGTTTTATTTTCCAGTTCAAATTGTTTTTGAAAAAGACGGTTGGTATGAAGAAAGCACATTTCCGTATCAGTAAAACCAACTAAAAATTCGGAGGAATTCTCGAGGGTGGATGTTGGTAAGAGGGGGTTCAAACTGGTCTTCATAGGTTCATTCATTACATTGGATAGGGTTCTATTGGCTAAGTAAAATTACTCATATATTAAAAACGTAAAATCACTGAAATTATTGGATGAACAAATTATTTTTTAAAATTGTATTGAAAATATTATAATTTCTATCACTTTTTTTATTGACTTTTAACTTTTTGTTTTCTGCTCGATATACATTTTTGTAAAAAATATTTTTTGATTGATGGTTTATAAGAATGTATTCCTCTTTTTTATTTTGGTATTAATTGGCTACAACTCTTTTTCTCAAAAAGTAATGGTTCATGTATTTATGATTAATAAAAAAGCATCGGCCAATAACGATACTATCTATTATAATTTTAACCGAAGCCTTACCTGGAGTGATTTTAGAGGAAAGCCGGACAATAATTATTTTGCCGGCGCTGTCACTGCTTCGGGCTTTGCATTTGATTCAAAAATGAATTTTGACGGCAGAAATTTATATCTTGACATTGGCATCTATACATTTTTTACCAAACACGATTCGTGGCATAAGCCCGACATCACTTCGGCATATCATCTTTTGCATGAGCAGCATCATTTTGATATTACGCGCATTGGTGCCGAAAATTTTTTAGAAAAATTAAAAAAAGCACATTTTACAAAGGACAATTATAACAGGTTGCTTACTTCAATCTTTAACAAAGTGTATGATGAAAATGAAGCTGTGCAGCACCAGTATGATGCGGAAACAAATCATAGTATTAACCAGCAGGAACAATTGGAATGGAATAATAAAATAGCCGCAGAGATGCAGCGATTAAAGGAAAACATTGCCATCAAAGACTAAGCTTTGAGGTTTACCATTAAAATCGGTATCTGCAGTTCATGCCTTACCGTATTTACAGTTTCGCCATAAACAAAATCTTTTATACCCGAATGCCCGTGTGCGCCTACCACCAGCATATCAGCATTTGATTCTTTTACCAATCTTACAATTTCTTTGGCCCTGTTTCTGTAACCTAACATGCTGGTTGCATTAATTCCCTTTTGCTGCAATTGCGAAACATAATTTTCGAGTTGGCTGTTGTCTTTTCTTGTTTCGTAATCATCACTTTCTTTTCCCCAAAGTTTTGCTGAAGCGCTTTCCACTATGTGTATCAAAATAATTTTGGTATCTGCATGGCCCTGCCCGATTGCATAGCTGATAAGCTTTTCATCATTTTCCGAAAAATCAAGTGCTACGGCAATCCTGTTGTACCTGGGAATATTTAAAATAATATTTTTCATTTCGGGATGTATAGTAAAAGATGCAAATGCTTTTCTTTTTGCAATGACAGGTTCTGCTATTATATATAAAAATAAAGCCAAAAAAAAGAATGCTGCCATACTTATAATAATCTTTGGCAATACGGATGGCCTTTCAAAAACCGGCAGCGACTGGCTTATCAGCATTTTTACATTGAGCCACACCAGAACAATTGCCACCATCCATGCGAGTGTTTTGGTAAAATTGTTGATCACAAATTTCCCCATCTTTCTTTTATCACTCACAAAATGAATCAGCGGAATAATAGCAAAGCCCAGTTGAAGACTTAAAATAACCTGGCTTAATACAAGCAGGTAATCTACTTTTGAATCACCATATATTAATATAACAATGAGTGACGGAATGATGGCAAGCAAGCGGGTAATTAACCTGCGAAGCCAGGGATTGATGCGAAGACTCAAATAACCTTCCATTACTATTTGCCCGGCAAGCGTGCCGGTGATGGTGGAGCTTTGTCCTGCAGCAATCAATGCTATCGCAAATAATGCCGGTGCTACTTTACCCAGAAAATTTGGAAGTAAATGGTATGCGTCATGAATCTGATCAACAGGATGACCTGTTTTGAAAAATACGGTAGCAGCAACGATAAGAATAGAGGCATTTACAAAGAACGCCAGGTTCAATGCTACAACGCTGTCAATTCTGTTGAATTTAATTGCCTGTTGAATACCCTTTTCGCTTCTTTCAATTTTTCTTGTTTGTACCAATGCAGAATGCAGGTAAAGATTGTGTGGCATTACCGTGGCGCCGATTATTCCAATAGCGATATACAATGCTTCGTCATTGCGGATGTTGGGTACAAAGCCTGATGCAATTTCCGTAAGTGCGGGCTTTGCCATAATCATTTCTATAAGAAATGCACCGGCAATTATTCCAACAAGTGTAATAATAAATGCTTCCATTTTTCTCATTCCCAATCTTTGCAGATAAAGAAGCAGGAATGTGTCGAGCACTGTAAGTGAAACACCCCATATTAATGACAACCCCGTGAGTAATTGAATACCTATTGCCATGCCAAGAACTTCTGCAAGATCGCACGCTGCAATAGCAATCTCAGCAAGTATATACAAAATAAAATTTACAATTTTCGGATAGGCTTCCCTGTTAGCCTGTGCAAGATCGCGCCCCTGCACTATACCCAGCCTTGCGGATAAGCCCTGCAGCAGCAGCGCCATCAGGTTGCTCATCAGCAATACCCATATCAGTGAATAACCAAAGTTGCTTCCGCCTTGTAAATCTGTTGCCCAGTTTCCAGGGTCCATGTAACCTACGCTAATAAGATAAGCAGGACCCAGGAATGAAAATATTTTTTTCCAGCCGAAAGATGTATTGGTATCCACACTTCCGTGTACTTCACTCAACGAATGATGACGGGTATTTTTTTCAATGATCATATACAAAAATGTTTTGTGCAGCAATGCCGCTGATAACACATTCAGGTTTCCTGCCGATTTTTACCTGCAGCGAACCATCGAGTTCAAATGATTTGAGCACTCTTACTGATGAGCCAATCTTAATACCATAATGATTGAGCATCTCCATCATCTGGGGAGTTTGATTGCTGACAGAACTTACTACGCCAATTTTTTTCAATGAAAGATTTTTTATTGCTATTTGTTTCATTACGGGCATTATGCCTTTTTCATCGGGAATCGGGTCTCCATGAGGATCAATCTTTGGATTGCCCAGGAATTTGTCGAGTTTTTCAATCAGTTCGGCGCTGCTCACGTGCTCCATCTCTTCGGCTATATCATGTATCTTTTCCCATTCCATGTTTAGCTTCGATACCAGGAAAAATTCCCATAACCGGTGCCTCCGGATAATTTTCAAAGCATGCTTGTTACCTGCGCTGTTAAGCCGGAAGCCATAATATTTTTTATACTCCACCAGGTTTTTTGATTTCAGCCGCTTGAGCATATCCGTAGTGGAGGCGGGCGTAGTATTCAGCAACGCGGCCAGGGAATTGGTATTTACCTTTCCGGTTTTCAGTTGCAGGTTGTAAATGCTCTTGATATAATTTTCCTCGCTCGGCGATAATTTCATATGGCTTAAATAAATTTTTAGGCAAATCTAAAATTTTTTTACTAAAAAAATAACCAGGTATAAAATAAAAAAAGACGGATGGATGAACTTCCGGATACGTTATAAGAAGGTATAATTTCCGCAATAGGCATGATTGGTAAAACATTTTCAAAAAAAATCCGTTTAAGGCGGCAGATAATGGATATTGATTAATTGTATAAAAAACGATTCATTTCTTGAATTTTCAGATTATCTTGCGCCAGCATTTTTAAAAAAGATTTTTACTGACAGTTATGATTTTTGAGAATTTTAAAGTCCCCTATGAAATTGACCCGAGATATTCCAGAAAAGTTGCTTACTTCTCGATGGAATATGCCATTCACCAGCCATTAAAAATTTACAGTGGCGGCCTTGGGTTCTTATCTGGCTCTCACCTGCGCAGCGCTTACGAGTTAAGGCAAAACTTAATTGGCATCGGTATTCTATGGAAAGAAGGATATTACGACCAGGCGCGCAATCATGACCAGACGCTGAATGTGGTATGGATAGAGAAGATTTATAATTTTCTTGAAGACACCGGCATCCGCTACCAGGTGGAAATACACGATCATCCGGTGTGGGTAAAGGTATTATACCTTAATCCTAAAACATTCAATACGGCTCCGTTATTTTTGTTAAGCACCAACATTCCGGAAAATGATTATGTTTCACAAACGATTACTAATCGTTTGTACGACGGAAATGCTGCTACTAAAATTGCTCAATTTATTTTATTGGGAATAGGAGGTGCCAAACTTTTGGATATACTCAATTTCAACCCGGATATATATCACCTTAATGAAGCACATGCGGTGAGCAGTGTTTTTTATTTGTATAAAAAATTTGGAAATAAAGAAGAAGTAAAAAAGAGATTGGTATTTACCACGCATACTCCCGAAGAAGCAGGCAATGAAAAGCATGATATTTTTCTTTGCGAAAAGATGAGTTATTTTAATGGAATACCGTTGCATGAAGTGCGGGAACTAACGGGCATTACCGATGATCAGTTTAATCATTCATTAGCTGCATTACGATTTGCACATGTAGCCAATGGCGTTTCGCAGTTGCATGGAGAAGTGAGCAGGCAAATGTGGGGCAAATACACGGGCATTTG
>Ga0079221_10000295_pt1 | contig 12975 bp, 11 predicted proteins | sample GAAS200_FD_75069 | JGI IMG/M metagenome (GOLD analysis project Ga0079221, IMG submission 75069) | Agricultural soil microbial communities from Georgia to study Nitrogen management - GA AS200 | ecosystem: Environmental > Terrestrial > Soil > Agricultural land | place: USA: Georgia | collected... | reverse complement strand
GCCGTAGTCACCAGCAGCGCTTCCGAAATTCCAAGGAAGAGCGTACGTGCTGGGAAGTACGTGTGAAGGAAACGAATCACCCGCGAACCTCCGCTGGCTTTCCATTCTTGCGTGTCTTGTTTGTTCCGGTTTGCGCGTAGTACTGATCGTAATAATTCACGCGGTCGAATTCCGAAGCGCCATTCAGCACCACTCCGATCAGCTTCGGATCGTCCAGAGCCTCAATGCCTTTTTTCAACGCGTTCACCGGAGTCACGCCTTCCCGGACTACCAGCAAAGCGCCGTCCACCAGACGGTTCCAGATATTGGCATCTGCCATGGGCAAGAGCGGCGTCGAATCGACCACCACCCAGTCGAAAGGCCCGCTGACCTGCGCAAACGCCTCAGCGAACCGTCCTGACTGCAGCACCATACCGGGCTCGTCGAAACGGCCTCCTGCGGGCAAATACCAGAGCGGCAGATCGTTTATCTGATAAAGATAGTCGCTGATCAGGCTCTTGGGATCGTCCCACCATTGGCGCAATCCTTTCAGGTGGCTCAGTCCCAGCAGGCCGTGTAGAGCGGGATTGTGCAGGTCGCCTTCCACCAGTAGTACGCGATGTTGCGAATGCCTCGCGAGCGTCACCGCGAGATTCGCGGATATCAGTGTCTTTCCTTCATCCACAACGCCGCTGGTTACCTGAATGGACTTCAGCTCGCGCTGACCACGGAGGTTGTTGAGCCTGGTCATGAGCACGCGGAATTTTTCTGCCGGAAGTCCTTGCGGCTCCGTCAGCGCCACGAGATGCGCGTTCGGTGTCACGCGTGTTTGGACGGTCTTCGCGCCGGTCAGCTCCATTGGCGCAACAGCAAAGCCGTCAGCTGGATTCTCCAGGACGGGCGGCGCTGACTTTGACACTTCCGTCAGAATCGCTCCGTTCTTCTGTTGATTTTCTAGTTCTGATTTGCGTAGTGCTTCATATAGCCGGCTCATTCTGCTTTCACTCCTGACTCGAATTTGGCTTCTTCACCGGGCTTCTCTGCTACTCCGTCCAACTCTTCAATCATCCGAAACAATGCCTTTAGCGCTTTCTTGCGAGTGCCTGCTTCTTCCGGTTCGCCGAGCGCCGGGACCGTCTCGTCCAACCGGAAATCGGCGGCGACTTCCTCGACTACCTCCGGGGATACTTGCTTCGTTTGCTTGGCATAGGAAGAAACCAGCGCGTTTTCACACAGCGTATTAATCAGCCGCGGGATCCCTTTCGAATAGCTGTGAATTGCCTTGATGGCTTCTTCCGAAAAGATTGTTTTGCCGTGAGAGTTGGCGCCGGCAAGCTCCAGCCGCCGCTCGATATACCCGCGAATTTCATCCTGGCGAAGCGGCTCAAGCCGGCAGCGCAGTCCCACTCGCTGCTTCAATTGCCGCAAGTGCGGAGAATCCAGCTTGCGGTCCAGTTCCGGCTGCCCCACCAGCACGATTTGCAGTAGCTTCTGCTGTGAAGTCTCGAGGTTCGTGAGCAGCCGAATCTCTTCCAGCAACTCCCAGCTCAGCAATTGCGCTTCATCCACCACCAACGCCGTTGTGGTTCCCCGGCGGAAACGCGCGATCAGGTAATTATTCAAATGCGCGAGCATTTCGCTTTTCGTCCGACCGGTGGTCGGCAGGCGCAGGTCCGTAAGCATGTAACGCAGAAAATCCGGTACTGAGAGACGGGGATTGAAAACGTACGCAAACGCGATCTGATTCCGGTTCAGAACGTCCAGCAGGCAGCGCACCAGCAAGGTCTTGCCTGTGCCTACTTCGCCGGTGACTACCACGAATCCCTTGCGTCGCTGCACACCATAATTCAGGTTTGCCAGGGCTTCGTTGTGCCGCGGCGTCGGATAGAAGAAATAGGGGTCCGGACTGATTTCAAATGGGTCGCGCGTCAGCCCGAAGAATTTTCTGTACATGTTCGATCAGCCTCGGTAAATCGCGTAAATATTTCCGGCCACCATCACCAGCACAATGGCCAGGGTTACGGCGCGGGCCATCCATCTCCGCGCCATGCGCCTCTCCTGCTCCACAACGGTGCTGATGTGGGGAATCCCCACCAGCACGCGAACCGGAACGATTCCTTCCAAATCCTTCTCCTGGCGAATCCTGGGCCTCACCACTTCCAGCAGAACGGCCAACCCGGCTGCGAGGATGAGTCCAAAAACCAATCCGCCGAGGCTCACCAGAATATGATTCGGCCACGCGGGCGCTTGGGGCATGCTCGCCGGATCGACAAGACTGAACTTCTCGCCCTGCTGGTTCTGCTCAAGATTGGTTGCCAGCTGTGATTCGTTCTGTTTCTGAAGCAGGGAGGTATAATTTGCCTTCGCTTCCTCGTACCCGCGCGAAACTTGGGCTAGCTGCTGCTCCGTTACGGGGGTCATGTTTAACCGTCCCTGATATTGAGCGATTCGAGCCTCCAAGCCTTTCTCAGCTCTCTGTAGACTCTGAATCTCCAGCTGGTTTGCCTTGAGCTGGCTTTGGATTTGCATCATCGAGGTGGGCGCTCCATTCTGTACTTCATTTGTTCCCACTGGATTAACTGCATCCTTTTGCTTTCCGCTTTTTGCGTTCTGCGCTATCTGGTCCGCAATCTGCTTCTTGAGCGCTTCGGTTTTTTCAATTTGGTCTTTGAGGGCGATCACATCAGGATAGTTGTCGGTGTACTGTGCCCGCTCCGCCGCTAATGCCTGCCGCAAATCGCTGAGCTTTTTGTCGAGCGCCTGCGGCGAAACTGCATCTCCGCCCGCGTCCAATGTGGATTGTGCCTCCTCATATTGTTGAACCACGGATTGAAGGTACAGCCTTTGTTGCGCGGTCCGGCTTTCCGCTGCTTGGACATTTGCGAGCTGCGATTGTAACCCTGACAAAATCTGCAGATTGCTTTGCAGCTGGTCCGGCAGTTCTCCCAAATGCTCTGCTTTGAACGCCCGCACAGCCTGCTCCTGCTGATCCAGCTTGGCCTTCGCATCCGACAGCTGGGAAGCCAAAAACGTCGTGGTGCTCTGCGAACGCTCCTGCTGGGTGATCATGTTCTGGTTGATAAAGAAATTTGCGAGTTGGCTGACAATAGCGCTGGCGACTTCCGGACTCCTCGCGCCGTAGCTGATTTTGAATGCCGTCAGTTGCTGTTCTTTTCCTGGAGTCTGTACCAGGTCAATCTGAATATCTTTCCTCATCTGCTGCACGTGGTCGCTTGACTCGAACAATGCCACGATGGGGTTTTGGTGCGAGTACAAATGGTACTGGTCGATAATGCTTTGCAACCTTGTGCGGCTTAGGATTTGCTGCGTCATCGTCTGAAGCTGCTGGTCTGCCGTCGTTTGCACATTGGGTGTAACGAAATCAGTTGGCACCTGCTGTTGCTCGACGATGATTTCCGCCTGCGAAACATAGGTCGCCGGTATCATCCATCCGATTCCCCAGACGACGAACCAGCAGAGGAATACGGTTACCAAAATCAGCCAGCGACGTCGTCGCACAACATCCCAATATTCCTCGAAACCCTTTGTCTTTCCATCTTGCATCTCATCCAGCATTTCCTACCTCCCGATCGGTCTTAGCAGTGAATATGTCAATGTAGCGCTCGCGAAATCATGGTTGCCTATGGGGAAGTTGGCGAATCCTCCCGTTTGGTTCAATCTTCCATAAGACCAGTTCATTGAAAGGTTCTGAGTGATCTGCTGCGAGAGTTCGGCTCTCGCCGAATACGCCAGCAATTCCTGGTTGTTCTGGGTCGCAAGTAATGTATTGCTTGAGCCCTCAAGGCTTGTGCCAAGCGTCCAGCGCCGGCTCAGTCTCCAGGAGAGTTTTGCCCTGCCGCTGTTTAGTTCCACAGCCCCGACTAGTCCGCCTCCATCGCTTACACCCCGCTGGAAATCGAGGGAAATTCCAAACCGATCGCCCGTCCAGTTGTAAATCACTCCGCCGGCGCCGGACCATTGCTGTGCCTTTACCGGGATAGTCAGCACGAAAAATCCCAGGTTCAACACTACCTGGTTAAACGTGTCGGCGTACTCCGGCCCTCCGTAAATTGTGAAAGTGCTCCGCGGCGAGATCGTGACCTGATCGAAAACCAGAATGGTGTGTGTCGTCGTCCGCGCATCAAACCTCGGGAATCTGAGGACTTGAACGCCGTATTGAAATCCAAGCGCTTCCCGGGCCGAAAACTGATGGTTGTAATACGCTTCTGCCGATACCCTCTGGGAGTTGATCAATGCCGTCGTAGGTCCCTTTCGTGGCGTGTTATCGAATTTCGAGAGCAAGAAATTCCCACCGATCCCAAACGAGGAATGCTCCGTAACTCTGTAGGAGTACAGCGCGTTTGTGAGCGTGGAGGTTCTGCGGATGTTAGGAATAAATAAGCCCTGATTTGGTGAAATCGTCGGCCCTGGCGAACTCGCGCCACCTCCCAACTGTGCGAATGGATTGGTTGAAACTAAGTAGTATTCCTGTGCCGTCAGCAGCCCGTGAGGCGATACGAGCCACGAGACTTTGCCGTCAAAACGCTGGGTGAACTGGTTTCGATAAAGCAGGTTTTGACTAATATCCACTCCCGGTGAGTAGCTGACCATCCAGTCGAGCCGCGAGCGTGTTTCCGTAAATTCGATCAGCGGAAAAATCATGTAACCTACATCCCACTGCCGCGGCGTTGCACGCACTACCGCGTTATCGTCAAAGTGAGCTCCTGCTGTGACGCCCAGTCGGTAGGTGTTGGCCAGTTCCGTATTCGCCGTCGGCGTAGCACTTGGCATTTGCCCGCTCGACAAGACCGGCACATTTGAAGTCGAAGTGCTCAGGCCGCCCTGTTGTGCCCATGTTGCTCCCGCCAGCCCGAGCATCAGGCAGCCAGCTGCCGTCCAATGGAGTGTTCTCTTGATCATTCGCGGCTCGCTACGGAACCACAATGGTATCGCCGGGCTTTAGCTGCACGTTTTGCTGCAAGCTCTTTCCTTTAATCACATCTTTGTAATTGAAAGGTATCCGCACGCGGATGCCGCCGGGCATCGGACGCAGCACGTAAATTTTCGTCTGTTTCGCGAAATCCTTGAATCCGCCAGCCTCCGCAATCGCGTCCAGCACGGTCATGGATTCCCTTAGCGGGAATGTTCCCGGACGCGCTATTTGCCCCACGATGTTAATTTGATGGCTGCGAGGATCGCTGACGATTACCGTCACTTCCGGATTGGAAATGTATTGTTTGAGTTGCTCGGTGATGTTGTCCTGAAGCTGCAACGGCGTCAGGCCGCTCGCCTGTATCTGGCCAATGAGGGGCAGCGAGATCTTGCCGTCCGGCCGCACCGGCACTTCTTTCGAGACTTCTTTCTCTTTCCAGACGTCGATGTCGAGGAGATCGCTTTCGCCGATGATGTACGTTTTGTTATCGACCGAGACAGCCTCGCGCCGGCTCACCGGTTGCGATGGCTTCGCGGATGAAGCCGGATCCGTTGCGGACGCGCTTTGCTTTTCCTGCGCAAAACCGGGCAGTGCCAGCGCGCCCAGCATCGTCGCAACCAGCGCCCACTTTGCTCCTGCTAACCGTACTTTCATTTCAGCGCTCCTTCGACTTCTGAGATTCCGCTAGTTCTGCGGAGGTAGATCGTCCGCAATCTTTCGCCGCGGCACGCCTGCTTCTTTCAACTTATAAAGCAGCGCCCGGTAGCTGATATTCAGCGCCGTGGCCGCCCTCTTTCGATTCCAATTGTGCGCTTGCAGTATTTTCAAAATGATTTTGCTTTCAAATTCCCGCATCGCTTGTCGAGTCACTTTTTTCAGCGAAATCGAGCCGTTCAACGGAATATTTGGCAGCAGCGCGCTTGCATTCCCATTGCTTGTCGCTAGATCAACTGTGATGGCCTCTTCCGTTCCCAAAATTACGTAGCGCTTAATCAGGTTTTCCAACTCGCGAATGTTGCCCGGCCAGTGATAGTGCTGCATCATTTCCAGCTTTCGCTGCGAGAGCGGCCGCGTTTGCCGGTTGAATTTTTCGCTGTAAACCTGACGGAGAAAATCGCAAATCACAGGAATATCCGCAGTCCGCTCGCGCAAGCTCGGCAGCTGTATGTTCACCACGTTGATGCGATAGAAGAGGTCCTGCCGGAAACTGCCCTGCTCGATCTCTTCTTCCAGGTTCCGGTTCGTCGCGCAGATCACGCGAACATCAATCCTCTTGTCTTCTTGCGCGCCAATCGGGCAGAACTGTCCGTCCTGCAGCAACTGCAGAAGCTTGGCCTGCAAGCCCAATTCGAGCTCTGCGATCTCATCCAGAAAAAGCGTTCCGTCCTGTGCCAACTCCACACGGCCGGGCTTTGTTCCATTCGCTCCGGTGAACGCTCCCTTTTCGTATCCAAAAAGTTCGCTTTCAACAAGCGTTCCGGGAATCGCGGGGCAATTCACTTTTACGAACGGACCCGATTCCCACGGTGAACGTGCGTGAATCAGCTTCGCGATAATCTCTTTCCCCGTCCCGCTCTCCCCATGTATCAGCACGGGTATGTTTGCCCCGGCGACCTTCTCCAGCTTGTTTCGAACGATCCTCATCGTGTCCGAGCAGCCGAAAATTACCTGCTCTGGAGGTAGGCTCAGGTTGATTTCCCCGTTCATGCGGGCTGATCGCGCCATTGTTCCCACTTCGGCACCATTCCCACGGAACCCTTATTGGGCTCTGTGCAATCGCATTCACTTGCACACTGAAAACCAAATGCACAGTTCTCAGTGCTTAAATCGAAGGGGTCTACGCCTCAATATAAGTGTTTAATTTAAAATGGGTTGTCTATGGCTGTGGGGCGATTACCTGCATGCCTTGAAGGCAGTCATATTGTAAACAATAATCGGCTAGAGAGGAAAACCTTTTCACATTCCGGAATGACTTTTCCGGGCTGACGAATTTTGGCGCCTCCCTGTTGTAAATGCGGCGGAACACGCTGTTTCTAAGAGATTTGAAAGCCTGTGGTTACTATGACTTAACTCGCAGGATACCCCTAACAGCCGATGAAGCACCGTGCTAAATTCGCGTTTGTTCGCCCCGGATGATGTCGTATCTCTCGATCACTGCTGCAACGCCCACATTGGACGCCGCCGGAGTCTCCGGCTCCATCTCGTGGTCGACACGAACGACGCGGCCATGCGCACGGACGAAAACTTCCGTGCCCTGCGTAATTTCAGCGGGAAGCGTCAAAGTAAAATCCAACTCGGTCCCCGGAGCCAGCTCTTTTTGCAATGTGAAGTAAACGCCGCGCGTCGAGATATCTCGCGTCTGTCCATTGTGCGCCGCTTCCCGGTTTACTGGCACATGCACAATCACGGGAAGAGACAGATCGTAGCGGCGGGCCAAACGACGCTCAGTCATCCCCAAGGTGCTCCTCTCGGATTGCATTGGCACACAGCCAGCAATCCTCACCCCACCACTCGTGACGACAGCAATCCACTGTCCAAACTGAACCGGTAGTTAATGTAACGAATGTTTCGTTTTGCCCAAAGGGTTTTTGCGTCGATGTTTCCAAATCTAAGCCGATACGTCTTCAGCAAAAACTCGCCAACTCCTTTGTTAGCACCAATCCACAGACTTCTCGCCAAAGCCACCCTTGGCCCTGTAGTTTCTGCCAGAATCATCCGCGCGTAGCAAGGAATTTTTTTTCGAGCGAAGGGGATTGCTTATCGCTTCCTGAAGGTGTCCACAAGAGTGCACTGAATATGCAACTACTTGCAAGAGTCCTAGAACCTGCTTCGGATTCGGAAAAACAGTTTGCGCATGCGCTCTTACTATGTTCCGCGTATCGCGGGCACGCCAGGAGCTGCAGTTCGTGAACCACGCCCCGAATCCAGATTGAACTGTCTCATCTTGTACAGCAACGCTTTGTAGCTGATGCCCAGCATTTTCGCCGCGTCTTTACGGCACCAGTTTGTTTTTTCCAGCGCATCAGCAATCGCTTCCATCTCCGCTTCATCTTTCAGACTGCGCACCAGAGCTTTCAATCCCTGTTCTCTGGGGGGCGCTTCTTCCTGACGTGGCGCCATGCGCTGCTGCGTTTCGCTCATCTCGAGCAACTCTCGCAAGCTGCCTTCGCTGTCTTCCAAGATCACATATCGCTTCACGAAATTTTCCAGCTCGCGCAAATTTCCGGGCCAGCTGTAGCGGATGGCCGCCTCGATCAAATGCTGCGGCGGATCAGTCATCGTTTTCTGGAACTTTTCGCTGTACTTCGAAAGGAAATGCCGGAAAAGCATGGGAATCTCGTCGCTCCGCTCACGCAGCGGCGGAACATGCAGCGAAAGCACACTCAATCGGTAGTACAAATCTTCGCGAAATTTTCCTGAGCGCATCGCCTCTTGCACTTGGACGTTCGTCGCGGCCAGCACGCGTACATCCACTTGAATTGTTCCGCGCGCTCCCAATCGTGAAAAAAGATTGTCCTGCAGCACGTGCAGGAGTTTCGCCTGCAAATGGGGGCTCATCTCCGCGATTTCGTCCAGAAAAATTGTGCCTTTGTTGGCGAGTTCGAATTTCCCCGGCTTCGCCTTTATCGCGCCGGTGAACGCGCCCTGCTCGAATCCGAAGAGCTCGGATTCTAGCAGCTCCCCCGGCAGCGCCGCACAGTTCACTTTCACGAATACCTGATGCCGCCGGCTGGAACGCAGATGAATCATGCGCGCAACCACTTCTTTGCCGACGCCGCTCTCTCCGCTGATGAACACCGGCACATCCACAGGCGCGATTTGCAGGATCTGCTGCCGGATTTTCAGCATTTGCGGGCTTGCCGCAAGGAAAGACAAATCTTCCGTCAGCTGATCGCAGTATTCCCGCAGCGCCTGATTCTCCGCCTTCAGCTGTTTTTTCTGGCGGCATTTCAGCAGCGCCGCGTCCAATTCGGGCTTCTCGAACGGCTTTGTAAGGTAATCATGCGCGCCGAGGCGAATCGCTTCCACCACCGTACTCACTTCGTTCGAACAAGAAAGCATAATCACGTTCAATGAGCGGTCCGCTTCCATCAACCGGCGCAGAGTCTCCAGCCCGTCCATCTCCGGCATCAGAACATCCAAAATAACGAAATCCGGCTTGGCCCCATTGGCGATGAGCTCGAGGCCGTCGCTCCCGCTTGAAACCGTCGTTACATCGAACCCGTCCACATCCAGCAAGGTATGCAGGTACTTACGAATGCTCGGCTCGTCATCGATGACCAGAATCTTTTCTTTCGGCATAACTTCCTTCGTTGGTCCCTTCTTGGCCTCACGCATAGCTGTACGTTTCCACCTTTGTCGGCAGCAGGAACTTGAAAGAGCTTCCCCGCCCGGGCTCGCTGTCCACCCAGATCTTTCCATGGTGCGCCTGAATCAATCGTTTCGTTATGGCCAGTCCCAGACCCATTCCTGAAGAGGATGGATCGACGCGCATAAAATCCTCGAAAATTTCCTGATGATGCTCAGCCGGAATTCCCGTTCCCGTATCTGTCACCGATACGAGCACGCTGTTCGGCTGCGGACGCCGCGTGGCGCGCCGCTCTTTGGTCGGGCTCGCCTGTGCCACGCGCCTCTCCCAAAAATGGTTCTGTGCGTTCACCGTGATGCATCCGCCGCTGGGCGTGTGTTTCAGAGCATTATCCACTAAATTCGTGATGCACTGCTGTATTTTCGGATAGTCGAACTTGAACGCTCGCATTTTCTCGTCAGTCTGAATTTCCAGCCGCACATTCGCGCGCTGAAACGCTTCTTTCCACCGTACCGCCACGTCATTCAGGCAATCGCGCAAATCGTTCTCTTGAAATTGCAATACTAGTTTCCCGCTTTCCAGTGCCGTGTAGTTCAAGAACGTAGATACCAGACGCACGAGGCGATCGCAGCTCTGCTTCGACTCCTGCAGGATTTCTTTTTGTTTTTCGCTCAATTCTCCGAGCGACCCCGAGAGCAGCAGATCGTAATAGCCTTTCATCACCGCCAGAGGAGTTTTAAGTTCATGCGCTGCTGAACCCAGAAAAACTGTTTTCTGACGATTCACTTCCTGCAGCCGCAAATACGCTGCGAGCAGATTCCGATAAGTGATTTCCCGTTCCTGCAGCAGCTCATTTACGGTGCGCTGCATTTCCTCCTTGCCTGTGGCAGCGCCGCTCGGAGCCACTTCCGCGAAAATCACCAGCCAGTCCGGCTCCGGCAGCCATCGAATTCGCGCGCGCGCCGGGCCTTTCGCGCTTTCGATCGGCAGATTCACTTCCTGTTCGCCCCGTTCCAACTGCCCAAACAGGCTTCCCGCATCTACTCGCAGCACATCGTTCAACAGATTCGCCCGCGCGTCATCCGTGTCGGTCCAATGCATGAAATCCTGCGCGTGCAGATTCGCGAAAAGGATTCTTCCGCCGCGGTCCGCCACAAAGAGAGGTTTATCGAGCGAATCCAAGAGGCTCGACATCAGCCCAAACAGTGTCGGCCCGGTCGCGTGGGTTTCAACCGTTGAATTCTTGCTCAATTCAGTCGCCTATTGTGCATTTAGGGTGAGGGAGTTTCAAACGTGATGGTGTCAAAGCGGCGCGTCTAGTGTCAATGGGAAAGGCGTTTGGTTTGCACTTAAGTTGAAAAGAAATGCGCTCCTTTTCGACCGCCCTTCCCCATTCAGCCTTATCGCTCCGAGGCCGCGCCGTAAATTGCTGAATGCAGGAGGCTTAATAAAACACGATAAGTTGGGCCCTAGCATCCAAATTGCAGACATTACGAGTACTAAAACTGAGGTTTGAACATGGCGATGAGTTGCTCCGGAAAAGCACTTTCTATCGGCCCCGCTGCTACCGAACGCAGGCGTTTTCCACGGATCCGCCTCCAAGTCCCGCTCTTCATCCGCGGAACGGATGGAGACGGCCTCGAGTTTCTCGAGCTCGCTAAGACTGTGGATATTAGCTGCCACGGCGCTCGCTTGCTGAGCAATAGGCCGTTGCAGCCTAACGAGATAATTTCCATCACCGTGCCGGCGCCACTGCCTCGCTCCTCCGAATTTGGCGAATGCGGTACGCCGCCATTTTCCGCTAAAGTGCGGCGTTTGGAGTGCAACGAGGACGTCGGCATGGCGGCCGTCGAATTTCTCAAACCTCTGGTCTGAATTTATGCCTGATCCCCTAATCGGCAGGTTGCAATAAACCTGCAGAACTAGGAAAATCTTTGCCGCGTGGCGCCGATTTTCTTTCCGCAACTCCCTAACGCGCACCGCTTGTACATTTGTCCCTTTGTTTTCAATAAGTTACTGACCGGCTGGGAGCGCAATTTATTTGAGCATTGGCCCTGCCATTGCTAAACTCTAAGTGTCCCCGCAGGAGAAGTTCGTAGTGCGCCTCGTGCTGTGCCGTTTTCAGGAAGAGACAAAACTGAGACTCTAATGCCCCAGCCGTCAGAGTCACTAGCTCCATCTGCAGGTGACGATTCACTTTTCGACCTGCTTGTCGAATCCCTCGACAATCTCGAGGAAGGCGTCCGCGCGGCCTTTCTTCAGCAATTCTTCAAATCTATGGCGCGCATCGAGCTTACACACGCCCAGAGTCTCGAGTACTGGACAAAGATTTTGGCCCGCCGCAAGGAACTCTCCGAACTGCTTCATAAGCACGTTGCGCTCAAGACCGCGATCGTCGACGTGCTAGCTTCCACCGCGTTTTTGCGTGTTCCGATTCTCATGGAATACGAAGAGTTCAAGAAGTTGCAGCTGAATGCTGCAACGGATCCGTTGACCGGCTTATACAACCGACGGCTGTTTGAGGAATACTGTAACAAAGAACTCAACCGCGCGAAACGCTACACCCATCAGCTGGCGCTGGTGCTTCTCGATCTGCATCGCCTAAAAGAATTGAACGATCGCTACGGACATTTGCAGGGCGATCAGGCGCTGCAGCTTGCGGCGTCCACGCTCCGCAAAAACCTGCGTGCCTCGGATTTCGCTTTTCGCATCGGCGGCGATGAATTTGCTTTGCTGCTGCCGCAGGCCGATCCTGAGCAGGCCGCAACTTTATGCGACCGCTTGCGCGCGCATTTCGAAGGCGAAATTGCGCCAATGAACCTCGACATTCCGCTGACAATCGATTACGGAATTGCTGTCCATCCCCACGATGGCGATGCAAAAGAAGCGCTGATGCGCGTTGCCGACCAGCGCCTCTATCAAATGAAAAGCGCCGCGCATGCCCGCACTCGTCCTCCTGAACAAAAGCGCCCCGAGCCACCACAAGCGCCCGCGCAGGAATCCGCGCCGCCGGCCGCGCAAGCACCGCGCCCCCCGGTTACTCCGGCAATGGAAGCGAAGCCGCATTCTGAACGCCGCAAATGGGAGCGCGTTTCGCTCAGCGGCACGCGCGCATATGCAGCGTTAGCCGGAGATGAGAAAAAAACCGCAAATGTGATTGACCTCTGCACAGGCGGGCTTTCGCTGCAGGTCGAAAATGCTGACGAACTTTCCTCTTCGTTCGTCGCCGTTCTGCACGTTCCTATTTTGCCGCCGCTGCGCGTGACTCTCCGAAAAATCTACGCGCGCAAAACGGACGGAATGACTCGCGTCGGTTGCGCCTTCGCCACCTAGCAGCGGGCGTGCTGCGTTACTTCTAATCGTATTTTTCGAAGCGAATCTGTTTGCGATCCAGCCCAAACTCTTCTTTCAGAGTGAATCTCACTTCGTCCACCATGGCTTTGAGGCCACAAATGTATGCCTTGAAGTCCTTGCGTCCTGCGAAAATCTTTCGCAGATGCTCCTGCACGTATCCCGTCTTTCCCTTCCAGTCAGCGGGAGGCCGGCTGAGCGTTGGCAGAAAATGAAACCGCTGATGCTGGCGGGCGAACGCTTCGAATTCGCCGCGATACAGAATCGTGTCTGGATATCGTACGCCGAAAATCAGCGTCACATCATGAGTCGGCTCGGTAGAACCCGCGAAGACTTCTTCCAGCATGCCGCGAATCGGCGCGATTCCCGTGCCCGTTGCGATGAACACCAGCTCCTGCTCAAT
>Ga0079221_10000294_pt1 | contig 12978 bp, 8 predicted proteins | sample GAAS200_FD_75069 | JGI IMG/M metagenome (GOLD analysis project Ga0079221, IMG submission 75069) | Agricultural soil microbial communities from Georgia to study Nitrogen management - GA AS200 | ecosystem: Environmental > Terrestrial > Soil > Agricultural land | place: USA: Georgia | collected... | reverse complement strand
TGATGGCGTCCACCGGGATCATGAAGATGAAGTCGTCACCGCCGATGTGGCCGATGAACCCGCGGGGCCCCGCCATGCCCTTCACCACGTCATGCAAGATCCGTGACAACAGGTAGATGACACGGTCACCGTCGTAGTAGCTGTATCGGTCGTTGTATTCCTTGAAGTGATCCAGGTCGGCGTAGCAGACCGCAAACCATTCCCCGGCCTCCATGCGCCGGCGGATTTCGCGTTCGATCTCCGTCGTGCCCGGCAGGCGGGTCGAGGGATTCACCGCCACGTCCCGCTCGGTGCGGGTCAGGAGCCCTTCGAGGCGGACCACCTGCTCCACCGGCTCGAGCAGCGGGGTCAGCACTTCATCGGCCCCCGCGGCAAACCACTCGCGCACGCGCTCGGTTACGTGCCTGCCGGCCACCGCCGCCAGGGGGACAATGGCGGTGTACGGGTCCCCCTTGAGACGGGAGCACAGTTCCAGGGAGGCGGCCCCGTCCGCGTCCGCATCCACCAGTACCAGGAGGGGGAGCGATCGCAGAACCATCTGCTGTACCACCGCGGGGTCCGACACCGGGACCAGGCCCACCTTTCTCCCTGTAATCCAGGGGAGGAGGGTGTCTGGAACGGGGCGGCCAGTTGGTGAAAAGAAGAGAATCGTCTGGCGCGTCCGCACCGGGGTCCTCTCGTAAAAGTCGAGCGCGTCGAAACTTAGGCCCCCTCACGGGCGGTGTCAAACGAAGCGGGTCAGAACGCCACGCGGACCGAAATGAGGGAAAAATCGGGGGTTAGAAACGTGTTGAGGCTGGTGTTCCGGTGAGTGGCCGAGGTGAGGCGGTTCGAGATCAAGGCATCGAGGGCCGAGACGATGTGGTTGGCGAGCAGCAGCCCGAGCTGCGCCTGGGCGTTCCGGTATCCGTCGTCACTGGACCTGATGAGGTCCCGGAATGCCTGCTGCTGGAGACTCGCGTTCTGCCACGACCACTGGTACTTGGGCCCGACCGCGTGTCGGACGTAAAAGGAATACGCGGAGTCGGATTGGGGCGTGTTGGGCGGGGGAGGAACGTTGGGGTCGGTCCAGAACGTCCGCCGGGCCAGGAGCCAGACCGATCCGTTGTAGGTCGACGGGTCGGTTTCCGGGGCAAGCGACCCGGGTCCCAGGCTGTACTGACCGGACGCCGTGAATCGCTCCATGGTTTCGTAGTACTCGAAGATCGTATCCCGGCGCACGGACGCGAAACCCCGCTGGGCCACGGCGAAGGCGAGCTGGTGGTAGAGGTCGGCGTTCACGTTGGCGTCGTGCTGGAGCTGGATGTAGCGCGACAACGCATACAGCTCCACGGCGCCGTACACCGCCGCCCGATCCTGCCCGGACAGTGCCTGCCCCATGCCCGGGACGAAGAGGGACGCGAGGGGCCGCACCCACGACTTTTCGCGGAGCGCCGCCGAATCCACCTGGGCCGCGACCGGGGGAGATCCGAGCCCGACCGCGACCGCGATGCCGAGCGCGATCCGGTGGTGGCCGTGCATCAGAACGTCAGGCTGAATGAGATGAAGGTCGGATTCGTTCCCAGGAGGTCCGTGGCCTGCATGAAGGTCCGGGCGAAGTCGAGGCTCAACGCGCCGGTGTGGACGCCCATGCCGACGCTCGGGCCGGACAGGCCCTGGCGGGCGAACGCGTATCCGGAGCGGATGCGGATCGTATCGTGGTAGCCGAGGTCGATGCCGATCCGCATTTCAGGCGGAGCCGAATTGTCCCAGGGGCGATCCACGTCGGCGGCGATGCGGACATCCACATGGTTCAGGGCCTGCCCGAGATCGAACCGGCTGGAGTCCGGCACCGACCGGCCGGTGGCCTCGCCCGGTTCCTGCGATTGGAAATCGATCCGGTACAAGGCGCCGAAGTTGAGGCGCGCGGGAAGCGGGTCGGCCTGCGCGGCGTTGTTGACCTGGAGGCGGAAGCCGATGTCCTTCACCGCCGCGCCGAAGCGCAACGCGCCTCCCGACCCCACCGCGAATTGGGTGCCGATGTCGAATGCATGTGTCAGGGCGTCGCTGCCGCTCGGGAGCCCCGTGCAGTTGCCCTGACAGTTGATGTCGAACTGCACCAGTTTGTAGGTCATGCCGACGGTGACGGTCCCGGCCACCGAGGTTGCGAAGGACGCCATGTACTCGAGGTTCCGGGGGGAAATCGTCGCGATGGTGCTCAGGCTGTCGGGACCGGCGTCTTGCGTGCCGTAGTCGAGGAGGAGCACGCCGATGCCGAACGTGCCGATGCCCCGGCGGGGCACGAACAGCGTAAGGGCCGTCAAGGGTCCGTCCACGAAGGTGGCGCTGTTCAGCGTGAACTCGCTCGAGGGGATGCTCGCGAGTCCCGCGGGATTCCAGAACACCGCATCCCCCCGTCCCTGCAGGGTCGCACCAGCCTGGCCCATCCCCACCGCCTGGGCTCCGACGGGGAGCAGCAGGAAGACTGCGCCGGCGTTGGTGAGCTCCGCCGACGACGAGGATTGGGCGGCGAGCCCCGGACCGGCCAGCGCCAGTCCCGCGGCGAGGGCGACGGCCTCTCTAGAGCGGTTTCGCTTCATCCACCAACATGACCGGGATGTCGTCTTCGACGGGATACGACAGCCGGCACGCGGCACACGCCAGCGTCTCCGCGGGCGCGGTCCGGTGCTCGAGCGGGCCCTTGCACTTGGGACAGACGAGGATCGCGAGCAGGTCGGGCGAGAGGCTCATCCGATGGAATACCCCAGGCGCTTGAGGGAAGATGCATCCGCGCGCCAGCGCGGCATGACCTTCACGTGAAGATCCAGAAAAACCGGCTGACCGGTGAGGGCCTCGATCCGCTCCCGGGCTTTCTGCCCGATGGCTTTGATCACCTTCCCCCCCGCCCCGATCACCATGCCCTTCTGACTGTCACGTTCCACGTAGACCGTTGCCCGAATATATACCGGCGTTTCGCCCTCCCGGAATTCGTCGACGGCACAGGCCAGGCTGTACGGCAGCTCCTCCCGTAACTCGCCGAAAGCGGCCTCCCGCACGTACTCGGCTGCGAAGAACCGCAGGGGCTGCGTCGCCAGGTCGTCGTCAGGATAAAGGAAGGGACTCTCGGGCAGGTGGGCGCCGAGGGCTTCCCGGAGGGCGTCGACCCCGGCACCGGTAGTGGCCGAGATGGCGATGCCGCCGGCAGGCGGCTCCGCGGCGGGGCGCAGGTCCCGTTTGGTATACACCGTGATCACGGGCGCGCGGGGGGCGCGCTCGAGCCCCGCGACCTGCGCCAAGGGTGGTGCCTCTCCGTCCCCCAGCGGGTGGAGGTACGCGATGACGTCGGCTTCGCCCAGCGTGGCCAGGGCCGCCGCGCGCATCACCTCCTGCAGCCGGTATTCGGGGTCGAGCAGTCCGGGCGTATCCGTGAAAATGAACTGGGCATCGCTGGTCGTGACGAGTCCGACGACGGGCAGGCGGGTGGACTGCGGTTTGGGAGACACGATGGCCAGGTGCTCGCCGACGAAGGCATTCAGGAGGGTCGACTTCCCGACGTTCGGGCGGCCGACGAGCGCGACGATACCGCAGCGGGTCATGACTACGAAGTTACGGCCAGTTCACCGTCACCGCACCGTTCGTGAGGGTATAGGTCGGGCCATCGGTCACGTTCGTGCCCACGATGTTCACTACAACACTGCCGCTCAAGGCGCCCACGCCGAGGTAGTGCCCCGTGTCGCCGGGGCTGAGAGGCACGAACGTCAGGTTGTTGAGCGTCAGGGTGGTGGGAGCCCCGCCGAGCAACACGAGCTCGAGCTGGTAGTGAGTCGGATAGAAGTGTGGTGAACCCGGATCCGTAAAGGTGACGTTGTCGACTTGCTCGGAGAGCCCCGGGACGGTTTCCTGAGCGATCAGACTCGACGCCTGAACCGTCAGCCCGTTGATCGAGAACTGCCCCGCCGTGATCGAGCGGCCGAGTCCGTAGAGGAGCGGAGTCGGGCCGCCACCAGGTTGCGAGATCAACGCCCCGTGCACCGGAAGGCCGTTCACGTCGAACTGAATGTTGATCCCCACCGTCTGCGAGATGTCCAAGTCCTGGAAATACGAGCCCGGAACGTTGACGAACGAGATGCTCTGCAACGATGTGCCGTTGAGCACGGTCCGGTGGGTACCGCTCGCCGCGAACGCGGCGGGGTCCCCGTTCGAGCCCTGATTGAAGTTCCCCGCCACCCGGAGCTCCCCGGCGGTGAGACTGCCGGTCTCGTTTCCTCCGGCGAAGAAGATGCCGCCGGTCACGATGACGAGATCACCCGGATTCGTCATGACCAGGATGCCGCTGGTCTGGGTGGTGAGCGCCCCCGTCGTCAGGGTCTGGCCCGCGATGGTGAGTACGGCTCCTGAGCCGATGATGTCCACGCTGGATGCGGTGGACGCGGCCGTCAGGGACGGCTCGTTTGCTGCGGGCACGATGGTCACGGCGTCCACCGCTCCGGGGACGCCGGCCGGGCTCCAGTTGGACGGATTTGCCCAGTCGTTCGACACGGCTCCGGTCCACGTCTTCCCCGTGGCGTTTCCGGTGGCGGTGAACGTCACTGGATTGCCGCTGAGGTTGGGGAGCGCCACCGTCGCCGATATCGTGTTGGTGCCGGGCGTGGTGCCGAGCGTCCACCCGCCCACCTGGGCGACACCTGAGGCATTCGTGGTGGCCGTGGTGGGATCGGTGAGGCTCCCGCCTCCCGACGTGACGGCGAAGGTGACCGAGGCGCCGATGATCGGGTTTCCTGCCGCATCGAGCACGCGAACGGCCGGCGCCACCGGCACGGACGTCCCGGCGGGGGCCGACTGGCCGTCCCCCTGATAGGCGGACACGCTCGGTCCGACGACCGTGAGGATCAGTCCCACCGGCGTGTAGGAGGTCTGCCATTGGAGCCCCGGCGGGAGCGCGGGCAGCTGGAGCGTTCCGAACGTGCCTGAGAACGCGCTCCAGATGACCGGTCCGAAGGCATCACCGCGACTGGGGACATAGCCCAGCCGGACCTGCAGCGTGTCGCCGAGGGTGGCGGTGCCGGTAATGCCGAGGGCGTCCTGTTGCCCTGAGCTGGAGCTGTTCAGATCGGCGACCACGACCGATCCCGCGCCGAGCGTGACGTTGCCGGAGATCGACATTTGGGCGGTAGCACCGCTCCCAATGCCCGGGCTCAGCGTGCCATGGTTCACCAGGCCGGCGGGCGCCCGGATCACGTTGAGCACTCCGCCGTTGGCTCCGTCGATGGTTCCGTTGTTCACCGCCGTTCGCGGGCCGATCGTGTCGATGGCCAGCACGACGTTGATTTCGCCGCCCCCATTGTCCTCGAGGAGAATCACACCGTCGTTGGTGAAGCTTCCGACCACCACGGCCTCGGCGACGTCCAGCGTGTCTCCGGTGTGAATGACCGCCCCTCCGGGGAACTCGGCGGCGCCGCTGAACAGGACCCGGACGCCTCCGGGGCCGGCCGTGGCGCCCACCACGAGTGCGGCGGCACTCGTTCCGGCATTGGTCACGAGGTAACTGCCCGCGGCGTCGACGACGGCGGTATCCTGGACAGTGGGCACCCGCGCCGGGTTCCAGTTTGACGCCGTCGCCCAGGCCCCCCCGCCACCGTTGATCCAGTGCACGACATGCGTGGCGGCGCCGCCCGTCACGGTGACGGAGGCCGTGGACACGACGGGGGGTGCCCCGTCGATGCTCGCGGTGACGGTGAGGGGTGTGCCCGCCGTCGTGCCGACGAACTCCACGGTGTAGGTCCCGTTCCCGTGGTCCACTATCGGACGGAGGGTCCCGGCGCTCGAGCCGCCCGACGCGGCGAAGACGACGCCATGGCCACCGGTGGTCAGCAGATTCCCCGCGGCATCCTTGGTCACCAGGGTGAACAGGGACGAATCGCCGACCGCGATACTGTCGGGCGCTGCCGTCACCACGGAGGTCAGCCGGGACGGTGCTCCCGGGGTGACGGTGATGGAGTCGGTCCCGGCCACCCCCTGGACCGTGGCGGTGACGAGTGTCTTCCCGACCGTGTCACCGGTCACGAGACCCGTGCCGCTGACGGACGCCACGGCGGGCACGGAGGACGTCCACGTGACGGGCTTCCCGCTGAGGACCGTCCCGAGAGAGTTCTTCACCGTCGCCGTCAGCTGCTGGGTAGTGCCCGACGCGAGGGTGACTGGATTGGGAGTGAGCGCCACCGTCGCGACGAGCGTGTCGGTGCCCGGCGTAACCTGGACGGTCGGCAGGGTGGTCGTCACCGGCTGTCCGCCGATCGTCGCGCCGACAGTCAGGGTTGTCCCGTGTGCAAGGCCCGTGAAGAGTGCCGTGTAGATCCCGTTCGCATGGTCAGTCACCGGGCCGATGGAGCCGGTGCTGGTGCCGCCCGACGTCGAGAACGTGACCGAGTCCCCCCCGGCCGTCCGGACGTTCCCGGCCGCGTCCCTGGTGGTCAGCGTCAGCGTGACGCTGTCGCCCGCCGGGACGGTGGGTGCTGAAACGGACACGAGTGACGCCGCGGGAGCGGACGGTCCAGGAACCACGGTGACCGAATCGATCCCGCTCTTGCCGCCCGCCGCGGCGGTCACCACCGCTACTCCCACGAGGTGACCGGTTACCGTACCGCTCGCGTCCACCGAAACGATGGTGGAGTCACCGGAGGACCAGGTCACGGGAACGGCGAGGGGATTACCCACGGAGTCCCTGGGCGTCGCCGTGAGCTGCCGGGTGGACCCGGAGGGAACGGTCGGCGAGGCGGGAGTGACGGAAATGGTGGCGACACTGCCGTTCGGGAGCACGGTGACGCTCGCGGCGGCGGTGAAGTGTCCGAAATCTCCGCTCACGTCGGCGGACACCTGCGTGCTTCCCGTACTGTCCCCAGTGACCTTCCCGTTCCCATCCACGACCGCGACCGCGGGATCCGCACTGCTCCACCGTAGAGAGACGCCGCCGGGGAGTCCCGTGAACGCCGAATCGAGCTGGTCGAGGAGCGTGGCGGTGATCGAGGCGCTCTGGCCCTGGCTCAGGGTGAGCTGGGTCGGCGAGAGCTGAATGCCCCGGACCGAGCGCTCTCCCGGAGCGAACACGTAGTCCGCGCAGGCGACGCCCACGATCGAGGCGCCCAGGAGCGCCGCGACGCCCCGCCGGGAAAGACTCAGAAGCTCCTCGCCATGGACACGATGAAGAACGACTCCTGGAATGCCGGCTGGTTCCCGATGGCGCCGTACCGTGTATGCCGCGCCTGGAGTGATAGCCGCGAGCCCCAGAACAGCGGGTAGTCCGCCTGGCCGGTGAGCCCGAACACGTGCCGGCCGTTGCTGAAGGTCTGCGTGAGCGCTGCCGAAGTGCGCAGGGGCCCGGTGCGGTACTGGGCGCGGGCGCCGAGATAGATGTTCTGCTGGGTAGCGGCGCCGGTGGTCTGGATGAGGGCCAGTGAGGCTGTCGGCGCGATGCTGAGCGCCTTCGTCAACGGGATCTGTACCGACGTCGCCAGGTTGTGAACGGTGACGCCCGGGATCTGCGTGACGATGTTGTCGTCCGCCGTGTGCTGGAGGGCGTACGAGACGCTGATCGTCGAAGGGTGCCCCAGGAGCCTGGTCTGAATGGAGGCGTTGGTCGCCAGGGCGAAGGAGCGGTTGTCGATCTTGAAGGTGTCGACGACCGCGTCGTTCGCGATCACGTTGTCCATCGCGGTTATGGAAAGCGTGACGGTGCGGCCGAGCAGCAGAGATGCCGTGCCCATGAGCGCGTCACGGCCGGTCGTCGCGGTTTTCTGGTGCAGGAGATTGTCGTTCTGATGCTGGTACTGCCCCTGCAGCGTCAGTTGTCCCTTCAGCAGGCGCAGGGTGCCGCCCAGGTCGATGGCCCGGCGATCGTTGATGAGATACGCGAGACCGAGGGACTGGTATCCCGCCCCCACGTACTCGTAGCCGCCCCGGATACTCGCCTGCCCCAGGTTTGCGTCGGCCTGAACGTGGTAGGCGTAATCGCCTGCGGTGGACAGCCGGAGCGGCATGAGACCGTTCAACAGACTTCCCGAGGAGACGCTCCCCGGGTTCACCTGCGGGCTCGATTCGTCTCCCGTCGTCAACGCGCCCGCCACTTCACCTTTCACGGTCAACCGGTTCTGGAGGACTTGGACCTGCCCCCGGGTTCCCACGACCAGGTTTTCCTGAGGCCGGGTATCCACCTTGGGGCGCAGGGCGGGCGGGATGGTGTCCAGGAGGAGGGTGTCTGTCACCAGAGCGCCGAGGGACGAAGCGTCGTCCTTCGACTTGACGATCATCAGATCGACGAACGAGCCGCTTTCTCGCCCCACGCCGACCGATGCGGCCAGCAGGTTTCTCTTGTACGTGAGATCGCCGAGACCGCCTGACACCGTGCGCTGGGATTGCCCTCCCTGCACCGAGATGCGCAGGAGGCCGGGGCGGAGGTCCACCCCGGCGCCGCGAAGCTGGGTGCCCTGCACCGTGTAGCCCGAGTAGTTGTCGGTGAAGTCCCCCAGATGGAACGTCGCCCAGCCGATCCGCGGATTGAGGCCGAGCTGGCCGATGTTCTGGCGGAACTGGCTCCCTTCGGAGGAGAGGAGGACGTTCACCCCCACGCTGAATTCGCCGAAGAGCAGAAGATTCGGCGTCATCCCGATCTGCCACGACTCCCCGGGGCGCCGCGAGGCGATCCCGTTTACACCATAGAGCTGTTCGGTGAGCGTCATCTCTCCCGTGAACCGGGCCGGGAAATAACTGTTGACGGTCGCAGGAAGCCCTGGAGTGCCTGGCGGCGGCGCGGGGGGCGGAGCCGCCTGCCCCCGAAGGCCGGCTCCACCGGCTACGAGCAGCAGGACGATGAGTGAACGAGCGCTCACCGGCGTACCCCCAGTCGCTGGGAGACTTCGGTCTCGTGATCCGCGAGGGTCCGGGAGTTCGGGAGACGAATCCGGAGGCGCCGGATCTGGTCGAGCAGGCCGTCCAGGGTGCCGAGCCGCTCCGCCAGGCCCTGGAGGCTGCGGAAGGTGGAGTCATTCTCCGGATCCAGGTCGAGGGCGCGGGCGTACGCGTCGAGCGCTTCGCGAGGTCGCTGCACCACGTCCAGAAGTCGCCCGCGGGTCCGCTGCAGCTCAGCGTCCGCGGGGTCTCGCCAGATGAGACGGTCCATCTCGGCGAGCGCGGCTTCGGGCCGGCCCGCGCGTTCGTCGAGGCGGGCCGCATACCGGGTGAGCAACTCACTTCCCGGAAACGCCAGCCGGAGTTGATCCAGCTCGGCCGCCCCCCAGGAAGTCGCGAAGACCATGGTGTCGAGGTCCGAGCGAACGTCCGCAAGCACACGGGCCGCGGCGGTGTCCGCCTGGTGCTCCCGTCGCGTGGTCAGATGCTGTTCCGCCCGCTCCAGCGTGCTCAGGCCGTTCCATACCCGGCGGCGCAGAGCGAGGCTCGAGGAGTCCTGTGAGAGGAGCGCGAGCGTGAGCACGACGATCATCGGGGAGCCACCGGAGCGACGGGACTCGAGCGCGATTCGTTCCCGGATTGATCCACCGCCCGGACCGTGTAGTAGAGCCCGGCACGGCCGGTGGAGTCGGTGAAGACGAGGAGGGAGATCGGGGTCCGGGTGAGCCTGTGGTACGTCCCGGTCGGCAGCGTCGCCCGGTACACGTGGTAGCCGGCCAGCTCAGGGCTCACGACCCGCTCCCAGCGTATCTCGACCCCGCGTGCCAGTGCCCGCGCGCCGGCGGCCCGCGGCGGCGGCGGACCGACCAGGTCACGGAAGTAGACGCTGTCCTTGAGGATTGCGCTGGCGTTACCGGCACTGTCGGTCGCCGCGATGCGGTAGCTGTAGTGGTGTCCGTGAACGACGACGGTGTCGCGCCACGCCCGGGCCGAGGCCGGCAGCCGGTGGGCCGCGCGGGCGCCGGTGTCGGATGGGTCGCCGCTCCGGGTCACCGTGTACGCTTGCACGTCGCGGGAGGCGCTCGCCGACCAGGAGACCTGCACGTACCGTCCGGCCACGTTGCTGGCCGAAAACGTCGAGGGCGGCGCCGGCGGCTGGTCGTCGGGCACGGTGATCGACGCCTCGACACCGGGAGATTCGTTGTACGACGAGTCCACCACGGAGACGCGAATGACGTACCGGCCGCCAGGCGTCAGACCCCGCTGAGCCGTTCCGGAGTCCACGAATTGCGGGGCGGTGATGGGGCGTCCGGTGAGACGAACCCGACTTGCCCCCTCTCCGTGATAGACGTAGTAGCCGCGCAGATCCCTGGCCGGGGAGGGGGCCCAGTGGGCCGTGATGCGGTGCTGTGCGGTCGTGAGCGTCAGGGCCGTCACCGGGGGCGGCGGGGTCTTGTCAGCCGGCAAGCCCGCGACCGGGTTTGAAGGCGCACTGCTGTTGCCGGCCGAGTCCACCGCGATCACGCGATAGAAGTACTGGCGACCGCCCCGGGGCACCGTGTCCGTCCAGATCGGGCGCCGAACCGGGATGAGCACGCGGTTCAGTCGCGTGTAGGGCTGATGCAGTCCGGCGGAGCGCTCGACGTGGTACCCCGCCGCATCGAGCTCAGGAGCCAGGCGCCACGTCACCTCCACCACACCGTCCCCGTTCTTCACCGCGAGGTCCACTGGGATGGCCGGCGCAGTGCGATCGACCGTGCGTGCCGCGAGTGCGGCGGTGAGGGGACTCTCGCGGCCGGCGAGATCCACGGCGCTGACCTGATACGCGTAGGTTCCGGTGGCCACGTCCCGGTCCACGAACGAGAACTCGGCACCGTTGGCGTCATTGCGGAGCACGGGAGTGGCGGTGATACGGCGCGGCTGAGCGGTCCCCGTTCCCTCGGCGCGATAGACGTGAAATCCGACCGTGAAGTCCGTCGGGGCGCCCTGGTAGACCGGATACCGCCAGCTGATCCGGATCTCGTGGTCGGAGCCGGCCACCCGCGGACCGGTGGGCGTCGCGGGAACCACGTCCGTCACATGCACCCGGCCCGTGAGGGCTCGGGCCTTTTCCTTGCCGTCGGCGCCCAGGTACACCACCCGGTACTCATAGTCCGCGTTCCGCGTCACTCCCCCGTCCAGGTAGAGGCGTCCCAGGGCCAGCGCGGCGTTCCGGCTGACGAGTGAGAGCACCCCCGCGGCGAACGGATCGCCCGTGAGCCGACGGAACAGCTCCTGATCGTCGGCCGCCCGGACAGCCCGCATCGCCATCGGCAGATCGGAGCCCAGGCGCCCCGCAAGTTCAGCCGGGCCGGTCGCCGCCGTCGGCCCGGAGAGAGGCCGTCGCTCGAACGACATCGACGCGGGTGATACCAGGCGGCGATAGACCACGAACCCCCCCGGCGAGCGGGCCGGCGCGTTCAGGACATAGACCAGCACCGTGTCCGCCGTCGCCACGAGGCGAAGGGGGGACTGCCCCGTCGCGGGCGCCGCCACGAGCGCGAGAAGCAGGAGGGTCTTCATGGCGTCTTCTTCGCCGGCTGCCCGGTCGGGGCCTGAAGCCCGCCGATAGGCGCCGTGACGGGGACCGAGAATGACGTGACCGTGACGGTGCTGGCGACACCCGCTCCGTTCACCGACCGCGCCTGAACGAAGAGGGGTTTCCCGATGGGGAGCGGCGGCAGTGGGGCGGTGACGGTGCCCCCCGCCGGAACGACTGACGTGAAGCTCCAGGGCACCACGTCGGAGCCGTACATCGTCGAGCCGATGGACCACTGTACCCCGACGAGCCCGGAGTTCGGGTCCGTCGTCGCCGTGGCGACCAGCGTCGAGAGCCCGCCGCTGGTGCTGACGTACACTCCGGGATTCGGGGGCGCCGACGCGTCGTAGAGCACGGGACCGGAGCTGACCGGCGGCGAAATCTCCCCCTGCCGATTCACCGCGCGGAGGTCCACGAAGTACGACTGGCCGTCGGTGAGCGTGCCGGTCGCGACGCGAGAGGCGCCGCCCGCCCCGGCCCAGTCCGTGAACGCGCCGGCCGGCCAGTCACGCACCACGGCTCCGGCGGCCGTCCGGATGCGGTACTGATAGCCCAGGAGCCCCGTCTCCGGATCGGTCGAAGGCGTGGTGAGCAGGACGGCGAGCTGACCCGCGGCGGCGCCCGGCGCGGCACAATAGACCGGCGCGGTGGGGGGAGTCGGGTCGGCGACGCGGAACGGTCCGTACATCAGGGGAGCGCTGATGCCGCCCGCGTTGTTCTGCGCCACGAGCATGACGTAGAACTGGCCGATGTAGTCGAGCTGATCGGAGACCGTGAAGGAGGCCGTCCGGAGGGACGTCGGAGTCCAGGAGCCCGAAAACATGGTGTCGGTCGGCGTCGTCGCGACGTGGTAGTAGTAGTTCGCCACACCGGACTCGTTATCGACCGCGTCCGGGCGATTCAGGGTGAAGGACGGAACGGCTCCGGCTCCCGTCTTTGTCGTCAGCCCGCCGTTCCACTGGCCGGACGAACCGCCCATCGCGAGCGTGGCGGGGACGGCAGCTCCCGGGTACGCGGGTTGCGCGGCCGGGCAGGACGCATAGGTCGAGACCGTCGAGACGAAGGGAGAGGCGGTGATGGGGGGTGCCAGTACCGCTCCAGCCGGGAACACCGGGGGCGACGGATCGTACCGCAGGGGCATCGACACGCCCTCGTCGCTGAGCCCGCCCTGCCCGTTGGTCGCCCGCACCGCCACATAGACCGGCTGACCGGCCTTCAGCGTGATCTGATCGAGCGTCTCGTCCGTACGGCCTCCCACCGCCGTGAACGCCTGGAGGACCGGGCTCCCGCCCAGGGGCTGAACGCCGCCGAGGCCGCCCTTGGTTGTCCCGGATGCGCCCGTCGGTGTCGACCACACGGCGACTTCGTACTGGGATACGCCCGACTCGGGATCATCTGCGGACCAGGCCACTGCCGCCTGCACCGGTGTCCGCGTCCAGGCCGCGAACACACCGTTCGCGTCGAGATGCTGACTCAAGCCCGGGAACGTGACGACCGGGGTGGACGGCGGTGTGTTGTCG
>Ga0079221_10000293_pt1 | contig 12978 bp, 12 predicted proteins | sample GAAS200_FD_75069 | JGI IMG/M metagenome (GOLD analysis project Ga0079221, IMG submission 75069) | Agricultural soil microbial communities from Georgia to study Nitrogen management - GA AS200 | ecosystem: Environmental > Terrestrial > Soil > Agricultural land | place: USA: Georgia | collected... | reverse complement strand
CGGATCGAGCTTGCCGCGCCGCGCCAACTCCGTGAGGTCGCGCGCGTATTGCTCCAGCGCGCGAAAAGTGGATTCCGGCGTGGGCGAGGTCACCCGATGGCTGCCACGCACCGCAGCCAGAGCCTGCAGGAGCGCCTCGCGCGATGCTCCGTGGCGCGCCAGTAATTGGCCCGCAGGGTCCTTCGACTTGGCCGCAATCGCCAGCAGAATGTGCTCGGCCGAGACGTATTCGTCCTTGAACTTCTCGGCTTCCTCGAATGCCGCCTCCAGCGCCTCGTTCGATGCATTGCCAAGATGTTGCTGCGAGACGCCGCTGACTTTGGGAAGGCGCGCCAGCTGAGCGGTGATTTCCGCCTCCAGGCTTTCGGGACGGACCCCCAGCCGGTTGAGCAGCGGGGGCACCACTCCGTCGTGCTGCCCCACCAGCGCGGCCAGCAGATGCAGCGGCTCGATTTGCTGCTGACCTGCCTTTGCGGCGATGTCCTGCGCCTCCTGCAGCGCTTCTTGAGCTTTGACGGTTAATTTGTCGTATCGCAGCATGAACTTTCTTCCTTCTTGGCTTATCGTTTCCCGTCCAGATTAGACCAAAAAGGGGCCGGAGACCCGGCCCCTTTTCTTGTCCATAGTTATCCGATTACTTCTTGCCGTTCTCCGAGACGCTGATCTTGATCTGCTTCGGCTTGCTCTCCTCGCGTTTTGGCATGCGCACGCTCAGCACGCCATTGCGGTACTCCGCTTTGATCGCCTCGGCGTTCACCATGTTGGGCAGCGAGAAGCTGCGCGTAAAGGTGCCGTAAGCTCTCTCGACGCGCAGATAGTTATCTTCATGCACCTCGTTGCTGAACTTTCGTTCGCCGCGGATGGTCAGCGTGTTGTCTTCCACTCTGACGTCAATGTCCTTCTCGGTTACGTCCGGAAGATCGGCCTTCACCACCAGTTCATTTTCTGTTTCGTAAATGTCCACTGCCGGCGCCCAGCTCGCTAATTCCGCTTGGCTACGTCCGCGGGCGAAGTTGTCTTCAAACAGCCGATTCACCTGCTCCTGCAAAGTGTTCAGACCACGGAAAGGCTCCCAACGCGTCATGCTCATATCGCTCCTCCTGGATCCGTAAAGTGATGATCGCATAAGAAGCATATAATCTTAGTGTCTATATGTCAAGTACGGAATGGATGCTCTTGGAAGCTTATAATTGGCACTATATACAGCAACTTACATGGCTGCGTGCTATGCTTGGGTGTGCTTCTTTCCGAATTTGACTACGATCTCCCTGTAGGATCCATCGCCCAAGCGCCACTTTCCGATCGCGCCGCTTCGCGAATGCTGCTGCTGGGACGCTTTTCCGGAGGCGTTCAGGACGGCTTTTTCCAGGAACTGCCCACCCGATTACGCGGCAACGAGCTGCTGGTCGTCAATAATGCGCGGGTGATCCCCGCAAGGCTTTTTGCCCGACGTGCAGGAATTGGCGCCGAACCACCGGGCAAGCAAAGCCGCTTTCGGAAAGAACACCTGGCCTCCCGAATAGAAGTTCTGCTTACGCGCCGCATCGATTCGGAAGTGTGGGAAGCTCTGGTGCGCCCTGGGCGAAAAATCAGAAAAGGCGAGCGGCTGATTTTTGAAGGCGCCGATCTGCAGGCTGAAATTGTCGGCAGAGGCGCTTACGGATTACGCGAGCTGCGCTTCCACGGAGGCTCCGACAGCGATATCTCCCAGCTCATCGACAAAATCGGCCATGTGCCGCTGCCGCCGTATATCCGCCGTTCGGACCAAGCTGCGGATCGGGAGCGCTACCAGACGGTTTTCGCAAGAAGGCCCGTGGCTGTGGCGGCGCCTACAGCGGGCTTGCATTTCACACCCGAAATCTTGCGTGAAATACGCGCGAAAGGAGCCGCAATCGCGGAAATTACGTTGGAAGTGGGGCTGGGGACATTTCAACCCATTCACTCCCAGAATGTCGAGGACCACGTGATGCACAGCGAGGCCTACGAGATCTCACCGCAAGCCGCGCAGGCGATCGTCTCCGCCCGGCGCGAGCAGAGACCGATTTTGGCTGTGGGTACAACCGTCGTTCGGGCGCTGGAGGACGCGGCGCAAAAAGCCGTTCGTGCCGGCCGCTCGCCCGAGCAAGTCACCGCGGGGAGAGCCACTGCGGATCTGTTCATTCGGCCTGGCCATCGCTTCGCTTTGGTTGACCAACTACTCACGAATTTCCATCTGCCGCGATCCACCTTGCTCCTGCTGGTTTGCGCCTTTGCCGGCCGCGAACCAGTGCTCGCGGCCTATCGCCACGCCGTGGCTTCCGGGTATCGCTTCTATAGCTACGGCGATTGCATGCTGATTCGCTAGGTTTGCCTCCGCTTACATCCGGTCTCTCGCGCCGCACGGGTAACCATCTGGCTGATAGTTGCTGCATTAGCACCGGGGAGTACGGAAGTACTATTACGCCCGTCCTAGCCCAGTCGCAGAATGGAACTGATCCTCAAAGTCTAGCCAGGCGCCCAGCCTATGGCGCTGTAAGGACTGTGAATTATGCCGAGCTTCAAGGATCCCTTTCTGGACGAAAACAACGTGGCTTTGGCTGACCATGACGCGCAATCGCCCGCGAGCAGCGCCGCCGGTGCCGAAATTCCCGTCACCATACACGCCTCACGATATTCCGCGGCCTCCAAAGGTGGCGGTAAGCTCCCCCCGGTGCACGAAGAAACGCGCACCGTGATCATCCTGCCGCAAGGCGCGGTCGTTCGCCTTTCTGCGCCTGTGACTGCGGGAGAACTCGTTGTGCTCACGAACAACAATACCGGGGCAGACGTAATCTGCCGCGTCACCAGCGTCAAGGCTCAACCGGGAATTCAGAGCTATGTGCATCTGGAATTTACGCAGCGCGCCCTCGATTTCTGGGAGCAAACGCCAGGAACCGGCGGCCGCGTAGCCGCCATGGGCAAGCCCGGCATGGTCACAACGCCTCCGGCAGTCGCATCAGCTTCGTCGGCGGGCAGGACCTCGGTCGCGCCTCCGCAAGCTGAGCGAACCGAACCCGCGGTGTCCGCCGCCGGTCTCAAACCGGCTCCCGCTGCCCCGAAAATTACGTCTTTGGCGGATGCTCCCATCGGAGATCCCATGGCTAGTTTGGCAAAGTCCCTTGGGACACAGCCGCAAGGTCCCGAAGCCGCGCCTGCACCCGTGGTTACGCAGAGTCATCCGCGCCTCGCACCAGTTCACAACTCGCGTCTTCAACCGTTCGAAGCCTCCTTCGCGCAAAAAAGAAACACATCAACCGTCATTTTGTTCGCCATCGCCGCAGTCGTTTTGCTCGTCGTGGGGGCCGTTGCCGGGGCGGTGTTGTTGCGCCGCGATAACGGCAGCGTCAGCGTCGCCTCCCAATTTTCAAATCAGACTGCCGCGGTTGCGCCAGCCCCGGCTCCGCCGGCGCCCTCCCCGGCTGCTTCGAAAGCAGATGCGCCGATTGCCGGCACGCCGGTGAAGGCGCCCGAGCCGGTGACCGCGTCGCCCAAAAATGCTGCTCTGGAGATTCCCGCAGCGCAGCCGCCTGTGGTCCGGACGGCAGTGGAATCGCCCGCAGCGGAGGTTCCGCCCAAGACGGAGGCTCCGGCCGCTCGGGCAACTCGTCCTGCCATAAACGTGGGGAAAATTTCCGCGCCAAAGTTGAAAAAGCCTGCGCAACTGAATTCCAATGAGCCTCCGCCGATTTTGACGCCGGACGCAGCCGTGCCCAGCGTGATCAGCGACGCCGCCAGCAACCCCGCCGCCCACGGCGGTCCTCTGTTTCCGGCGCCTGCTGCTCCGGCTCCGGTAAGGGGGGGACAACTCCAGCAGCCCAAGCTGCTTTCCTCCGCAGCGGCTGCTTACCCTCCGCTCGCGCGCTCCCAGCGCGTGCAGGGGGATGTGGTGATAGACGCCCTCATCGATACGGCCGGAAAAGTTGCGGAGACAAAGGTGATCAGCGGCAATTCACTGCTGCAGAAGGCCGCCGTTGATTCACTGCGCCAATGGAAGTATCAGCCGGCCATCTTGAACGGCCAGCCCATTCCGGTTCACATTAACGTCACCATCGTCTTCCACCTGAATTAGCCGATCTGCGCTCCCCACGTGGTTACCGTCGCGTAAGATTTGGCGCTCGTCTATAATTCCTACTCCTCCGCTGCCGTTTCGGCGGTCTTCCCATGCGTTTGCTGGTCCTCAGTGATGTGCACGCGAACGCGACCGCGCTCGAAGCGGCGCTGCAGGCCTGCGCGGGGTGTTGGGATCGGGCCGTGTGCCTTGGCGACATCGTGGGTTACGGACCCGATCCGAATGAAGTCGTGGAACGCATCCGCGCTCTTGTGAGCGCGATTGTTCGTGGCAATCACGATAAAGCGGTAAGCGGCATCGCCGATCTCGACGATTTCAATCCCGTGGCTCGCGCGGCGGTGGAATGGAGTCGCAGACAACTTCGTCCGGAAAATCTCCGTTATCTGCAGGCCCTGCCCCGTGGCCCGGTGGAAACAGACGGTGTGGTGCTCGTCCATGGCGCCCTCGAAGACGAAGACGAATACGTCTTCGCTCCCGAGCAGGCGCTGACCGGTCTGCGCGCCGCCCGCTGGCCCGTGAGTTTCTTCGGGCACACGCACATTCAGGGTGGTTTCTCGTATGATGGGGCGAGCGTCGAGCGGGTCGAGGTATCGTCGAGGCCGGCCGGGCCCTTGGTCAGCGTCAATCTGCAAGCTGAGACGCGCTATCTCCTGAACCCCGGATCGGCGGGCCAGCCCCGCGATGGCGATCCGCGCGCGGCCTTTGCCATTGCCGACCTTGAAAAACGCAGGGTGGAGTTCTGGCGCACAGCCTACGATATTTCCGCCGTTCAGGAACGCATGGAACGCGCCGGCGCGCCGGAACCTTTGATCTTGCGTCTTGCGTTTGGCCGATAACGCCGTAAAGGAGTGCGAGCCAATCATGGATGAGGAAAAGAGCAGAGCGCCCCTGGTCTTGCTGGTCGGGGTGGCCGCGGCGCTGCTGTTGATCGGCATCTTTTACGTGGTCGCTCGTTTGACTCCCGCGCCCAAGCAGGCGGTGGAGCAGCCTTTGCCCATGGGGACGCCGGAGCAGGCCTATGTTCCGAGTATCCAATTTTTGGAGCCCCAAGTGGCCCGCGCGGCTAATTTCCTGAATCAAGAAGTGACCTTCGTCTTCGGCACCGTGCTCAACAATGGTTCGCGTCCCATTCGTCAGATCGAAGTTACTTTGGAATTCCACGATGTCTTCAATCAAGTCGTCTTGAGAGATAAGCAGCGGTTGTTCAGCCCCACCGCTGTGCCGCTGGCGCCGCACGATCGCCGCGACTTTCAGCTCGGCTACGAAACTCTCCCTGTTCAGTGGAACCAGGCTTATCCCACCGTGCGCATCACCGGCCTTCTCCTGCAATAGAAGTGACGGCCGGCGCCCCGCCGCGCTTCGCCTCCGCGTTCTTCTCGCCTATACTTTGCCCCCGTGGATCTGCTTGAGTCCGTCAAGCAAGCGCTCGACCGGCTGCTGGCGAGCGGCCGGGTCAAAGTGCAGGAAAACGGCTCCTGGCTGGCATCGTTTGAAGATTTCGAGTATGAGGTGCGCGAAAAAGCAGGCGCCATTTTGCTTCATCTGTGGTCTTCGGAAGGCACTTTGGTCCGCCGCGTAACGGCCATCGAGGCCGACGAAGGCGAACGTCTGGCGCTGAAGGTGGCGCGTTTCGGCCGCGTTCGTCCCGATCAACTCGAGTTCGTCCGTGGCGACCGGGAGCCGCATACTGGACGGCTCCGCCGGGAGCAATTTCGAGCGCGCCTCGCCGAAATGCTGGTCCGGCAATTTCCCGACGAAAAGATCTCCTCCCTGACCTCTGCCCCGGATCTCGAGCATTCCCTTTCCGGCAATTACGTTCGCGGCTCGGCCATCACGCGAACCCGGGCCATCGCCATCATGGCCGCCGCGCCGGGAGAGAGTTCCGCGACCTGCGATGCCTTGCTTACCTTTGGCCTGATTTGGCTGGATCGGTTGCGCTCCCGCAAGTCGCGAAAGCCAATCGGCGGTCTGCGACTGTTCTTCCCTGAAGGGAGCGGCAGCGTTATCGCCCATCGCTTGCAGGCCATCTCTCCTTCGATTTCCGTCGAGCTCTACGAGTACGACCCTGCGAGGCGTCAAACCCGGCTCGTGGATCCGCAAGATTGCGGCAACATCGAATCTTGGCTCGTCCCTCGCCGCGAATTCGAGGCCGCCTTGAGGGTGGCGCAAGATGCCGTTGAGTCCATTCGCCGGCTCAATCCCGCCGCGATTACCGCCGAACCAATTCCCGGAACATCCGAGGTGGCGCTGCGTTTTCGGGGCCTGCTCTTTGCCCGCTGCGGGCCGGGCGGCACCTTTTTTGGCACCGACTCCGAGCAACCGCTGACTTCTGCCAGCCGACCTGAATTCGAGCGGCTGATGCGCGCGCTGGAACTGCGCCGCTCCCCGGTAGCTGATTCGCCGCAGCATCCGCTGTATCGCGCGCAAGCGGAACGCTGGCTGGAGTCGCTCGTGGCCGCGGATGCGGCGAGGATCGACGCGCGCATTGATCCTCGTTTTCTTTACCCGCAGGTACCCGCGATCTCGCCCGGAGACCGCGGCATCATCGACCTGTTGGGCATTACCCGCGACGCCATGCTGGTTATCCTGGAACTGAAGGCTGGCGAGGATGTGCAGTTGGTGATGCAGGCGGTTGACTACTGGCTTCGCGTCCGGCATCACCAGGCGCAAGGAGATTTTGCGCGCTACGGCTATTTTCCCGGCGTGAACATCAGTCCGCAGCCGCCCCTGGTGTTTCTCGTGGCTCCCTCTCTGCGATTTCATCCGGCGGCGGATATCCTGGTCCGCTGTCTGGTTCCGGAGATCCAGATATATCGAGTAGGGGTGAACGAAACTTGGCGCCGCGGCCTGCGCGTCGTCTTGCGCCAGGCGATCCGCTGACCAGGTAAAAAAATGGAAGCAGCCTTGGTCTTTAGCCTTAGCTGCTTCCCGGGGTGTGTCCTAGAAGTGGTCTTATAGAGTCAGATGCGGCCAAACCAGACGAAGTTGCATAATTTGCCGGCGTTCAAGGACTAAAAAGGAAGGCCCTAAGCCTCAGTAGAACAAATATTTACGCCACTTCTCGTCGCGATGCCCGATCAGCCGCATGAGCTGGCGTGAAGTATACAGCGTGAAAGGGCGCGGGCGCCTGGCGAGCTTGATCCCCGCTTCCTCGGGGGTGCGGTCGCCCTTCCGGTTGTTGCATTGGTAGCAGCAGGCCACCAGATTCTCCCAGGAGGATCTCCCGCCCCGCGAACGGGGTACTACGTGATCCAGCGTCAATTCCGAAGCCGGAAACACCCCGCCGCAAAATTGGCACGTATTGCGGTCCCGCAACAAAATGTTCTTCCGCGATAATGCGCGCGTTTGTTGCGGAATGTGCCGGTAAGCCAGCAGCCGGATAACCGAGGGCACTTTCATGATGCGCGAAGTGGAATGCACCTCGTGGTGGTTCAGTTCTTCGGCTTGGGCCACGCCTTTGAGCAAAAGAACCATGGCCCGCCGCACCGCCGTGACGTTGATCGGCTCGAAGGTCGCGTTCAAAACCAAGACCGGCTCCTGCATGACCGCTGGTTTACGATGCAAAGAAGGCTGAGAAGCGAGAGGCGTAGGGATCGAATGATGATGCTCGCGGTGCGAGGGCAGACCTGCTCGGTCTTGTCTACTTACACCATCGTCCGATGAATCCGAGTTCATCCGTCTGGCCCCCTGCGCGGTAGCTCGAAAGCCCCTTCTTCTCGACGCGGGATCGCCCGGGCGACCGTCAGAGCCGCCACCCTTGCAGCTCCGGCCTTTCGCAAGGCTCGGGAACAGGCATCCAGAGTCGCTCCGGTCGTTAATACATCATCTACCAGCAAAATACGAAGGTTGTCAACACGTTGCCCGTGACGAATCGTATACGCGCCCCGAACGCTCCGCCAGCGCTCCCGCAGCGTCAATCGCAGCTTATCCGGACGCGGCCGGCTGCGCACCAGCAGATACGACCGGCATGGCAACCCCAGCGACCTTGCCAGCGGCCGGGCGATGAGCTCGGCGTGGTTATAGCCCCGTTCCCGCAGCCTGAGGGCGTGCACCGGCACCGGGACGACCACGTCCGCGACAAACTTTTCGCGATGGCCTTCGAACGTCTTCCCCAGCGCCGCCGCGAACCATTTCGCCAGAGGCGTCACTTCCTGGTACTTAAGCAGCATAATCGCGCCCGCCAGGCTCGGCGTATACGCCCCGTAGCTGCGCGCGAAATCGAAGTCGTAAAGACCGCGCCGGCAGATATGACAGAGCGGCAACTCCGAGTTCTCGGTCGCCACCGGCGAGGCGAAGGGCCGTCCGCACCGGCTGCAGCCCGGGCCAGCCAACGGTTGGAGCGTGGCGAGGCAGGAGTTGCAGATGGGAATGCGCGTCGCGGTATCGAGCATTTTTCCGCAGAGCCGGCAGGGCGCGGGAAAAAAGATCGACGCCACGGCCCCGCACACATCCTGCAGGCATGCTCGAAGTGTTGGCAAGCCGCCCTCTTGCGGCGGTTAGCTCAGCTCACAACGGCCGGGGGGCAAAGCGCGAGGGCGGCTCGCGGTCGGAAGAAGGGTTAGAGAAGCCCCTGCTCGTGCTTTTCCTGGCAGACCGTGCAGTGGCTCGCCCAGGGCACGGCTTCCAGGCGCTTCTGCTGCAGCTCGGTTTCGCAGTGCAGGCAGGTGCCGTAGGTATTGTTGCGAATGCGATTCAGCGCTTCGTCGATCTGCTGCAGCGTGCTGCGGTCGGTATTATTTTGGCCAAAGAGAAACTCCTTGGTATAGGAGTTGGCCGCCTTGTCCGCCAGATCCACCGTCGGGTCGTCGTCGGCCGAACGCCCTTCTTCTTCGGTGCGCGCAATGCTGCGCAGGAGCTCTTCGCGCTTGCTCTGCAGCTTTTTCTTGTAGTAGTCCAGCCGCTTCTTATCCATAGCCGCGGTCCCACTGAGCGTTTTTTGGACAGTATTCAAAACGGTCATTCTACGTACCACCTTTCCGAGTGTCAAGAAAGCCCCCTCGTCTTTGAGCGCATCCGTTACTAAGATTCAATCGCCGCCTTTCGGATTCCTGAGTCCGTAATTTTTTTGCCGGGGCTACAGTCCTACGCCCAAGTTCCTGCAGGACTAAACCGACCGCCGCCCGCGCAGGTTGCGAGCCTCTGGGGCCGTTGCTAGAATTCAGCTTTGTCTGGTACTCAGGGGTATTTCGCCCGGCATGGCCGCGCGCTCTTGGCGCGGCCCTCTCCCGTCTGATCCTGCACTCGGCGAGAATGGCTCGTCGGGACGAGAACCGTTGCGACAAATCGGCGGAGGTTTCCCTTGCCTGCATACGATCTGGCCATCATCGGCAGTGGGCCGGGCGGATACGTCACGGCCATTCGCGCTTCGCAGTGGGGCCTGAAAACCCTGGTCATCGAAAAAGACGGCTTCCTCGGGGGCACCTGCTTGCACGTGGGCTGCATCCCCACCAAGGTATTGCTCCACCACGCCGAACTCTACGACACCATGAAGCACGCGAGCGAATTTGGTATCGAGGTCTCCGACGTTAAGGTCAATTGGCCCGCGATGCTGGTCCGCAAGGAACGCATCGTCAACAAACACGCCAAGGGCATCGAGTTTCTTTTCCGCAAGAACAAAGTGGAACTCATGCAGGGCTGGGGACGCTGGGCCGCGCCTCACCACGTGCAGGTCGAGAACGCCGGGAAAACCGCCGACGTGGAAGCCGCGCACATCCTTTTCGCCACCGGTTCGGAGGCGCGTTCGCTGCCCGCGGTGGAGTTCGACGGCAAAGTCGTCGTGGGTAATCGCGATATTCTGAAGCTGCCGCAAGTCCCAAAAACATTGGTGGTGGTTGGCGCCGGCGCCGTCGGCGTGGAATTTGCCTCCATCTTCCGCTCCTTCGGATCCGAAGTCACCATTCTGGAGATGCTTCCCCGCGTCGTGCCGCTCGAAGATGAAGATATTTCCGCGGAACTGGAAAAAGCCTTTCGCAAGCGCGGGATCCACATCTTCACGGAGGCAAAGGTTGAATCGGTAAAGAAAGACGCCGCCGGAGCCAGCGTCGCCTTTAGCGATAAGTCCGGCGAGTCACAGAATATCGCCGCTGAGAATGTCTTGATTGCCGTGGGCAGGGCGCCCTTGACGCAAAACGTCGGACTCGAAAAAACGCGCGCGAAAATCGAACGCGGCTTCGTGCACGTGGGACGCTATATGGAAACCGCCGAGCCGCAAGTCTATGCCATCGGCGACATCGTCGCCGGCATGCCGCAACTGGCGCACGCCGCATCCATGGAAGGCATCATCGCCGTGGGAAAGATCGCAGGGAAGCAGGTACCCGTGCTGGAAAGAAACCGCATCCCCAACGCCACGTATTGCGAGCCCCAGATCGGTTCCATCGGACTGACCGAGAAACAAGCCCGCGACGCCGGCTACACCGTGAAAACCGGCAAGTTCCCCTTCCTCGCCAACAGCAAAGCCACCATACTCAATCACCACGATGGATTCATCAAAGTGGTGGCGGACGATTCCACCGGAGAAGTCCTGGGCGTACACATCATCGGGCCGCTGGCCACGGAAATTCTGGCCGAATCCGTCACGGCCCTGCAGCTCGAGGCCACCATTGACGATATGATGTTCACCGTGCACGCTCATCCCACCGTGTGGGAAGCCATGGGAGACGCCTTTGCTTCCGTGCGAGGTCTGGCCATCCATTATTAGGGTGTGAAAATTTGCGCGCGATGAAAACCTGCCGGACGATTGATTTGGGAACGATCGGCTATGGCGAAGCCGCCGCGCTTCAGGAGCGCCTGGTCGCCGCCCGCAAAACCGGCGCCGCGCCCGATCTTCTCCTTTTCTGCGAACACCCTCACGTCATCACCCTGGGCCGCAACGGCAAATGCGAACACTTGCATGCCTCCGAAGAACTTTTGCGCCGGCGGGGCGTGGAATTTCATCATTCCAATCGCGGCGGCGATATCACCTACCACGGCCCCGGCCAGATCGTTGGTTATCCCATTCTCGATCTGAACGGCATCCGGCGCGACGTCGTCTGGTACGTGCGGCAACTCGAGGAGTGCATGATTCGCGCGACCTCCACCTTCGGTATCCGAGCGTTTCGCGTCCCCGGACGCACCGGCGTGTGGGTTCAAGCTACCCAAGCCGCCGATGGTGCTCGCACGAGCCTGGAAAACCGACCAGGAGAGCGACCCGATGCGGATGTGGGAGCCGAAAGCGAAAATGGCCCCGGCGCGATCCTGGAAAAGCTTGCCGCGATTGGCGTGCACATCAGCCGCTGGGTCACTTCCCACGGTTTTGCCTACAATGTCTCCACCGACCTGCGCTTTTTTGACCTGATTACGCCCTGCGGCATCGCCGGCTGCCGGGCGACTTCCGTGGAAAAGCTCCTCGGCGCCCCAGTCGAACGCGGGGACGCCGTCGCCCGGCTCAGCGCCGGCTTTGCGGAAGCTTTTGATTTGGAACTGAGCCCGATGGAGGCCGCCGAATGGAACGGTTGGTTGACCGGCGAAGGAGTTCCAGCGAGCGTCCGCGCGTCCTGAGCCGGTTTGACGCTCGCGGTAAAATAGGGATTTGGTATTTTGCGACGTTGGTCGGTTTTGTGCCCTGGATTTTTCGAGTCTCGCAGTTCGCCGTGAGGATGCCGGTATGCTGGAGGGATCGTCAGCCGGTCTTTTTTCGAATGCCAGGGCAGATGTCTTTCGTTTCGGGTGCTTCAACCGTGAGGTTAGCCGGGTAATGCCGAATTTTGGAGGACTCCCGGATCGACGGGGTGCGCGAGTGGCTAAACTCCCTGAAATGAACACTTGCAGAAAAACACCGGGGGAGGGGGTGCCGTGCCACACTCCTCATCTCCAGGAGCTACGATGAAGGCCGGCGCTCGCCACCAGGAACTAACCAAGCAGGAAGCGCTCGAGCTGTACTACTACATGCGGCTCAACCGCTCCCTCGACGAACTCCTGGTTCGCCTCTTCCGGCAGAACAAAGTGGTCGGCGGCCTTTACGGCAGTCTCGGGCAGGAGGCGACCTCCATTGGAACAGCCTATGCCTTGGGCAAGGGCGACTGGATCGCCCCGCTCATCCGCAATATAGGATCGCTGCTGGTCCGCGGCTACAAACCGCGCGACATCATGACCCAATACATGGCCCGGGTCACCTCGCCGACACAGGGCAAAGACGGCACCTGCCACTTTGGCGACCTAAAGGAACACCACGTGGTCTCGCCAATCTCCATGCTGGGCGACCTGATCCCTGTGATGGCCGGCGTGGCCATGGCCGGACGCTATCTCGGCCAGAAGATCGTGGCCATGACTTGGATCGGCGACGGCGGCACCTCCACCGGCGCCTTTCACGAGGGGATGAACCTGGCTGCCGTGCAGCGAACGCCTCTGGTCGTCGTGCTCGAGAATAATCAATGGGCATACTCCACTCCGGTGAGCCGCCAAGCCTCCCTGCGCGACTTTGCCGATCGCGCGCGCGCCTATGGCATTGCCAGTTACACCGTGGATGGCAACGACCTGGTGGCGGTGCTGGGGATTGCGCGAGAGGCAGTGGAGCGCGCGCGGCGAGGCGACGGTCCCGTACTCATCGAAGCGAAAACGATGCGCATGCTCGGCCACGCGCAGCATGATCCCGCCGAGTATGTTCCGCGGGAGATGTTCGAGTATTGGAAAGCGCGCGATCCATTGACCCGCTTCGAGAAATATTTGGATCAGCACAAGTTGCTGGATGAAAAAGAAAAGTCCGCCATTCTGGCGCGCGTCGACCGAGAACTGGCCGCGGATCTGGAGTTCGCGGAAAATTCGCCGTTCCCTCCCGCCGAACTCGCCGAGCAGGGCGTCTACTGCAACGGCTGCCATACCATCGAGCCGCAGTGGCGCCGTCCGAAAGAAGAGCT
>Ga0079221_10000292_pt1 | contig 12981 bp, 5 predicted proteins | sample GAAS200_FD_75069 | JGI IMG/M metagenome (GOLD analysis project Ga0079221, IMG submission 75069) | Agricultural soil microbial communities from Georgia to study Nitrogen management - GA AS200 | ecosystem: Environmental > Terrestrial > Soil > Agricultural land | place: USA: Georgia | collected... | reverse complement strand
TTGGAGCCCGGATCGTACAAATACTCTCCATCGGGAATTTGGCTGGAGCCAAGCGCGTTGATTAGGACATAGTTCTTCCCAAGATGCTCGAAGACTGGTCTTTCGACTTTGACACCGACGGGCAAGGCTTGCACGTTGACGGGAATCTGGGTCGGGATGTATTTTTCGAGTCCCTTGTTCATCAGGCCGAGTGTCAGGCCGATGGCGAACGTGGATACTGTTACGCCAACCAGCAGGCCCCATTGTTGGCGCACCGGAGTGGCGCCCACGAGGTAGCCCGTTTTCAAATCCTGCGAAGTTGCGCCGGCAATCGCTGCGGCGATGCACACGGACCCGCCGATCGTCAGCGCCAGGACGCCGTAACTCGGCGCGGTCCATCCGGCTAGAAGAAAAATCGCACAGGTGGCCATGAGGGTCCCGATGCTCATGCCGCTCACTGGATTCGAGGAGTTGCCAAGCAAACCGCTGATGCGCGAGGCCACCGTCACAAAAAGAAATCCAAAGATCACCACTAGAATGCCCGCGAGCAAATTTTGGTACCAGGTAGTGTGCGCATCCTTCACAGGGGCAATCGTCAGCAGCGCGAACAGCAAGAGGATGATCACCGCGGAACCGGCGATGAGCCAACTCGTGGGCATATCGCGCTCGATGCGGCTCCCGGTATTCGCGCCAGATACTCCTTCCGCGCGGACATCCTTGAGGCCCGCGCGCAAGGCGGAAAGGATCGTGGGCATGGTGCGAATCAGCGTGATCACTCCTGCGGCGGCCACCGCGCCTGCCGCCATCGGCCGAATGTACTGGCGCCACATGTCGTCCGGCGTCATTTGAGGTATCGGGATTGTCGAGGGATAGATGGGCGTGTTTCCGGCAAGTTGGCCGAAAAACTGAATCGCCGGCATGACAAGGAGCCACGAGATAACGCCGCCCGCGAAGAGAATTCCCGCGACCTTGGGGCCGATGATGTAGCCGACGCCCAGGTATTCCGCTGTGATGGTGGCGCGGAAAGAGGCGCCGGGAAACCATTTCGGACGCGCTTCGGGCTGTCCCGTCCAAGCTTGCACGGTGTTCATGAAAAACGTGTAGACACCGCCGAGGCCGAGCCCCCAGAACACCCGTCCGGCAAAGGAGCCGCCGCGCTCGCCGGCCACCAAGACGTCGGCGCAAGCTGTGCCTTCGGGAAAGGTCAGGTTGCCATGCTCTTTTACGATGAGCTGTCGGCGCAGCGGAATCATGAACAGGACGCCGAGCCAACCTCCCAGCAGCGCTAGTGGGAAAATTCGCCAAAATGTGAATTCTGAGCCGAAGCCAAGAAAAATGAGCGCGGGCAGAGTGAACATCACACCTGCCGCCAGTGACTCTCCGGCAGAGCCCGTCGTTTGTACGATGTTGTTTTCCAGGATTGTCGAGCGGCCGAACGCCCTCAGGATGCTGATCGAAAGCACGGCAATCGGAATCGAAGCGGAAACCGTAAGCCCGGCGCGCAAGCCGACATAAACGCTTACCGCGCCAAAGAGCAGTCCAAACAACGCGCCGAGAACCACCGCGCGCACCGTGAACTCCATCAGGCTCTCTTCGGCGGAGATGTAGGTGCGAAATTCGCCCGGAGGCGCCGTGGAACTCCACGCTCGATCGCGAGTTTCCGTTTTTTCGGCCACTGAATCCTCCTTCGCGCCGAAGTCCAAATTGGCCGCAGCTGCGTGCGGGGGATTATGCCGCAGGAAGACAACCTGGGAAAGAGAGAATCGTTCCTTGGGGGTGGCGAAGGGCCGATTTGTGTCCCTCTGTGCTATTGAGTACTGACAAGCTCCATGTATCGTGCAATGCAAACGCTTCACTCAGGTCGGTCGCATAGACCATGGGACGTGACCCTTCCACATCGCAGTCGGATCTGTTATGACGGCCGCCTCCGCAGCGATTTAGCCGACCAGACGGCGTCGGCGCGGCCCATTAAGAACGCGGCGAAGCAAAGCATAAACACGGAGTGACTGAGGCTGGCGCCAAAGTATTGCCAGAAGGGAGCGGTAGGGCCCGGGTAGTCCGAGGAGAAGAGCAGGGTCAGCATAAAAACAAAACCGGCCACGCTGGCAGGCCGCACTAGGATGCCGCAAACCAGAGCGATGCCGATGGCGAGTTCGCCATAAGCCACGAGAAACGCGATCGGCGTGGCGTGCGAGAGCACGAATCCGCGAAGTACCGGCGCCATGAAGGGATAAGCGCCGCCTTCCAAAAACCGGTTAATCCAGTATTGAAACCCGCCGTGGAGAGTGAATTGTGTACCGAAGACTTTGTATTCGCCGAAGATAAGAAAGAAGATGCCTACACCGACGCGCAACATCGCAAGTGCGCGGGAGTTTACGTCTGTCGAGGGCTGGTGTTCCTGCATGCGTGAAGATAAAGCTTACCCCAGTTTGGACAAGCGGTCGCGGACGCGGTCGCTGAGCGCTTTGCCATCAACCGTCTTGCCTTGCAGCGCCGCTTTTGCTGCTTTCACGACAGCGCCCATATGTTTCATGGAATTCGCTCCCGTTTCGGAAATCGCCTTGCCGATCGCGACGTCCATTTCCGCTTCGCTGGCGCCGGCAGGCAAATAGGATTCGATGATTGCGAGTTCCTTTGCTTCTTTCGCTGCGAGTTCCGGGCGGTTGCCTTTGGTGAACTGCTCGATGGACTCCTTGCGCTGTTTCACGAGCGTTTGAAGGATCTGAATCGTTTCGGATTCATCGAGTGTCTTTATCTTTTCCACTTCTTTCAGCTTGATGGCCGCTTTAATTCCGCGCAGCACGCTCAAGCGCAATTCGTCCTTTGCGCGCATAGCCCCGACCAGGTCGACTTGAATTTTCTCAGCAAGACTCATCGCTCGCTCCTCATTCCATTTCAATATAGCAAAGACTCTATACGCGTTGAGGCGGGATTGTCATTTGCGCGCGCTTTCGTAGGGGCTTATACCGAATTGACAGAGCGAGAGGGACTCGCTACTTTTGATCTCTTATACTGCGTGGCAAATTCGCGTCTGATTCCTGCGCGTGAAACCACAACCTATATCACAAGAAGAGGCGGAATGAAGGTCATCGTTGCGGACAAGATCAGCGAACGCGGAGTGCAGCTGCTGAAAGACCAGGCCGGCTGGAACACGGTCCTGACTACGAAAGAAACGCTCGAACCGGAAATCAGTGATGCCGACGCATTGATCGTGCGAAGCGCCACGAAAGTCACCGCGGATTTGCTAGCCAAAGCGCCAAAACTTCGCGCGGTGGGCCGCGCTGGCGTGGGCGTGGACAATATCGATTTGGAAGCAGCTACGAAGCGCGGCGTGTTGGTAATGAGCACGCCCGGTGGAAACGCCGTGAGCGTGGCGGAGCACACTTTCGCGTTGCTGCTATCGCTCGCGCGGCAAGTACCTCGCCTGGATAAAGCCATCCACGAGGGGCGGTGGGAAAAATCGTCCGCCGCGGGAACAGAAGTGCGCGGGAAGACGCTGGGCCTGGTCGGCCTCGGCAGAATTGGCAGCGAAGTGGCCGTGCGGGCGGAAGCGTTCGACATGCGCGTGCTGGCCTACGATCCGTTCATCAGCGAAGCCGCGGCGCGCGAAATGTCGGTCGAACTTGTGCCGCTCGATCAACTTCTGGCGGAGAGTGATTTTGTTTCGCTGCACACAGGATTGAGCCCGGCGACGCAGAATCTTATCAGCGTGGCGAATATCCAAAAAATGAAGAGCGGCGCGCGCATCATCAACACTGCACGCGGCGAACTCGTGGACGAGGCCGCGCTTGCCCAAGCGCTGAAGAGTGGCAAGCTCGCCGGCGCCGCTGTGGACGTGTTTGCGGAGGAGCCGCCGAAAAATTCTCCGCTCGTAGGGCTGCCGAACGTTATCGCGACGCCGCACGTTGCCGGTTCTACCGCGGAAGCGCAGGAAGAAGTGGGCACGCAGGTGGCCGTCCAGATCAAGGATTACCTGGCCGAGGGAATCATCCGTAACGCGGTAAATCTTCCGGCGCTTTCCGCCGATCAATATCGGCGCGTGCGGCCCTATCTGGAATTGGCGGAGCGGCTCGGGTCGCTGGTCTCGCAAGCGGCGCCCTCGCGCCCTGCGCGAATCCGCATTCGCTATGCGGGCGAAGTCGCCGAGGTCGGCACGCACCTGCTTCGCAGCGCGGTGCTAGCGGGAGTCCTGAACGCCGTCCTGGACGAAAAGGTCAACGTGGTGAACGCACCGGCGGTCGCGGCAGCGCGCGGCCTAAGCGTGCAGGAAGAGACACGCCGGCGCGAGCACGGCTTCCCCAATACGCTGGAAGTCTGTGTGTTGCCTGAAAAAACCGGTTCGGCGTGCGGCTTTACCGCCGAAGGGACGGTCTTGCATGACGGCTCCGCGCGCCTCCTGGCGATGGAGGGCATTCCGCTGGAGGCGCAGCTCGAAGGAACGATTCTCTATTTGCGAAATCGCGATGAGCCGGGAGTGATCGGCAACGTCGGAACGACTTTGGGAAAACTAGGTGTGAACATTGCGACGTTTGCCTTGGGAAGAAAAGCCGTTCGCGGAGAAGAGGCTGCTGCTCTGGTGCGCCTGGACGGCCCCGTGTCCGCTAAGATTCTCGAGCCCATCCGGGCCATTCCCGCCATTACCGAAGCCAAACTCGTTCGGTTAGAGTAGGGGCAAGAACCAGTACTTCCAAGACTCCACTCGCCACCGTCGCGTCTCGGGATTAGCTGCGAACATCCGCCTCACGCCAACGCATTGTAGGGTCGGGGCTTGCCCCGCCCGCGAGTATTTCATGGGATATGCCATATTCTCAAACAGCCCCACTAAAAGACTCTTTTGTCCAATTCGCAAATCCAGTTAAAACGATTTGATAAAGAATTTAGAACAAGTTTCCTTGACAGAAGGCCTCAACTTGTCCTAAAAGCTATGCCAATAATATTTGCTTTGAGTGGCGGGGAAGGTTGCCCGAGGTCCTTCCGTCTATTGCCCGGGGTTTCAGGGGAAGTAAGTAAGTCTGTGTCGCTTGGCATTTGGCCCTGGCAAATTCCGCCTGTCTGTCCCGTTTTCGATCGCGGTGCGCGAAAGGAGCAGTCTATGAAGCGGTCATTTTCGTTTACTTTGGTTACGTCCGCGGCCTTACTTTGCTTGTTGCTTTCTGCGGCCGCAGTGTGGAGTCAGACGGGTACGTCAGGTATAAACGGCACTATCACTGACCCGCAGGGAAAACCAATTCCAGGCGCCAAGGTAACGATCACGAACGTGGCTACCAATGCCACTCGCACCATGAAAGCGACCGAGACAGGAACGTATGTCTTTGATCTGATCACGCCGGGGGACTACAGGATTGAGGTGGAAGCCAAGGGTTTTAAAAAAGCGGTCGTCGAGAATGTGCGTGCGCTCATCGGAAAAGAAACGGGCGCCGATGTGCACATGGAAGTTGGAGAGCTTGCCCAAGTAGTTGAGGTAAGTCTGAGCGCGCAAGCAGCTGTCATGAACACTCAGGATGCCTCACTTGGCAACGTCCTTGATACGAATCAGTTCTCGCAACTCCCGCTTGAAGGACGAAACTTGGGGGACTTGCTCAGTCTTCAGCCGGGTTCCACGCGCGAAGGCTATGTGACGGGGTCACGCGCGGATCAGTCGAACGTCACGCTGGATGGCGTAGACATCAACAACGCGCAAACTGGGAACGGTCAGATTTCCGATAACTCGAATAGCCTCGTGATCGGCGGGCTTAGCACTGACCAGTCAAACATTACGAACGGCCCAGTCCTTCGGCTCAATTCGGAGGCCATCGAAGAGTTTCGGGTCACGACGGCGAACGGAAACGCCAATCAGGGCCGTTCGGCGGGCGCCCAGATCAATTTGGTGACAAAAGCGGGCTCCAACAGTCTGCACGGGGCCGCCTATGAATTCTACAGGGGCACGGCGTTTGAGGCCAACGACTGGTTCAATAACAGCGCCGGCGTACCCCGCACAGCGTTGGTTCGCAATACATTTGAAGGTGCTTTAGGTGGGGCGATCGTAAAGAATAGACTGTTTTTCTTTTACGACTATGCGGGTCGCCGCGACGCTAGGTCTTTGGGAGTGACCAGAATTGTTCCACTGCCAAATCTAGGGCAAGGCATCATTAACTACACCTATTGTCCCGATGCAGCGTGTAATTCACCTGCCAGAGCCTCCTTGAACGCAGCCCAGGTACAGCAGGCCTATTCGGACACGGGCATCAATCAGACGGCGCTACAGGCTCTTGCCGCCGCTGCCGCTACGTACCCCGCCAATGATTCGTCGGTTGGCGATGGGTTAAACACCAGCGGGTTCCGTTTCGATGCCCCCACTCCCCTGAAATTAAATTCCCATATAGCGAAATTCGATTACACCATCAATAGCAAGCAGAATCTCTTTGTTCGCCTCAATTACATTAGCGATCATCAGACACTTGCGCAGTGGCTCCCCGGCACGGTTGCCCCGGTAATTTGGAGCCACCCCAACGGCATCGCTGTAGGGCATAACTGGACGATTGGAAACAATTGGGTGAATAACTTGCGCTACGGCCTTACGCACCAATCTTTCAGCCAAGGCGGCGACAGCAACGGAAATGACATCAGTTTTCGTTTTGTATTCCAGCCCAACAGTCAGTCGCATACTCTCACCCGCGTGACGCCCGTCCACAACTTCACGGACGATCTTTCGTGGATTCACGGAAATCACTCCATTCAGTTTGGAGCCAACGTCCGGAAGATAAACAACTCTCGCGTCAGCTTCGCAAACGCCTTCGACAACGCAATTACCAACCCTTCGTTTTACCTGGGTGCCGGGGACCACGTTTCGAGCCAGTTCCAGGCCTACCTGGATGCCAACGGCCTGCCCGGTAACGAGAATGTTGGCCAATCGCTGAACTCCATCGCAGAGGTGCAAAACGCCGCTACCGCTGCGATTGGCCGGTTTTCCCAGTACACTGCGAACTTCACCTTCGGCAAAGACGGCAGTTTGCTGAATGCGGGACTCCCCACCGTCCGGAATTTTGCGACGCAGGCATATGAAGGATACGTCCAAGACGCCTGGAAGATTCGCCCAAACCTTACGTTTACGCTCGGGCTTCGCTACAGCTTGGAGCGCCCGGTGTACGAAACGCAAGGTTTTGAAGTTCAACCTGGGCTCTTGCAGAGCAGCGGCACTTGTCAGATAAACTCCCTGAGCGCCTATTTCCAAAGCAGGTTGGCTGCGGCGGCTCAAGGCAACAACTTTGCTGATCCCATTTGCGTCACTAAGTCTGGCCCCGCTAGTGGCGGGCCTCCCATGTACAACTGGGACAAGAATAACTTCCAGCCCCGCGTTGCTTTGGCTTGGTCTCCGCACTCTTCGACAGGACTATTGCACGCCCTTTTTGGCGATGCCGGCAAGTCGGTCGTCCGCGGCGGCTTTGCTCTTACGAACGACTACTACGGCCAGGCGCTTGCAGTTGATTGGGACTTGAACAACACCCTTGGCTTTACGTCCAACTACACGACCCCAGCAAATACCTACGATACAGTGGCAGGCGGGGTAAAACCGCTCGCTCCATTGTTCACAGGCTTCAACCAGGATGTTCGCTCTCTGCCCAACGTGGTTGTGCCAGGCAGCCTGGTGTTCCCATTGTCGCAGCCGATCGATGAAGGAGAACGGATTGAGCAGAGTGTGGATTCCGGCCTCCACGCACCTACCGAGTATGTGTGGAATTTCACGGTCGAGCGCGAAATGCGGGCAGGCACCACTCTGTCTGCATCTTACATAGGACGGATGGGGCGCAGCCTCTTGGCGCGGCGAGACGCTACAGCTTTCAACGACGTTCGCGATCCAAAGAGCGGTATGGATTGGTACACGGCAGGCACGATTCTGGAAAAGCAGCGCCAGAAAAACGTGGACACCAGCCAAATCGCTTCTATTCCATTCTTCGATAACCTTTTCCCCTCTAATTTGGTTGACCTTTTCAATAATGATCCCAACATCCAGGCTGGCTTTCCAACAAACTGGACGCCCACGCAAGTGTTCTATGGACTGCAAAGTCGGGGAGTGCCCGGCAACAATAACCCGTTCTTTTTTTTCGCGGGGAATGACTGGACAGACGCTGAAGCTGAAGTCGATGTAGCACTTTTCGATGCGGGATTACCAACGCGGTTTATGCAGCCGCAATACGGGGCCCTCTCTGCCTGGAGCACCATAGGTAATTCAAACTACAATGCGCTTGCGGTTTCGCTGCGGCAGCGCCTCAGAAGTTTGACTTTGGACTTCAACTACACTTACTCGCACTCGCTGGACGATTCTTCCGGATTGCAGTCGGATTTTGCTTATGGCAGTAACAACAACAGCGGACCATTTATCGAGAATCCGATTCGCCAGCGGGATAATTACGCAAACTCTGACTTCGATATCCGGCACCTTATTAACGCCTTCGCCGTGTGGGAGCTACCCTTCGGCAAGGGCAAAGCGCTGATAAACACTGAAAACAAAGCGTTGGACGCAATCGTTGGAGGTTGGCAACTCTCCGGCATTTACCGTTGGAATACTGGACTACCGACTGGGTCGCCCTTTGACGACGCACGCTGGGCCACAAACTGGAACGACCAGGCGAATGTAACTCCTACAGCTCCCATCCACACTTGTCCAAGCCGCATTGGAACGCCAAGCCCCGTGGGGACTGGGGCCCCAAAGCTATTTGGTGGTAGTGGATGCGACATCAAGGCCATCTATCAGAGCTTCCGAAACGCCTATCCGGGCGAAACCGGTCCGCGGAATTACCTTCGCTTGCCAGGATATTCCAACGTGGATTTGGGCATGGCCAAGTCTTTTAACATGCCTTGGAGCGAAAGGCACAAACTGCAGCTCCGCTGGGACGTGTTCAACGTTGCAAACGCGCAGAGCTTTGGCTTGATTGACACTAGCCGCACGGGCATTGGAGTGGCTCGCGATCCCGCGCTTCGTGGCCTGAATCCCCCGGTGAACTGGTCCAACTTCACACAGATTCAAGGCAACCCCCGCGTATTCCAGGTCGGAGCACGGTATTCGTTCTAGAAGAACGCGGGCCAGCTTGGACAATAGTCTGGGCTTCACCAATTTTGTAAACCTTCACAGCCGCTGGGAGGCACAAGCCTCCTGGCGGCTTCTTTTTTGACCGGCGACATTTCCGCTCTCGCCAAGGGATATGAGGGCCCAACCTCAGCAAGCTGCTCGGCAAAGCCTCTGCTTTGCCCCAAATTTTTCCTAATTTTCTGCAGAGTTTCCTTGACAAAATTTATAAATGTGATATGATACTTGTAGTTAAGAAGCGCGCCCGATGCCAGTCGCGATTTGCCATTAGCTGCAATCGGCGTTTGCTCAACGAAGTTGCTCTTTCTTTAGAATCAGCAACTTACGAACTGCCCAATTTGCAAGTCTTTTGCTTTGATAGCGTTGCAACAGTACCGGGGGGTAGGGGGAGCCAGGGCTACAATGAACGTGAAACCTAACTCCCTTAGAATCACATCGTTAGCAGACCCCACCCTCGTAAGTCCCTTAAAATCACATCCTTACGGAAAACCCAGGGGGGCCGTACCCTTGCCCAAAGGAAAAGCTCTGGAGCGGCGAGTTTTGCCTTGCCGCCCGCCTATTCACGAAAGGAGGTGTAAAGGAGGCGACGAAAGCTCGCGCGAATCCAGTGACGTACGATTCGTGCCGAATTCACGGAACGTGGGATCAGTGGACAGCAGGCCACCCCTCTCAAGCCAACTGACAATGTAATCCGCCGCCTAGTCGCGGGCGTACAGCTATGCTAATCTGTTTGTTGTGCTTGGGGCGGTGCTTCGCTCTGAGCTTCGGTCGGGGCGTAGCGCAGCCTGGCTAGCGCGCCTGGTTCGGGACCAGGAGGTCGATGGTTCAAATCCATTCGCCCCGACCATTTTAGAGTTCTTAGTTCTCAGTCTTTAGGTCTTAGTTTTCAATCCGATTCCAATTCCTGCCACCTGACCTGCTGGAACAATCTGCAACTCATTCGCCGTAGGGCACCCAGATGTTCTTGATCTGCACAGCATGGTCGAGGAACCAGCGGCCTTCACCCTGCTTTGCATCGAACCAGTCGATGGCGCGGCCTTCGTTGGTAAAGACCTGCTTCAAATTTCCAATGGATAGCGCTTTCGCTGCTGCCGCACTAGGCTCATCCGTGAAGCTCCAAATCGCGTCTACGTCGTCGTGCTCCGCGAGGGTTTTCAATAGTTCGGATGCGCGGCCCGTGATGATGTTCACTACGCCGCCCGGAAGGTCGCTGGTCTCCCAAACCTGATACAGATCACCAGTAATGAGCGGATATTTCTCCGAAGGAATCGCAATCACCGTGTTGCCCACGCAAATGGCCGGCATTACCAGCGAAAGAAAACCGAGCAACGGCGTGTCCGCAGGACAGAGGATGCCCAACGTGCCGATGGGCTCTTTCATCGCCAGCGCGACGTTCCGGAAGGGCGGATTGTGCACTGCGCCGTCGAATTTATCGGCCCAAGCGGCGTAAGAAAAAATCCGCTCGATGCCGAGATGGACCTCAGCCTCTGCTTGCTTCTTTCCGACGACGGCGGACAGACGTCCGGCGATTTCTTCGCCGCGTTGCGAAAGATTTTCCGCTATGTAGTAGAGCACCTGCGCGCGATTGTGCGCAGCCGCCTTTCCCCAGCTTTCCGCTTTGCGCGCCGCCTCGACAGCGTTACGAATATCCTTGCGATTGCCGAGCGGCGCCTCGCCTAGCAACCGGCCGTCCGCAGCCCGCAGCGCCATGCTGTAGCCGGAATCAGGCCGCGCCTGTTTTCCGCCGATATAGAGCTTCACGGTGCGGTCAATCGCCGGCTCCGAAGAATCTGTCGCAGGTTCAGGGGGCTGCTCGATGGCAAGCGGCGCCGCGCGAACCGGCGGAGCCTGTTTGAACCAAACTGGCTCCAGATATTCGAGCAAGCCCTCGCGTCCGCCTTCGCGCCCAAATCCGCTTTCGCGATAGCCGCCGAATCCGCAAGCCGCGTCGAACAGATTTGTGCAGTTCACCCAAACCACGCCGGCTTTCAGTTGCGCGGCAACATGCAGCGACACGTTGATGCTCTCGCTCCAAACGCACGCGGCTAAGCCATACACCGTGTTGTTCGCAAGCTCGACGGCTTCGCGTGGAGTTCGAAAGGTCATGGCAGCAAGCACGGGCCCGAAAATTTCCTGCTGCGCCACGGCCGAACTTGGATGTACGTTGCTCAACAGCGTCGGCGGAAAATACAGGCCGCGCGGCGGAACAGGAATGGAAGGCTGCCAGCACGTGGCGCCTTCGGCTACGCCTTGATCCACTAGCCGCTGGATTCGCTCAAGCTGCACCCGCGCCACAATCGCGCCGATATCAATCGCCTTATCGAGCGGCGGGCCGATGCGCAGCGTGTTCATGCGGTCCTGAATCTTGCCGATGAGCTTCTCCGCGATGCTCTCCTGCATCAGCAAGCGCGAGCCCGCACAGCAAACCTGCCCTTGATTGAACCAGATCCCATCGACCAGGCCCTCGACGGCGCTATCCAGGTCCGCATCTTCAAAAATGACGAAGGGAGACTTTCCGCCAAGCTCGAGTGAAAGTTTCTTGTGGCTCTGCGCTGTGGCTTTGCGAATCGCACGCCCAACTTCTGTAGAGCCGGTGAACGCGATCTTGTCCACGTCCGGATGTTTCACCAGCGCTTCGCCGGTCGCGCCATCGCCGGTCACAATGTTCACCACGCCGAGCGGCAGCGCAATTTCCTGGCAAATTTGCGCGAAAGCCAGCGCCGTCAACGGAGTGAATTCCGCGGGTTTCAAAACCACAGTATTTCCGGTGGCAAGGGCCGGAGCAATTTTCCAGGCCAGCATCAGCAGCGGAAAATTCCAAGGAATGATCTGGCCCACGACGCCACAGGCCGTATAGCCCGGAAATTCCTGCTCAAGAAGCTGCGCCCAGCCTGCGTGATGATAGAAATGCCGGGCGACGAGCGGAATATCAATGTCGCGGCTCTCGCGAATGGGCTTGCCGTTGTCCATGGTTTCAAGCACTGCGAGCCAGCGCGAATGCTTCTGTACTTGCCGGGCAAAGGCATAAAGATAGCGCGCGCGTTGATGAGGCGTGAGCGCCTGCCAGCCCGGCAGCGCCGCGCGGGCCGCCTTCACGGCGCGGTCCACGTCCTCGGCCGAACCTTGTGCGACCGTCGCCAGTTTTTCGCCCGTGGAAGGATCCGCCGTTTCAAAATAGGTTCCCGCCGCGGGCGCTTGCCAATCTCCGCTAATGAAATGTCCGAACCGGCGTTGATGAAGATCGAGCCACGCCAGAGCCTCGCGTGGATCTTCGGGCGCAGGGCCATACTCCATGGTCATGAATTTTTCGACGATGCTCACAGGCTCAGTCTCGCTTCTTTCTTCATCACACTAAATTCTCCTCTTACGCAATCGGATGCCGATATTCCGCCGAATACCGCCCCGTCGCACAGTGTTCAAGCTGACGCTCAATATCAGCCAGCATCCCGCTCGCTCCGAAGCGGAACAATTCCGCTTTCATCCATGATGTGCCCAGCTCTTCTTTCATCAGCGCCAGCCATTCCAGCGATTGCTTCGCTGTACGAATGCCGCCTGCCGGCTTGAAGCCCACCGCCATTCCCGTTTGTTGCGCGTACTCGCGAATCGCGCGCACCATCACCAAACTCACCGGCAGGGTGGCATTCACCGCTTCCTTGCCTGTGGACGTTTTGATAAAGTCCGCTCCCGCCATCATCGCCACCAGGCTGGCGCGGGCAACATTCCGCAGCGTCAGCAGGTCCCCAGTTCCCAGAATCACTTTCAAGTGCGCCGGCCCGCAGGCATTCTTGAATGTCGCGATTTCGTCGTAAAGCGCCTGCCACCTCGCGCCGAAAACGTGCGCGCGCGTAATCACCACGTCGATTTCGTCTGCTCCTGCTTCAACCGACCTGCGAATTTCATTCACGCGCCCCTGAAGCGGCGAAAGACCCGTAGGGAAT
>Ga0079221_10000291_pt1 | contig 12988 bp, 12 predicted proteins | sample GAAS200_FD_75069 | JGI IMG/M metagenome (GOLD analysis project Ga0079221, IMG submission 75069) | Agricultural soil microbial communities from Georgia to study Nitrogen management - GA AS200 | ecosystem: Environmental > Terrestrial > Soil > Agricultural land | place: USA: Georgia | collected... | reverse complement strand
TTCAGGATGGCCACTGCCTTCGCTTTCAGTTCCAGGCGTTCCTTCCAGTATTGCTTTTCCGGAATTTTGCCGGAGGCATACAGTTCGTCGATATCCGCAATGGAGTTTATCAAAGTGTCCAGCCTGGCTCGAAACTGCTTCTGCACAGGGCTGCCCTGCTGCCTGGCTTTCCAGCGGGGCCATTCCTTGGACGCTCGAATTCCCAGCGCCCACAATAAGACCAGCAGGAAGCAGAGCAGGAGAGGAACGCCTACCGACGTAATCGAATCTGGAACGATCTTGACCTCAGTTTGTTGCTGCTGCTGGCCGGCGTTGGCCTCTTCACCGCCCGCGGCGGATTCTCCGGCCAATTGTGCTGCGAACCCCTCGCCGGCCTTCAAATCGCTGGCTTCATAGATCTGCGCGCCGGTCTCGGAATCCCTGCCTGCGGCAGTGAACAGCTTCGAATTTACGGTCAGGGTCGAAGGGACTACAAAAAGCTGCATCTGCGCGATGGGATAGGCAACGCTGTCATCCAGGCTGAGCTGCTTTCCACTGTAATCCGCATCGTACGCCACCATCATCACATTCCTGCCGGGCTTCAAAGCGTAAGTAATGTAAAAATCGCCCGGCTTCTTCCCCTTTTCGGGCCTCTGTGGCAAGGGCATGCTCATCAGCCCGACGGCGGCAACGGTGGGGCTGTCCACCCCCGGTGCAATGTGGAAGGCGAAGGTCCCCTTGGGATTTGTGTAGGCTCTCCGGGTCGGGTTCTCGACTGCATAGAGTTCCTGAATGTGCGCCTGTGGGCCTTCCGCGCGGACAATAACGCGGGCCGAATTGATGCGAAGCTCAGGTTCTTTGCCGGTCGATTCATAAGCCGTAAGGTTGACGACGGCATCTCCGTTGGGATCGAATTGCACTGGCGCATGGTAGTCCACGCCCTGGTAAGTTGCCTGAATCAGATAGAACCCGTTGGCGCCAATCCGACTATCGTCGATTGAAAAATGGCCGGTTGCATCGGTGGTGGCTTCACCCACCACCGCCATGCCTCCTCGAGGGCTGATCACCTGCACCTGCTGGCGGGCCAGCGGCTGCCGGGTTGTGCCGTTAGAGACCTGTCCCTGAATCCTGGCTGCGAAAGATCGGGAGGAAACGATGCAGAGTACTGCCAGAACCATCAGGCCCGTGAACGCTGTTTTTCTTTTCATTCTGCGCAAGGATTCCACTCTGCAAGGCGCCGGGGACGAACTGGCAATTCGGGCCCGGCTAGTTTCCACGAGTCCGCTTAGGGAGTTCTTTACCGCAGTTGCCGCAGTATTTCACCGGCAGCGGATTTTCGAACTCGCATTCGGGGCAGACGTAGGGATCCGGATGCCGGGCCTTCTTCTGTGCGCGCCGCTCCGCAACCTGCCTCTCGATCATCAGATCGTGTTCCGTGATTTCTTCCTGCTCCTGAGAAGCCAGCATCAACTGTGCGGCTTCAGCCAGGTGATTTTCCCGGAGGGCGTTGTAATCCTCGTTCGAAACTTTTCCGGCTTTATATTCAAACTCCAGATCCTTGACGTTTTCATAGACCACCATACGGCGGCGTTTCAGGTCCGCGAGCGGTGTGACATCGATGGGCAAGGCGTCTTCGGAAGGGCCGTCTGGAGCAAGCAAAGGCGTGACCGTAAACACAGCCAGGCCGATCACCAGCAGGATTGCAATTCCCAATTCCATTTTCTTACCTTCGCCGTTCTCGATCGGACGGGAGCACCAGATCAATCGAGATACTTCTTCATTTCCTCTTCAACCGCGCTGAGTACGCTTTCATCCACAGGTGGCGCTCCTGCCGGAGCCGCTGCCTCGGCCGTCGGTCTGCGCCACCTTCGGACAATGGTGATGGCCAGGAACAAGCCGATCAAAAGCCCAACACCCGGAAGGAGCCATGCCGTCAGATTAAAGCCGCGCGCGGGCGGAGCGGCCAGCACCTTTTCTCCGTAGCGGTTGACCAGGTCCTGAAGGATCTCCGGCTCTGTCTTGCCTTGCTCCAGATCCGCCCGTATGATTGAGTGCATTCCCTCCTTCACTTCGCAAAACTGCATAGGGCAAGTGTTCAGGCTGGTGACGCACCCGCCACACATGCAGTAAACCTGGTCCCCAATGCCCTTCTCAACCTCCGCAGGGCTCTGTGCGGCCATGGCTACATTGACCAGAGCGAGGGTCAGCACAAGAATTTTCACAAGGCGGCTAGCTGACATGACGCGCTTCGGCAAGTTCCTCCCGACCCTTGTGGAGATCGGCCATTTGGCGTTCAATGCTGCTAGGCACCAAGGCCAACAGGGTCCCCAGTAGGACGATGATCCCGCCAATCCACACCCACTGCACCAGAGGGTTGATGATGACATGGATGATGGCTTTGCCCGAACCCGGGTCCTGGCCCGCCATGACGACGTAAAGGTCCTGTGCCAGCGTGGAATGCAAAGCAACGTGGCTGAGCGACTCCTGCTCCGCCAGAAAGAAGCGCTTTTGCGGATACATCACGGTCAAGGCGTGCCCATCTTTCGTCACGCTCAACGCCGCCGTTTCAAACTGGTAGTTTGCCTTCTGACCAGTGTCGATGCTTTCACATCGCAACAGATAATCTTTTGCTCTCAGCAGATCACCGGGGCCCATCAGCCCTTGCGTTTCAAATCTGAAGGCCTGTCCGGCGAATCCAACAAAAATTAAAACGATGCCGAAATGGACGATGTAACCACCGTAGCGGCGCGTGTTTCGCATGGTCAGGTTGTAGACGGCGCCAAAAAAGTTTTCCCGGGTGGATTTCATTCGCGTGCGGGCGCCTTTGTAAAACTCGCCGACGATGCTTGCGGCTACAAAGGCGCACAGGAAAAGAGACATCCACGTGTAGAGGCGATGAACGCCCGCGAAAAACAGGATTGCGCCGACAAGGACCGCAAAAATCAGGGGCACGGTGAAATTACGCTTGATGCTCTGGAAGGAGGTTTTTCTCCAGGCCAGCAGCGGCCCCGCGCCCGTAAGGAACAGCAGCAGTAATCCGATCGGCACCATCACCTTGTTGAAGAACGGCGGTCCCACGGTTACGGTGACGCCCTGAATCGCTTTGGAGACAATTGGGAAAATGGTGCCCCACAGCACCGCCAGCACAGCGGCCAGCAGGATCCAGTTGTTAAAAAGGAAACCGCTTTCGCGCGAGGCGACAGAGTCCAGCCGGTTCTCGGTTTTCAGGAAGTCCAGGCGCAGGAAAAGCACCGTAAGCGAGAATGCCGCGATGATGGCAAGAAACACGGTAAACCACGGGCCGATGTCGGACTGTGCGAAGGCGTGGACTGAAGAGATGATGCCGCTCCGGGTCAGGAATGTTCCAAAAATGGACAGGAAGAAAGTCAGGATAATCAGAACCATGTTCCAGACTTTCAACATACCGCGCTTTTCCTGGATCATCACCGAATGGAGAAACGCTGTGCCCGCGAGCCATGGCAGTAGAGAGGCGTTTTCCACCGGGTCCCAGGCCCAGTAGCCTCCCCAGCCGAGCACGTGGTAAGCCCAATGGCCGCCCAGCACGATGCCGGTGCCCAGAAACATCCAGGGCACCATCACCCATCGGCGCGTGACGCGGATCCAGTTGTCGCCCAGTTGTTTCGTCATGAGCGCCGACATGGCAAAGGCAAACGGGATGGCCATCCCGACGTAACCGAGATAGAGCATCGGAGGATGTATCACCATCGAATGGTATTGCAGGGATGGGGACATGCCATTCCCGTCCGGCGGCGCATACGGTGTAACGCCGGTCGCCGTGGCTAGGGAAAGCTGATTAAAGGGGTTCGCGGTCCAGAATGTGATCAGGGAAAAGAATGTTCCCACGCCCATGCAGATGGCGATGATGTAAGGCATCAACTGCCGGTTCTTTCTCCGATTCAGCAGGACGGCCAGAGCGACATAAATTGAGAGCAGCCAAGTCCAGAACAGCAGCGAGCCTTCCTGCCCCGCCCACAGCACAGGGATCTTGTAGAGCAAGGGAAGCGCGAGGCTGGAGTGGGATGCGACGTAAGAGTTGTGGAAGTCATTGGTGAGCGCCAGGTACTCGAGCGAGACCACCGCCAGCGTAGTCATCGCAAAAAAGCCCAGCACGGCGCGCTGCGCGCTTTTCAGCATCCGGGGACTTCGAAGTTTTCCGGCGATGGCGCCGCAGATCATCCCGTAGATTGCAAATACCAGCGCGGCGATAAGTCCAACAGCTCCGACTTGATTCATGGCTGCTCAGTTCCCCCTTGTTCCAAATCCGATACGGCCGTTTCGGGTGGGTGGTTGATTTCGGTGGGAAAGAACGTGGTTGACCTCAATGCTCATTCACCGTAGGAAGCTACTTTGGATGCCGCGTTCGCCTCCTTCGGGGCCGCAGGCGCAGCCTGGTATTTGGAGGCGCATTTTGCCTGGACCTGTTGTGCCCGGAAAGTGCCGTCTGCCTGGTAATCGCCTTCAACAATTGCCTGGGCGCCACCCTTAAAGTCGTCCGGCAAGGCATCTTTGCCAACATAGGTGATCGGGATCGACAGGGCTTCCTGGGAGATGCGGAAGGTCAATAGCTGCCCGCTTCGGTGAATGGAGCCGGGAATGATAACGCCGCCCACACGCACGTGCTGGTGCGCGGACTTGCCGCTGGTCAACTCCTTGACGGTCACGTAATATGTCTTGGACTGTTGGAATCCCGAAACTGCTTCCCAGCCCACCGCGGCAAGGATAATCGCTATCCCAATCCCAAATTTTAGCTTCTTATTCCTGCTCGCCATGAGCGATGACCTTCCTCTCCGGCAGCGGCATACCCTTTCCTCTAGAGCTTGCTCCGATGGGCTTTTTAACTCTTAATTCTGCACTTTCGCGCAGTTCTCGTCAATGTTAATTCCTGACTCTGCTTGCCTCCCATTCTTACAACTGGCTGCCATCATGTGGAAAGTGCGACGAGTCGGCGTTTCGCGGGTTAACGGAGCCCTCAGTCCGCAGCTTCGTGCAGGCACGGCCGAAGACTGTGGCATCCCCCGCTGAGGGCCCGGCGATTGAATTTAGCCTTTCCGACGCATGTGCCAGTCATCTTGTCTTCCCTGGTCTTCGAGTGAGGCCGTGTATACGCGTTGGTGTAAACGTGCACCAACCCGTATACCAACGAACCTTAGACGCCGACAGTTTTCCGGCGCAAATCCTTGCCGCCCTGGAAGCCTTTGCGAATCATCGCTGTGCAGGTCACCTTGGACGCCGCCAGGTTTGGCCTCACTCGTGCTGTCACCCACAGTGCAAGACTCAATCTTTAAGGAGGAACCTCCCAGTATGAAAAAGCTTTTGACACTGTTGGCCACGATGGCGGTTGCTGCTTGCCTGTCGATGCCGGCTTTCGCACAGGATGCACAGCAAGCCCCGGCTGAATCTGCTCCTCAAACCGCACCTACGAAGAAAGAATCGAAGAAGAAGCACTCTGCCAAGAAGAAGGAAAAGAAGTCGAAGAAGAAGATGGAATCAACAGAACCTTCGGGTCAGTAACCTTCTGCACAAAAGGAAATCAAGCCCCTGCCGGTCAGCCGGCGGGGGCTTTTCCTTTTGTGGGTCGAGACACGCAATCCTTAGCTGGAATTTCCGGTTGCAATGGTCTGGAAACAACGAGACCTTCTCTCATGCCTCGCCAGAAGCTAAGAGCGCAGTTCCGGCTTCCATCGCCTGGATTGGGGAGCGGAAAGTGTCAATTACTCGTCTTTGATGGCGGCTTTCACCATCTGGAGCATCGCTGGCGGAAGATTTGCTGTACTGATTCCATGATCTTTTTCGGCATGCTCGGCCGCCAGCTTCAAGAGTTCCTCTTCGTTATCCGCCCGGATTTCCCTCGGACAGTTGGTGCCCAAATCACTACAACGCAATACCTTGCCCACTTTGATCTCCTGTTTATTTATTGAAATCAAGCCACAATTCTAACACGATTTATTGATTAACTGGTTAATTCCGCCGCTACCTGTACCAAAGGCGAGTTTTGCGTCAGTTTACTTGCTTCGGACAACTTCTTCGCGGATAATACACTCTACTTATGATTGTGACCCACATTGTGAAATGTCTATGAAGCGGCGATTGGCAACAGCATCGGCGCTCGCGGGTCTGCTTTTTTGCGTGGCTTGTGCACCCGGTAACGTGTATTTCCAGAAAGGGCGCAAAGCGGAACTCAGGAAGGATTGGGACACGGCATTGATCAACTATCAGCGGGCCGTGCAATCCCGTCCAGCGAACGCGGAGTATCAGCTTCGCGAGGCCCACGCACGCATGGAGGCGTCGCAGTTCCACCTGGAAAAGGGAAAAAAACTCCTGGAACAACAGCGGACCTCAGACGCCATGGGAGAATTCCAGAAGGCCGCCAGCATTGACCCCGGCAACCAGGCGGCAAAACAAGAACTGTCACGATTGATGTCCAAGGAAGTCAGCGCCAAGCAGGAGCGCGAGAAGGACCTTAAACAAGCCATCGAGGCCAGCCAGCGCCAGGAACAAGCTGCACGCACTGAATTGAAGCCCTTGCCGGCGGAGCCATTAACTCACTTTCGGATCAGCGCCGACAGCAAGCGGGTTTATGAAACCCTCTCGAAGCTCGCCGGACTTAACGTCGCTTTCACGTCCGATTTCCAGGTTCAACCGGTTTCGCTGGACCTCAACAATGTAACCATCGAAAACGCCCTGCACATCCTGGCCCTGCAGACCCACACTTTCTGGCGGGTGGTGACGTCAAATACCATCCTGGTGGTTCCTGACAATCCTGCCAACCGGCGCGATTATCAGACCGAAGTTATGAGGACGGTCTACCTGGACAACTCACTGAAGCCTGCCGACCGGACGGCGATTACTACAGCTCTGAAGCAGATCCTGGGTATTCAGCGGATCATCGATAATCCGGGCGCCAACGCCATTATCGTCCGCGACACGCCCGACAAGGTCCAGGAAGCTGTTAACCTGATTCACGACCTGGACCATGGCAAGGCCGAGATTATGGTCGACGTTACGGTGCTCGAAGCCGACGCCGACCGGGTCAGAGAGCTGGGCCTGTCGCCCGCCACCATCAACCCCGCTTCGGGTTCTATAACGAATGGGCTCCAGGGGGCCGCGATCTACAGCCCGGCAAGTTCGGCCACACTGGCCGGACACTTTGGAGCCAATGATTACGGACTGGTGGTACCCAGCGCCATCGCCACCGCCATCCTGAATGATTCGTCAACGCACATCCTGCAGAATCCCGAAGTTCGTGTGACGGATGGGGAGACTGCGACTCTGCGGATTGGAAGCCGCGTACCCTACGCCACCGGCAGCTTTGGTTTGCCGACGGCCGTCACACCGGGAGGGAATCAAAACGGGGGATTCGGGGGGCTGGTCACCAATACGCAATTTCAATTCCAGGACGTCGGAGTCAATGTGGACCTGACGCCGCACTTGCTGCCCAGTGGCGAGATCGCGATCCATGCCAAGATTGATATTTCATCGGTACAGCCCTCGGTCAGCATAGCCGGCGTCAATGAGCCGACATTTGGCCAGCGTCAAATCGAGCACGACATTAGCTTAGAAGAAGGAGAAACCAGTGTGCTGGGCGGCTTGCTCCAGTCCACTGACACGACGACGATTTCGGGCGTGCCCGGGCTCGGCGAGATCCCAGGTCTGAAGTACCTTTTCAGCACCACAAGACACGAAAAAGTGCAAACGGATGTGCTGATCATGCTGACTCCGCGGATTATCCGTCTGCCGGAATCCTCTATGGAATCTGCTGCCACGCAAGATCCGGCGCAGCCTGTCACATCAACCCCTACCACATCAGCGCCTGCTCGCCCTGCCATACCCGTTACGCCCAACCCTGAACCTCCTTCTTCGGAAACGCCACCGCAATAGTAGTGTATCAATGGTAGCCTCGGTTCGAAGTCGGTTGAAGTTGCAGGGCGCTGGCCCGGGTTTTACCCTGGTGGAGTTGATTGCCGCCATGACGATCATGCTGCTGCTCACCACGATCGCTCTGCCGGTGGCAAGTGTGGTGGTCAGGCGGCAGAAGGAAGCGGAATTGAAAGAGGACCTCAGGACCATGCGGAGTGCCATCGACCGGTATAAGGACTTTGCCGACAGCGGCATGATCCCCACCGAGATGGATACCTATGGCTATCCGCCCACCCTGGATCTCCTGGTTAAGGGCGTTCCCCTGAAAGGCAGCAAGGACAAGTATAAATTCCTCAGAAACATTCCGGTTGATCCGATGACGGGCACGACGGACTGGGGAATGCGCTCCATGCAGGATGACCCCGACTCGCACAGTTGGGGCGGCCAGGATGTTTTTGACGTTTTCTCGAAGAGCCAGGGAGTGGGCATGAATGGGACCCCTTATGCGGACTGGTAGTTCTTTCGGTCGGGCGCCAGCATTCACTCGGGGCGGCGCGGAGGCGAAGAAGGGCTTCACGCTCATTGAACTGATGGTGGTGCTGGTGCTGATCCTGATCCTGGCGGCAATTGCCGCTCCGGGCTATCGGGTGGCCATCATTCGCGCCCGTGAAACGGTGCTGCACGATGACCTGTTTACGATGCGCAAGCTGATTGACCAGTACACGTTGGATAAAAACCAGCCTCCGGAATCGCTCGACGATCTCGTGCAGGCAGGTTATCTGCGGGGAGGGCTGCCAGTGGATCCGTTTACCGGGTCCAACCAGACCTGGCAGGCTGACATTGAAGAAGTTCCTTTGAGCCCGGAACAGACGGTGCCGGGCGTGGTGGACGTCCACAGCGGATCCAACGCGGAATCGCTGGAGGGCACTGCCTACAGCAGTTGGTAGTTTATGGGCGAATTCGTTTGCAGAATTGCGACAGGAGCGGGTCAGGTCCTTAGTGAGACGCACGAAGCGTCATCTGAAGGGGAACTGCGCGCACGGCTGGCCTCCCAGGGATATTACGTTTTTTCCGTCAGGCCCAAATCCATCCTCGCGATGCGGGTTGGATCTCCGCGTCGAGGCAAGATCAAAGAAGACGACCTGCTGATCTTCAACCAGCAGTTCATGACGCTTTCCAAGTCAGGCCTGCCGCTGCAGAAATCGCTGGAAATGTTGGCCCGCCAGAGCCGCAGCGAAAGTCTTCGGGCGGCCGTGGATGAGGTGAAGGAAAGGGTCCGCGGCGGGGCCCTGCTCTCTGAAGCCTTTGAGTCGGTGGGAAAGTTCCCCAAGATTTATTGCGCCACGCTCCGGGCCGGGGAGCGCAGCGGAACCCTGGACAAGGTGTTGGGCCAGTACGTCACCTACCAGAAAACCGCGCGCTCGTTCCGCAAGAAGTTTATCTCCGCGCTCATCTATCCGGCCTTTCTGCTGATCTTTCTCGCCGGTCTCATCGTTCTGATTGACACGTTCATCATCCCCAGGTTTTCCGAGCTGTATAACGAGCTGCAAGTTCCCATGCCCGCCCTGACCATGTTCGTCATCAGCCTTGGCCTGTCCATCAAGCGGATGGGCATCTTTGTGCTGGCCGGGATCGTGATTGCCATTCTGGCCCTGCGCTCGGCAGGCCGGTCCCACGCGGCGCGCTTGCAGTGGGATAAATTGAAGTTTCGCCTTCCTCTGGCGGGAAAATTGCTCCTCAAATTTTCCGTCGCAGAGTTCGTGCGGACCCTTTCCACCCTGCTGCAAGGCGGACTTCCCATTGTTTCCGCGCTGCAGAACTCCGCGGGATCCGTCTCGAGTCCGCTGCTGGCAGCAGGGCTGGAGAAGGCTAGAATAGAAGTGATGGGGGGACGTCCTCTTAGCGAAAGCCTCCGCATGACTGGCTTTTTTCCGCCCATGGCGCTGGACATGATTGAGGTGGGCGAGACCACGGGCGCCCTTTCGAGTATGCTGGAGTCGGTTGCAGAGTTTTTTGAGGAGGACGTTAATATCGACCTTTCGACGCTGGTGGCCATGGTGGATCCCATCATGATCGCCGCCATCGCGATTGTCGTCCTTTTTGTGCTCGTTGCATTTTATTTGCCGCTGTTTTCACTCGCGGCCCAGGTGCATTAATGGAAGAAAACCCGCTTTCTCCAATAATTATTGATCCTGAAGAGGAGCTTGCGACGGCCCGGCGAGCCGCGGAGCGTTACTGCTTCGAGTTTGTCGATCTGCGCGACTTGCGCCCTGACCCGGACGTCCTGCGCTCTATTCCGCTGGACGTGATGCTGGATTATCAGTTCCTGCCGATTGAGGCCCGCAACGGAGAGCTTTCGATCGCCGTGGGTGATCCTTCCAATCTGGCTCGCCTGGACGAACTGGCCATGCGGCTGGACCGCCAGCTCGTGGTCAAGGTGGCAGCGCCCAGCCAGGTGAGGGAATTCCTCAGCAAAACCGATCCCTCGCAGCGCGTACTGGACGAGGCCACCGTCGAGTTTCGCCTGGACGTTATCCGCGAGGAAGAGAATGGGCACGAAGATCTTTCGCTTGAGCAACTGGTCGGCGAGCACAACGTCAGCCCAGTCATCCGGCTGGTGGATTCGATTGTTTTCGCGGGGCTGGAGCGGCGCGCCAGTGATATCCATCTCGAGAGCCGTGACAACTCGATGGTGGTTAAGTACCGCATCGACGGCGCCCTCCAGCAGGCCATGAACCCGCTTTCCTACGAGCATCAGTCGAACGTGATCAGCCGCATCAAGGTGATGGCAGACCTCGATATTGCTGAGAGGCGCGTACCGCAGGATGGCCGCTTCAGGGTCAGCTACCGCGGGCGCCCCATCGACTTCCGCGTCTCTATCATGCCTTCCATCCATGGCGAGGACGCTGTGCTGCGTATTCTCGACAAGGAATCGCTGCACGAGAAGTTTCGCCAGCTTCGCCTGGACATCCTGGGCTTTTCGGACCGTGAGATCAGGCGCCTGCGCCGCTTCATTCGGGAACCCTATGGAATGGTGCTGGTGACGGGGCCAACCGGCAGCGGCAAGACCACCACGCTCTACGCGGCGCTGTCGGAAATCAAAACCGATGAAGACAAGATCATCACCATTGAGGACCCGGTCGAATACCAGATTCGCGGCATCACCCAGATTCCCGTGAACGAGAAAAAGGGGCTCACCTTTGCCCGCGGATTGAGGTCGATTTTGCGGCACGACCCCGACAAGATCATGGTGGGTGAAATCCGCGACAACGAGACGGCGCAGATTGCCATTCAGTCGGCCCTGACCGGACACCTGGTGTTCACCACGGTCCACGCCAATAACGTGGTTGACGTGCTGGGCCGCTTCCTAAACATGGGCGTGGAACCCTATAACTTTGTTTCGGCGCTCAATTGCATCCTGGCGCAGCGCCTCCTCCGTATGGTTTGCGAGCAGTGCAAGCGCCCGGTCACAGTTCCCAGTCAGCTTTTTGAAGAGTCCCGGATCGACCCTATCAACTGGCAGGGTGTCGTTTTCTACGAAGGAGCGGGCTGCCAGCATTGCAGCCAGACCGGGTTCCGCGGCCGGACGGCCATTGGAGAGCTGCTGGCGCTTTCGGACAGGATTCGCGAGCTGATCCTGGACAAGCGTCCCTCGTCCGAAATTCGCCAGGCGGCCCGCGACGAGGGAATGAAGACATTGCGCGAAGCCGCGCTCGACAAGGTTCGCCAGGGCGTCACAACACTGAAGGAAATCAATAAGGTCACATTTGTTGAATAAAGCATCGCTGGGCCACTTTTTAACTAGAAAAAATCCTGCCGGGAAGCCGAGGCCGTTCCGCGCCCCCGCGAAGCGGAAGATTGCGCTGCCCGCAACGCTTTTTGAGTTCCAGCCGGAATATATTCTGGGCGCGCGTATCTTCAGGTCATTCCGCAGGGTAGCCAGCGTGGCCGTGGGAGCGCTCGATGTCGGCGCGCTGGCACCTGCTCTGGGCCGTCCCAACTTTGTGAAGATGGACGAAATTGCCCGAAAAGCGCGCGGCGTGGCTAGCGCCCTAGACACGGAGAGGGGACCATTCGGCCTCTTGTTGCCAGACGCGGCGGTGCGCGTGAGCATCCTGGAATTCCAGACGCTGCCCTCCGACCACAAGGAACAGGCGTCGCTGGTCCGGTGGAAAATGAAGCCTCTGTTGCCCTTCCCGCTGGAAGAGGCCCGCCTCAGTTTCGAGGTTGCGCCAAAGGAGCCGGAGGGCCTGGAAGCGGTTGTGATGGCTGTGCGGAAGTCGGTGCTGGCGGAGTACGAATCCATTCTGGATACTTTGAATGGCGACGTCAATCTGGTGCTGCCGGCCGCAGCGGCGCTGCTGGCCTTGCTGAACGAAAACGCCGAGGGGGGCGAAATGCTGCTGAGCGTTTCCCCCAGCTACATGACAGCGGTTGTGGTTAAGCGTGGGCATATCCGGCTGTGGAGAAACCAGGCGATGCACGGGAAGTCATTGGACGATGAGCTGGAGGTGATTGCCGAGGAGGCCACTCGGACCTTGGCTGCTTCTGTTGACCACCTCAAACTCGAGATCAGCCGGGTCTGCGTCTGCGCGCGCCCGGCCGTGCCCCGAACCTGGATGACCGAGCTTGAAAAGCGACTGGGGCGGAAGGTTGGCAGCGTCGTTTCGCCCGGCCTGCCCCTTAGAATGAAGCTTACGGAAGAAGAAAGTCAGATTTTTAATGAATTCGGCGCCACGGTCTCGGGACTGTTGGTGAATGCAGCTTAGCATGAGAGTTTATTTCAACCTTGCCATTGCTTCTGAACGCCATGAGCGTTACGCGCTCGCCTGGGCCGTGCCCACGCTGGTCCTGGCGCTGCTGGTGCTGCTCTGGTTAGCGGCCTCATCTATCCGTTACATGGGCCGGGCGCACCGGGCGGAGAAGTCGCTCGCGGACCTCGAGACGCAGGAAACTGCGTTGAGATCAACAGAAGCCAGCCTGCGCCGCCAGGTTGACCGGCCTGAGTACAAGGCCCTGGTTCAAAAGACCGAATTCGTAAACCAGTTGATCACCGAAAGACAGTTTTCGCTTACAGACCTCACCTCCAAGGTCAGCAGATTGCTGCCTCCTTCCGCCCGCCTTAACGGCC
>Ga0079221_10000290_pt1 | contig 13001 bp, 9 predicted proteins | sample GAAS200_FD_75069 | JGI IMG/M metagenome (GOLD analysis project Ga0079221, IMG submission 75069) | Agricultural soil microbial communities from Georgia to study Nitrogen management - GA AS200 | ecosystem: Environmental > Terrestrial > Soil > Agricultural land | place: USA: Georgia | collected... | reverse complement strand
GACATTTGCGGTGAGTTCAGATCATGGAATGACCCCCGTCGGCGAGAAATACGACCTGCTCAAACATTTCGAAGGCTCACACCTCCGTATGCCGAAGGACTATTTGGCGGTGTTCGATTCGACGATGGCGCGTTTCTGGTTCTTCAATGACCAGGCGCGCGAAGAGGTACTCGAAATTCTCAATCAAGTTCCCTGTGGCCACGTACTTTCTGACGCGGAGCTCAAACAATTCGGGGTTTTCTTTCCAGATCGAAGATTCGGAGAAGCGGTTTTTCTCTTGCATCCGGGATGGTTGTTCTCACGCAGCGATTTCAACGGCTCCAACTGGAGGCCGGTGGGGATGCATGGCTATCATCCCGACGATCCGTACTCCGATGGAGTGTTTTTGAGTAACAGGCAACCCGAGTTCACAATCAATTCGGTGAAAGATGTTCATCATTGGATGTCCGAAGCCGGGCAACGCGAGGCCGTATGATTTCTCGGCCCCTTTCCATCCTTTATTTTTCGAATTCCACGGTTCGTGCCGGCGTGGAAGAGCACATACTCGAATTACTCCGCGGGTTAGATCGTCGACGCTTTCGCGTTCATCTAGCCTGCCCTGCGAAGCTAGTGGAGCAATATGCCAACGATATCCCGAAAGACGTCCAAGTAACGCCGCTCATGCTGGATAACGTCTGGGATTTGCGCGGTGCGCTACGCTTGGCGCGTACCATCCGCAGGCAGAAAATCGATGTTCTCCATTCCCATTTGTTCCGTGCCAGCATGTTCGCCTCACCCATTGGCTGGCTCTGCCGTGTACCCATTGTCATTGAGACTTCGCATAGCTGCGAAGTGTGGCGACGGGGGTGGTTGAAATCGAAATACATCGTTGACCGGGTGGTGGGACACTTCGTGGACTATTACGTCGCGGTCTCGGACGCCTGCGGCCGTTATTTGGCCGAGCAGAAGGGGCTGCCCGCGAGAAAAATATATGTCATCCGTAACGGCTGCAATCTCGATAAATTCGATCCTGAAAGAACGGCCCCTGTAGGGATGCGGCTCTCACTCGGTTTTGCCGAGAAAGACCCCGTGCTGATTGCGCTGGCTCGGCTTGATTCCCAAAAGGGACATCACGTGTTACTCGACGCAATGCCAGGGGTCTTGAAGGAGTTCCCGAATGCTCGCCTCGTTTGTGTCGGTGATGGCGATTTGCGAGAGAGTTTGGAAAACCAGGCAGGCTCGCTAGGTATCAGCGACGCTGTCCGATTTGTCGGATATCAAACAAACCCACAAGATTGGCTTGCACTTGGTGATTTGACTGTGCTCCCTTCTTATTACGAAGGGCTTCCACTCGTCGCGATTGAGTCACTAGCCGCGGGACGAACCATGGTGGCGACGGCGGTAGACGGGACACCGGATGTCATCATTGATGGGAAAACAGGGCTGACAGTACCCCCGGGCGATTCCGGGCAAATGGCTAAAGCCATCTGCACGTTGCTTCGGGATCCCATATTGCGACGGACGTTCGCACAAGCTGGACGCCAACATGTGCTTCAAGCCTTTACTGCACAAAGGTTTGTCCGCGACACGGCACAGCTTTACCTTGATGCCTGGGACCGCGTTTTGCATCGTTCGGTGAAGCAATCGATCGAGGAGGCAGGGGACCTGGCTGGTAGGCCCGAGGGAGACCGTGACCATCGCTCTCATGCGCACGAGTGCTCAGCCTCTGGAAGAGAATAGCGGGGGAGAATTTGCAGACAAGAGATTTGGCGTCAAAGGATTTGTCCTTGAAGCACGTCCAGTTTGAGCGTTCGTCCTTGGAGTCAAACATATCGTCTGCCGATAGGGTCACGCTCCCCCCGGCGAAGCAATGGATCTGCCGGGACATCGTGGAACAGGGTGTACATATATGGGGGGATCGAATCTGGTCCATGATCCTGACCGGAAGCCTTGCCCGAAATGAAGCCACGTTTATTCGTAATGGGGATGGCCTGAAGCTCTTGGGCGACGCGGATTGTTTCGTGGTATTTCGGAGAAATGCTGCATTACCCGCCGACTCAGAAATCGCATCGGTGCAACGCAAGATCGAAGAGCATCTTGCGATGGAAGGACTAACCGCAAACGTGGGACTCTCTTGTGTCACCCCTCGCTTTCTGGAAGGCCTTCCGCCACTTATTTCTACCTATGAGCTACGCAATGGCGGTGAGATTCTTTGGGGGGAAAAAGAGGCGTTGTCTCTGGTACCGAATTTTCGAACGCAGGATATTTCTCGTGAAGACGCTTGGCGTATGCTCTGCAATCGGATGATCGAGCATCTGGCATTCGTCGGAGAACTCAATTCTGCAAGCGTTGAATTGGGTCGGGCATTGCATTACGCCACAGTCAAATTGATTCTTGATATGGCCACATCGTATCTGGTTTTCGCCGGACACTATGCTCCAAGCTATCGGGAGCGGTCCCAAAAATTATCGATTCTCGCTGAAAGGCCTACGGGGGTAGTCCCCTTCCCTTTGAAGAAATTTGCAGCACGGGTCGAGGAGTGCACTTCTTGGAAGCTTTCCGGCGATGAGGCTGACAGCGATCGACGAATTGAACTCTGGCACGAGGCGATTAGTTACATGCGCCGTCTCTGGCGATGGGAAATTATTCAAATTACGAGTGCGCAGGAGGATCTGACTATTCAGGGGCTTTTGTTTCAACTTGCGAAACACCAAACGACAAGCCAGAGGCTCCGGGGGTGGCTCTCTGCCGCAAAACGGCTTGGTTGGCTGAAGAGTTCGCGTCGGTGGCCCCGTTGGGTGTGGCTGAGCCTTGATGCCACACCGCGGTACTTAGTCTACAGGGCTGCTTCAGAGGTATCTTTTAGATTGCCATGCTTGATAAAGCATTCCGGTACACCACCACGCCTGGATGTGGACTGGAGCGGAATTCAAGCGATCCTGCCGGAACGAGTGCCTCGCCCCGAGACGCCTCAGGATATCCAGTGGCGCAGACTTGCTGAGGATGTTCTGTGGAACTATTACGAATTCTTGCTGGGGACCCAAGCTTGAAGCAGGCAGCAGCGGCCGCAAGAACAAAGAGACCATAGGTGAGAGAACTCACATGAACCTAGCAGGAAAAAGCCGAGTCATACTACGGGGAACGCGAGACCATGGAATCGTCGCGGCTGTGCGCGAGTGCATGGAGTTCTGCGAATGGCGACGCTGGGTGCCACGCGGCGGAACTGTGGTACTCAAACCAAATCTCTGTACGGCCGTTCCGGAACAGATCGAGTCATCCAATACGAAGCTTGAAGTGACTGCCGCAGTATGCGAAGTCCTGCGCGAGCAAACGAACCGGATTTCCGTAGTCGAAGCGGACCACATTCGGCAAACGACCGAGGACGTTTATGCGGCCACAGGTTACACGGAACTCGAGAGGAAGTATGGGGTCTCGCTCATCAATCTGTCGAAATCGCCCACGATAAACTGCAAATGTGAGCCGATCGGCAATGTCGCGCTTCCGCGATTACTACTGGAGTGCGACGCCTTCATTTCGATACCGGTGCTCAAGACGCATGCGCTCACCTATTTCACGGGCGTCCTAAAAAACCAGTGGGGTTGCGTGCCGGTCGCACTTGATCGTATCCAACACCATGGCGCAATCCACGAGATGCTCTCTTCCTTGCACCGTCTTTTTCATCCTCAGTTTTCAGTCGTGGATGCCACCGTCTGCATGGAAGGTCGTGGCCCAGTCGCGGGCAAAGCCCGACGCCTGGATGTAATCTTGGCAAGCCAGGATGGCGTCGCGCTTGATGCGACTTGCATGCGTCTGATCGGACTCGACCCAAATCTATCAAGACATGTACTTTTAGCTGCAAAACAAGGTTTGGGGCGGCTCGAAGCGCAAGATATTGAAGTGGATGGTGATTGGGAGAAGCACGCGACTCAGTTTGAGGCTCCGCCAAAAGACCGCTTGAACACCCTTATGTTCAAGTTTAGCAAGTACCGATGGTTCACGAAGTACATCCTAGGAAATGATGTGGTGTATTACCCAGTGAGATCAATGGTTAAACTGCTTCGCCGCGTAGGTTTGGTCAGTGGATGAGATTGCCCGCAGATTAAACTTAATGTACCCCAAGCTGTTTTCTAAGAGATCCTCTTAAACCGTATTGAAAATTCCCGAGAGCCTTCGTTTGGGCAAAGCCAGGGATTCTAATTACTGCGCCTAGTGCACTTTCGCCTCACGGCAAAAGTTGGTACCAGAGGGCGTTAGCCTGTTTTACATGACTTATCAAGTCGCCGTAATTCGCCGCCTCTCCCCCACAAGTGAGCGCCTCAAGAGGAGGAGAGCAAGGAACCGTTCCGACGACTGCCTCATGGCCATCATAGGCATTGTCATGGATGGACACCAGCCCTTGGTTTGTGCCCTGGAAATCCTGCCAACTCCACCAGTTGAATCCCACAAATTGAATTGTGCCGTTGTGACCTGGCGTCGTCAGCAGGTAACTGACGGTGTTGTACCATTCCTGGCCGCGAGCCGATTGTGTTGCAAAATTCTCAAAAGTCGACGCCGCATGACAGGACATGGAAGAATCTGCCTCGGCAACCATGGTGACAAAATCAAGCAGAGGCACGTCGCCCAAATACTGAGTGGTGTACTGATATGCGGATTGGAATGCCGCAGGACTTGGGCTTAGGCCATGCTGCAAGAGCTGAACGAATGCTCCGTCGAGGTACGGTGATGCTCCCTCTAGGAACTTGCTGTAGGCTGGTCCACCCCAAGCGCCAATCGTATCGAGCCCCAGATAAGGCACTTTTGAAACGGCCTTGAGGTCGTCGTGCATAGTCTTGAAGTATTTGGCTGCCCATTGAGAAATCCAGTTATCCAAGTCAGCACCCAAGTTGGGATTGGCATTCGGTACTGGCTCATGATTTCCCCCTCCCCCTGCACAGGCAAAGTAGGCCGGATAGTTTGGGTCCGGCCCTTCCAGGCACCAGACATTCGAGCCGACCCAGGCGGTGTGCGACCCATCTTCGTCCATCAGGCCGGTGCCGCCTGCCATCCAGCCACCACAAATGTAGTTTACTGTGATCGCGGTACCGACCGCCGGAGGAGTTACAAAGGTGATGGTGATAGAACCAGTAGAATAATTGATCGTGCTTGAAGCTTGGGTGATGTAGTTGGCGATTGGGCTGCCCAGGCTGCCCAGATCCTTTCGATTCAGGCCGCATCCAAGATGAAACCACGGGCAATCCCCGGCCTTTGCCTCACCGCGCACAAAAAAAAGAACACTGTAAGGCGACACGGCAACATGAGCCAGCTTAGAAGTGAAGATTCTCGTCACGCCATCTCCGGTTCCAACCGCTTCTCCCGTAATCTGCGTTCCGGTCGAATCGAAAGTCGTGTAGTTCGCCCGCCACGTCTTGTTCAGATTGGCGATATTTCCGTTGTACTTTTGCCACAAATAGTCCCTTAAACTGCAGGGATGCGCGGTAGAACAGGGCGATGTGGGATTCGTGGATAGGGCCTTCGAGTAGACCTTGGTGTCCTTGTAAATGAACGAGCTTGAGTGGCCATAGGAAGGAGATTGAACATAAGTATGAACCGGTGACGTAATCAGCGTTATCCAGGCCGTGTTGGCAGTCGTCTTGCCATTGGCGAAGTCAGGGCCTGCCCCTGAACCGGTAAACCAGTCGGAATCGTCAGTGAAAACACCCAGCAAGTAAGGATTGTTACTTCTTATGTTCCGAGTGGAAGGCTGAGTATCTTTCGAGAGTTCATCTTTCATCTCTCTGTCCAACTTTGGGTCAAAAACATCGAATAGCGCTCCGCCGCGCCAACTCGCGTAGTGACTGTTAGTTCCGTTAATTTCGTCCTTGATTGGCTCTGTCAGATAACCAAACCTGTTGACAGCCGCATACGAGCCCGGCCTCAACTCTGTTATGTACGGTAGCGGAACGGGTTGCTTTCCGCCTGGCCACACACACTTTGAGCACGTCTGCCAGGGCAAAGTATTTGCGCCTGAATCTTGTCCGACGGAGTTGAACCCCCAATTCGTCATACGCTTGAGTGTTTGCCAGCCCCAGTTCGAGCTGGTGTCACGGTACTTGTCAAGGTAGATGGGATATGTGTTTTTTCCCTGACAATCAAGTGTGGGATTGCCGTTAGTCAAAATGGCGCCCACGCTCATGGAGATGAAGCCGTTCCCTGCCGGGTCGCAGAACAACCAACGGTTGCCGAGCTTCGTAAGTATGAAATGCCCTGTCTTGTTTGTGCACCGCAATCTGGACAAGCCGCCATAGCGATCGAGCAACGGACGGGATGCTTGCGAATGGGCGGCATTTGTATCCTTCTGCCTCGGGCGCATACCTCCTAGAGCGGCGAAGGTGGAAGCAATAAGTATTGTGATTGCCAGTTTTTTCATGTTCAAAACACCTGTTCGCTTAGCGAGCCCAGCTCTCGCTCCACAAGCACGAGCGGTGGGGTATGGTTCGTATTGAAGCGAGGAGTCCTCGTGGAGGCCTAAAGAAGTCTTGGCGGGGTACCGCACAGCCCGACGTTAAAGTCAACATCTTGCGGTAGATCGGACATCCAAACCTCCCTTGAATGTCGACGCGTATCGATTCGTTCTTTGTTCTTTGCGCTCGCTTTTGACTTATCATAGCAACGGGCTTAAGTTTATCTCAAAATCGTCCCGGCCGAATAGAATGACCACTAGTTGACGACATGGCCCGGGCCAACGAATTGGCGTGGCGGCAGTTGAGTTCTAGATGCCGAAGATCTAACAGATTCAATCGCCTCAATAGGCGGTTGCGAGGGAGTCTTGAAATCAAGACTTATGCCCAAACTCATGCTGACCTTGGGATAATTCAATCGAATGATTCGAAGTATTCTTAGCAATTGGTTTGGCCTTTTGACGATCGGCTTGATGTCTTTCTTGATCACGCCGTTCATGATCCACCGCCTGGGCGACTTTGAGTTTGGAATATACACACTTGCATTTTCAGCCGTGGGATATTTTGACCTTTTGACACAAGGTATTCGCAGCACTCTCCAGCGGTTTGTGGGCCGGCTGAGCGACACATCGGACCGCGAGGCTCTCAACTCAATATTTAGTACTGCCCTTGCCGTCACTCTATTCATAGGAACATTCGTCACCTTCGTATTCCTTGGGCTGTCGAGAGTTCTGCCCGCATTTTTCAAGCTCGGCCCAGCACAGCAGCATCTGTTCGCCTGGCTGGTGATTCTTCTGGGTTTGAATCTGGGGTTGGGGATACCGGCAGCGCTACTCGGATCATACTTGTGCGGATTACATCGTTTTGACTTGTTCAACCTTCTCTCGATAATTCGGCAGGGCGTGCGAACGATCTTGATTCTGGCGGTGCTGCTTCGTGGTCAAGGGGTGCTTGCCGTTGCCATATGCGCGTTGGTGTCGACCGCGATCTGCGTCCCCCTTAACTGGTGGATGATTCAGAAGATCGATCCTGGTGTGAAATTCGCGAGGCACACGGTAAAGGTACGGACAGCAATTGAATTACTGACCTTTAGCTTCTGGACGCTGCTGAATAACGCCGGCCAACTCTTGCGAGACTCGACAGATTCGATTGTCATCGGGCGCGTACTGAACGCAGCTTTAATTACCCCGTTCACGGTTGCTTCGCGCCTGGTCGATTACTTTCGTCCCATCATAACGAGCATGGTTAGCCCATTGCTGCCTCGAATGAGCCAGCTCGATGGCCAAGGCCGATATGAAGAAATGCAGCAACTTTTCCTGCAAATGACCCGGCTCTCTGCCCTCGCCTCTTTGGTCATAGGATCAATGCTGATATTGCACGGGCGAAGCCTGCTTCTGCTATGGGTAGGGCCGCAATACGTTTCGAGCTATCCAATCCTCGTTCTGCTCGCCGTTGGCGCTATCGCATCTGCGGCGCAACTCGGAACGCTTCATACTTTGATCGCCAAGGGTCGTCATCGGGCATACGGTATTTGGACCATGGGCGAGGGTCTGGCTAACCTGGTTCTGAGCATCATCTGGGCCCATCAATACGGCATTGTTGGGGTTGCTTTGGGAACTGCCGTCCCCCTGCTTGCCGTGAAGCTGACTCTGCAGCCGTGGTATGTAACGCGAGTGCTAGATTTGTCACTTTCCGAGTATTTTGGCAAGGCATTGGCCAGACCGTTGGCAGTTAGCGGGCTTTTTCTCGGCCTCTGCAGCATGACCACCGGCTTCCAGGCAAGCGGCAGCATACGGCATCTTGTGGTGACAGTTGGCTGGCAAGGCTTAATCCTCATTGTTTTCGCGTACGTGGTAGGACTTAACAGTCTGGACAGAAATATGCTGCGGCTGCGCTTTCCTGCCTTTGCCCGGCTCGATCCTTTTTCCCAGTTTGACTCAGCAAATGCCGTACCTAATAGATTCTCTAGAACAGCACGTCCGTCAAAAGGACCTGGAGAATCGAACCTTCCTTGACGGAGCTAGTGCTTGCGGTCCGATCATAAATCAATCTCTGCAAGAAATGGCCTGTATGTGCCTTTCTCATGTTATAATTGCAGCTAATTTAGCGATCAACTTGCTGTCCTTCAATGGTTTATGGTGGCTAGCTTTGCCCGATATTTCCAGAGTCCGCTCCAAATGACCGGCAAAAGAATATTTGCACGCTCTTTGAAAACGAGTGTTCCAGCCTCTGGGAGCACGCTCTTTCGTCCCGCGGCGCGCGCTCTACAAGCCTGCTTTGTGAATGAGCAAGAGTCTTTCCTTCAAATCGCCCCTTGGGCACGGATGGATGGCACGTCCTGTGTACACTCACTGGACGCCATGCAAGAGGACAGTCGAGAGGCTGTGCCTGAACCAACTACCTCATCAAAGAGAGCCATACATCCTCTTGGTCTATATTTATCTGGAATTCCGACATTTCATTCCAATCCGATGACCTGGCGATTGGGCTCTCTTATCGGGGAATCGCTTTGAGCTCAACTCTTGTCAGCGTGATCATTCCCTATTTCAAGCGGGGAGAAATCTTCGAGCGTGGACTCGACACAGTATTGAGCCAGGAATACGACAATAAGGAAATCATCGTTGTGGATAACCATTCCGAGGACAATTTGAAGGAACGGATATTGGCGCGCCAAGCAGGCATAAAATTTATTCAATTGCCGGAAAATCAAGGCGCCTGCGCGGCTCGTAACGCCGGCGTTCGCGCTGCGTCAGGCAATATTCTCGTGATTCTCGACGACGATGCTGGTTTTCTTTCGTCTTTAGAGCTGGGGAAACTTGTAAAGCTGTTCGACAGTCGGCGAGACATCCACGTTGTAGCCTTTCAAGTTTGTGACCCGGCAACGGGGAACCTTTGCTTGCGTGACTGGTGTCACCCGCGGTATTGGAAGGAGTTCTCCCAAACGGAGTTTGAAACAGACCATTTCGGGGAAGGCGCGTCCGCGTTTCGACGCGAAGTTTTCGAGAAAACCGGCGGATACTACGAACCGCTCTTTTATGGCGCAGAGGGCTTGGATATGGAACTTCGCGTCATGGATCAAGGTTTTAAGATTCTTTACACACCGCATGTGCGAGTCTGGCACGGAGTTTCCGGGAAATCGCGCACGAATGATCGCCAGTATTTTTATTTCACGCGGAATTATATATGGATGGCTTACAAGGATTACCCGCTATGGGCCGGGGCTCGGTTTCTCAGTTTCAAATTGGCGATGATGCTCTACCTCACCATTCGCGTGGGCTGTTATCAATCCTTTCTGCGCGGGTTGTGGGACGGGGTCAGAGGACTGCCCCGCATCGGCCAAGACCGAAAGCCGATTAGTCGAGATACAATGAAGCGATGGCTAAATCTCGAAAAAGGGAGGCCTGGGCTGCTTACAAGAATTGCTCGTCATCGCGCGCGGCCACAATTGTGAAATTATGAGTACAGAAACTATTCTAAGTCAGATTCTCCCCAACCACTGCAGCAGGACTACCCACGGTCCGGACGAGAGAATGAGATTATTACCTCGAAGGCCCGCATCGAGACACTTCGGAGAGTCTGCATGATTTTCTTTTACCTCCTTGTCACCCAGATGCCTTTAGACCAGGATCCCACCTGGGGCAAGTTTCTTGGCGCAGCAACTTTGATAAAGTATCTCGGCCTCGTTTGTGTCTTCTACGCTATAGTTCACCTCTCTGTCCGTCGCTCCTCCCCGCGTTACCTGAATACGATCCAAGCCAGGCTCTTTTTGGTATACCTGCTATTTACATTTGTCTCTTATTGGCTGATGGGCCCTGAATTTTCGCTTCGCTCAAGCCCCTTCCTCAGCTTCCTCTCGATGGCTTTCCTGTTCTTTGTCGTATTGAGTATTGTGGACACAATCCCTCATTTGCGGTGGACCTTGCTTGCCGCAGTGGCTTCCATGGGTTGGGCGTCACTATTCGTGGTGAGGGCGTGGATGAGGCATCCAACGTGGCGGCCGGGCGGAGCCACAGGGGACGCCAATTATTTTGCCTTGGATGCGTGCCTTGTGCTCCCGTTGGCCTTCCTATTCGTCTGGCGGTCGCGCGTTTTTTGGGAACGCACATTCGCGCTGGGCTGCTTTGTCATAACGCTTGCAGCGACCATACTGGGTGCATCTCGAGGGGGCTTGCTCGCCCTGGCAGTCTCTTCCATTTGGTTTATATGGCATTCTCCGCGCCGAATTCGTAACTTCGTCATTATGGTTATCATTTTGCTCCCGCCGCTATTGTTGTTACCATCATCTCCCCTTCGCCGTTTCATGCACCCCCAATACGGAGACCTGGCAGGTGAACAAGATCGTCCGATCGCTTGGAGGGCGGGAATACGAATGGTGGGGCACCACCCTCTAATGGGCATTGGGCTGGGCGAGTTCAAACCGCAAATGTTGAATTATGCTGATCCAGGTGTCAGCTTTTCTTCCATAGCTCACAATACCTATCTTGAAGTTGCGGCGGAGACCGGGATTCCCAATTTCCTTGTGTTCATCGCCATGCTGTTTTTCGCGTACCGCAATCTCGGCCAAGTTCGTCGGCGGGCAGCGGACTCCGGCCCCCCGCTTCTGTACCTGGCAGCCACAGGTATCCAGGCAGGTCTTGTTGGCTTCCTTCCGGGCGCCTTCTTTCTTTCCGCCGAATATATGAAACTCTTTTGGCTGTGGATGTTTTTGTCCATGGTGCTGCCATCGTTTCTCCGGGTGCGCAACGAAAAGCAACGCGAAGATAAAGAATCCGTGACGACATTAGCTGGTGGGGTTCCGGAAAATGCCGCAGTGACAGCGATTTGAATCTCAATGTTATCAACCGAATTCATCTGATTGGCTTCCTTTGGCTTCATCCAAGAAGGCGTCATGCCATCAACTAATTCTTTGAGGCTGCCCGATTTCATCGGAGTTGGCCCCCCGCGAACGGCAACCACTTGGCTTCATGAAATTTTGTTCGGCCACGTTGGACTGCCGGAGGGTGTTAAGGAAACGGACTTCTTTCTATGGCACTACGACAGAGGTCTGGAGTGGTATGCGGCACATTTTCGTAATTGTCCACCCGGCTGCCCGATTGGAGAATTTAGCCCAAACTACTTCATCGGAGCTCAGGTGCGGGAGCGCATAGCCAAGGACATACCCGGCTGCAAGATCATTTGCACACTCCGCGATCCCACCGAAAGAACGTATTCGCATTACCGCAAGATGCGCGAGGGCGAGTACTTTTCCGGCAGTTTCGATGAATGCCTGGAGAAACGTGCAGATGTGTTGGAGTGGGGTAAGTACGCGTTTCATGTCGGGGAATGGCGTAGGCTTTTCGGAAAAGACAATGTACTCGTTTTGATCCAGGACGATTTGAAAACTAACGCGCAGGATTTTCTCGATCAATTCTGTGATTTCATCCGGATTCCCCGGTTCCCGCTCAACGATCCCACATTGCAAGACAAGAAAGTGAATGCCATCCCCAACCTCCCTAAATACCCTCGTATTGCTCGTTCGGCTCGCGTTCTAAGGGACCGCCTCCAAAAGCGCGGGCTCAATACAGTAGTGAATGTCTTGAAGAATCCAGCACTTCGGAATTTCCTCTTCAGCGGCGGTCCTTCCTTCGAGCCGCTTCGCCCCGAAACTGATGCGCGGCTTAGAGAAGTCTTCCGGCCCGAGGTTGAAGCATTGGAACAAATGCTCGAGCGAGACTTGTCGGCTTGGAAGACCCCACGTACTCAGTCGAAAAGCGCGGATTCAAAATCCTGAAGTCACATGCCAGTCTTCATTTGGTGCAGCTACGCAGCCTATTTAGTTCCACTCGCGATCAATTTGCCCCTGCGAAGGCCGTCACGCCACGCTCGCCAGGGCAAAGGGGAACCCTGCTTCAAACTAGAGAGTGAAGTTGCCAGCGCATATCCCGCGTTCAGCCAGGCATAAGAAAGGTTGTTCCAGATGCCGAGCTTCCAGTGGCGTTCACGCATGTAGCTCGCGACCTGGGCGACGACGCTCACCCAGTGGGTGGGGTCGCGGCCTTCGGGGCTTCGAGTGTGGATGAGGCGCGCACGGGGTGTTATCAGAAGCACTCTGCTCTTGGGCAAGCCGGCGCAGAAATCGATGTCTTCGCCAGGGGAGGCTCCAGTGAGATTAGGGTCGAAGCGATGATCTCGAATCGCGGAGGCGCGGAAGCTCATCAGTCCCCCGCCAAATTGCCGCACGCGGATCGGTTCCATTCCCCGCAGTGAAGCAGCTCTGCGGTAGATGGTTTGACGCTCGTCGCGAAAGGGGCCGAGCTGGAAGAGGGACTCCCAGAGACGCTGCTTCAGAGGAGGGACAGAATAGTTGCTGATGATTCCGGAGACGCCGGTCACGTTTGGATAGTAGGCCTTGAGGATCTCCTCGATGAAGTCGGGCTCGAGAAGGACATCATCGTCGAGGAAGAGCCAAATATCCCCTTGCGCTCGGTCCATTGCGACATTTCGGGCAACAGAAGCTCCGGAAAGTGTCGGATCATGGATGCACACGACCGGAATCGGGATTTGTCGAGTGAAAGTGAGAGCAGGACTTTGATCCACTATGATGAG
>Ga0079221_10000288_pt1 | contig 13042 bp, 10 predicted proteins | sample GAAS200_FD_75069 | JGI IMG/M metagenome (GOLD analysis project Ga0079221, IMG submission 75069) | Agricultural soil microbial communities from Georgia to study Nitrogen management - GA AS200 | ecosystem: Environmental > Terrestrial > Soil > Agricultural land | place: USA: Georgia | collected... | reverse complement strand
TTTTGTTGTTTATTGTTGGTGTTCATGGAAATTGTTTTTGGTTTAATCTTCGCCTGGCGAAGACCGGGATGTAAAAAACTTTTCATTAAGGCCTTTTTGCAAAAGGAAAAATATAAAGTCAGTGATTCAATTTTCAAAGAAGCATCTTAACTTTAGTTTTCACCAGTTTTGTTTTATTAATTTATAAAAACCTAAAATGATCATTATATGAAAAAAAAGATTGCGCTCCTCACTTTATTCGCATTTATATCTCTGTCTGTTGCCTATGCACAGGATATTACAGGTCACTGGACCGGTAAAGTGATGGACCAGTATAATGTGGCTTACGATTTTAAAGTACAGGGCGACAGCCTCACGGGCAAAGACACACACCCGGATGGCTCGGTGTCTGATATCAGCAATGGCATTGTCGGATCGGATACGCTCGCATTTGATGTACCTATTCAGGGTGCGCTAACACATGTGACCGGAAAAATAAAAGGTGATACAATAACACTCAGTCTTTCTGTGATGGGGAACGACGTCAGTTTTGATATAAAGAAAACGGAAGAAACAAAGTAAGAAACTGATTTTAAAGATTTCAGTTTTTTAGCAACCGCTTGCTTGTAATTTGGGTTAAATGATAATTGATAAAGAAGAAGGTTGGCAACTTGTGAGAGTTATTTACTCATTTATTATCTTGCTGCTCCGCCATCAATCGTTAAGCAAATTCCACTTACAAACGATGCTTCATCAGAAGCGAGATAGAGGTAACCATTGGCAATATCATCGGGAACACCCCAATGACCCAGCGGAATATGAGGAATGCTTTGCTTACGCACTTCTTCCGGCATCAAGTCGGTCATGGCGGTATGAATAAAACCGGGAGCAATGCAGTTAACAGTAATGTTGTATTTCCCAAGTTCTATTGCCCACACCTTGGTCATGCCAATGATTGCTGATTTGGTGGCAACATAGTTTGTCTGCCCAAAGTTTCCCCGTATCGCCACATTGGACGAAGCTGAAACGATGCGCCCGTAATTATTTTCTTTCATTATTGGAGCAATAGCCTGCGTACAATTAAAAACTCCTGTAAGATTTACAGCGATTACATCATCCCATTCCTGTCTGTTCATTTTAAGCAAGGTTCTGTCTTTAGTAATTCCGGCATTATTAATAAGAATGTCTATGCGGCCAAAATCTTGCAGTGCTTCTGCCGTTCCCTGCTGCACTTGCGTTTCATCAGTTACTGATATTTTTTTAAAGATAGCTTTGCAACCTTCTTTATTAAATCGTTCGGCCACTTCATTTCCTTTATCTGATACATCCCACAAAATAAGTTTTGCACCTTCCTTTGCAAAACGGGTAGCAGTAGCAAGCCCTATCCCATTAGCTGCGCCGGTGATCAGGGCGATTTTATCTTTTAGTCTCATTCAAAAATTTAGTGTATTAAAGATAAACAGGAAATTTATAATCCTGCTTTTTAACCGTGGAAAAATGTTCATCCGGATACGTACAATTATTTTTATATTTTTGATAACCTAACTACACACTCCATGAAGCGATTTACGATTTGCGCATTGATATCATTTGCATTTATTGCCTGCACCAATATTGCACATACACAACCAAAAGTTCTGACCCCCGGCGCACCGGAAGAAGGTGGTTTTTCTGCTATGCGTCTTGCACGCCTTGATTCAGGGATGAGTGATTGGGTAAAAAAGAAATGGGTGAATGGTGCAGTAGCTCTTATAGCACGACACGGTAAAGTTATTTTTGATAAAGCTTATGGCTACAATGATCCAGATACAAAAGAACCGATGGATAAGAATGGAATATTCCGTATTGCTTCGCAAACAAAAGCGGTTACAGTAACAGCAGTAATGATGTTATGGGAAGAAGGAAAGTTTTCTTTGAGTGATCCTGTTTCAAAATATATTCCATCATTCGCCAAAGAAAGAGTGTTGGATACTTTCAATCCGAAAGACACTACGTTTACTACGGTGCCGGCCAAACGGCAAGTTACCATCTTCGATTTGCTTACCCATACTTCCGGTATCGGGTATCCTGCTATTGGTAGTAAAGAAGCAGATGCTATTTATGCCAAATACAGGATTACGGGAGGAGTAGGTATAAAAGACCAAAAGCTTTCAGATGCAATGACACGCCTGGGTTCGCTGCCATTACTTTTTCAGCCGGGAGAAAAATGGATGTATGGATTGAATATGGATGTGTTGGGATACCTCGTGGAGAAATGGTCCGGTATGTCGCTGGAGGAGTTTTTTACAAAGCGAATCTTTCAACCTCTTGGTATGCACGATACTTATTTTAATGTGCCACTTAGTAAAGCTGCACGGGTAGTGAATTTTTTTGTACAAGATTCTACCGGGAAATTTAATAAACCAGAAACACTTTTTAATGGCGGACTTGATATCAACTATCCGGTTCAGAAGACTGGTTATTTTTCTGGCGGTGGTGGCTTGTGCTCTACCATTCATGATTATGCTATTCTCCTCCAGATGTTGTTGAATGGCGGTGAGTATAATGGGATCCGATTGCTTGGCCCCAATACTGTTCGTATGATGACAATGAATCAAATAGGCGATCTGCATCCTGATATTGGTGATAATGCCGATATAAATGGTTTCGGCTTTGGTTTCTTCATCGTTTCTAAAAACGGCAGCAGGCTTACACCGAGCCAGGCTGGTACTTATGCTTGGGGCGGTGTATTTTCAACATCCTACCAGGTGGATCCTAAAGAAGATATGATTGTGTTACTATATCAGCAAATGTGGGGGCCACATGTATTAGATGCAGATAAAACTTTTATTCCTTTAGTTTATCAGGCACTGAATAATTAATCAACCACGCAATTGTTGCTCCCGGTTATATTTTTCCCGAAGGGCCGATTTTAAAAATTTACCAACTGAAGTTTTTGGTATCGCATCTATGAAAGCATATCCATCCGGAATCCAGAATTTAGCAAATTTATCTGTAAGAAATTTAGTGATCTCATCAGTTGTAACAGATTTCCCTTCTTTCAATACAATATATGCAAATGGCCGCTCCATCCATTTCTCATTAGGTATAGCAATTACTGCAGCTTCCAATATTGAAGGATGACCCATTAGCGAATTTTCCAATGCTACTGAACTGATCCATTCACCGCCAGATTTGATCACATCTTTGCTCCGGTCTTTTATTTCAATACATCCGTCTTCGCTTATAGAAACAATATCCCCTGTCTTCAGCCAGCCATCGGGTGTAAACTTTCCTTGTGTTTCTGTTTCTTTATAATAAGAAGCAGCCACCCAGGGACCACGCACTTCCAGTTCTCCCATGGTGATTCCATCCCAGGGAATGAATCCGGATTCATTTCTTCCCCGAATTTCTACAAACGGTACAGGCAATCCTTGCTTCATTGCACGATCATACCACTCTTCTTTTGATGCTTTTGCCAATTCGCTTGTCATTACCGAAGTGCTGCCAAGTGGTGACATTTCAGTCATACCCCATGAATGAAGAACAGGTATACCATAACGTTCATCAAACGATTTTACTAAAAAACGTGGAGCAGACGAACCGCCGATAATTATAGATCGTAAGCAGAGTTTGTATTCGCGGGAATCTGAGTCCAATTTATGAAGTATACTCATCATAACGGTTGGCACACCGGCAGTGATGGTTACTTTTTCATCTTCAAAAAGCTGCAAAAGACTTTCTGCATCAAGGTAACATCCCGGATATACTTGTGTTGCTCCCACAAATGTGCAACTGTACGGAAATCCCCACGCGCTTGCATGAAACATCGGAACTACCGGAAGTACCACATCTTTTTCGGTAACTCCTGACCCTACACAACCTAACAGAAAGGCCATCGAATGAAGCATGATTGAACGATGAGAGTAGAGAACTCCTTTGGGTTTCCCTGTAGTTCCTGAAGTATAGCACATGAAAGCCGCTGAATTTTCATCATCACTAAAGGGTTTAAATAATGTATCATCTCCACTTGCCACTACATCTTCATAATGCAGATATTCTTCCGGGATGGATGTTTCCATTTGTTGAATTACAATAACTTTTGAAATGCTTATAGCAGGTTTGAATTTTTCAAAGAGAGGCAATAATACCTGATCTACTATAATGATTTTATCTTCTGCATGATTTACAATATAACTAAGATCATCAGGATTAAGACGTATATTAAGAGGATGAACGATTGCTCCTATACAGGGTATAGCGAAGTAGGTTTCCAGGTGCTGATAATGATTCCAGCTGAGCGTAGCCACCCTGTCTGCCTCACAAATACCAAGCTGATGCAGTGCAACTGCTAACTTTCTTGCACGATTTGCAAAATTGCGGTAAGTGTAACGATGAATGCTCATATCAGGAAGGCGGCTGACAATTTCTTTACCACCAAACAAGGTTTCAGCCCTTCGTAATATGGTGGGAATAGTAAGCTGGTACTCCATCATTGAACCTCTCATATCATTTGTAAATTGAATTAATCGTAAATGGGGTTATATGCAGAAAATTAAATAAAAAAAATAAATAGACGATAAGTTTTATAAATGATATTTAAAAAGATTTTTGTAACTAACCATTGCCTGTAACAGAGCCATATAACGATAATTCTAAAAAAGAGCCACTAAGCTATTGCATCCATTGCCTTTTGTTTAAGTTAGTATTTACATTTATCTTTAAAACTTTTGTAATTATCTTCGGGAACAAATCCTGCTAAAGTGAAGAAAAACTTACTGCTGTTATTATTGGTTTTGTTTCAAACAATAATAACTAATGCACAAACGGCTGCTATTGACAGTATCAAACAATTGTTGCAAAACGAAAAACAAGATACCAGCCGGGCAATGCTGTTGTATCAGCTTGAATTAAGATATATCTATTCAAAACCCGATACAGCTTTGTTACTTGCGAGGGAGATGGTAGAATTGTCGCGTAAAATAAATTTTGCAAGAGGAGAAGCGACCGGCTTACGGGGTGTAGCCGTTGTTTTTGAAAACACCGGAAATTATCCTGCAGCTTTATCCGCCGATCTTGAAGCATTAAAGATTGCTGAAGAAGCCCACGACCAACAAAATATTGCAAATTTATTATCGAGCATTTCCGATGTTTATTTTTACCAGGGCGACATACCACGAAGTGTTGATTATAGCTATCGTTCCATCGCCATGTACAAACAACAAAAAGACAGTGCACGGTTGCAAGTTGCATTTAGCAACCTTGGAGATACCTATGAAAAAACAAACCAGTTAGACTCGGCACTACTTTACACCAGGCTTGGTTATAAGTTAGCAAATCCTAAAAACAACCCAGCTGCTTTGGGAGTTTCCATAAGCAATATTGGGAATGTATTGAGAAAAATGGACAAGACGGATAGTGCCATGCTGTATTACAAGCAGGCTATTCCCTATTTTGCCGAAACGAATAATGATGATGGCTTCTCTGAACTTTATCTTGGTATTGCTGATATTTTTTTACACAGAAATCAACCGGATTCAGCTCTTTATTATGCAAAGCTTTCCTATACAATAGCGAAGCAAGGGAACTTTATAGATAAATTACTTGCTGCAAGTAATTTTTTAGCGGAATATTATAAAGGACAACGTAACGTGGACAGTGCATACGCATACCAGGCCGCCACCATTGCTGCTAAAGACAGCATGTTCAGTCAACAAAAGATAAATGAAATGCAAAGCCTCACCTACGACGAAGCCATGCGCCAGCAACAAATAGAAGATGCTAAAGAACAGGAACGCGTAAGAGCAAGACAAAATGCATTGATAGGAGGACTTTTCACTTTGCTTGTTGTAGCTTTTTTATTAATACGCAATAACCGGCAACGAAGAAAAGCAAATGAATTGCTGCAACAACAAAAAGAAGAAATAGATAACAAAGCAAAAGAACTTTCTGTTCAGAAAGATAACCTGCAGCAGTCGTATAATAATGTAGAGCAATTAGGAGTGATAGGCCGCAAAATCACTTCATCACTTTCTGTGGAAGAGATCATCAGTACGGTGTATAAAAATGTAAATGCGCTAATGGATGCGTCCGTATTTGGCATTGGCATTTATAATGATAATTCAAAGCAGCTTGAGTTTCCGTCAACTTATGAAAATGGGGAAGCACTTCCGTTTTATGCTAATTCCATTGATGATAAAAATCGTTTTGGTGCAGTATGTTTTTCCAATGGACAGGAGATTATCATGGGTAATCTTGATAAAGAATATAAAAATTATGTGCAGCATGTGCACACGCCGCATGAAGGCGAGCAACCGGTTTCTATTATTTTTCTTCCATTAATGGCTAAAGAAAAAAAGTTAGGCGTTATCACGGTGCAAAGTTTTAAGGAAAATACTTATTCGGATTATCATCTTTTTATGCTTCGCAATATTGCCAATTACACGGCCATTGCTATAGAAAATGCGGAATCTTATGAATCATTGAACGAAGCAATGTCAACACTCAAATCAACACAGGCGCAATTAATACAGAGCGAAAAGATGGCTTCGCTGGGAGAACTTACTGCAGGCATTGCGCATGAAATACAAAACCCGTTGAACTTTGTAAATAATTTTTCTGAAGTGAATAGAGAATTAATTGAAGAATTAAAAAGTGAAAAGTCAAAATTAAAAAATGAAGAAATAGATGACTTATTAAATGACATTGCAGCGAATGAAGAAAAGATAAATCATCACGGCAAGCGCGCGGATGCTATTGTGAAAGGAATGTTGCAACACAGTCGCAGCAGCACTTCTCAAAAAGAACCCACGGACATTAATGCTTTGTGCGATGAATATTTGCGGTTGAGTTATCATGGCCTGCGCGCAAAGGACACTTCGTTCAATGCGGAAATGAAAACCAATTTTGATGATAACCTTGTAAAAATAAATATCATTTCACAGGATGTGGGACGTGTGTTATTGAATTTATTTACCAATGCATTTTATGCAGTAACCGAAAAAAAGAAAAGCCCTTATCCTCTAAAGGGGGATTACAAACCTACAGTTTCTGTTTTCACAAAGCGCGTACACTCACCTTCTGGGGACGGAGGTAATGTTGAAATAATCATTGCAGATAATGGAAACGGAATTCCTAAAAACATTGTTGATAAAATTTTCCAGCCATTCTTTACTACCAAGCCAGCCGGCGAAGGCACAGGCCTGGGGCTTAGCATCAGCTACGATATTATTAAAGCTCATGGTGGCGAAATAAAAGTGGAGACCAGTGATGGAGAAGGAACAAAATTTATTATTCTGTTGCCGGCGATGTAAATGAGGGTTGTAAAATGCCCAAAGACAAATTCGTGTAATAATATTGCAATAATTTTTTTCAAGTTAACAATAGAATTAATAACCGTTCAGGCCAATGCCTGTTTATGATGAACGCGAATCTGCGAACCCTTAGCTACCAGTACTGATGCGGGTTTTGTTTCATTTAAAAAAGAAAATTCTTTTCCATAAATTTTACCGAAATCACAATCAACTTTATAATCAATTACCGGGAAAACTTCCCACCGCGGATGACTTACTTCATACTGATATGTTGTGGTATCATCGTATTTTGTAAAACCCCAATAATGTTCTGCAATAAATTCTTCTTCGCTGTCAATGCCCATCAGGTTTGATTTTTTGTGGTAGGTTGCAGCCAGTTTATTCCATTTAGCATAGTATCTCCATTCATAATTCACTTCCATAGCATCCTGTATATCTGCAATGCTATGTTTCATCTTCATCGTTACATATTTTTCGCGGAAAAAAGTATTAGCAATAAAACTGATAGCATGTCTCGGCACTATTTCTTTTATAAACACCGTTCCTCTTTTTAAATTCATTCCAACGCAATGTTTTACATAAAACCTCAGGTTCACTTCCTCAAAATTTATATGATAAGGAATAGCGAAACCTTTAATAGTTGTATTTAAAAACATAAATGCAACCAGTGAAAGAAAAGTTTTGCCACAAAAAAGATCGGGTTCAGTTTTATTGGGCAGGTAGGGCAATATCACTTCCTGCGGCACAATGTAATTTGCCATAATCAGGTTGTTCCATTCTGCGCACAAAAAATGATTAGTCATCATTAATCTTTTTGTGTTTTTTTAAAAACTTTAAAAATCAACCGGAGGTTTTGATCATAAGTTATATAATTATACATCCAGTTGCTAAAAACAGCGAGCCTGTTTTTTACACCGAGTAACAGAAAAAGATGCAACGTCATCCAGAACATCCATGCAACAAATCCTTTCAAATGAATCTTTGGTTTTGGAATATCCACTACTGCAAGATTGCGCCCCACCGTAGCCAGCGAACCTTTATCATGGTATTCAAATTCTTTCTGCACATTTCCTTTCAATGATGCCATCATATTTTCCGAAAGCGAAATAGCCTGTGCAATGGCCACAGATGCTACTTGCGGATGACCATGCGGATACTTTTCTGTTTCCATATACGCCACATCACCTATTGCATATACATTTTCCGTGCCTGATATTTTATGATAGCGGTCGGTAGTAATTCTGCTCCCTCTTACAATAATAGTTTTATCAATTCCTTCAGGAATGCTTCCTTTAATACCTGCTGCCCACACCACCATCGCGCTATCTATCTTTTCGCCATTTTGCATGGTAACGGTGTTGCCATCGTAATTACTTACAATAGTTTCTGTTTTTACCACTACGTTTAGTTTGGTTAAATAGGCACGCGATTCACTGCCCGATCTTTCACTCATCCCATTCAATGTTCTGGGGCTTCCTTCCAATAAATAAATTTTCATTTTCGAAAAATCCAACTCGGGATAATCTTTAGGAAAAACAAATCGCCTCATGTCTGCAATAGCACCGCTCATTTCCACACCCGTTGGCCCGCCACCCACCACTACTACCGTCATCAGGCTTTGCAATTTTTTTTCATCTTTTTCATAGAGGGCATCTTCCATATTTTTCAGCAAACGATATTTTATTTGCAATGCTTCCACGGTACTCTTCATGGGATAAGTATTGGCAATTAATTGTTCATTGCCGAAAAAATTTGTATCAGCGCCTGTTGCAATTACGAGTTTATCATAACTAAAAATTTGTTCATCGGAAATAACCCGGTTGTTTGCGGTATCAATAGATTTTACATCCGCCATGCGACAGTGAACATTGCGGTCATTCTGAAAAACTTTTCTTAATGGAAATGAAATATTGCTTGCGTCGAGCCCGGCGGTGGCTACCTGGTAAAATAAAGGTTGAAACTGGTGAAAGTTGAAGCGGTCTATCAGTGTTATATCAAAATCTTTTTTCTTACAGAGTTTTCTTGCAAAGGTTAATCCTCCGAACCCGCCGCCGATAATTACTATTTTCATTTAGTGCAAAGGTAAAATGCAAAATGTAGAATGAAAAATGTTAAAGGGGCAAGGAACAAGAATCAAGGCACAAGATTTCAATTTCTTATTTTTCATTTTTAATTACTAATACAACAACCTCACCCTAATAGTTTCCTTTACATTTTTTAATAATTCCAATGCTTCTCTTGAAATGTTCTTATTTACATCCAGCACTACATAACCAATCTCATCATTGGTTTTTAAATATTGGCCGAGAATATTTATTTTATGCTGAGAAAGCTGTGTATTAATTTCTGACAATACCCCCGGCACATTGTTGTGAATATGCAGAATGCGATGCGTGCCTTCCTGAGGCGGCAAACTCAATGCTGGCGTGGTATGCGAGCCATAGGTAATTCCTTTTTCCAAAAAATTAAACAACTTGGCGCTTACATCTTCGCCAATGTTTGCCTGCGCTTCTTCGGTAGAGCCGCCAATGTGAGGTGTTAATATTACATTACTCAATCCCTGTAGCGGTGTTATAAACTTATCCCCGGTTTTTTCCGGCTCGGATGGATATACATCTATTGCAGCACCGCCAAGTTCTTTATTCAGCAAAGAATTTCTTAAAGCATCCAGGTCAACCACTTTGCCTCTTGCATAGTTGATGAGTATTGATCCGGGTTTAAAATATTTTAAATTGTTTTTATTGATCATGTTTCGCGTGGTGGGCAAATCGGGAACATGAAGCGTAACAATATCTGCTTCTTTCAATAATTCTTTTAATGAAGTTTTGCTATGTGCATTGCCCAAAGGCATCTTTGTTTCCACATCATAAAAAATCACGTTCATGCCAAGAGCCTCTGCTAATACACTTACCTGCGAACCGATATTTCCATAACCCACAATACCCAAAGTTTTGCCACGTAGCTCATGGCTGCCGGAAGATGCTTTCATCCATATACCTTCATGGGTTGCTTTATTTTTATCAGGAATTTTCCGGATAAGCATAATGGATGCCGCTATTACCAACTCTGCAACGGAGCGCGTGTTGGAATAAGGGGCATTAAAAACCGTAACACCTTTGTGTGTGGCCGCTTTCAAATCTACCTGGTTGGTACCGATGCAAAAACATCCAATGGCCTGCAGTTTTTGTGCATTGTTTAAAACCTCCTGCGTGATTTTTGATTTAGAACGAATGCCCAGCAGGTGTACCTCTTTTATTTCGCGGATCAGATCTTTCTCATTGAGTGCGCCGGGTAGTTGCTTTACAGAAGTGTAGCCTGCATCATAAAATTTCTTTGCCGCCGTTATACTGATGTTCTCAAGAAATAAAATATTTATTTTTTCTTTAGGATAACTGGTCACTTTTTTCTCAGCCATATAAATTTTGTATTGTAATATTGCAAATATAATTCCTTAATCTATGAATGTAATCCGATGAAGCCATTCAGTTTTTTATTAATTCCAATATTACTGTATGTTGTTAGCTCTTCATGCAATTCCGGTACTGCAGGAAAAATAACGAAACCCGTTGCAGATTCAACAGATTCTTCAAACCCATCGCTAACAGGTAGTCTTAATAAAGCAGATTCTATCCGCTATCATGATGCGGTGGAAAATTATTATGAAACCCGCCTGCTGAAGTATGGATTCAATGGCGGCATACTGGTTGCCAAAAACGGGCACATTGTATTTGAAGATTATCATGGATATTTCAACCTGCGCAAAAAAGATCCACTGGATAAACACAGCGCTTTTCACATTGCATCGGTATCAAAAACATTTACGGCAATGGCAACATTGCTGTTGGTACAGCGGGGAAAACTGAGTCTTGATGATGATGTGAAAAAATTTTTTCCCGGATTTCCTTATGATGATGTAACTGTAAAAGCATTATTAAGTCATCGTAGCGGCCTGCCTAATTATATTTATTTTATGCAAAAGCTGGGGTGGAATACAAAGCAGTATTGCAGCAATGAAGATGTGCTTTCTTATTTAATAAAATATCATCCGCCCATCACCAGCCACGCCAATACTCATTTTGAATATTGCAACACCAATTATGCATTGCTTGGGTTGATCATTGAAAAAGCATCAGGAATGAGCTATGCTGATTTTCTTCAGCAAAATATTTTCACTCCATTGCACATGAACGACACGTATATATTTAATATTACCGATAGCGCTAAAGCAATGCCATCATTCGACAATCGTGGCAGGCTGGAACGAATGAATTTTCTTGATTGTGGTTTTGGCGATAAAAATATTTACAGCACGCCCGAAGATCTTTTAAAATGGGACCAGGCATTATACTCCAATAAACTTTTTACAAAAGAAACACTTGAAGCAGCCTACACGCCTTATAGCAATGAAAAGCCCGGCATCCGGAATTATGGATATGGATGGAGAATGAATGTATATCCTGATGGTAAAAAAGTTATTTACCATAATGGATGGTGGCATGGTAATAATGCAGTTTTCCTGCGGTTAATACAGGATTCCGCAACCATTATTGTTTTGGGAAATAAATATGATCGCCTTATTTATAAATCAAAAGATATGGCCAAAATTTTTCAGCCTTCTGAAGATATGAGTGATGATGAACAGGAAAACCTTGGCGGCAAATAATCCTATGCAATAGTTTGCGGTTTTCTGCAATAGACGTAAAAAAATCTTTGCAAATTTTGCGGTATTTATTTTTTTTCCTTAGTTTTGAAAGCAATTCCATGACGAATGCTTAAAACTGAGAGACTCGCTTATATCCTCCACCAGGTAAACCTTCACAACAAAGTTTTACTGACTGATCTCAGCCAGCAGATCAATGTATCAGACGATACGATCCGGAGAGATTTGCAACAACTTGCAGACGATGGAAAAATAATAAAGGTTCATGGTGGTGCATTATCTACCGCATTTCATCAGGTACATAATGCATCAGAAGAAATATATGCTTACCGGCAAAAGAAAATAATTGCACAAAAAGCTGTGTCGCTTATAAAAGATGGCATGTTTGTTTTAACCGGTGGTGGCACTACCATCATCGAGCTTGCCAAATCATTGCCACCTTCGTTGCATGCCACTTTTATTTCAGGAAGCATTCCTGCACTTAATGAATATATCAATCATCCAAATATTGAAGTAATTGCTATTGGTGAAAAAGTATCAAAGAATGCAAAAATTACCGTAGGGTCAGATGCTATTTCAAAAATCAGGGAGCTAAGAGTGGACTTATGCTTATTAGGTATAAATGCCATCAACACCGAGCAGGGAGTATCCGATAACGATTGGGAAGTGGTGCAGGTAAAAAAAGCAATGATAGAATCGGCAAAGCGATTAGCCTGTTTAACTATTTCTGAAAAAATTAATTCGAGGCAACCGATACAGGTATGCGAATGTAGTAAAATAGATACACTCATTACTGAGTTGCCGGCAAACGATGTGCTTTTGCAACCATACATCCGGATGGGGATAAATGTTTTGTAAAATGAGCAGATGATATTTATCTAATTGTAACAACAGATCGGTGCATATATTTTTTACTAACCTTCGATAAACCAAAATAATTAATTCCAAATCCTTTGAATAAATAATGGCTTATTACTTCGATCACACTATTTTAAAAAATGAAACATTTAACAAAATTCAAAAAAATGCTATGAAGAAAATTGCAGCAGTATTATTTGCCTTGCTGTCGCTGGCCCCACAGGTTTTTGCGCAGCAGGCACGACACATTACG
>Ga0079221_10000287_pt1 | contig 13051 bp, 18 predicted proteins | sample GAAS200_FD_75069 | JGI IMG/M metagenome (GOLD analysis project Ga0079221, IMG submission 75069) | Agricultural soil microbial communities from Georgia to study Nitrogen management - GA AS200 | ecosystem: Environmental > Terrestrial > Soil > Agricultural land | place: USA: Georgia | collected... | reverse complement strand
GCTCGGGGTGTTCATCCTGCTGCTGATCTTCGGGATTCGGCCATGAACGCGCCCGCGGTCATTACGCCGAGCCAGGAATCCGCGCTGTATCACGCGGATCGCCCGGCATGGCTGAAACTGGTCGCACCGCGCATGGCAGCGAAGCTGCGCGACATGCCGCAGGTCAAGCTCGCCGACGAATGGTCACAGCTTCCGCGTGACTACCAGCGCGCGGTATGGGCGGTGCTGGACAACACCACGCGCGAAGCGATCCGCCTCGCGCGACTTCCGGAAATCCGTACCGTTCCGAACTGCCCGATGCCGGAACCCGAACTCGATCTGTTCGGACAAGTCGCGGGAGGCGTGCCGGCATGAACGCATCCGACGTGACCGCCGTTCGCGAAGCCGAAGCGCTGGCTGAAGGCCGCGCGACGAAACCCCTGCTCACTCTGCACCAGGCAATAGACGATTGCGAGGTCCGCATTCTCACTGCGGCCGAGCGCTCTCGCGACGACATGCGCGAAGCCGTCACCTACGCCCACGGCATGGCACATGGCTATTTCATGGCCGGCGTTGCCGATCGCCCCGCCTACCTCGCTGCATCCGATCGTCTGCGCGACATCGCGGCGCAGGCGGAACGCACTTTCGACATTTTGGCCGAACGCGGCCAAGGAGACCCCATGCTCCAGCGACAAGTTCGTCACGACGCCGGCACCTTCCCGATTTGCAATCAGTGCGGCCATGAGCCTCGCCACATCGAAGCGCGCGGCTCGCACTCCGGCGAAGCGTTCGACGTCGGCAAGCCAACCGGTACGCGTCATGCGCTGGAATGCCGCTGTGGCGCGCGGACACCGTGGCTAGGCACGCTTTCACTGGCAACCGCGCGCTGGGGCGAGCACTTCGCCGCGCCCGCGCCAGAGGCCCAGCCGACGCCCAATGTACGAGCATTGCGCCCCGCGCCCACCCATGCGCCATTCCGGCCCGCGCGCAGGGATACGCATTGATGGCGGCTCACCGTTTCATGCCGGTCGCGGCGCAGGTGCGGTCTGTCCCTCCCCCTGCGGACCCTTTGCAGTCCCGCAACGCCTGACTGCGCCGAGACCGGCTCCCTTCTACTTCCAAGGATCAACCCATGCTCAATATCCGCATCTCCCAGGTCGCCGACGGCGTCGAAAAGACGATCGATATTTCGGAAGACGGTTCTCGCGGCGTCAGCATCGCACCATCCGGCGGCACGCTCGCGGTTGTTGCTGATGCGCCGGCGAAGCTCGAATGGGGCAAAACGCTCTGTGATGGCAAGTCCGTTGATTACGACGCCGCCGAAAAGGCCTGCGCGGCGCTCGGTGAAGGCTGGCGTCTGCCGACGCGCATGGAACTCGAATCGATCCTCGATCTGACGCGCCACGATCCCGCGGTCGATACGACCAAGTTCCCCGACACCAAGAGCGCCTGGTACTGGACCAGCACGCCATGCGCGTGGGGCTCGTCCTGCGCGTGGATCGTCAGCTTCTACGCCGGCAACGCCAACTCCTACCACCGCGCCAACGACGCCTGCGTGCGGGCGGTGCGCTCGGGGCCGGCCGGTCAGTAACTCTGCCTCTTTGGCTTTCTTCAGGAGATCATGATGAACGCGCAACTCGCAACGAAAGCAACATCCAGCCGCTTCGTGGACAACGGCGACGGCACCGTCACGGATACCACGTCGGGCTTGATGTGGACGAAGGTGACGATCGCCAAAGATCAAACCCACGACCAGGCGACCGAGGCGGCCGCCAAATGCGCCGCTGGCGGCCACAGCGACTGGCGGCTCCCCACTGTCGAGGAACTGTTCCTGCTGGCTGATCGCTCGCGCATATCGCCTGCGATCGACACGGACGTGTTTCCGGATACCTACAACGACTGGTATTGGACGTCCTCGGATTCGAAGTGGGGCTCGTCCTGCGCGTGGTTCGTCCGCTTCGACGGCGGCTACGCCGACTACGGCCACCGCGGCGACGACGCCTGCGTGCGGGCGGTGCGCTCGGGGCCGGCCGGTCAGTAATTTTGCCTTTCTGATCTGATCATGGGCCATCAACTGCCGCCGATCGTGAAGTTGTCCGAACGCCTGCTGCGCGAGATCGAGCAGGCTGTTCGGGCCTTCGCGCGCTACCACAAATACACCCTTGGCACGGATCTGCGACAGCAGGCCATGCAGGTGGTGCGGGTGTGCCATCGCGCCTGGCGCGATCGATCGCGGCAGATGTACTGGACCGATCAGCTCATCTGGGCGATCGATGAAATCAAGCTTAGCCTGCAGCTCGGAAGTCAGTTGCATGCGTTCAAGAGCTTCCGCCAGTTCGAGGTGCTGATTCGGGTTGCAGAAGACCTCGGCCGCCAGGCTGGCGGCTGGAAGCGGCAGCAAGTCTCCAAGGGCCAGAATCCGGCGCGCGAAGCCGCGCCGAAGCGCGCCCAGATACTGAGTACCCGTGACGCCTCGCTGCAAGGGGCCAACCAATGACGATGGCGCGCTACTCCACATCGGACTGCTCGCCCGGGTCGCAAGTTCGCGGGGAGGCGTGGGACTCGTCCTGCGCGTGGATCGTCAACTTCAACAACGGCAACGCCAACAACAACCACCGCAACAACAACGCCTGCGTGCGGGCGGTGCGCTCGGGGCCGGCCGGTGAGTATCAAGAGACGGGTGACGAGTCGATCACCTTGCGGGCGCTGTATGACGCCTGGCGCGCGGCGCGCCACGGCAAGCAGCCAAGCTGCAACCAGCTCGATTTCGAAACGCATTGGACCGATGGACTGTTGCGACTCCAGCGCGCGCTGCAGTCCGGAACATGGCATCCCGGTCCGAGCACCTGTTTCGTGGCCGATCATCCGAAGGCGCGCGAAATCCATGCGCCCGATTTCGTGGACCGCATCGCACACCACTGGCTGGTGCCACCGATCGAGGCGATCTGGGAGCCGCGGTTCATCGCAGATAGCTTCGCCAACCGCAAGGGCAAAGGCAGTCACGCCGCGGTACGGCGCGTACAACAGTTCGTGCGCCAGGTGCACAGTGGCCAGGGCGGCGGCTACTTCCTGCAGCTCGACATCCACAACTTCTTCAATTCCATTCATCGGCCAATTTTGTGGCGCATCCTGAAGCCGGTGCTGGAAAAGCACGGCGCGGCGCTGGTGCTGCAGCGCGCGACGCATGCGCTGTTGCGGCATGCGCCCCTGCAGGCCGGCGTTCGGCTGCGCGGAACGCCGGAAGAGTTCGCGCGTGTTCCCGCGCACAAGCGACTGGCCAATGCGGCGCCGGGTTGCGGCCTGCCGATCGGCAACCTCAGTTCGCAACTCTTCGCCAATATCTATCTGGATCGGCTGGATCAGTTCGTCAAGCACGAATTGAAGGCGCGCCGGTACGTGCGCTATGTCGACGACTTCATCCTGATCCATCACGACCGCGAAGTGCTGGCGGCTTGGCAAACCAGCATCGCCGAGTTTCTTGCCAGCGAGCTACAGCTTCGGTTGAAGGATGACATCCGGCTGCGGCCGCTCACGGATGGTATCGATTTTCTCGGCTACGTGATCCTGCCGACGCATACGCTGGTGCGGCGCCGCGTGGTTGCGCATCTCCGTGCCGCGCTCGCCGACTGGGAGCGCGCGCATGTCGCCCGCGGCCGGATCCGTGCGACACCTGAAGACCTGCGCCGGGTTCGATCCATTGCCGCCAGCTATGGCGGTCACCTGCGGCATGCCAACAGCCGGCGGTTGCAGGACAGGCTGGACCAACGATTTCCCTGGCTTCCCACTGCGACCCGACCTCGCCGGTTCCATCACGACGCGGAAGGGCACCGCTTAACCTTGAGGATTCGAAATGCCCGATTCCACTGATCAATTTCTTGCTGAAGTCCGCGCCGAGATCGCGCGGGCGCGCGCGAAGTTCCCACGCAACGATCTGACGACGATAGCGCTGACCGAAGAGGTCGGCGAACTGGCCAAGGCGCTCCTGGACGAGTCGGCCGATCGTGTCCGCAGCGAAGCCGTGCAGGTAGCTGCGATGGCGGCGCGGGTTGCGATCGACGGGGATGCATCGGTCATCGCCTACCGGGCAGCGAGGGCGTCATGACTTTCTTCCGAAACCTCACCCTGTTCCGGTTTTCGGCGCATCTTTCCGGCGAGCTGCAGGATATGGATGCCGCGTTGGCCAATCATCCCCTGCGCGCCTGCGGACCATTGGAAATGGCTACGCGCGGCTTCGTGTCGCCGTTCGGGCCTGATTCCGAGGCGTTGAGCCACACCGTCGGCAACGCCATGCTCATTACGCTCGCGACGGAAGAAAAACTGCTGCCCACGGCCGTAGTGAACGCTGAGCTCGGCAAGCGCATCCGCAAGGAAACCGAGCGCCGCGGCCGTCCGCCAGGCGCGCGCCAGCGGCGAGCGCTTAAAGCCGAGATTCTGGACGCATTGCTGCCACAGGCCTTCGTTCGGCCGGGACGGTTGAACGGATATCTGGATGCGAAATCCGGATGGGTGGTGCTGGACACCGCAAGCCGCAAACCCGCTGAAACTGTGCTGACGGGGCTCCGCGAGGCGCTGGGCAGTTTCCCGGCGATGCCGCTGGCCGCCACCGAGACACCGCGCGCTTTGCTGACGCAATGGCTGGCGCACGGGAAGTTGCCGGACGGTCTATCGCTCGGCGACGAATGCGAGCTGCGCGATCCCGCCAGCCGTGCAAAGGTCACCTGCCGACAACAGGAACTCGAGAGCGGCGAGGTTCACGCCCATCTGAAGCAAGGAAAGCAGGCATATCGGCTCGGCCTTCAATTCCAGGACCGCATCAGCTTCGTGCTCGGCGAAGACCTGGTGATCCGCAAGCTGCGGTTCCTCGATGTCGTGCAGGACGCGCTGGACGATAGCGATCGCGATTCCGCCGAGGCCGAGATCGATGCGCGCTTCGCGCTGATGACGCTGGAACTCGCGCGCCTATTCGATGGGCTTGAACAGTGGTTTGGATTGCAGAGGCCGCTATGACCGATATCGAAACGAAGTTGGATCGTTGTCCATTCTGCGGCGGCATCGCCCGTGTTGCAGAGTGGATGAAGTATGGCCAGATGCATTTCACGGCCAACTGTACAAAGTGCGATGCCACGGCAACCGATTCTCGCGATGCGCTTTCTGCATTGAAAGCCTGGAATCGCCGCGTCCACGTCAACGCGCAACCGGTGAGGCTATCTCAACACGCCGATCTACATCCGGCGACCGCTGACCTCATTGATCGATTCACTGCAGCACTACGCGACAAGCTGCTCGCCGCACAACGCAAATACGGTTACGCGGACAATTGGCAACGCGAAGACTGGATGGACGAGTGCCGCGTGTGCCTGCGCGAGCACCTTGAGAAAGGAGATCCACGCGATGTGGCCGCGTATTGCGCGTTCCTTTGGCACCACGGCGCATCCACCACAGCGAAGACGCTTACACAACTTCGTGCAGATTGCGAAGCGGCTGATTCAGCACAGCCGGTGAGCGCGCCGGCGGGATGGCCCGCGCTGCTCGCGAAGGAGATGCGCGCGAAGGTCGAAGAATGCCCGGAAGATATCCCTAGCCGATTCGTGTTGTATTGGGCTGATTTTGTCGCTTCGCGTGACCTTGCTGCCGCACCTCCGGAGGGCGGAAATGCGAATTAACGTCTATTCGCAGGAGCTGACACCCGAAGTTTTGGAAGTCCGCAAGGAATCCAACACTGGCATCGTGTATTCGGCCGCGCAGCTCGTCTTGCATTCAAGCCCGATGTTGCACCATCCACCTGCCGATGATGACCGCAGTGCGGTCACGTTCTGGCTGCCGAAGTCGCCGACGCGCCGTGAGGAAATCGCGCAGGCGTTCGAGCGCATTGCAATCATCTTCCGTACTGCACCTGCCGACGGATTGGATTGACCGATGAACGAACGGGCCATTTTCCAAACTGAGGCAGACCTGTGCGCGTGCTTCATCGCAACGCTGCAGGATATCGAAGGCTGGACGGTGTACCCGGAAACGGCGGGTTTCGACATCCTCGCCGTCTACAAGACCGGACACCAGCTCGGCGTTGAGGCGAAACTGAAGCTCAACTCGAAGGTTGCCGATCAGATCCTGCCGGAAGATTGGGACGCGCGCTACGACGCGCAGGCGCCAGATTTTCGAGCGGTGATCGTGCCAGTGCTCACTGACGCGTCGCACGGTATCGCTCGCCTGCTTCGAATCGTTGGAGTCCAGGTATGGGCACCAGCGCGAGACTATGTACGCCGCGACAATGCAACGGCCTGGACATTTCAGCAAGCGCTTGGCGCGGATCAACGCCTAAAAGCAGCAGCCTACGACGAAGATGCGCGCCGGCTGGAACCGAAGCGCTGGAAAGAGCTTGGGTTGTCCGAACTGGCATGGCACGACTGGAACCCAGCGAAACGTTGCAAATTGCCGGAAATCGTGCCGCACGTTCCCGCCGGTGTCCCGGCGCCAGTGCAGTTAACGCCGTGGAAGATCGGCGCGTTGCGTGTCATGGCCGATCTCGAGGTCGACGGCTTCGTGACCGCGAAGTCGGTGCGGGCTCACGGAGTCGATCCGCGGCGGTTCTGCGCATCGGATGGCTGGCTGGAACCGCTTGGTGACGGGAAATGGGGCCGCGGGAAAATCCCGCCATTCGACCAGCAGCATCCCGAGGCGTACGCGCAGATTCTCGCGAGTGCCAGACGCCAACGTGAGGTCGCCGCGGCATGACTCCCCAGCGCATCCAGCTTCGCCGCACAAAGGGTTGGCGCATGCCGCCCAACACCGTGAAGGTCGCACGGCCAACTCGGTACGGCAATCCTCATCGCATCGGTTTCTGCGGCGTATGTGGCGTCACGCATACGCGCCAAGACGCCATCGCCGAGTTTCGCGCCGAATGCAACAACGATGAGGTCAGGTGGCGCATCCGCCGGCATCTGCACGGCAAGAACCTCGCCTGTTGGTGCAACCCAGTCGAGCCGTGCCATGCGGATGTGCTGCTGGAAATTGCGAATCAGGAAATGTGAAGCATGACGATCACAGCCTATCCCCTCACCTGGCCGCAAGGCTTCCCGCGCTCGAAGACAAGGGAAGGCGGCAAGTTCAAAGCCACCCTAGCCGGCGCGCTGAAAAACGTGCAGGACAGCCTTCGGCTGTTCGCCAGCGACAGTAACCGAAAGCTGCAGGACCTGATCATCAGCAGCAATGTCACGCTCGGTGCGCAACGTCCGGATGATCCAGGTGTCGCGGTCTGGTTCACGTGGGATGGGTTGGGCGTCTGCATCGCGGTCGATCGCTATTCGACGGTCGAGGCGAACCTACAGGCCATCCATCATATTCTCGAAGCGCGCCGGGTCGAACTGCGACACGGAACGCTCGCGCTGGTGCGGGCAACCTTCACCGGCTTCCGCGCGCTGCCGTCACCGCCAGGCGAGCAGTGGTGGGCGATTCTTGGGGTGAAGGCGGATGCGTCGCGGCAGGAAATCGATGCGGCCTATCGCACGCTGCGAAGCAAACACCATCCGGACAAGGGCGGCGATCCCGAACAGTTCCAGAGGGTACAACGCGCCAACGAAGCCGCCACGAAATGAACGCCGGCAGCGAAAACCGCGCATCGGGGAGCACGGCGACGCTTCGCGGACGGCCGCGGCGCGCGCGCACCTTTGCCGTTACGTCGGTAGGTGCTCCTGACGCTCGGCTCGCGGTCGGCGCTATGCTGGAGCTGGTTCAGGGGAGATTGCAGGATGGAAAGAGCGGCGCTGTACCTCAGGTCTTCGAAGGATCGCCACGACGTTTCGATCGAATCGCAGCGGGCGGACCTGCACCGTCTGGCGGAGAGCCGCGGCCTGACGATCGTTGAGGAATTCGACGACGTCGTCGAATCTGGCAAGGATGAAGATCGACCCGGGTTCCTGCGACTGATCAGCGCAGTGCGCAATCCGCGCCGTGGCTGGTCCACCATTCTCGCTCTGGACACCAGCCGCATCGCGCGGAGGCGGCACATCGCCATCATGTTCGAAGAGCTGGAGTGCAAGCCCAATAACGTGCGTGTCGGATATCGCACGCTGCCGGAAGAACTCGATCCGGGTATGGAAGTGATCCTGAAGTCTGTCCTGCAGGGGATGGACGAATGGCACTCCATCAGCAGCCGGCAGAAGGGCCTCGCCGGCATGGCGCAAAACGTCAGTTCAGGCTTCCGCGCCGGCGGCCGCGCACCCTATGGCTATCGGCTGCATCGGGAGCCCACGGGGGCCGTGCGGGAAGGTGCACCGGTAATGAAAAGCCGTCTCGAGCGTGACGAGAATGCGCCTTGCGTGCAGGCGTTCCTGCGCGCGCGCGCCGCGGGCACGTCGCGCGCGCTGGCCGCGCGTCAGGCGGGGTTGAAGCTCTACAAGAGCAGCCTTGTCGGTCTGGAATGGAACGCCCTCACCTATGCCGGCCATACCGTCTGGAACGTGCACGCCGCGCGCAAGGGCGGGCATGCCGTGGGCGGCCATCGGCGCCGGCCGCGGTCGGAATGGAAGATCTGTCGCGATACTCACGAAGCGCTGATCACCGATGCCGAGGCGGAAGCGATCATCGCCGCGCTGGCGGCATTCTCGAAAAAGAACACTCGCTTGCACGATGGCAAGCACCTGCTGACAGGGCTGCTCTGCACGCCGGCGGGCGGCCGCTGGTTCTGCGAATCGAGGGAAGATGCCTACCGCACGAAGAGCCGCTATGTCCAGCGGGAGCCGCTGGAGAAGGCGGTGGTGGGCAAAGTGATGGCCGATCTCAGCGCGGAGCGGTTCGTGGATGCCATCGTGGCGGCCGCCAGGAGCGGCGCAGCCGACGACGAGCAGGTCAGGCATGGGAAGGCGCTGCGCGAGCGCGTGGGCGAGTTGGCGACCCGGATCAGCCGGATGATGGATATGGCGGCGCAGATGGCGCAGCCGGGTCCGGCGCTTCGGAAGATCGAAGAATTGGAGCGCGAGAGGGTCACGGCGATCGCGGCGCTTGATCAATGGGAGGCTACGCAGGCACAATGCGCATCCCTCGCGCATCTGGATGGCGGTTCAGTCCGGCGCGCGCTGCTCGGGCTGGCTGACGAGCTCAGGGATCACGAGCGTGACCAGATCAAGACGGTGCTGACATCGATCGTCGATAAGGTCGTGCTGGACCCACAGTCCTTTGCGTGCGCGATACACTATCGAATTCCGGCTGAGGCTGGCTGCAGCGGCCCCATTGACCGGATTAGAAATGCGTATCCGTGGGGACGCCACCTTAATCCGGTAGGACCGGCGGTGCTGTTGACCGTACCGCTGGTTCTACGTGGCATCCATCCGGCCATTCGCGCTCGCCGTCACGGCGATCGGCGGCCAAAGCCAACCCTCAAGAAGCAACGCACCAGGTCGGGATAGCGTTTCCGCTACAGTGGCGTTCTTGTTTTTCGACATCGAATGATGTTGAAAAAACCGAACCGCCCCGGCGTCGACCGCAGCCTGACCTCTACTCGTCGGCTCGCATGACTTCCGGGGCGCGATCAGTTTCGTCGATCGTCTGCTGCGGCGCCATCGGCGCGCGCCGCCGGGATCGGTAGGAATCGCCCTACGCCGGTCGAACGCGTGACGCTACGGCTTTTCCGAGTCGCGAGACCGGAGCTCGAGCAGCCCTTTGATTCGTTCCTCGCGCTGCTGGCGCTGGTAATCGACCTTGCTGTATCGCGGGCGCCGATTCTGCGCATCAAGCTCGGCCAGGTGCTGACGGTGGCGCAAGCGCGCGCGGCTTTCGGCGCTGATCCATGTCCTGGCCATGATCATTCCTTATGGTTCGTGTTGTGGGTGTAGACCAGGTGCGTCGGTGTTTCGCCGGCTGGGAACGAAAGATCGTCCGCGTTCAGCAGCAACACCTGCTGATCGCCGATCGGTGCCAGAGCGGTGATGGTGTCCCAACTGTCGACCCCATTGATGCGGACCGCGATCGGATCGCCCACGACGAGATCACGGCTCCACTTCGTGATATCGCGCCCGATGATGACCGGAGTCGTGGTCGAGACCGCCAGCGCGCAGCCCTTGGAGGTGACGATGCGGACGCAGGGTTGCCACTGGATGCCGCTGATCTTGACGACGCGGCCCTCGTGGAACTCGCCGGCATCGTTCATGACCGGCAGCGGATCGTTGGCAGCGTAGTCGGTAATCCTGCGATCGCCAATGAAAGCAGTGATCACGGCACACCCGCCGCCGCCGCCGCCGCCCGTGCCGCTGCTGGCCACGGTCACGGCGTAAGTCGCGGAGCTTTGCTTGCCGTTACGGCTGTCGGTGATGGTCAACTTCACGTTGTAGGTGTTGGCCGACGCGAAGGTGTGACTCGGGTTCTGCGCGGTCGACGTGCCGCCGTCGCCGAAGTTCCACGCCCAGGAACCGATGGTACCGCCCGGATCCGTGGAGACATCCGTGAAGGTCGCGACGAGCGCGTTGGTGGTGTAGGTGTAATCGCAGACCGGTGTTCCGCCGGACGTGCCGATCTTGGCGTATAGCGCGGCAAAATCGGTGTTCTGGTCTTCGATGCCAGTATTGGCAGCAGCGCTTCCCGCTGAAAGCGGCGCCCAGCGCGTACTGGGATCTGCACCGAGTATCTTCGCTCCAGTTGCGCGCGCCTGCGGCTGGCCAGCTCGCAACGCATCGAAGATCAGGTCCAGATCTACCAATTTGGATGAGACTCCGCAGGTCATGCGCGGCGCTCCAGTTTCGCTAGGCGCGCTTCCAACTTCGTAATGAGCTTCGCCTGTTTTTCAATCAATTTGGCTTGGCGATCGAGCTCGCGGCCTGCCCACATCGCCTGCTCGTATGCCGCGCCGGCATAGTTGAGACTGAGACGCTTTTTGCCATGCCAGTCGAACTCGCCGACATGCTCCGGTGCGGTGTTCTGCATACGCTGCGCGATCGAACCGAGACCGTGCCAGCCATTTTCCTTGAGCACATAGCTCACGAACGGCACGCTTCGATGAAGCGGGCGCGGTGCGAACTTACGGATGTTTCGCTTCAGGCGCCGATCAGAGCTCGTCGCATTCATGGTAGTGCAGGTGAATCCGCCCGAACTATCAATGCTTGCAACAGTCGTCATGGTGCCGCCCGGAGCGCTATACATGAACGAATGCGAGCCATTGCTGGAACTGAAGTTGTATCCGCCCGCCGCCTGCGTTGCATCCTCTTGATTCCATACGCCGTTATAATAGGCGTTGTAGACGGAATAAATGCCTTGAACGACGCCGCCATAATGCGCGCCGGCATTGCCATGCACGTTCGGCACATTGAACGATCGCGAGTCTGTCCCAATGCTGCTGTTCACTTTCGCAAACGTGGAAGTACCAGAGAAATTCGCACCCGCACCACTTACCGTTCCCCCGCACGAGATAGACGTCGGCGTGATCGCGCCTAGCGCGATGGTGAGTGCCGGCGTAGTACCCTGATTCGCAACCGAGGCGGAAACGCCATTCGCACTGGTCACGGTGACGGCCGTGACGGTGCCGGCGTTGGCGGTGGCGCCCGCCGCGATGCCGTCCAGCTTGGTCTTATCCGCGGCTGACATGGAACCTGGCGCGCTGTCGGTGGCCGCTGAGATGCTGATGGCCGGTGTCGCGCCGCCGCTGGAATTGATCGGGGCGACACCGGTGACGTTGGTCACCTGCCCGACGCCAGCCGATGCATTCGCGACCATGTTCGAGATCGCATCGCGCACCTGCGTGTAAGACGACTTGCTGAGCGGTGCGGCGCCTTCCAGCGCAACGTTGATCAGTTCCTGCATCATCATGTTGAGGAAGTCGGCAGGGACGATCGTCGCCGGCGTCCCGGTCGCGGGATTGCCATCGGTGAAGAAGCCGGCGGTTCCTTCGGCGGCAGGTGTCGGCAGACCGGCAATAGCGGTGGGGACATCGATTTGATACATGGTCAATCCTCGGGCAATAAAAAAGCCGCCTCGAGGGCGGCTTTTGGAAGGTTTGGAAAGGTTGGGATTACGATTCGGTGACGGTCAGGATCGTATGCGCGGGCTTGATCTCGTTGAGCTCGCACTGCAGGACTTCGCCGCCCCAGTCCTCGAGCGGTTCACCGCAGGCCGAAACGCCGGTGCGGAAATACGTGATCGTTTGCAGGGGTGCGTTGGCGGTCCAATAGAACGCCCAGTCCTGATCCCCAAGCTGATCGCCGGCCCGGCTCTGGCCGCACCGGAATGGCTGGTATTGGGTGACGGTGATGGTGTAGCCGAGCGCCGCGGCGAAGGCGACGATGTATGGAATGGACTGGCCACCGGAATTCGTGAAACGCGCGACAACCTGCTTCTGCCGCGCCTGCAGGGTCGGCGCTTCGCCGGCGCATGGATCCGGAAGGCCCAGCGATTCTTCCCACTCCTGAAGCAGCGAGAAGGTGGTTGCAGGAAACGCATCCACCAGCAGCGCCAAGCCGCGATCCCCACTGCGCCGGTAGGTCGGGGCGAATGCACCAAGTACCTTCGCCTGCAACCCATCGAGATCGCGCGGCCATACCTTGCCAGGCGGCATCAGTGCCTGCAGGGCACGCTGATAGTCGGAATCGAGAAAGACGGGCGTCGTCACGTCACGTAGCTCACGGTGCCGAGAACAGGAAGCTTTCCGGTCGCGTTGGCAATATTGCCGGCCGGCGCGGTGATCACGAAGCCGCTGGTGCCGGCAATGGCAGCGATGGCCGCTTCGATCGCGGACAGTTCAACCGAAGTACCGGGGATCGGCGAGCCCTGCTCTAGAAAGATTTGCGTGATCGCGTTCTGGATCGCGGTGCGCACGCTCGTGGGCGCCGTCGAGATGCCGCTGATGGTGAAGTCGACGGTATTCGCGGTCGGCGCGCAGACGTAGACGAGTGCCGTCACCGGCTGCTCGGAAATGATGGTGTTGGCGACGGTGAGCTGGTCACCTGTCGCAATGGTTCCCCGCGGGCCGTTCGGGCCTTGGTCATCTGGCGATATGCCGTCCGTGCCCACCGGGAAGCCGCCATTGCCGGCTTCTGCGGTGTCCAGCATCACGTACACCACCACGGTGCCGGCGCCGAAGCCGTTGGGCGCG
>Ga0079221_10000286_pt1 | contig 13055 bp, 11 predicted proteins | sample GAAS200_FD_75069 | JGI IMG/M metagenome (GOLD analysis project Ga0079221, IMG submission 75069) | Agricultural soil microbial communities from Georgia to study Nitrogen management - GA AS200 | ecosystem: Environmental > Terrestrial > Soil > Agricultural land | place: USA: Georgia | collected... | reverse complement strand
GGGCGGCCCCTCTCCGACGTCCGGGGCCAGGTGCTCTCCGCCAACGCCTACCTCGGCGCCGCGCCCGTGGTGGAGGCGCTGGCGCGCGGCGCGGACATCGTCATTACCGGCCGGGTGACCGACACCGGGCTCACGCTGGGTCCGATGATGCACGCCTTCCGCTGGCGCCCGGACGACTGGGACAAGCTCGCCGCCGGCACCGTGGCGGGCCACACCATCGAGTGCGGCGCCCAGGCGTCGGGCGGCAACTGTCTCGTGGACTGGGAGCGGATTCCCGACCTCGCCAACGTAGGCTATCCCATCGCGGAAGCGCGGGCCGACGGGACTTTCGAGATCACCAAGCATCCGGGGACCGGCGGGCGGATCAGCGTCGCGGGCGTGACCGAGCAGCTGGTGTACGAAATGGGCGACCCCGCATCCTACATCACGCCCGATTGTGTCGCCGATTTCACCTCGATCCGGCTCGCGCAGGCGGGGAAGGACCGGGTGCGGTTCAGCGGCATTCGCGGCCGCCCCGCGACCGACAAGCTCAAGGTGTCTCTCGCCTATTTTTACGGGTACAAGGCGGTGGGCACGCTGGTGTACGCCTGGCCCGACGCCTACAAGAAAGCGCGCGCGGCCGACCGGATCCTCCGCCAGCGGCTCGCCGACCTGGGCCTCGCCTTCGAAGCGATCCGCACCGAGTTTGTGGGCGTGGACGCCGCCCACGGCCGGCTCGCCCTGGAGGCCGCGGCAGAGGCGCCCGAGGTGCAGCTGCGGGTGGCGGTGCGGGCGCGGGAGAAGGCGCCGGTAGAGCGGTTTACGCGGGAAATCGCGCCGCTCATCTTGAATGGGCCGCCCAGCGTGACCGGCTTCGCCGGCGGCCGGCCGAAGCCGGAGGAGATCGTGGCCTACTGGCCGGCGTTGATCGACAAGAGCGAGGTGCGCGCATGCGTGGACATCGTCGAAGCGTGAAGAAGGCCCGCGCGCCCCGCCTGGTGCCGCTGGTGGAGCTCGCGCACGCCCGCTCCGGCGACAAGGGAGACACCGCGAACGTGGGCCTCATCGCCAAGCGTCCCGCCGACTACGAGCTCCTGCGCCGGCAGGTGACGGCGGCACGGGTGGCGCGGCACTTCAAGGGGCTGATCGAGGGACCGGTGGAGCGGTTCGAGCTTCCCAATCTCCACGCCCTCAACTTCCTTCTCCACGGGGCGCTGGACGGGGGCGGCACGGTGTCGCTCAAGACCGACGCACAGGGCAAAGTGTTCTCGACCGCCTTGCTCCGCCTCGCCATCCCGGTGGCCCGATGAGTGACCGCGTGCTCTCGGCGCTCGCGGGGGGCGTGCTCACCGCGACCTTGAACCGGCCCGACAAGCGCAACGCGATCGACACCGCGATGATCGACGATCTTCTGGCGGTGCTGGAGCGGGCCGACCTGGACGCCGAGGTGCGGGTGCTGGCGGTGCGCGGCGCGGGGAGCGATTTCTGCGCCGGGATGGATCTGTCGGAGCTGCTGGCGTCGGCGGACGCCACCGTGGAGCAGAACCGCCGCGCCGCCCTCCACTTCGGATCGATCTTCATCCGGATGCGTCAGATTCCGAAACCCATCGTCGCGGTGGTGCAGGGGCGCGCGCTCGCCGGGGGGTGCGGCATCGCCACCGGATGCGACCTGGTGTTGGCGTCGGAGTCCGCGCAGTTCGGTTATCCGGAGGTCCAGCGCGGGTTCGTGCCCGCCCTGGTGATGAACATGATGAAGCGCGCGGTGGGCGAGAAGATCGCGTTCGATCTCGCTACCACCGGCCGGATCCTGACGGCGGACGAGGCGGCGGCGGTCGGCCTCGCGTCCCGCGTCTTCGAGGATTCGGACTTCGAGGAGCAGGTGGCGGACTTCCTGCGCTCCCTCGCCGCCAGCAGTCCGTCCGCGCTCGCGTTCACCAAGCGGCAGTTCTATCAGCTCGACGGGGTCGGGTTCGAAGCTGGAATCCGGCTCTCGGCCGACGTGAACGCCGTGAGCCGGACCACGCCCGACTTCCGGGCGGCCATGGCGGCCTTCTTTAAGAAGTGAGCGGGCCGAGGCCCGGCCCGCCGCCCTTGACCGCGGGGGCCCTCCAAACCACATATCGAGTCCTCTGACCCCGGGAGCTGCGTCAGGTGTTTTCGGCGTTGCGGGTTCGCTTGGTCCTGCTGGTGCTGGTCGCGGGGGTGCCGGGTTTCGTGCTGGCGCGCCACGCCGGGCCGCGGGATTTCGCGCTCGCGGCCGCCGTGGCCCTGCTGGCCGCCGCGGCCGCCTGGGTGCTGGGGGACCTCCTGCTCACCCGCCGCATCAACGCGCTGGCGGAGGTGGCGCGCCGGCTGTCCTTCGGCGACCGCGCGGTCCGGACCGGCGGCGGGTACGCGCCGGACGAGATCGGGCGCCTGGAGCGCGCCTTCGACGTGATGGCCGCGGCGCTGGAGCGCCACGAGCAGGCGCTCCGGCGTTCCGAAGAGAAGTATCGCGCGCTGGTCGAGAACTCGCCCTACGGCATCTCCCGCACCACGCCCGACGGCCGCTTCATCGACGCCAATCCGGCGCTGGCGCGGATCCTCGGATACGATTCGGTGGACGACCTCATCGAGCTGGACGTGGCGTCGGGCGTCTACCGGGACCCGGCGGCGCGCGCCGGGGTGGTGGAGCGCATCGCGGCGGCCGGCGGGTTCCTGCAGCAGGAGATCGAAGTCCGGCGCAAGGACGGCTCGCCGGTGCTGGTGCGCGCCACGGCGCGCCTGGTGCGCGGGGATGTCGCCGCGCCGCCGTACCTCGAGACCATCACCGAGGATGTCACCGAGCGCCGGGCGCTCGAGGAGCAGCTCCGCCAGGCGCAGAAGATGGACGCCATCGGCCGTCTCGCGGGCGGCGTGGCCCACGACTTCAACAACCTGCTCACCGCCATCATCGGCTACGCCGACCTCATCGAGGCCGACCTCGGCGCCGCGAGCCCGCACACCGAAGACGTGCGGGAGATCCGGCTCGCCGCCGACCGCGCGGCGGTGCTGACCCGCCAGCTCCTCGCCTTCAGCCGCCAGCAGGTGCTCGCGCCCCGGGTGATGGACCTGAACGAGACCGTGTCCGGAATGCGCAACATGCTGCGCCGGCTGATCGGGGAGGACATCGAGCTGATCGTCCAGAGCGCCCCCGAACTGGGGCACGTGCGCGCCGACCCGGGACAGATGGAGCAGGTGGTCCTGAACCTCGCCCTCAACGCGCGGGACGCGATGCCCCGCGGCGGGCGCCTCATCATCGAGACCGCGAACGTCGAGCTCGACGAGGAATACGCGCGGGGCCACCTCGGCGGCAGCGCCGGACCGCACGTGATGCTCGCCGTCACCGATACCGGCGTCGGGATGGACGCCGTCACCCGCGCCCGCATCTTCGAGCCGTTCTTCACCACCAAGGAAAAGGGCAAGGGGACCGGCCTCGGCCTCGCCACCGTGTACGGCATCGTGCGGCAGAGCGGAGGCTCGATCTGGGTCTACAGCGAGCCGGGTGCGGGCACGATCTTCAAGGTGTACTTCCCGCGCTCCTTCGACGTGGCGACGCCGGCCGTGGGCGCCCTGCAGCGCGCCGAAGCCGACGGCACCGAGACGGTGCTGGTCGTGGAGGACGACGACGCGGTGCGGACCCTCGCGCGCCGCGGGCTCGAGGGCTACGGCTACCGGGTGATCGAAGCGCGCAATCCCGGCGAGGCGGTCGCCGTCTCGGAGCGTCACGTCGGCTCGATCCACCTGCTCGTCACCGACGTGGTGATGCCCGGGCAGTACGGACCCGAGCTGGCCCAGGCGCTCCGCCGGGAGCGGCCCGAGCTGCGGGTGCTCTACATGTCGGGGTACACGGACAACGCCATCGCCCACCAGGGTTTGCTCGAAGCCGGATCCGCGTTCCTCGAGAAGCCGTTCACGCCCGGCAACCTCGCCGCCAAGGTGCGCGCCACCCTCGACGCTTGACCCGGCTACGGCGCGAAGGCGCGCCGCAGCTGTTTGGTCCAGGTGACCAGCGCCTGCACCAGTTCTCCGATGCGCCGCCGGGTGTCGTCGTCGGTGAGGCTCCCCTGCGCGTCGAACTTCTTCCCGGCCGAGGCGATCATCACTTCGGGCCGGTTCAAGGGGTACATGTCGAGGAAGACGAACATCTGGCGCAGGTGATACTGGGCGCGCGCCGTGCCCAGGAGCCCGCCCGAGGCACCCATGATCGCCGCCGGCTTCCGCGCCCAGACGCTCTCGGCCGGCGGCCGGGAGCCCCAGTCGATCGCGTTCTTGAGCACGCCGGAGATCGAGTAGTTGTACTCGGGGGTAGAAAAGAGGATGGCGTCGGCGCCGCCGATCGCGCGCCTGAACTCGGTGACCGCCGGCGGCGGAGCGGACGCGAGGTCGTCGTTGAAGAGCGGCAAAGTGCCGATCTCCACCACCTCGATCACCGCTCCCGCGGGGGCGAGGTTCTTCGCGGCGAGGAGCGCGGCCCGGTTGTAGGAACGTTTCCTGAGACTCCCCGCGATCCCGGCGATCCTGACGATGTCGTCCATGAGACCAATGATAGCGTCCGGACTCCCCACTCCCCACTCCCCCGTACGCTGGTTATGTATAGACGGGAACTCTCCACCGACTCTCGAGGCATCCATGTCTTCCTTGCCGCTCCCGATGTACGATCCGCGCCTGGTCCAGCCGATGCGGGACGAATTGACCCGCATCGGATTCACCGAGCTCAAGACTCCTGAGGAGGTGGACGCGGCGCTCGCCGACCGCGGCGATCCCACGCTGGTCGTGGTCAACTCGGTCTGTGGCTGCTCGGCGCGGAACGCCCGGCCCGCGGTCACCCTGGCGGTACAGCACCCGCGCAAGCCCGCGCGGCTGCTGACGGTCTTCGCCGGGCAGGATGCCGAGGCCACGGCGCGGGCCCGCAGCTACTTCGCGCCTTATCCGCCGTCGTCGCCCCAGATCGCGCTCTTCAAGGATGGCGCGCTCGCGTTCATGCTGGAGCGCAAGAACATCGAGGGCCGGGACGCGCGCACCATCGCCGCCGACCTCACCGCGGCCTTCGACCAGTACTGCGGCTGAGCGGCGCGTGGACGCGAGCGACGAGCCGGTGATCCCCGACGGCGTGAACCCCAAGCGCCTGATCGTGGTGGGAGACCGGGTGCTGATCACGCCCGAGGCGGGTGAGGAGCGGACCACCGTCGGTCTCTACCTCCCGGCGACGGCGCTCGAGGGCCGCCAGGTTCAGGGCGGCCGCATCGTCGCCACCGGACCGGGGACCCCGATGACCGAGCCCGCGAGCATGGACGACGAGCCCTGGAAGATCCGCGGGCCCGACGTGAAATACCTGCCGATGCAGGCCGGCGTAGGGGACTACGCGCTGTTCTTCCGGAAGGCGGCGGTCGAAATCACGTTCGAGTCAAAGACCTATCTGGTGGTGCCCCAGGCCGCCATCCTGGTCCTGGTCCGGGACGGCGCCGGAGCGCGCGAGTAGCGCGCGAATCCGCTCCGCTCCGCGTGAAAACGACGCCCGCCTCATCCGGCGGGCCCTTTCTTTTCAGGGATGGCGGCCTTCCGGGGTGGTCTCGCGGCCGCGCGGGCGGTCCTCTCCGGCACCTTCGGCCTCGGCGGTTTCCGCCCGGCGCAGGTGCGGGTGCTCGGCCCGTTGCTGGCGGGGCGCGACGTGCTGGCGGTCCTCCCCACCGGCGCGGGGAAATCCCTGTGCTACCAGGTCCCCGCCCTCCTCGCCGGGGGGCTCACGGTGGTGGTGACGCCGCTGGTGTCGCTGATGCAGGAGCAGACGGCGCGGCTGCGCGCGCGCGGCGTCGCCGCCGCGGGACTCAACGCGCTCCAGAAGGCCGGCCGCCGCCGGGAGATTCTGTCCGCCGTGCGCGACGGAACCCTGAGACTCCTCTACTGCGCGCCGGAGCGGCTCCCGTCGCTGGCCCGGCGGCTGCGGGAGTGGGGCCGCGAGGTCTCCCTCCTCGCGATCGACGAAGCCCACTGCGTCACCGAATGGGGCGGGGAGTTTCGCCCCGCCTACCGGCGCCTCGGCGAGTGCCGGTACGTCCTGCGCAACCCGGTGACCATCGCGCTCACCGGGAGCGCGACCGCCCCGGCTCGGGCCGAGATCATCGGGGTCCTCCGCCTCGACCGGCCGGAAACGATCGTGACCTCGTTCGATCGCCCCAACCTGCGGTTCCTGGTGGAGCGGGTCCGGGACGACCGGGAACGGTTCCAGGCGATTCGCACGCGCGCCGTCGCCGCCGACGGCGCCACCCTGGTCTACGCGCCGACGCGGCGGCTCACCGAGCTCGTTACCCGGGCCCTGCTGCGAACGGGCGTGCCCGCGTCGGCGTATCACGCGGGGCTCGCGGGCCGGGAGCGGCGCCGCGTGCTGCGCCTGTTTCTCTCCGGCGAGCGGCCGGTGGTGGTGGCGACGACGGCCTTCGGAATGGGCATCGACCGGCGCGACGTGCGGCGGGTCCTGCACTGGGGGCCGGCGCATTCGCTCGAGGGCTACTACCAGGAAGCGGGACGCGCGGGGCGGGACGGCGCCCCCGCCGACTGCGTGCTCTTCTGGCGGCCTCGGGACTTCGCCTACGGCACCATCGCCGCGCCGATGCGCGCCTACGTCGAAGGGCGGGGGTGCCGGCGGCGGGCCCTGGTCGCCCACTTCGGGGAACGGCTGGAGCGGTGCGGAGGCTGTGACCGGTGCGGGCCCGGCGACCGTTCCGCCGGGGGCTGAAGGCCGCGACCTGTCGTCGCGTCTCCTCTTCTATATTTGTACCCATGCACGACGCCCTCTACTTCTCCGAACAGCACCTGCAGGTCCGCGAGATGGTGCGCGATTTCGCCCGGAGCGTGGTGAAACCCAGCGCCCGTCAGTACGACCTCGACAGCCGGTTTCCCTGGGACAACATCAGGCGGATGGGCGAGCTGGGGCTCTTCGGCATCCCCTGGCCCGAAGAGCTGGGCGGGGCGGGGATGGACTACCTCTCCTACATGATCGTGATCCACGAGCTCGCCAAGGTGGACGCGAGTCACGCCATCACCGTCAGCGCGCACACCACCCTCGGCACCTCGCCCATCGTGGACTTCGGCACCGCGGAGCAGAAGCGGCGGTTCGTGCCGCTGCTCGCGAGCGGAAAAGTGCTGGGCGGATTCGGGCTCACCGAGCCGGGCGCCGGCTCCGACGCGGGCGGCACCCAGACCGTCGCGGTGGAGAAGGGGGACCACTACGTCCTGAACGGCTCCAAGATCTTCATCACGCACGCGGGCGTCGGGGAAATCTTCGTCGCCACCGCCCGCACCGATCCGGCCGCCAAGAAGACCCACGGGATCACCGCCTTCATCGTCACCAAGGACACCACCGATCTCGAGGAGGCGCGCCGCGTGGGAATCGGTCACGCGCCGGACTTGCCGAAGTGCCGCGGAGTGCTGGCGGGGAAGAAAGAAGACAAGCTGGGATGGCGGGCGTCCGACACCCGGGAGCTCGTGTTCCAGGACGCCGTCGTGCCCAAGGAGAACGTCCTGGGACCGGTGAACAACGGATTCCGGCAGTTCCTGCACACCCTGGACGGCGGGCGCATCGGGATCGCGGCGCTCTCCCTCGGCATCGCCGAGGGCGCGCTCCAGGAATGCCTCGCCTACACCTCGACGCGGAAGCAGTTCGGGCGGGCCATCGCGAGCTTCCAGGGGGTCCATTTCGCCATCGCGGACATGGCGACCGAGATCGAAGCCGCCACCCAGCTGGTGTACCACGCGGCGTGGCTCAAGCAGCACGGACATCCCTTCAAGAAGGAAGCGGCGATGGCGAAGCTCTACGCCTCGGAGCTCGCCATGCGGGCCACCACCAAGGCGGTCCAGCTCCACGGCGGATACGGCTACACCACGGAGTATCCGGTGGAACGGATGATGCGGGACGCCAAGATCTGTGAGATCGGCGAGGGGACGAGCGAGATCCAGCGCATCGTCATCGCGCGGGCGCTCTTGGGCAACCTGATCGAGTAGCGCGTCGCGCCCACCGGACGGTCCGTCCAACCGGCTCGCGGCCGACGGTCACAGCTCCGGCGGCTGGTAGGGCCCCGGCTCTTCGGTCTTCTCCTCGGGATGCGAGAGCTCCTTGTGCAGGTGCTCCAGGATCTCGATCTGGCGCTGCTGCATGTGCCACAGCTCGTGCCACTGCTTGTAGCGTAACCCGTCCAGCTTGTCGTGCAGGTCCCGGATCTCGATCTCCGCCATCAGGTTGATCTGGTAGTCCTGCGTCGCCTGCAGCCGGTCCTTTTCGGCCTGGCGGTTCTGGCTCATCATGATCACCGGCGCCTGCAAGGCCGCGAGAGTGGAGAGGACCAGGTTCAGGAGGATGTAGGGATAGGGGTCGAAGGCGCGGTGGCTCAGCACCCAGGTGTTGACCCCCATCCAGGTGATGAGGATGCAGCCGAAGATGATGATGAACGTCCAGCTGCCGCCGAACTTGGCCACCTGGTCGGCGATCCGCTCGCCGAACGTCATCGTGGTCTCGTACTCCTGGTGCACCAGCTTGCTCACCCGCCCCCGCCGCGCGATGGCGGTGACCAGCGACTTCTCCATGTCGCTGATCTTCTCGTATTCGCTTTCCAGGTAGCCGAGGAACTTCCGGGCGCGGTACTGCTCCCGGCAGGTCCCGCAGACCCCGCGCTTGCCCTCCCACTTGGGGTGCTCGTGACGGATCAGGTCGACCACCTGGGGCTCGAGATTGTGGGGGGACACCAGGGTGCGGGTGTCCACCACGGTCTGACAAACCGAGCAGGGCGCTTTCGCCATGGTCCTCTCCCTAGGCCGGAACCGGGTTCACGGCAGAGTGGGGGTCATTTGCAGGGCGTGCACGAGGAAGGCCCAGCGGTCGGCCTGCTCCTCGATCAGCTTGGCGGTCGGCTTGCCGGCGCCGTGGCCGGCTTTGGTCTCGATCCGGATCAGCACCGGCGCGGGCACTCCCTGCGCCGCCTGCAGCGCGGCCGCGAACTTGAAGGAGTGCCCCGGCACCACCCGGTCGTCGTGGTCCGCGGTGGTGATCAGGGTGGCGGGGTAGGGGATCCCGGGCTTGAGGTTGTGCAGCGGCGAGTACTTGTACAGGAACGGAAACTGCGACGCCGAGTCCGACGAGCCGTACTCGGAGACCCAGGCCCAGCCGATGGTGAACTTCTGGAAGCGGAGCATGTCCATCACCCCCACGGCGGGCAGGGTGGCCGCGAAGAGGTCGGGGCGCTGGGTCATCACCGCGCCCACCAGCAGGCCGCCGTTCGAGCCCCCGCCGATGGCGAGCCTGGGCCGCGAGGTGTAGCCCGCGCCGATGAGATATTCGGCGGCCGCGATGAAATCGTCGAAGACGGTCTGCTTTTTCTCGAGCATCCCCGCCTCGTGCCAGGCCTCGCCGTACTCCCCGCCGCCCCGGAGGTTGGGCACCGCGTACACCCCGCCCATTTCCAGCCAGACCAGCACCGCGGGGGAAAACGCGGGGGTGAGCGAGATGTCGAATCCGCCGTACCCGTAGAGATAGGTCGGGTTGGTGCCGTTTTTCAGCATGCCCTTCTTGTGAGTGATGAACATCGGGATCCGCACCCCGTCCTTCGCCGCATAAAAGACCTGCTCGGTTTCGTATCCGGAGGGGTCGAACGGCAGCTGCGGCGCCTTGAAGATCGTCGTCTGCGCGTTCGTGAAGTCGTGCCGGAACACGGTGGAGGGATAGAGGAACGACGTGAAGGAGAAGAAGAGCTCGCTGTCCCCGCGCCGGCCGGTGATCTCGCTCACCGTTCCCAGGGTGGGGAGGTCGATCGTGCCCGCCGGCACGCCGTCCCGCCCGTAGAGCGCGAGGCGGGAATGCGCGTCCTGGAGGTACGCGACGACGAACTGGTTGTGCACCAGATGCACCGACTCGATCACGTCCGGGCCCTCCGGAATCACCGTCTTCCAGAGCGGCTTCATCGGGGTCCGGGTGTCCACCGCGATCACCCGCCGCCGGGGGGCGTCGTTGTCGGTGACGAAGTAGAACACCGGTCCGTCGTTGCCGACGAAGCTGTAGCCCGCGTCGAAGGCGTCGAGGAGCATGGCCGGCTTCCCGGACACCGAGGGGTGCACGGGGTCGTGAAGATCGAGATAGGCCACGCGGTTCCGCCGGTCGGTCCCCACCCAGAGGGTGAGGATCGCGTAGCGCCCGTCCTCGGTCACCTCGGCGCCGATGCCCCAGTCCGGGTGGTCGGGACGCTCGTAGACCAGCCGGTCCGCCGCCTGGCCGGTGCCCACCACGTGGTAGTAGAGCTTCTGGTCGTGATTCATTCCCAGCATCGCATTCCCGCCGGTCGGCTCGGGATAGCGGCTGTAAAAGAACCCCTGGCCGTCCCTGGTCCAGGACGCGCCCGAGAACTTGCTCCAGCGCAGCACCTCCGGCATGTCGCGTCCGGTCTGGACGTCCTTCACGTGGAAGTCCTGCCAATCGGAGCCGGACGCCGATGTCGCGTAGGCCAGGAGACGGCCGTCATCGGAGACCTCGAGGGTCGAGAGCGCCACCGTGCCGTCGGCGGAGAGTGTGTTCGGGTCGAGCAAAACGGTGGCGGGACCCGTGAGGGAGCTCTGTTGATAGAGGACCGACTGGTTCTGGAGCCCGTCGTTCTTGAAGAAGAAGTAGCGGGTGCCGCGATGGAACGGCGCTCCGAAGCGAGCGTAGTTCCAGAGCGCCGTGAGCCGGCGCTCGATCGCCGGGCGCTGCGGGATCCCGCTCAGGAATCCCTCGGAGAGCAGATTCTCGGCGTCGATCCACTGGCGGGTGGCGGGCGAGTCCACGTCCTCGAGCCAGCGGTAGGGATCGGGGACCTTGGTGCCGAAGTAATCGTCCACCACCGGCCCCCGGGCGGCGGGCGGGTAGTGCAGAGCCTGGGCGGCGGCATCGCCGGCGCCCGCGAGAGAGGCGAAGAGCAGCATGATGGAAAGGCGTCGAAAGTGTGGCGTTCGCGTCATGGCCAGCTCCGGAGCGTGGTTCTTCGAGCGACCGGTCGTGAAGGATACGACAGGTTGACGTAAGTCGCCACCCCGCCTAGATTTAGAGCCATGTATTGGACTTCGGCCTCGCCCCTCTCGAGTCTCGCGCCCCGCGCGGGCACGTGCTGGGGCTCCGCCCAGGCCAATCGGTGGAGCGGCCCCGCCGCTCCCGACGTCGTTGCCCGACTTTCCGGTACCATCCAGTGGACCGCCTCGCGCGTCAGGCGCCGGGCGGTCGAGGGTTCTTGCGTTGAAACGCGAAATACTGATCAGCGGGACCCAGCGGGAAACCCGCGTGGCGATCCTGGAGGACGACCGTCTTGTTGAGCTCCTGGTCGATCGTCCCGACACCCGCCGTTCGGTGGGTGACATTTACCTGGGCCGGGTGGACGCCGTCCTCCCCGGGATCCAGGCCGCCTTCGTCGACATCGGCGCCGAAAAGAGCGCCTTCCTCCACGCCTCCGACCTGATCGAGTCCGACGAAGAGGACGAGAACGGGAACGGGGAGCACGAAGAGGACGACGAAGAGGCGGGGGACGGGAACGGCCACGGCCGCTCCCGCCGCAAAGCGCCCAACATCGCGGACGAGCTGAAGCGCGGTCAGGCCAAGCTGGTCCAGGTGATCAAGGAGCCGATCGGCACCAAGGGACCGCGGGTCACCGCGCAGGTCTCCCTCGCCGGGCGGTTCCTGGTCTACATGCCCTTCGCCTCCAAAGTCGGCGTCTCCCGGAAAATCGAGCAGCGCGACCAGCGCGCCAAACTGCGCGACATGGTGTCGAAGCTCGTCCCCCAGGACTCGGGCGGCTGGATCATCCGCACCGTGGCCGAGGACCTCACCGAGGAGAGCTGCAAGCGGGAGATCGACCACCTGTACGAGCTGTGGAAGAAGATCAAGCGCAAGTCGGGTTCGGTGCGCGCGCCGGCGCTGGTGCAGCGGGAGACCAGCCTCACCCGCGGCATCATCCGCGACCTGTTCAGTTCCAAGGTGGACTCGCTCCTCGTGGACTCGAAGCAGCTCCACCACGAAATCACGACCTACCTGAAGCAGATCGACCCCGGCCTGCTCTCCCGGGTGGCCTTCTACGAAGAGTCCACGCCGCTTTTCGACAAGTACGACATCGAGGCCGAGATCCGGAACCTGTTCAAGGCGCGGGTGGACCTGCCCACCGGCGGGTACCTGATCATCCAGCCCACCGAGGCGCTGATTTCGATCGACGTGAACACCGGGCGCTACACCGGCAAGAAGGATCCGGAAAGCACGATTCTGCGCACCAACCTCGAAGCCGCGCGCGAAGTGGCGCGCCAGCTCCGGTTGCGCGACATGGGCGGGATCATCGTGGTGGACTTCATCGACATGGAGTCCCGCGGCAACCGGGACAAGGTGCTGCAGGAGCTGCGCAGCCATCTGGGGCACGACCGCGCCCGGACCAAGGCCTTCGCCGTGTCGGAGCTGGGCCTGATCGAGATGACGCGGCAGCGGGTGCGACCTTCACTCTGGCAGTCAATGACCGCCGAGTGCCCCACCTGCACCGGAAGCGGCCGGGTCTTCCGGCCCGAGGTGGTGGTGCGCCGGATGGAGCGCTCTCTGAAGCGCGCCGGGGCCGACCACAAGGAGCGCCAGCTCGCGGTGCGGCTGCACCCCGAAGTCGCGCTGTACCTCGTGGAGCAGGAGCCTAACTTCTTGCGCCAGTTGCAGAAGCAAACCGGGCTCGAGCTGCAGGTGCGGGACGACCCGATGATGCGCCTGGATGAGTTCCGGATGATGTCCCAGCCGGCGGGGCGGGACGTGACGGAACTCTATGCCGTGGCGTGAGGTCTCCCGGTCTTGACGGAACTCCAAGTCCCCGTTAGAGTTCGCGCCCTATGACGTACGCCATTTTCACGACCGGCGGCAAGCAATTCCGGGCCGAGCCGGGCGTCACCATCAAGGTTCCTCTGCTCGAGGCCGAGCCGGGGAGCAAGATCACGTTCGACCATGTCTTGCTGACGAGTGACGGCAAGGCGGTGCACGCCGGGACGCCCGAGGTGAAGGGCGCGAAGGTGATGGCGGAAGTGGT
>Ga0079221_10000284_pt1 | contig 13107 bp, 9 predicted proteins | sample GAAS200_FD_75069 | JGI IMG/M metagenome (GOLD analysis project Ga0079221, IMG submission 75069) | Agricultural soil microbial communities from Georgia to study Nitrogen management - GA AS200 | ecosystem: Environmental > Terrestrial > Soil > Agricultural land | place: USA: Georgia | collected... | reverse complement strand
GGCCTGCCACATCATCACCATTGCTGCTTGGTATCACTAAAGCATCATTGGGTACTCAAAGCTGGATATCGGCAGCATCATTCCAGGAAACAACAAAGGTGCTATCATCTGCTGCCATACAAGGCAAAACCGATACCATGCTTGGCCTGAAAGAAAATGTAATCACCGGCCACCCGATACCTGCAGGTACGGGATTGAGAGAGTTTGAAAACATGGTAGTAGGCAGTAAAGAAGAATATGAATTGCTGATGACTGCAAAAGAAGCGATGACTTTTGATGAAGAAGAATAAACAATCGTATTATTAAATACATCAAAAGGAATAGGAGCAATCTTATTCCTTTTTTATTGTGCCACCACTTTGGCGGCTACTACATTGAAACCTACACTATCCGTGCCTTTTGGCGCAAAGTATTTTGTTTTGAAACTTTTTGTTTCACCCGGATGCAGCACTTCAAATACCGTTTCCTTGTCTGTTTCAAGAAGTGCTTTTGTTTTGCTGTAGAAAAATAAATTCACATCTATATCTTTAAAAATTGCTACCGAAGCTTTGTTGGTTACATTTCCTTTTATTACCGTTTGCCCGATTAAATTTTTTTTATAATCACCATTAACCAGCAAAAAAGTTTTAGGATTTTTTTCTTCTTTTATCTTTAATGCGTTCCGTGTTTTTTGATAATCTTCATTATCAGCGGTAGCTTTTTTTGAATTACCGGAACAGGAATATATCAAAGGGAAAAATACAATAAATAACAAAGCAGGATATTTCATCAGCAGAAATTTTGCACAAGAAAATAAATTTTGCTGAAAATCCGCTGTTAAAAAATGTAAACCCCGGCTACCTGCAAGGCAATGCTTTTGCCATTTTAAAAATTAATGTATAATACGATTAAGCTTCTGTACCAAGCCACAATGCACCACCAATGCTGCTTTGCTCAGCACCGGTAACCGAAGATAATATCGTATATTGTTCGCGCCAGCGCAGCGCTCCCAGCAATGCCATTATCAATGCTTCTTTAAACTTTATCGTTTCATCATCAGGAATGATAATTTCGAAATTTATGGACCGAAGTTTTTCCTGTAATATTTTTATTAAAAAAGAATTGAAAGCCCCGCCACCGGTTACTAACAATTCCTGCGAAATATTTTGCTTAAAAGGATTCAGAGCATTGGTTATTTGTATGCAGATATGTTCTGTGTAAGTGCGGAGTGCATCTGCCATTTTTAATCCAAATGATTTAATTAATGGGAAAACGAGGTCAGTTCCAAAATCATTGGCGAGTGATTTTGGATATGGCCGGTCATAATAGGGCAAGTCGTTTAATTTTTTTAATAAATCTTCGTGTATGCGTCCCCGTGAGGATTCACTGCCATCTTTATCATATTCCATACCCATTTCTGCTGCAAGCATATTCAACACCTTGTTAGCAGGGCACACATCAAATGCAATAACCTTTTCTGGCTGGTGTATGGAAACATTGGCAATGCCGCCAAGATTCAGAAAATATTTATAACTGCTGAATAATAATTTTTCTCCCATCGGAACAATAGGAGCGCCTTGCCCGCCAAAAGCAACATCTAAAGACCTGAGCTCTGTTATTACCGGAAGTTTTGTTGCTGCAGCTATTGTTGCTCCGTGTCCTAACTGGTGTGCAACACCCAATGCCGGCAAATGAAATGTGGTGTGACCATGCGCCACCACAAAATTTACGCGATGATGAAGTTGATTACTTTCTATAAAACGATTCACCTCTTTGCCAATGAATGTGCCGTATGCAGAATGTAATAAAAGATAATCTTTGGCACACAAAGCAATTGACTGCTGTAATTTATTTTTTAATACATCATCGTAGGGAATACAATCCGTATAAAGAATTTCATATTTCCAATTACCGGTTTGCTCATGAAGCGCCACAAAAACAATATCCATTCCATCGAGAGAACTTCCACTCATGATGCCGATTGCGTGATATACCATTTTTAATTTTAAATTGAAAGATTTAAAATTTAGCTGTTAGATTTGTTCAAAATTATAACTTTAATGGTGGTTACTTTAAGTAATGATTAAAATCTGAATCATGGTAATTAATCTCAGCGACGATCATTCTCTCGTAAGCAACTATCTAAGCGAGTTGCGCGATGTGGAAATACAGCAGGACAGGATGCGATTCAGAAAAAACCTGGAGAAGATTGCAGAGATATGCGCTTATGAAATCAGCAAAAAATTATCCTGGGTAGAAAAAGAAGTAACTACTCCACTGGGTACTTCGGTGTGCAAGGTGCTGGAGAAGCAGCCGGTGGTGGCAACTATTTTAAGAGCAGGCCTTGCTATGCACCAGGGGTTGCTTAATTATTTTGACAAAGCAGATAATGCATTCATCAGCGCTTATCGCAAACATAAAGCCGACGGAAGTTTTGATATTAGTCTTGAGTATGTAAGCTGCCCTGAGTTAGATAAAAGGGTTATAATAATTTCCGACCCTATGTTGGCAACAGGCTCGTCGCTGGTAAAAGCTATCCAGTTTATAAGAGAAGAAGGCGAACCGTCCCAAATACATATAGTATGTGCACTGGCATGCACGGTGGGCATAGAATATGTGCTGCGTGCTGAGCCGAAAGCATGGATCTGGTGCGGTGATATTGACGATGAATTAACGGCAAAAGGATACATTGTCCCCGGTCTTGGAGATGCAGGAGATCTTGCTTATGGAACTAAGCAACAGATGTAAATTTTTGAGTGCACATCATGCAGCACTTATTCTTAGGGAAGAGTCCTTATTATATCATATATTGTTTTCCCATTTTCAGTTTCTAAATTAAAATGTATCTTTAATAATCAGAACTATTGCAGAATGAAAAAGATTTTAGTTCTTGCCCTTTCATCTTTGCTAACCATTTGGGGAAATGCCCAGGATCCTCATTTCTCGCAATTTTTTGCATCACCACTTACATTGAACCCGGCCCTTACCGGAAAATTTGATGGTACCGTAAGAGTAGCCGGTAATTATCGTAATCAATGGCCGGCATTCAATAATGTTTATACTACTTCTACGCTAAGTGTTGACTTTCCTATTTTAAAAAACAGGTTGCCAGATTTTGATACATGGGGCATTGGAATAATGGCCCTTAATGATCAGGCCGGGGCAGGAGTGCTTACAAATAATTATATTGGTGTCAGCACCTCTTATCATAAAGCACTTGATGAAGACGGCTATCAGCAACTCGGCATTGGCTTCCAGGGAGTGTATGGCCAAAAACGGCTTAATACCAGTAAACTTTATTTTGAAGACCAGCTTACCCCTTATGGTTTTACGGGTGTGTCGCAAGATCAGTTCAGCGCAAAATATGTAAACATAAATTACCTCGATGTAAATGCAGGTATCTTATTTACTACATCCACCAACGACGATAATAATTTTTATGTCGGCGCATCCATGTATCATATCAATCGTCCGAAGGAGAGTTTTAAAGAAGGTGGTTCATGGAACATAGATGCAAGAACTACTGTCAGCGCCGGCGGATATTTCCCGGTACAGGATAATCTTACTTTACACCTGAGTGGTATTTATCAATATCAGAACGGAGCAAGCGAAACCAATATTGGCGGAGCGCTTGCTGCAGTGATTGATCCTGCAAGCGAAAGCCCATCCAACGTGTATCTTGGATCATGGTATCGTTTTAATGATGCCATTATTCCTTACGTTGGTTTAGAGTTTTCAGGCTTTCGTTTAGGCGCCACTTACGATATAAATGTGTCGAGCCTTAAAACAGCTTCGCAAAGCCGCGGGGGTATGGAAATTTCTCTCATTTACATAAAAAGACCTGCTGGTTCCAAGGGTGTTCCTTGTCCAAAATTCTAAGGATTGTTTCATTGATTTTTATTGAATCGTTGCAAAGTCGAACGATATAATAAATTTGGCTTTGAAAGGTGCTGGTTTTATCTTTGCCGTCCCTTAATAAAACCTGCCGCGTTGGTCAAGGGGTTAAGACGCCTCCCTTTCACGGAGGAATCACGGGTTCGAATCCCGTACGTGGTACTTTCAGCAATTGCCTTCATTAACTGGAGGCATTTTTTTATGCGAATTCTTTTGGCGAATATCTTTTTTTCAAACTCTCTATATGTTCGGCAAGTTCGTTTTGTTTGCTGTGCTTATGCATTTCAAATTCGGTATCCGAATCAAGCATTTTTGCCTGCATTTCATTTCTGATTCGCAGTTCTGTTTCATTCAGGTATTCATCATACGGGCCACGGTTTGTTAATCCTTTCCATGTTACGGGCAAAATATCTACCAATATAAAAAACAAAATCAAAAACCAGGTAGTAATGCTGATGATCGGATTTGCAGCAGTCAACCGGCTTAATGCTTTTTCTCTTTCAAGATAATCGTGGCTAAAAGTGAGCCTGTTTATTTTGGCAGCCCTGGTAGAATCGAGCTTTGCCATTGCATTGTTGTTATCGCCCTTTTTATTTTCATTATTTATTTTCGTTTGTGCCAGATCGTTATATAAACGATGGAGATAAGCGGTATCATATTTAAAAGTGGGGCCTTCACCTGCAATGCCGGTTGTTTTTTCATCGCCGCGTACTACGCCCTTTATTTCATCATGAAGAACCGATTCCTGTGTGTGGATGGTATCACTTAATGCTTTTATGTTATTATCAATGGTATCATTTTGCAATTGATAAATATTTTTTTCAATCTTATATGCATTTTCAATACTATCCATTTTTGCATGAGCAAATTCATCCATATTTACGTTAATGCTTTCGCGGAAATACAGCAGCACCAAAGGATGAGCAACCGCCACACCCACAAACGCAGAAAAAATAATTCTGGATATAAATGTTGCAGAAGTAACATCTTTCAGTATGGTTTGCTTTTTACGGAAACTTGAAACAATAAACCGGTCAAAAATAAAAACGATACATGCCCACACCAATCCTGCAAGGATGTATAAATAAGGATTGGGAACAAAGGTGGAAATGGCATACGTCATAGAAAAAAAACCGAGCGTAGCAGGAACGAGCACCAATGCGCCAAAGCCGGCATGTTTTATTTGTTCTGATCGCGGGCATTTTTGAAGAATATCTTCATCGGAGCCGGCGCAAAAAACCAGGAACCGATACAATGATGATTTCAAAAGTCAATAGTTTTCTTTTGTAAAAAAAGTTTACTTTTTCTTTATTAATCCGAAACAGTAATTAATAGAAAATAAAAAGTATAAAATACTTCTTGTTTAAGATTGTTGTTGAAAGGAAATCAAAAATATGGAGAAAAATTAACTGCTCAATGCTATGCAAACAAATTTTGTTTTTATTAACGCAGGCGTATTCATCAGGCTTTGTTATAAATTTTTATTACCGGTTCTCTGATGGCCGTAGCATTATCCGAACAATACCAATAAATGGTATCAGCGATTATTTCAGGTTTTACCCATGTTTCGAAATCTGCATCCGGCATGGATTTTCGGTTTTCGGTGGTATCAATGGTACTGGGTACTACTACACTTGTAATCACGTTAGTGCCCTTAGCTTCCTGGTTCATTAATTCTGCCAGCCGGAAAATAAGAGATTTTGATAAGCTGTAAGCAATCATTCCTTTGCCGTATACTGTACTAAGCCCCGGCTTTGACCCAATCATAAATATGCGCCCTTCTTTTAAAGAAAGCATGTGTTCAAAGAGTGGTCGTGCAATGTTGTAAGCGGTTTCAAAATTCAACTCGTATTGTTTAAAAATATCTTTTGTGTTTGTTGCTGAAATTTTCCCTATAGCAAAACCTCCGGCAGTTAATACAGCAACATCAATTTTTTTATATTTCTCAATTGTGGCATGAATTATTTTTTCAACATCATCTTCCTTAGTAAGATCAACAACTATTCTTTCAAATTGGTCTTTGGGAAAATTTACGAGGCTGTTATTGGATGAAACAGTTCCGATTACTCCGTATCCTTCATGGATAAATTTTCTTACTACCGATGTGCCAAGATTGCCTGCGGCCCCGGTGATGATAGCTGTCTTCATTAAGTTGTTTCAGTTTTTTTAAATAAAAAAATTTTTACTCTGCCGGTTTGATGCGCATGGCGAACCCACCACCAGGCGCAAGTTTCATTAATATGCTTTCATCCTTAGTTATTTGTTTTTTCTGAATCACCAGGTGATTGGGATTTGTTGCATCATCATCGGCATCGCTATAAATGGTTGCTTCAAATTTTCCATTACCTAAAAAATTAAAAGGAATATTTATTTCCCTCGATGCATGATTGGTGATGGCACCCACATACCATTCATTATTTTTTTTTCTTGCAATGGCAATATATTCATTCACCTTCGCATCTATTACTTTTGTTTCGTCCCAGGTGGCGGGCACTTCTTTTATAAAATCAAAACCGGGCTGACCTTCATAAGCCGCAGGATAATCGCATACCATTTGCAAATAACTTTCCAATACCACATACATGGCAAGTAAATGGCATCTTGTGCCCAGCATCAATGGCCGTGTATATTGTGCACGATATTTACTTTGCGGTACAGCTCTGAATCCTCCCAAGTGATAATCTGTTTCACCTGCAAGCACTCTTGTAAAAGGCATAATGATATCGTGATCGGCATTCAATCCGTCGTCATCCCACTTATTCACTTCATAATTTCGTGTACCCTCTCTTGTTAGTTCGTTGGGATAAGTTCTGCTTAATCCTGTTGGCTTGTATGCACCATGAAACTGAATATGCAAATGATGTGCAGCTGCTTTCTGCAAAATTTCTATTTGCATATTTACCATTTGTTGATCATCGCGATCCATAAAATCAACCATCATTCCCTGCAAGCCCCATTTTTCAAAAACTGCAAATGCTGTATCCAGCTTTGGATATAGTGCGTAAAAGTGAACCCATACTCTTATACCAACGCCTACACTTTTTGCATAATCACAAATCTCTTTCATATCAAGTCCTGGCACAGGTTTCGTAACATCTGCATGAGGGCCAGGCTGAAAACCTACTCCATCATCCGTGTACCATTGATGCAATCCATATTCCACTACTGAATGATATTCGATATGATTGCGTGCGCAAAAATCAATGTAATATTTATTGGTAACGAAATTATTTCCCGGCGCATTGATAGTATCAGGAACTACATTTCCGTTCCACCAGGGGAAAGTTGTTTTGCCGGGTTTTATCCAACTCACATCTTTTATTTTGCATGGCTCGTTCAACGTAGTAATAATGTTGCTTTCAATAAGATCGCCAATCCGGTCACTAATCAACATCACGCGCCAGGGCGTGTTGTGTGGTAAGTTGGCTTTTACTTTTATAGCAGTTTGACCCGGCAATGGGGATAGTTTACTTATTAAAATGCCATCATGTTTGGTAAGATACATTCCTGCATAATCTACCAGTTCGGCCTCGGTGATGGCCATAGCAATGTTACCGGGAAATTCAAATAATGCAGGCATATCCATTAATGTATCCGGCTGCAATTTGTCGAATGAAACATGCGTATATGGTCCTTCATGCGAAGAAGTATAATTGGGCAATAATAATGCATGAACTTCCGGATTGCCTTCAAGATGAAAAGCGGTGTTTTCATCTAAAAGTGTAAAGTTGGTATCTTTATTTTGAGATAGCATCTGGTAACGAAATGCAATTCCTTCATCGAATGCTCTTACTATTAAATTTATTTTTCTGAAAGGGCTTTTGTTTTCGGCAAAAGGTATCGTTACTTCTTTGTAATGTGTATGAACATGGCTTGTTTTGCCAACAACCAGATTGTAATCTTCTGTGGTATCTCTGAAAACAGGCTTTTTCATCGTCACATTATTTCCAAAATTATCATCATTAAACCTAAGGCTTAAAGGAGAATTACCAATTATCTTTTTTGATTTGAAAGTTACATTATAATAAATCTGCTTGTTAATAACCTCGCAGGAAAAAATAAGTTTCTGGTTGGGTGAAGTTAGCGTGATGTGTTTTTGGGCATAAAGATGTATTGAAGCAAAGAGCAGAATAAGATGGAATAATTTTATCAGTAACTTCATGCACATCTTTATGGTGAAGGTAATGATGTTATAGAAAATTCATTTTACCCGGTTTTTGTTTTTTTTAAAATGCATAATCCTACATTTGTGTTATGCCATCAATAAGCCATCGTGGAAATATAATGCCGGCATCGCCCATACGCAAGCTGGTTCCATATGCAGAAGCTGCAAAGAAAAGAGGAGTGAAAATTTATCATTTAAACATCGGCCAGCCTGATATTGAAACACCGAAGGAGATGCTGGATGCAGTTCGCAAATCTGATTTTAAAATTTTAGAATACAGTCATAGCGCGGGTAATGAAAGCTATCGCCAAAAACTGGTGAAGTATTATCAATCGGTAAACATCCATGTACATTACAATGATATCATCATTACCACCGGCGGAAGCGAAGCAATACTCTTTGGATTTATGAGTTGCCTTGATGCGGGCGATGAAGTAATTATTCCGGAACCATTTTATGCAAACTATAACGGCTTTGCAGTAGCGGCAGATGTGAATGTAAAGCCCGTGACTTCTTCCATCACTACAGGATTTGCATTACCACCCATTGAAGATTTTGAAAAATGTATAACAAAAAAAACAAAGGCAATACTTATTTGCAATCCTAATAACCCTACCGGATATTTATATAGCAAAGAAGAAATGCAAACATTAAGAGCGATTGTAAAAAAACATAATTTGTATTTATTCTCCGATGAAGCATACCGCGAATTTTGTTATGAAGGCGAACATTGTAGTGCCATGCATCTTACGGATGTGGATGATCATGTGGTAATGATGGATACTATTAGTAAAAGATACAGCGCTTGCGGAGCAAGAATAGGGGCGTTGGTTACAAAAAATAAAAAGGTAATTGAAACCGCATTAAAATTTGCACAGGCACGATTAAGTCCGCCATCCTTTGGACAAATAGCGGGTGAAGCAGCAATAGATTTGCCGGTTGATTATTTTGCGGAAACAAAAAAAGAATATCAAAAACGGCGGGATTTAATTGTAGCGCGATTAAATAATATTCCGGGAGTATTTTGCCCAAAGCCAGGTGGCGCTTTTTATGCAATGGCTTCGCTGCCGGTAGATGATGCAGACATGTTTTGTCAATGGCTGCTGGAATCTTTTAATTATAAAAAAGAAACAATAATGCTGGCTCCTGCATCGGGGTTCTATAGCACTCCTCAACTGGGCAAAAACGAAGTAAGGCTTGCGTATGTATTAAATACCGAAGCTATAAATAAGGCAATGGATTGCCTTGAAAAAGCGCTATTCATTTATCCCGGAAAAATGATTCAGCCGGGTAAAACACTCTCTGCATCCTATTCTCATTAATAGTATATTTGCGGCCCGAAATGTCGGGGTAGCTCAGCTGGTTAGAGCATCGGATTCATAACCCGAAGGTCGGCAGTTCAAGTCTGCTCCCCGATACTTAAAAATCCTTTGCATTTACTTGCAAAGGATTTTTAGTTATTGCTATAATTTTTTATGTAAAAAGTTTATATAAACGATCAGGATTAAGTGTATTTCGGACGTTTAAAATCATGCCAGAATTTTTTTGTTTTCTTAACAAAGTTTTAACGTTTCTAAGTTCAAAATTTTTAATCAAAAGTAAGACGCTTATTTACAACTATATATTGGTTGATTTATTAACAAAATAAATAATCCCCATTTTCAAAAATGTTGATAAATTATGCAATTCAACACAATGGCGTTTATGTATAAAATTATGGTGTAAATTTTGACAATGTTCTCCTGCTAAAAAGTTTTATCACCAATAAACTATGGGGAAATTCGATGACAGACACTACCTATTTGCAAAGAGAATAACATTCAGCATTTTCAAAAAAACAATCGGTTGTTTGAGTAACCAGTAACTTTTTAAAGCTAATAGGTTATTTATCCAATTCCAATAATGATTGAATAATAGATGTACACGGTGTTTTAAAGATTCTAGTTATTCCCGGTTACATATATTTTTTTAATCCTTCAAAATCTCTAACTGAAAAATCATTTACATTCTATGAAAAAAACTTTAGCACTCTTACCATTGGTTATGCTAATTCTATCCAGGGTAAGCGCTACTAACTATTACATTGCAGCAAGCGGCAATGATGCCAACAGCGGTACTTCAACATCCACTCCATGGAAAACATTGAACAAGCTAAACTCATTTTTTAGTTCGCTGAAACCGGGCGATAATGTTTATTTAAACCGTGGCGATGTTTTTTATGGTTCTATTACCATTAACAAAAGCGGTGCTTCGGGTTCGCCTATTACCATCAGCGCTTATGGCTCCGGTGCAGATCCTGTTATAACTGGCTTTACTTCTGTGGGATCATGGACAAGCGTTGGAACCAATGTTTGGGAAAGCAGTTCTGCAATTTCGTCCTTATCAGGTTGCAATATGGTATTGGTAAATGGAGTAAACGTTGCCATGGGAAGATATCCCAACTCGGGGTATCTGACTTATCAAAGTTTTTCAGGCCTGACCTCTTTAACGAGCTCCTCACTTGGTTCCACCAATTGGACAGGCGCGGAAGTTGTAATACGTAAAAATGATTGGACCATTGACCGATGCCCGATTGCTGCACAAGCAGGTACTACTATTACATATATTAACCAATATACCAGCGATGCGCTCACAGCGAATTATGGTTTTTTTATCCAAAACGACCCGAGAACTTTGGATGCACAAAATGAATGGTATTATAACCCATCCACCAAAAAGATACGCGTGTATAGTGCAGGCACTCCCAGTAACGTTCAGGTATCTACTGTATCAAGTTTGGTTATTAATAACGGCTTTGATTACATTACTATTGACAATATCACATTTACAGGCCCATCGGAAAATGCCATTTACTTTTCAGGAGGAAGTTCAGATTATTGTAATGTTCAAAACTGTACCATTTCTTATTGCGGTCAAAATGGAATTTTATTTACCAACGGCAGCAATACTAATATTACTAATAATGTAATTAATGTTTGTAACCGTGCAGGCGTAGAATCTGATGCTGGCTCAAACAACACTATTTCGGGTAATACAATTACCAATATAGGTCTTGTTGTTGGGCAAGCGTACGATGCCGTGAAAACGGATGGTATTTATGCAGCAAGTACAAATGTTACTATTAAAAATAATGTGGTTAAGGGCGTTTCTTACAATGGTATTATTATTTCTTATGCTACAGGTAATGCCATGGTGCAATATAACTATGTTGATGGTAGTAATCTTGTCCTGGATGATGGCGGTGGTATCTATACTATGTCGAAGGCAAGCGGCACCAGAACTATTGATCACAATATTTCTTTGAATGCAATCGGAAACCGGGATGGTACTAATAATACAACCCGGTCAACCTGTGCCGGGATTTATCTTGATGATAATTCAAATAATGTAGTAGTTACAAATAATACAGCAGCAAACTGCTCCACTGATGGTTTTAAATTACATAAAATTACAGGCTGCACTATTAATAATAACACCTCTTACAACAATGGTAACCGCCAGGTGTATTTTCAAAATGAGACAACTACGGCATCTATATATAATAATAAGATGAACAATAACATTTTTGTAGCGCGTAGTTACAATTCATCTAATAAACATCAATGGGTTTTGGGCTTTACAAGTGTTACTAATGATATTGCCAAATTCGGAACAGCGGATTATAATTATTATGCAAGACCTATAAGTGAAGGAAATACATTTGATACTTATCAACCAAACACTGGTTCGGTAAACAGGACGCTGGCTACATGGCAATCTTTTACCGGCCAGGACGCACATTCCAAGACATCGCCGGTTACCATCACCGATACCAATAATTTGAGATTTGAATATAATGCTTCTTCTTCAAACAAAACTATTAACCTTGGGGCTACTTATATAGACATGACGAATAAAAGCTACAATGGATCCATTACTCTTGCTCCTTATTCTTCTGCGATATTAATTAAAACCGGCTCATCAACTAATCAATCACCAACAGCCAATGCAGGTTCAGCTCAGACGATAACTTTGCCCACCAGTTCTATAACACTTACTGGAAGCGGAACAGATCCGGATGGGTCTATTGCTTCTTACAAATGGAGCCAGGTTTCGGGCCCGTCAACAAGCAGTATTGTAAGCGCTACTGTGGCAACCACAGTTGTCAATAATTTAATACAAGGCGTTTATAAATATCAGCTTACTGTTACCGATAATCTTGGTGCTAACGGATCAGATACGGTGCAGGTTACCGTAAATGCATCTGGAGGTACCTCGTTATTACCTGCAGTTAATGTTTCTAATTCGAACAGCGGGTTGCAATATAATTATTACCAAACCGGGTATTCAACTGTTCCCAATTTTTCAACGCTTACGCCAACATCTTCTGGTACTGTAAGCAACTTTACTATGTCTGTAGCAGGAAGAAGCACTTCATTTGCTTTACAATTTAGCGGATATATTAAAGTTCCTGCTGATGGAAACTATACATTTTACACTACATCTGATGATGGCAGTATGCTTTATATTGATGATAGCCTGGTGGTGAATAATGACGGGCTTCATTCTGCATTGGAAAAATCAGGATCAATCGGATTAAAGGCAGGCTTCCATTCAATAAGTGTAGGATACACTCAGGGTGGAGGTGATTCAACTCTTACAGTAAGTTATGCCAGTTCTTCGGTATCTAAGCAAATAATACCATCATCTATTCTTTTTTACTCATCATCATTGGCTCCGCAGTCGGTAAATTATGTGGGTGGGTTAGATTATTATTATTACCAGGCTGGTTATTCAACGGTGCCTAACTTTTCTACATTAACTCCTACTTCTTCAGGCACTGTAAACGACTTCAGCCTTTCGGTAGCAAAAAGGAGCACCTCATTTGCTTTACAATTTACTGGTTATATAAAAATTGCTACAAGCGGCTCATATACATTTTATACAAACTCTGACGATGGAAGCATGCTGTATGTAGATGGTAATGTCATAGTAAACAGCGATGGGCTTCATTCTGCAATTGAGAAATCCGGGTCAGTTAGTCTTACTGCAGGTTATCATTCAATAATGGTTGGATATATTCAGGCCGG
>Ga0079221_10000283_pt1 | contig 13121 bp, 14 predicted proteins | sample GAAS200_FD_75069 | JGI IMG/M metagenome (GOLD analysis project Ga0079221, IMG submission 75069) | Agricultural soil microbial communities from Georgia to study Nitrogen management - GA AS200 | ecosystem: Environmental > Terrestrial > Soil > Agricultural land | place: USA: Georgia | collected... | reverse complement strand
TCACCAGCGCCAGCGTAAAACGCGTTCCGTAAACCGGTACATTCAAATCACGAAGAATGTACGGCAGCGCGCCAATGTGGTCTTCATGCCCGTGAGTCAGCACAATCGCACGAACCTTCGTTCGGTTCTGTTTCAGATAGGAAATGTCCGGAATGACCAGGTCGACGCCCAAAAGTTCGGATTCGGGGAACATCATGCCGGCATCAATGACGATGATGTCGTCACCGAGCTGCAGCACCATCATGTTCATGCCGAATTCGCCGAGCCCCCCGAGAGGGATAGCGGTGAGCGAGTGCGGTGTTTTACTTGGGGCCTTGCTCAAGGAAACATTGACTCCACAATGTAAACGAGAATCGTATCACACGGCAGAGGTTCCTTAGTGCCGGCCCATACAGGAATGAGTCACAAAAAGGATTGGTCAAATACGGTCTCTGTGCATTGAGAGGTGATGTGAGTGTGACGCTCGATGCAGGACGATTGCCTAATGGTGGGAATCACTGGCAAAAAGATGGGCGATGGAGACGAGGATGACGGCGCCGAGCGTTGCGGCGGCGAGTGAATACCAGAAGCCGCCGCCAAAGATTCCTAGCTTCACGAAGACCCAGCCACCGATGAACGAACCGACTAATCCCAAAACTATATCCGCGATGCAACCAAACCCGCGGCCACGCGCGATTTTTCCAGCCAGCCACCCGGCGATCAAGCCCAGGATAAGCCACGAAACAATGCCGTGTGACTCGAACCACACTCCGTAGACCCTCTGCAGAAGTACGTGAGCAGCGAGCATGTAGCCTCCTTGGGAAGAAAGATTGTAGCCGAGTTTCCTCTTTATACAGAGAATCGAGTTGACTTAAGCGGAGAACCGTTACGAGGGGGCCGGTTGTTGCTGGGTCATGCAGTGGATCGTTCCGAGGCCCAGAACGAGATCGCGGCAGGGAATCCCAACGATTTCGCGGTCTGGAAAGAGGCGAGCGAGCGTGTTAAGTGCGACGCGGTCATTCGAATCATTAAACGTCGGCACCAGCACGAGCTTGTTGGCGATGTAAAAGTTCGCGTAGCTGGCAGGGAGGCGGAAATCGTCGAAATAGACAGGCGTGGGCATGGGCAGTGTCTCGACGTTCAACGGATTTCCATCTTGATCCTTCATGGTTTTCAGTGACGCAAGATTTTCCTGCAAAGGGGCGAAGTTAGCGTCTTTCGAGTCGCTTTCGACTATCGTCACGACAGAAGTGGGGTTCACGAAACGTGTGAGGTCGTCCACGTGTCCGTGGGTGTCATCGCCAGCGATGCCGCTTTTAAGCCATAAAACGTTTGTCACGCCGAGGTACTCGCGAAAGACATCAGCGTAATCATGTTTGGTGAAGCCGGGGTTTCGCTCCTGGACTTTGCTCAGGAGACATTCTTCAGTCGTGAGCAGTGTGCCACGGCCGTTCACGTCAATGCTGCCGCCTTCGAGAACAACGCGTCGGCCTTTGTGCTGCGGCTGCCAGAGGCGGCGCTTCAAGGTTTTATTTGCTTTTGCAACGACGGCGGCGTCTTTTTTGTGATTTGGATATTTGGCCCAGCCGTTAAATTTAAAATTGTTGAAGGCGACTTCACCGGATTCACTGCGAACGGAGATGGGTCCGGAGTCGCGCATCCAGCCGCGATCGGTGGGCACGATGAAAAAATCCACGGCGTCGAGATTCGCTCCCGACTTTTTGAGGATCGAGCGCACGCGCGATTGCGCTTCGCGATTTTCAACCAGCAGGAAAACGCGCTCGACGCGAGACAAGTGGCGAACGATTTCGGCGAAAGCCCACGGAATAACGGCAAATTTTCCGGGCCAGTCGGTTACTTCGTGCGGCCAGCCGAGCCAGGTGGCTTCGTGGGGTTCCCATTCGGCAGGCATGCGAACGCCGAGCGCACGAGGAGCGGAGGGTGTGGAGGCGCTGGTCATAGACTCGCGCTGAAGGACGTGTGTTCTCTTAACACGGAGAACACAGAGGCCACAGAGAAGAGGAGAAAAGAGAGCACGCTATTTTTCGCCGAGCCAGCGGTTCAGGATGGGTTGGTAGGCATCAATGCGGCGATCGCGCAGGAAAGGCCAGTTGCGGCGAGTTTCTTCGCTCTTGGTGGGATCGCATTCGACGACGAGAATCTCTTCCTTGGAGTTTGAGGCTTCAGAAACGATTTGGCCGAATGGATCCGCGACGAAGGAATTCCCCCAAAACTCAAGCCCGGGATCGCCATTCTCCGGATGCCCCTCGAATCCAACTCGATTAACAACGGCAGCGTACACGCCGTTGGCAATGGCGTGACCGCGCTGAATGGTTTTCCAGGCTTCGAGTTGCCCCGCGCCGAACTGGGCTTTCTCGTGCGGATGCCATCCGATGCTGGTGGGGTAAAAAATCACTTGCGCGCCGCCCAGCGCGGTGAGGCGTGAGCCTTCGGGATACCATTGGTCCCAGCAAATCTGCACCCCGATGCGCGCGTACTTCGTGTCGAAATTAGGAAAACCCAAATCTCCGGGCGTGAAATAAAACTTTTCGTAATAGAGCGGATCATCGGGAATGTGCATCTTGCGGTACTTGCCGAGAAAACTTCCATCGGCATCCAACACGGCGCAACTGTTGTGATAAACGCCGGCTGCGCGCCGCTCGAAAAGTGAGACGACCAGCGCGACCTTCTTTTCCTTGGCGACCTTCGTCAATTGTTCCGTAGTCGGTCCGGGAACGGGCTCGGCAAGGTTAAAGAGATCTGCGTCTTCCTTGCGGCAGAAGTATTCGCCCCGAAACAGTTCATGGAAGCAAATAATTTGCGCGCCGCGCTTCGCCGCTTCCTGGATTTTCCCAATGGCGCGTTCGAGGTTTTCCTGTGCATTCCTCGTGCATTTCATCTGCACGAGCCCAATGGTGAATTTGTCTGACATAAATTTTAGTTTAGCATGAGCACGAAGCAGCGTTTCATGCGCGATTTTTCTTTCTTTTGTGGCGCGTTTGTACTAAAAATCTTCCGAACATACAAGCATCATCACGAACTACCGGTAATATTGCAGTTCACTCGCTCCAGGAAATTAACCTTTTAAGTTTGAGGAGACGCGATGGGGGAGCAGCAAAAGAAGACTGTGACCGGGCGGGTGTTGCACGACCCGGTGAAGGATAAACTCCGGCCGATTTTTCCGCTGGACTTATCGCGCTGCCGAACGATCGACGAGCTTGTGCGCGCCATGGGCAACACCGCGTTCACTGGGCGACAGATTGGCGACGCCGCAGACGTATTGGAAGCGATGGCGCGGGACAAGGATTGTTTCGTGGTGATGACACTTTCCGGCGCGCTGACGGTCGGGAAAATGGGGCTGATTTTTTGCGACCTCATCGAGTCCGGCGTGGTAAACGCGATAGTCTCGACCGGCGCGCTGATGGCACATGGGCTGGTGGAAGCCACAGGTCACTCTCATTTCCGCTACGACCCCAGAATGAATGACAAGACGCTGTTCGAGGCAGGCTACAACCGCGTCTACGATTCTCTGGAGCCGGAAGTCAATCTCGATCACGTCGAAGAAGTAATGCAGAAGCTGCTCAACGAGTGGGACGCGGAAGAAGTGGTTTGCAGTTGGAAGATTCACCGGCGCATCGGTGAGACTCTGCATAAACATGCGGCGGAGCGGGGAATCCTGAGGTCGGCGTTTGAACACGACGTGCCTGTGTTTGTGCCGGCGTTCAGCGATTCCGAATTGGGTATCGACTTCGCGCTCCACAAAATCGCCCGGCAAAAAGAAAACCGGCCCGTGCTGAGGTTCGATCCTTTCGAAGATTTCGAGAAATTTGCGAATACCATGCTGGCAACCAAGCGCATGGGGATTTTTACGATTGGTGGCGGCGTGCCACGCAACTGGTCGCAGCAGTTTGGCGTATATGCGGAGCTCCTCGCGCGGCGCGGCTACAAGAAGCTTCCACTCAAGCGATACAACTACGGCGTGCGAATCTGCCCGGAGCCGGTGAGCTGGGGAGGATTGAGCGGCAGCACATACACGGAAGCGGTTTCATGGGGGAAATTTGTGCCACCTGAAGAAGGCGGTCGGTTCGCAGAAGTCTTCGATGACGCGACTGTGGCCCTGCCCTTGATTGTCGGCGCGGTGCTAGAGCGCTTGGGGCACTTCAAACGCTGACTCGCTAGACGCCACGCAACCGCAGCCTCCAGTGACGATGCAGCCGATACTGCGGAGTTGAAGTGGGCGAATCCCGGGAGACGATGATTAGCTTTCGCTTCTTCAGGTGCTCGATGGCGTGCTGCACTGCGGACTTGGATAGCCCCGTAGCTGAAGCAATCGTGCCATAGCTGGCCTCCACGCCATGAGTCATCTCCCGCTCGATGCGTACGGCGAGATACAGGTATACGATGAAGGCGGAAGGCTTTTTATCGTGACCCACCAGATCGCGCATCAGGACATCGAGCACGTAGCTATCAAGCGCGATTGCAACAGCGGCGGCAACCATTTCGTAAGTTTATCACTATAGTCGTAATGAGTGGGGGGACTTGCGCGAGCTTCCCTACGTTGCAAAGATGCCCTGCGGGAGGAGCCATGATCCGAGGCATCAAATTCGTCACCGTTCCTGTTCGCGATCAGGAGAAAGCGCTAAAGTTCTACACGGAAAAACTGGGGTTCCAGATTCGGACCGACCAGCCGTTAGGAAACCAACGCTGGATCGAGCTGGGGATACCGGGCGCGGATACAGAGCTTGTGCTCTTCACGTCCCCTGGACACGAAGTTCTCATCGGACAGTTCCAGCCGCTCGTATTCTGGAGCAATGATGTCCCTAAATCCTATAAGGAGATGTCCGCAAGGGGCATCGAGTTCCTGGGACCGCCGAAAACGGAAGAGTGGGGAACCTCGGCGATGTTCCGAGATGTGGACGGCAACCAATTCCTTCTCTCATCCAAATAGGAGGAGTCATGGCTACTGCGAAGACGCAGGCGCTTTACGATGTGCATCCGGGCGTTGCCATGGTGCAGAAGTGGGTGGCGGAGCTGAAGGGGAAAACCGGCCGCTCTCTTGAGGAATGGCTCGCCTTGGTGAAGAAAGACGGGCCAAAGGACGAAAAGGCTCGCCGCGAATGGTTGAAGACCAAACACAAGCTTGGAACCAATAGCGCCTGGTGGATCGTGGAGCGCGCTGAGGGTAAAGGCGAAGACGATTCTCCCGAGGCGTATTTAAAGAGCGCCACGAAATACGTAGAAGAGCAATACGCCGGCCCGAAAGAGAAGCTGCGTCCGATCTTTGACGAGTTGCTGAAGCTTGGCCGGTCGATGGGCGATGACGTAAGAGTCTGTCCCTGCAAAACCATTGTGCCCCTTTACCGCGAGCACGTGTTCGCGCAAATCAAGCCGACAACCAATTCACGCGTTGACTTTGGCCTTGCGCTGACGCACTACAAAGGAAAACTGCCGAAGCGTTTAGTTGACACGGGCGGCTTGGCCAAGAAAGACCGCATCACGCATCGGATTGAGCTAACTTCACCTTCGCAAATCGACGCAGAACTGAAAAAGTGGCTGAAAACAGCCTACGACCTCGACGCCTGAAGCTCTCTAGGGGGTCTCGAGTCGCGTGCCGGCACCCGCATAGAGATAATCATCGCCAAAAGCCTTTTGTAAGCGTAAGAATGCCGGCTCCCCCGTGCAATGCCCCGGCGCGATTTTTTCTAGTTTCCATTTGCTCTTCAGGCTATCCGCCAGCCGGTCGATTTCCGGCTCCGGCGTGCTCACGAGGTGAAGGCCTCCGCAGAGAAAATGAAGATGCGAATCAATCGCCGAGGCGGCTTGCAAGATTTCTTCAATCCCGGAGTGCGAACATCCCACGACGACGGATAAACCATCCGGTCCTCGGAGAACGAGAGATAGTTCACGCAGTTCTAACGTGCCGGGTGTTTTGGAGATGGTGAACGTAAGGAAGATGCCCGGAGAAACCTCGGTCATTTTATCGACAAGCACGAAGTTCCCACCACTCCAGGGATATCCGGACGAGATTTTGTCGGGATACTTACCGCCGTAATAGCGCATGCGCTCGGGAAGGGAAGCAACGGGTTTTATCAACGCAGGCGGCACAGAGCCGCCAAACATGCCAAACGGTTCCGTGGGGGCATAGACGACAACGTTCGAATTGATTGAGAGGAGATACTTCAGTCCTGTAGTGTGATCCGTGTGGCGATGGGAGATGACAACAAAATCCAGCTTGGTCAAATCTACGCCCAGGGCTTTGACGTTGTGCTCGAAGGTTGCCGCATTGTTGCCAGTGTCAAACAGGATGCGCTTCCCCTCGTGCTCGATGAGAGCCGAGAATCCCCAGTCTTTCGTGATGTCTTTGGAATCCGAGAAGGCATCGTAGAGGATGGTGATGCGGTCCTTTGCGTGGAGCACTCCAGGCAGCAAGAGCAGAGACGAAGCCGCTACAATCCGCCTCAGGAACCGAAAAGGGGTCATCGTTCACCTCCAGAATTGAGTGGGGGGAGACCTAGTCGTCTTCGCCGATGAGGATGGCCGCGCCCAATACTGTAGTCCACAGTCCGCGCTTGTCGCCCACCGCAGATTGCGTGATGTTCATGGTGCGGACGATTTTATTCGAGATGCGGTAAACCTCTTTTTTCTCGTCGAACGACAAGTCCGGATCGAATTCCACGTTCAGGGTAGTGGCAAGCATTTCCGCCGCGAGTTCTTCGGCGTATTCTCCAGCAACTTCTTCCGTTTCTCCGAACGAATGGTGTTCGGACAGATACCCGTACATCGTTTTGTCGCTTGGCAGAGCGAGGCCGATGCTTGCCGCGATGAGACGATGCGGCTCTCTCGTCGAATTCTCACTGATAACGGTGAACGCCACCTGGCCGGGCTTGAGATGCTTCAATCCTTCGCTTCGGGAAATCAATTTGCAGTTCGGAGGAAAGATGGAAGAAACGCTGACGATATTGCAGGCGGCGATCCCTGCGTTGCGCAAGGCCAACTCGAAGCTGGAGAGCCTTTCCCGATGTTTCCCGACACCCTTCGTGAGGAAGATCTTCTTCGCGACAAACGCCATGGTGCCGGTTTTTCGGGCCTCCCTGAAAGGATTGAGAGCAAAAAATTTTAGGGCAAAGCAAAAGTAACAAGAAGGTTTTCGAGTGTCAATGCATTTTGCTGGCCGAATTCGAAGAAGTTGTGCCGGAATTATGAACGCCGGTTAACAGTCATTCCGCGGAACGCTACTCTCCGGCGGCGCGGTGAACGAACTTTCCCAGCGGTTTACAAAGGGCAAGCAGATTCCCGAGGTGCTCTGCGGTGAAATCCGGTCCGGCAGCGGCTGCGGTTGCGCCTTTGCGGCTTACCTGAATCACACCGACGACCCTACGGTCAAAAAGGATCGGCGCGCTGACAATTTTTTGGATGGGGTCCAAGCTTTCGCCGGTTAGTTTGATGTTCTCAAACACCACTGCGTGGCGCGCAGCGCTGAAGTTATTGTCGATTTCCGGCCGGCTTTCGCGCACCGTCTTTGCTGCAAGGGCCGAATTGCTGGAGAGCGGAATGAAACCGACCTGCTTGAGCGCCTCGGGAACGAGAAAATGCAGATGCTTCCAACGCGTGGACACCCCCAGGATGGCGACTTCTTCGTCCCGGACTCCAATTATCTTCGCGATTTTTGCTGCAATGGCCGGAAGCGACGGTTGCCCTGTACCCGCGTCATCCCCATCGAGCGCGCGGGCAATACGCTCCAGTTCCGACACAAGGCTGAGAGTTGTGCTCATGGCCATTCCTTGAAGTTCTGGGAGTGCAACCAGGAGGGGCTCAGACCCGGCGGATCCCGTCTGACGACAATTCTATTCTCGCGCCGCCCGCGCTCACCCTCAAGAAAAGTCTAGCGCAATGTTGTCCGCAGAAAACCGTCCCACCGGACAGGTCAGTTGCATCGGCCTATGCATCTGCCTATACTGTTTCAGCCGCGATTCTCACCGCCTGCACCAAGCAGGTTGCTCCTACGGTTCCTAAGACGCGAACCGGCCAGGAATTCCGCGGCGGAGAGGGCATGTCGGACACGGCAATCTGGCCTCGCTCGATTTATCTTCCTCACATTGCTGATTGTTTTTTGAAGGTGACAGCTTCAGGCCGAGAAACTTGGTGTCACCGATGAGCGCAACGGCCAATGTTTCATTCGCCCAGCTGCGCTTCTGGGATACGACCGTCGGCAAAAAAGTCGTAATGGCGGTGACGGGAGTCATCCTGTTCGGTTTTGTAGTCGTTCATCTGCTGGGAAATCTGCAAATCTACGAGCCACCGGAGAAAATCAATCACTACTCCGAAATGTTGCGAAGCGTGCCATCCCTGCTATGGGGAGCGCGAATCACGCTGCTTATATCAGTGTTCCTGCATATCTGGGCGTCGTTCGCGCTGTGGAAACTGCAGCGCGCCGCTCGGCCGATTCCTTACGTGAAAAAAGCCAATCTCCATTCCACGTATGCTTCGCGCACCATGATGTGGAGTGGACCGATCATCCTGGCTTTCGTGATTTTCCATCTGCTGCACTTTACCTTTGGCGTGGTTCATCCGGGCGGCCCGTTTGACAAGCACAACGTGTACAACAACGTGGTTACCGGATTTCAGTTCTGGCCGGTTTCCCTGTTCTACATCATCGCCATGGTCATGTTGTGCTACCACCTGTATCACGGGTTGTGGAGCATGTTTCAATCCCTCGGCTTCAGCCATCCGGTGTACACACCATGGATTCAGCGGCTGGCCAAAGTCGTGGCCATCCTGATTGCCGCTGGCAATATCTCAATTCCGGTCGCGGTGCTGGCCGGCTTCATCAAGCCGGTATGAAGGGGGGGTGACAGATGGAACTGATTTCCAACGCCCCCACCGGGCCGATTGAAAAGTCGTGGGAAACGCATAAGTTCGGCCTGAAGCTGGTTAATCCGGCGAACAAACGCAAATTCAAAATTATTGTAGTGGGCTCAGGCCTCGCGGGCGGGGCGGCGGCTGCGACCCTTGGCGAACTGGGCTACAACGTACATTGTTTCTGTTTCCAGGATTCGCCGCGGCGTGCGCATTCTATCGCCGCGCAGGGCGGCATCAACGCTGCGAAGAACTATCACAACGACGGCGACAGCGTGTACCGGTTGTTCTACGACACCGTAAAAGGCGGAGACTTCCGTTCGCGCGAAGCCAACGTCTATCGCCTCGCACAGGTAAGCGTCAACATCATTGACCAGTGTGTGGCGCAGGGCGTGCCGTTCGCAAGAGAGTACGGCGGCTTGCTGGACAATCGCTCGTTCGGCGGCGCGCAGGTTTCGCGAACTTTTTACGCCCGCGGCCAAACCGGGCAGCAGCTTCTGCTCGGCGCGTACCAGGCGCTAGAGCGGCAGGTCGGGCTGGGTAGCGTGAAGATGTATCCGCGGACGGAAATGCTCGACCTAATCGTGATTGATGGGCACGCGCGCGGGATTGTCACGCGGAGCCTTAAAGACGGCAAGGTGGACGTGCATTTTGGCGACGCGCTGGTTCTTGCCACCGGCGGTTACGGCAATGTCTTCTATCTTTCGACGAACGCCAAAGGGAGCAACGCCACGGCGATCTGGCGTGCCTATAAGCGCGGCGCCTTCTTTGCCAATCCATGCTTTACGCAGATTCATCCTACGTGCATACCCGTTTCGGGCGATTACCAGTCTAAGCTCACGCTCATGTCCGAGTCGCTGCGCAACGACGGCCGCATCTGGGTTCCCAAAATGCCCGGAGATAAGCGGCCGCCCGCCTCGATTCCTGAAGACGAGCGCGATTACTATCTCGAGCGGCGCTACCCGAGTTTCGGAAACCTCGTTCCGCGAGATATCGCTTCCCGCGCCGCTAAAGCCGAGTGCGATTCCGGCCATGGCGTTGGCGAAACGGGCCTTGGCGTCTATCTGGATTTTTCTGATGCCGTCAAACGACTGGGCGCACAAAAAATTGCCGAGCGGTACGGCAACCTGTTTGAGATGTACGAGCGCATCACCGGCGAAGACCCGTACAAAGTTCCGATGCGCATCTTTCCTGCAACGCACTACACCATGGGCGGTCTGTGGGTGGACTACAACTTGATGTCCACGATCCCGGGCCTCTTTGTGCTCGGCGAAGCGAATTTCTCCGATCACGGCGCAAACCGCCTGGGAGCCAGCGCGCTGATGCAGGGGCTCGCGGACGGGTACTTCGTAGTTCCGTACACGCTCGGCAACTATCTGGCAAACACGAAACACGAAAAATATTCTGAAGATGCTCCGGCGGCGAAAGAGGCCGTCGCCAACGTGAACGCTGTCACCAGGAAGCTTCTGAACGCCAGCGGCAAGCGTACGGTGGACTCTTACCATCGCGAACTGGGCAAAATCCTGTGGGAGTACTGCGGCATGTCGCGCAACGCGGCTGGTTTGAAGAAAGCTGCCGGCATGATTGCGGAGCTTCGCGAAGATTACTGGAAGAACGTGCGCGTGCTGGGCTTTAATGAGGAGCTCAACCAATCCCTTGAAAAAGCCGGCCGCGTGGCCGATTTCTTCGAATTGGGCGAGTTGATGTGCATGGATGCTCTGGACCGCAAGGAATCCTGCGGCGCGCATTTCCGCGAGGAATATCACACGCCCGACGGCGAAGCTTTGCGCGACGATGCCCACTACTCTTACGTTGCGGCGTGGGAGTTTCAGGGTTCGAGCCGTCCGTCTTTGCTGAACAAAGAGCCTCTAGCCTTCAATTATGTGAAGCCTTCGCAGCGGAGTTACAAGTGAAATGCAACTGACACTCCACGTCTGGCGGCAGAAAAATGCGCAGGACCGCGGGCGCATGGTTCGCTATGAGGTTCCCGGTGTGAACGCGCATATGTCCTTCCTCGAAATGCTGGACGTGCTGAACGAGGGGCTGATCGAGAAAGGCGAAGACCCCATCGCATTCGATCACGATTGCCGCGAAGGAATCTGCGGCATGTGCGGCTTCATGATCAACGGCAAGGCCCATGGCGGCCGCAAAGGCACTACCGTTTGCCAGTTGCACATGCGCCACTTCAAAGACGGCGATGAGCTCTACCTCGAGCCATGGCGCGCCGCGGCCTTTCCAGTTGTAAAGGACCTGGTGGTTGACCGATCGTCCTTCGACCGCATCATCGCCGCCGGTGGATTCATTTCCGTTCCCACCGGCAGCGCGCCGGACGGGAACGCCATCCCCATTCGCAAGCAGGACGCCGACCTCGCAATGGACGCTGCAGCGTGCATCGGTTGTGGGGCGTGCGTAGCCGCTTGCCCTAACGCTGCATCGGCACTGTTTGTGAGCGCGAAGATTTCGCACCTGGCCCATCTGCCGCAGGGGCAAGTGGAACGCGCCCGACGCGCACTGGCCATGGTCCGGCAAATGAATCGCGAAGGTTTTGCCAACTGCACCAACATCGGCGAATGCGAAGCCGCCTGCCCGAAGCAGATCAAACTCGAAGTCATCGCGCAGGCGAACGCCGACTACATCAAGGCGGCCTTCACCGAACGGCCAGAAACCGTCTCCAGCGGCGCGGGCTGATGGCGATTCATGCCGCGATACGGTTCTTGAGTTAGAATCACGCGGACATTCTTTGAGGGGCATTCCATTCTCGCCCCGGGGAGAGTTAAGTGACCCGACTGACCTGGCGTTTTGCCCTGGGTTTGTGCCTTTGTGCCGGATGGTTCGCTGGTTCGCGGCTTGTCGCACCAGCGAAAGTCGACGACATAGCCGAGCGCGCCATAAAATTGCACTTCTCTTCGGTCGTCCTCGACACTCACGACGACACGACACAGCGTTTTTTCTCCAAGGACTTCGATCTCGGCAAGCGCAATCCCGACGGCCACGTGGACATTCCGCGCATGCGCGAGGGCGGCATGAACGCTATTTTCTTTTCCATCTGGATTGATGGCCGCATCATGGGCCCGCCAGCGGTGCAGAAGGCGCTCGACCAAATTGATGCAGTTCACGAAAACGTTCTCAAGTACTCGAAAGACCTGGCCTTCTGCCGTACTGCTGAGGAAGTTCGCCGCGCCCACGCGCAAGGAAAAATCGCGGCACTCATCGGCGTTGAGGGCGGCCACATGATTGGCAACGACATTCGCGTCCTGCGCATGTTTGGCGACCTGGGCGTCCGCTACATGACGCTCTCACATTTTTATAACGACGAGTGGGCAGACTCCTCGACCGACAAGCCCGTGCACAACGGCCTCACCGATTTTGGCAAAGACATTGTCCGCGAGATGAACCGACAGGGAATCATGGTGGACATTTCCCACGTTTCGGACAAAACGTTCTACGACGCCCTCGAGGTTAGCAAGGCTCCGCTTATCGCTTCCCACTCTTCCTGTCGAGCCCTGTGCAATCACCCGCGCGACATGTCCGATGACATGATCAAAGCATTGGCCGCGAAAGGCGGCGTCATTCAGATCAATTACGAGCGCAGCTTCATCGACCAGGCCTATAAAGATGCATACGACAAAGCTGCGGGAGGTGTCGTGGAAGCTACCAACAAGATTACGAAGGAGTGCGCCGGCGACAGCGACTGCGTTGATCGCAAATTGAGAAACCTCCAGGCGCAAATGGAGGCTTCGGGCGCGCTGCCGCGTGTGAGCTGGGAACGAATCATTGACCACATTGACCACGTCGTGAAACTGGTCGGGCCCGACCACGTCGGTCTTGGCTCCGACTTTGACGGCGCCACCATGCCGGATGGCATGGAAGATTGTTCCAAGCTTCCCAAAATCACTGAAGCACTGATGCGCAAAGGCTACAAAGACGACGACATTCGCAAAATCCTCGGCGGCAATTTGCTGCGCGTGATGGAGCAGACCGAGAAAGTCAGCAAGGAACTGCAAGCGCAATAACAGACCGTTTCTTTTTTCATGGAGAAATGAGAATTGAGATGCCCCGAATCTTGCTCAAAGCCGCGCTCTGCTTTGCAACGGGCGCTTTGCTGGCGGTTGGCGTGAAGTCCGACGCCATCTCCGCGCGCGCGAAGAAGCTGCACTTTTCCTCCGTTGTCGTGGATACGCACGACGACACGACGCAGCGCTTCCTCGATGGAAAGTTTGACATTGGAACACGCCACGATGACGGCAGCATTGATATTCCGCGCATGCGCGAAGGCGGCCTGGGCG
>Ga0079221_10000281_pt1 | contig 13130 bp, 8 predicted proteins | sample GAAS200_FD_75069 | JGI IMG/M metagenome (GOLD analysis project Ga0079221, IMG submission 75069) | Agricultural soil microbial communities from Georgia to study Nitrogen management - GA AS200 | ecosystem: Environmental > Terrestrial > Soil > Agricultural land | place: USA: Georgia | collected... | reverse complement strand
TCAAGCCGGTCCACGGACGTCCCGCTTGTCGGGTCTCCCGTGATGATTCCGATCTCCCTGTGCCCCAGGCTGAGCAGGTAACGCGTAGCGCTGTCCGCCGCCCGCCGGTTATCCACTCCCACCCTGCCCACGTGCGGATCTCTGACCGGCGGATACCTGTCCGCGTAAACCACGGGCAGATTCCCGAGCACGGCCTTCACTTTTCCGCCCGGTGCGTCGATCGCCGGCACGCGCACTACGCCGTCCACACGCCGCCGGTGGAACGAGTCCAGATAATTGCGCTCTTCTTCCCAGCTTTCCCGCGAATCGCCGATCAACACCGTGTAGTTCGCGGAAGCCGAGTAATCCTTTGCTCCCCGCACCACCTCAATATAAAAATGGTTCGACAGGTCCGGTACCACAATCGCGATCGAATGGGTTTTCTGCAGGCGCAGCCCGCGAGCCAGGTCGTTCGGCCGGTATCCCAGCTTCTTGATCGCTTCGTCGATGCGGCCCCGCATCTCCGAGCTGACATAATCCGAATTGTTGAGCGCCGCCGATATCGTCGAGACGGAGGCTCCCGCCGCCTTCGCCACTTCGCGAATGGTTACGTGCCGTCCGGCTCTTTTCGCCGCGCGCCTCACTGATTTTCTCCCGCATTTCCAACCGCGCGTGCCCGCCTTCGATTCGCGGCCGCAGGTATTTCCCCGGGCCGGCGAAAATTTGCCGCGCGCAGGAATCGTTCCGTTGGGGACATTTTGACGATGGCTTGGATGGCGCTTCGCACGAGCATCTTAATACCAGAAGCGTGAATTTGCCTAGCTAAGGCCCGCGCGCGCTGGCGATGGCGCCGCTGAGCGTGCCGAAACCCTTGCTAAAAACGTTTCGGCATAGCCTCCGGGCGCTTCCCGCGGGTGTATACTGCCCAGCGCGCCCTGCCGGCGGAACGCTGCAGGCGGAGGGATTCGACCATGGCCCAGCAACTCACCACTTACAAGAGTTTGCTCCACGAAATGACCCAGACCACTCCGACCTGCCTCTGGAACGATTCCGCTTCCATCCAGGAGTTGACCTACTCCCTCGAGCACGGCGCCGTCGGAGCCACCTGCAATCCCGTGATTGTTTGCGAAGTCCTCAAGAAGGAAATGCACCTGTGGAAGGACCGCATGCGTCAACTCATTCGCGAGATGCCCTCCGCCACCGAAGACCAGATCGCCTGGCGCGTTGTCGAGGAAATGTCCACCAGGGGCGCCGAACTTCTACAGCCGGTCTTCCGTCAGTTCCGCGGAGTCAACGGCCGGCTGTCCGTTCAGACCGACCCGCGCTTCTATCGCGATTCCCAGGCGATCCTCGCGCAGGTTCTTCATTTCAACCAGCTCGCCCCGAATATCATCGTCAAGATTCCCGTCACGAAAGCGGGCATCCCGGCGATCGAGGAAGCCACCTACGCCGGTGTCAGCATCAACGCCACGGTGTCTTTCACTCTGCCACAGTGCGTCGCCGTCGCCGAGGCGGTCGAGCGCGGCCTGCGCCGTCGCGAAAAAGAAGGCAAGGACATCTCCACCATGGGCCCTGTGTGCACCATCATGGTCGGCCGCCTCGATGATTGGCTCAAGGTCCAAGCCGAGCTCGAGACCGTCACCACCGATCCCGGCTATCTAGAATGGGCGGGTGTCGCCGTCTTCAAGAAAACCTACCGCCTCTTTCGCGAGCGCGGCTATCGCATCCGCCTGCTCTCCGCCGCCTTTCGCAACCACATGCACTGGAGCGAGTTCATCGGCGGAGACGTGGTGATTTCTCCTCCCTACAAATGGCAGTTGCGCTTCAATTCCAGCGGCCTCGAGGTTGTCCCGCGCATTGACCATCCCGTCCGTCAGGAAATTGTCGACGAGCTTCTCCGCAAATTTCCGGATTTCCAGCGCGCCTACAACGAAGGCGGTTTATCGCTCGAGGAATTCGACAGTTTTCCGCCCACCAGGCGCACCCTGCGGCAGTTCATCGCCGCCTGCCACGAACTCCCGTCAATCATTCGCGATCAAATGATTCCCAATCCCGACCAGAAGTAGCGTGGAAACTCGCTTCGACCCGACGGTGTAACCCATGTGTCCGGTACGCTCCATAACTTACGTCTCCGGGCGGGGCCAGGGGGAATCTGGCGGAAAAGTCCCTCGGTAGCAGAAGGCTCAGCAGGCCGGCGACACCGTCACGCTGTCGTACCGCCAATCGGAGATAGACGACTACAGGTTTGCTCCTGGGCAACGGAATCATCAAACTGGAATTCGAACCGGACTATGACCTGCTCCCCATTTTCCGCGTACAGTGGTCAGTGACTTATTTCGAAGAGATTCATCCGGCTTGAAAGCCGAAAAGCATCGTGGTATGTACATAGTGTGCGCTCCAGGCGCCAGCAGGTTCGCGCGAAGGGCCAAGCCCGCTGCCAATCCGAAAGTTGAATGCACGTCTAGATTCCGTGCTGCCTGATTGCGAACCCAGGCTAAAGCATGGAGGTCACTATGACGTTGCAGCAGCTACCCGAGCGCGCCAATTTAGAGCAGCTCAAAAAGCAAGCCAAGTCGTTACTCGCCGCAGCCCGAAGCCAACAGCCAAACGCAATTCAGAGGTTCGAAGCGGTTTTAATCGGGCGATCCCTTAAACCAGACGCGATTGCCTTACATGACGCGCAATTTGTGCTCGCGCGTGAGTATGGATTTAAGTCGTGGAGTGAATTAAAGCAGGAAGTGGAAGAGAGATCGCTCTCGTTTGGAGCGGCAGTGGATGAATTTGTGCGCTGCGCCACCGGAAGCGCGCCCGAACGAGCGATGCGATTGCTCACGAAGCATGCCGGCATCGCACATGCCAATTTGTACACGGAGCTGGTGCTGGGCGATGCAGACGCGGTGGAAACGCGGCTCAAGGCGAATCCAGCGATAGCGCGGCAGCGAGGCGGAGTCCAGAATTGGGAGCCGCTGCTGTACGTTTGCCACACATTTCTGCAGAAGGATTCGCCCGAGCGTGCGAAGGGGCTTGTGAGAATTGCACGGGAATTACTACGGATCGGCTCGAATCCAAATGCCGAATTCGACTGGAACTGGCACCCGGAGCTGCCACGGACAGCTCTCTGGGGAGCTCTGATTGCTACGGACCAGCCTGAGCTTGCGGAGCTTCTGCTCACGAGCGGCGCAAATCCGACGGACGGCGTTTCTACGCACATTGCGGCGGGCAGTGGAAATGTTGCGGCGCTGGAATTGCTGTTTCGATTCGGCGTCAAGGTTAACGGAATTCCAGGGGGCGTTCCTCCGCTTGCGTACATTCTGGGCTGGATGAGGCGGGACGACATTGTCGGAGTGAAATGGCTATTGGAGCACGGAGCGGATCCGAACTTGGCATGGGCACAATCGGGCGAGTCGCCGCTCCACGTTGCGGCGCAACGATTGGACGTTAAGACGGTGGAGTTGCTGGTCTCTCACGGAGCGGATGTAAACAAGCGCCAGCCCGATGGACGCACGGCGCATACGCTCGCCGCGCTGCACGGGAATGCCGAGGTGGCGGCCTGGTTGTTGCGACATGGCGCGAAAGACGAACTCTCACGGATCGACCGTTTTGTTGCGGCATGTACTTCCGGCAATAAAGCGCAAGCAGGCTCGCTGCTCGAGGAGCATCCGAATCTGCGCAACGAGCTTCGCCCGGAGCACCACTTGATGATGCACACTCCGGCCGAACGCGGTGATGCGCAAACTCTCGAAACAATGCTGCAATGTGGCTTCGATCCAAACGTAAAGGACAGCAACGGAGTGGAAGCACTCCATCGCGCTTCGATGGGCGGCCACGTGGAAGCAGTGAAGGTTCTGCTGGGGAAGGGCGCGTCGGTGACTGCCGTAGATGGCATGTTCGCCGCAACACCGCTGGTGTGGGCATGTGAAGGTTGGCGACACCCATCGCAAAACGGGGCCGACCACGTTGAAGTGGCCCGCTTGCTGCTTGCTGCCGGCTCACCGCGCGAATGGGTGGCACCGGAGAAAGCCCCCGATCCCGAGGGAACGCAGGAGCGCTTGGCGGAGTTGTGCCGGGCAGCGGAGGCACCGTGAATGCTTCGTGAGCAGCCGGCCATACGGAATTTGAGCCCCATCAAAATCTCGTCAACAAAGAAAACTTTAGCGCCGGGCGTGGCGCATCGTCCGATCAATCCGAAGTGCTGCGTCGCCGCATGTATCTGCCTGCGCGTGACCGAGTTCAGGCAAGTCGCCGGGACGAATAATCGCATGCCTTGGAGATGTGCTTATTGCGCGATCGGGATGGCCACCAGAATTTCGTCTCCGCCATGCCTGCCCGGTTAACCCTCGATTTTTGCATCCGTAAAATACCCGATTTTATTCGAGCCCGGGAGGCCAGCGGTTCTCCGTTAAGTTCCAGCTTTTGTTCGGCGTGCGGGCGCCCGACGCGGTTCGGCGGCTGCCTGTTGCCGTGATTTTCCCTACTCGATCATATATCAAACAGGAAACTGCCGGCCCTTATGGTGCGAAAGACAAGCGCTCTGCCCTCCCGGGCGCTCGTCGGTGGCGACGCTGAAGGTGAGCCGCAGCGCAAGAGCCACGACCCGAGGGAGAGAAAAAATGTATAAGTTATGCGGTCGGCTGTTTGTCTGCTTCGCGTTGTTTCTTGCCGCCAGTTTCGTAACCGGTTGCGGGCAAGTGACGTCCCGCACCGGCTGCCCTGGTTCCTGCGGCGCATCGGCGGCGCAAGGTCCGACCACTGCCACTCCCCCGACTCCCGCGGCCGCCGCCGACAATGATGCCGCATTGAAAGGCGACTACGCGTTTACCTTCAGCGGGATGAGCGGGAACAGCACCGTGGCCTCGGTTTTTGCGGCTGTGGGAAGGTTTACGGCGGACGGCTCCGGCCATCTCACCGCCGGCGAACTGGACACGAATGGCGTAGGGACGGGAGCGGCGCTCACCGCGCAAGCGTTCACCGGCACGTACACGATCGGGGCGGATAACCGGGGTGTCATGAGTTTGAATCTTCCGGGTCACGCGGCAAAGCTTGCCTTCGCCATGAATTCTGACGGCAATGCGCGATTCATCGAGTTCGACGCCTCCGGAGGGGCGGGAACGATCGGCTCAGGAACCATGGAGCGCGCAGAAGCGAGCGCCTACGCGGCGGCCAGCATAGCCGGTGATTACGCGTACGGAATGGCGGGGTTGGACAACGTGAACAATCGCGCGGCCCTCATCGGTCGCTTCAGCTCCAACGGAACGGGGACTCTCGCCAATCCCGCGGGAGATCTCAACGCCTACGGCACTCCCTACCCCCTGACTTTCAGCTCCGCGGATTACGTCGTATCCGATAACGCCGGCGGGCGGGGCACCATGAATCTCGTTTTTACGTTCGGCGGAACGCCCGCGAGTCTCGATTTTGTCTTTTATATTGTGAACGCCGGAAGACTGTTTGCCATGGCGCGGGACGCGGTCACCACCGCGACTCCTTTGCTGAGCGGGATGGTGGTGCGCCAGCAGGTTCCTGCGGGAGGATTCACGAGCGCCTCCTTGGCCGGAAATATGGTGATGCATCTCACTGGACTTTCCACCTGCAGCGGCAGCGTCGCCGGCGTACCGAAGGCCGTCGCAGGTCTATTCACGGCGAATGGCGGCGGCGCGCTCGGTCTGAACTTCGACGAGAACTACTGCCACGCTCCTCGAACCGTGACGGGACTCTCCGGCACATACAGTGTCGAAAGCAATGGGCGAACAACCATCGCTCTCGGCGGATACGCCTGGGTGGGATACCTGGCCAATGTGGATCGAGCCTTCCTTTTCATTTCGGACGACAATGTCTTGTTTGGCCTCTGTGAACCGCAAGCTGCCGGCTCTTTGACCAACGGCTCTGTCAAAGGCACATATGCCGGCTCGGCAACAAGCGTGGTGTCTTTCGGGACGACCGTTTTCTCCGGTGAATTTACCGCGGACGCCACAGCACCAACCGGCAACTTCGCAGGCCACGAAGACATTGGCGCGGCAAGCGGACCAGTTTCGGGAACTGCGTTTAACGCAACCTATTCGGTGTCCTCATCCCCAACCAATGGGCGAGGAACGATGACCGTAAGTTCAGGGACCGGCGGAGAAGCGATCATTTACGTCATCTCTCCATCGAAATTCGTGGCTCTTTCCGAGAACGATCCGAATCCTGCGATTTTGATCTTCGAGCAGGCTTCGGAACCGGCAAGTCCCGGACCTTCACCGACACCCTCGGCAGCTCTTTCTTCGCTGGCCTTGAACCCAACGACCGTCGTTGGAGGCGCGCAATCCTCGACGGGAACGGTGACTTTGACCGCTCCGGCGCCGGCGGGTGGGGCGCAGGTTGTGCTGGTTAGCGACAACGGATCCGCCGGCGTTCCGTCGAGCGTGACGGTCTCCAGTGGAGCGACCGCTGTGACCTTCACAGTGAATACGACTCCCGTGGCTACTTCGGCGTCCGCGACTATTTCCGCAGCTTACGACGGCGTGACCAAATCAGCCACACTTAAGGTGACACCCGCGCCTCTCCCCACAGTGTCTTCACTGATGCTGAATCCATCTGTGGTGGTGGGCGGCGTGCAATCCTCGATTGGCACCGTCACCCTGAGCGGCCCGGCGCCGCCGGGCGGCGCGCAAGTGGCCCTTGCGAGCGACAATGGTGCGGCGCGCGTGCCTTCTGCCGTTACGGTTCCGGCGGGAGCGGCCAGCGCAACTTTTGCCGTGAGCACATCCGTCGTTGTAATCACAACATCGGCGACAATCTCCGCTTCATACAACAGCACGGCGCAGACGGCAGTGCTTTCTTTGCTGATTTAGGCGGAGCGTCTTTGAGAGCTTCGGTCCTTGATCCCTCACGGCGGAAGGTAAAGATGGTGGAAGTTTCCAGCTTATTGCAAATTGTTGCGTCTGAAGCAGGCAGTGCCGTATCCGCGACGAAATTAAATCGGTACCCTAAAGGCACCCGCTTCAGGCTACGCTTTCGAACTCCGCGCCCGCGCTCGTTCGACCGATTCTCCCAAAGCGTCGCGCAAGGAGATGATCAGGGGTCTTTCCGCCAGACCGGGGAACACTACCTCCAATTCCCCGCTGTCCGGAATCTCCTGGCGAAACTCTCCTTGTTGATTCGTCACCGTCTGCGCGACTGCGCCACGCAGGTTTGAAATCACCACGCGGTGATGTCGCCCGGCAAATCCCGGCTGCCGCAAATCGAGCAACTGGCCGGTGATGATCAGCGTGCCTTCTTGTTCTCCCCGCTCAATCTGCATGTCCACCTGATAAGGGTCCGCGCGATAGAGCAGTTGCCGCGCTCCGCGGGCCGGTGACGACCTTGCGCCTTCGCAGAGCGGCACAAGGAAGGTGTCGAACACCTTTTCGGGAAAGGTACACGCCTTGTTCCGTCCGAGTGCCAGCGGCGAAAAGACAAAAGCTGCCTTGGCAATGCGCAGAACCTCGGACGGCGGCTGGTAGCTTTTCTGTGCCTTTGCCGCCTGGCGCACCCGCCGCCATAGCCGGGCGGCCTCCTCGCAGCTTCGGCACCCCCCCGCGAGATGTTTTCCCAGTTCTTGTCTCGGACCGGCCGGAAGGGTTCCGTTTGCGAAATCAATCCACTCTGCTGTCGTGAAATGCTTCAACGCTTTCCCCCAGCGAGCCTGTTTCCGGCTGACCGCTCGAGCGGCTGCAAACCCACTCTCTCATATGGGTAGCTCGCGCACATGAAAATATAGCCCCTCCGGGAATTACCTGAGGCCCAGACTTCCCGTGATCCTGCCTACCGGAACGAATGGCGCCCAGAAGTACGGGTGTGCATAGCAGTCCCGCAGCCGCCGCATGGCCCCGCCGAGGGAAGCCGCCGCGTCGCCGGAAAGGACGTAACCCCGATAGAATTCCCGCATCAGCTCCGCCGTACTGTGATCGTTGACGTCCCAGAGCGAGAGCAACAAGCATGAAGCGCCCGCGCAGAACAGCCCGCGTTCGAGGCCGAGCAGTTCGTCGCCTTCCGCCACAAAGTTCATTCCCGTGGCGCAGCCGCTAAGCGTCACGAGGTCCGCGCCGAGTTGGGTCCCGTAAAGGTCAAAAAGGCTCAAGTAGCCGTCCCCGAGCTTGATACCGGAGAACATCGGATTATCCTGCCGGTAAACCCCATGTGTTGCAATGTGCAAAACACCGCTTCCCGGCCCATGTTTCCGCAAAACCTCCACGCTGGCCTGTTTGCCGACGAAGGCCTGCGCCCCGGGAAGCAGAGCGGCGACCGACTGAACCTCGTCGAGAATGTGCGGCGCCCGCTGGTCGGGAATTCCGAGAACCAACGAACTCGGGTTGCCGCGCGGCGCTTTCTGCTGGCAGACGAGGAACAGGGCCGCGCTCGGCGCGTATGATACCGTGTGCCGGTCGCAGAGGTACTCGCTGCCGTTGAACAAAGCGTGGAACGGAACATAGTGCAGCGGCCCGTGCGGTACAAAGACCAAATGCTGGTAGCCATCAAGACTCGGGAGAGGAGCGACAAGTTCCGCGTGGAGTTCTTCGAGGTGGTTCACGGTGGCCCCGACCAGTGCCTCTCCGAACTGCTTTGCGTAGGCCTCCCCGAGCCGGAACTTCGAAAGTTGAAACCGCAGCAGGTGCAGCAAAGGCGTAATCCGGGACAAGCGCGTAACGGACCGCAACTCAAGGCCGCGGCAGGTAACCAGGGCGCACACCAGGCGGTCTCCCGCCGAATAGTATTCGAGCAGAGCGGTGTCGGCAGGCAGGGCAGCTTGGATGGCGGCGAGCGACCAATCCGATGGAGCTTCGGTGAATTCCCTTTCACGCTCGCGGCTTGGTAGTTCCCGCAACGCTCGCGCGAAGTCTTTTTCGCGGAGGCGGACACGCTCCTGAAGCTGTTCGATTCGCTCTCGCGACGCCTCTTCCGGACGAAGCTGCTCCAGCTCGATGCGGTGGTAGTACCAGTTGAGTTCTTCGCGCAGCTCGCGAATGTTGCGGGCTTGTTCGCCCTGAGTTGCCTCGGCCACAGGGGCGAGGCGGCCGCTTTGCGCGATCATCTCCAGCATGGCCCGTGACTTGGCTGCCTCTATCGAGCGAAACGCCTCGTCCGCGGAAACTTCTCCGTCTTGCGCATCGAAGTACAAGTCGACGATCCCCTCGTAAGCTTGGGTGCGGTTCCTTGCGAACGAGATCTTCAACTCCTCGTTTCGCAGCCCCGTGCGTAGAGCTTCGAGAGCTTTTTGCGCTGCCCGGTAGGCGGCGCGCGCGGCGGCCGGCTGGCCTTTTCTTCGGGCAATTTTCCCGAAGAGCAGATGGCTTTCGTAGGCGAGCACCGGCGCTTCGAGGTGCGAGAGTTTGGCGGCTGCCCGCTGCGTTTCCTTCTGTGCGGCATCCGTGTCGCCCGCTTCTAAAGCGAAACGCGCGAGCAAGAGGCGCGCCAGCGCGGCTTTCCCGCGCAGTGCGGAATGGTCGAAATACTCCGCAGCGTCCGAGCACAGTGCGCGGGCGTCCACACTGCTCCCCATGCGGTGCAGCAAAACAGCCTGATACAAGTCAAGCAGGCGCGGCCAAACCAGATTTCCTTCGCGCGCAAACATCACTCTCGCTCTCGCCAAGCGCTCCAGCGCCGGCGCTGCTTTCTTTTGCTGTCCCCAAGCTATGGCCTCGTTGGCCAGCGATTTGGCGGCTTCGTAGGCCATGCCGAGTTTCTTGAAGTCCAGGAAAGCCTCGCCCGCCATTTCCTTTGCTTCTTCCGCGAGGCTCAACTCCAGGTAGATCTCCGAGAGGTCCAGGTGGCACAACGCGTGGTGGTAGGCGTCGCCCGTTCGTTTGCACAACCGTCGCGTGGCAAGGAGCATCTCGATGGCGCGGCTGTATTCGCCGCGAAGGTAGTAGAGGTAGGCAATGTTGTAGTCGGCCTGGCGGCGAAGGAGCGGCATATGGTAGCGCAAGCACAGGTCGCGGGCTTTCTGATAGCAGTCGAGGGAGCGCGGAAAGTCGTTCAGGCTGATCAGGCACATGGCGATGTTGTGTAGAGTTACGGCTACCCGTTCCCACTGTTCGTGCTTTGAAAGTACCGCGTAGGCTCGCTCATAGCAGGCCATGGCTTCCTCAAAGCGATCCTGGCGGTGCAGGATGTTTCCGAGGTTGTTGTCGACTCCGGCGACACGCGCCGGCTCGCCGAGGCGCGTAAAGATCTCGCGGGCCCGTTCGGCGGCCGTGAAGGCGCGATCATACTCGCCGATGAGATTGAGGGGCTGGATCGCGCTGCTGAGGGTCCGCGCGGTTTCCTTGCAGAGTCCCAATGACTCGAAGAGCTTGCAGGCTTGGTCGTGATGTTCGGCGGCCTCCCGGTTTCGGCCTGAAGCATGGAGCGCGTTCCCCTTGGCGCGCAGTGCCAGCGCCCGGCCCTCCTTCCACCGGAGGCGGCGCGCAATGAGCAACGCCGCTTCCGCCAGGTGCAGCGCCTCCCTCGTGTCCACGCGCGCCTTCTCCGCGACCATGGGAGCAAGCTTGCCCACGATTTCCCGGCGAGCGAGGCGCGGGTGACAGCCGAGGAACCGCCCGCGGGCGGCGCGGCCTCCGATCTTCGCCAGCTCCGAAATCAGATCGTCTTCGCGGACCTTGCGTCGCGAGCCGGGCATCAGCGGAAACCCGCCTTGGCTAGCCGTTGGCGGAGGCGCTCCATGCATTTCTCGCGGGTGAACCCGATCGAGCCAATGGCCAGCCCCAGCTCTTTGGCCACTTCAGCGTATGGGCGCGCCGGTGTTTCAAAGAACAGAAGCTCAACCAGACGTTGGCACTGCGGCGTCAGCCCGGCGACGGCCCCGCGCAACATCTGCTCTTCTTCGATTTGCTGCACCAGCGTGTCGGCGATCGCCGTTATCGCCGGTTCGGGGAACTCGGCTTCCCCGTTGCCCGTTGACGTCCGCTCCCGCCGGCGCTTCCAGCGCTGGCTTTCGTGATGCGCGACCTGCATCAGCCACTTCGGCAAAGCGCGTGGTTCACGCAATTCCCCCAATCGGGCGAGCAGTTCAACGCAGGTGGTCTGAAACACGTCGGAGGCATCCTCCCGGGAGAGACCGTATCTGATGGGAATCGAGTAGATGAGCGCCTTGTATTTTTCAAGAAGGCGCGACCAAGCGTCTTCGTTGCCTGCTAGGCACTGTTTCACGAGCAGGTCGTCGCTCGGGACCTCCGACGGCTTGCTGGCGACCTTGGTGATGAAGCTTTTTCTGGCCATGTTCCGCATGTGCTGCGGTCGTCGATACCCGAACGCGAATCGTCGTCGGCAGGCAATAACCCAGTCCGTTCCGGTTCGCCTGGGGCTCACAACGAGTGGCGGGCGACTGCTGCCGATACTCCCTGCGCTCTTACCAGAAAAAACTTGCCCAACAAATAAGGTCTTCACCCGATTGGTGGGGGACGCATGCGATGGTACAGGAAACAACGGAAGGTGCGGGGCTCCCGATCTCTTAAGCGCATCTACAGGAGCTCCGCTAGAACCAGTGTGGCTGAACACAGTTCTGGCTCGGCCTTCCCTTTCCCGCGCCCGGCGAATGATTCCGACGAGTTTCATAGCGTTACCACTCGCCCAGCCAAGACGAGGGCCACATGCAAACCAGTCGCACGCTCGATGGCCGTCTCGAGCGACGCATTCCGGTCGTCGCTGCGGTACGCCTGTCGCGTCCGGGGAGCTTGGTTTCCAGCGAAGAGCTCACGCACACCGACAACGTCAGCGCCCACGGAGCGCGCGTAGTGTCGAGCTATTCGTGGAGCGCGGGTGAGCAAGCCCACATTGCTCCTCTCAAAGAAGAACCCCCGAGCCGCGGAGAGGTGGTCTACTGCCAGAGTGCCGGTGGTGACCACTTCTATGTCGGGCTCCGCTTTCAAGAAAAGCTCGAGTGGTCCGTTTTGACAAGATATGACGGGGCGTGAATCAATGGCGGCCGGGGCGCTCAGGAGCCGCACGATTTGGCTGTTCGCGGCGGTCCTGCTGTTTGTTTCGGCTGCACCGGCGAGCGCGCAAAACCGGCTTATCGTTCGCACGACACTGGGCTTGCAGGGGCTGCAGCAACTCTGCCTTCTCCAGAACTGCAGCGTGGTTGGGTCGCTCGGCGATCCGCTGAACCAGGTCTTCCTCGTGACCACGCCGCTCGACCCGGCGGTTTTTTTGAGCCTGCTGCAGGGCGTTCCGGGAATCGTGGACGCGGAGATCGATCAGCTCATCAGCCTGCTTGGCGGCTTGAATCGCGTGACCACGCCGCCTCCGGCGCTCTTAGACGACACACCTGTCAGTTACTTAAACACTATGGTGTGGAATGGTTATGTAAATCAACCGGCGGCGCAGATCGTGCGCGTGTCGGCGGCGCAAAGCCAGTTTCAAGTCGCTGGCCGCGGAATCGTCGCCGATATCGACACGGGAGTCGATCCGAATCATCCGGCCCTGGCCGGTGTTCTTCTCGAGGGCTACGACTTTACCCGCAACCAGCCAGGCGCTTCCGAATTGAACGACCTGTCTCCCGCAGACTTTCCGTCTCCGCCCCCTCCTTGCCCCCCGTCAACCTGTCCTCCCGCTACGGTCAACCAGTCGAGCGCAGCCATTCTCGATCAGTCCTCGGCGGCGATCCTCGACACGAACCTGAAGTACGCGGCGTTTGGACACGGCACCATGGTAATGGGCGTGATCCATCTGGTGGCTCCTGGGGCTAGTCTGCTGCCGCTCAAGGCTTTCCATTCCGACGGTACCGGTTCTCTTTCCGATATCCTCCGTGCCATCTACTACGCCGTGCAACACCACGCGAACGTCATCAACATGAGTTTCGACTTCCCGGCAAACTCGCCGGAACTTGCCGCGGCCATCGATTCTGCCAATCAGTCTGCGCTCATCTGTGCCGCCTCTGCGGGGAACGACGGGCAGAAAGAAATCGTGTACCCCGCCGCGCTGCAAAACGCGGTCATGGGCATAGCCTCGACGAGCGATTCGGATACGCGTTCTTCGTTCTCCAACTACGGGAATGCCATCGTTTGGGTGGCGGCCCCCGGTGAAGGCGTCGTTACCACCTATCCTTTCAGCACCTATGCCGCCGGCTGGGGAACCTCGTTCAGCGCGCCTTTTGTTTCCGGCGCCTCCGCTCTGTTGCTGAACAAGCAGACGGCGGC
>Ga0079221_10000279_pt1 | contig 13147 bp, 16 predicted proteins | sample GAAS200_FD_75069 | JGI IMG/M metagenome (GOLD analysis project Ga0079221, IMG submission 75069) | Agricultural soil microbial communities from Georgia to study Nitrogen management - GA AS200 | ecosystem: Environmental > Terrestrial > Soil > Agricultural land | place: USA: Georgia | collected... | reverse complement strand
TGGCCGGCGGCGGAGCCGTGGTTGGTCCGCAGGGCCCCCCGCAAACGCCCGGCGCCGAACACTTCGCCGGCCGGACTCCGCGCTTCCACCAGTCCGTCGGTGAACGCGAAGAGCCCGTAGCCGGGATCGAGCCTCGCGTCTCCCGCGCGGAACACCGCGTCGGGACCGAGTCCGAGCGCGGGGCCCGTTGGGCGCAGCTCGCGGGCGCCGCCGTCCGGGTCGATGACCAGGGCGGGCTCGTGCCCGGCGTTGACGTAGTCGAGGCGCCCGGTCCCGGGGTCGAGCGCGCCGAGGAACACGGTCGCGAACATGTTGGTGCGGCCGTGCAGTCTCGCGATGTAGTCGTTGGTGAACCCCGCGACCCGGGTCAGGAGGTCGGCCGGCGTGGCGGATTCCAGCGCCTGCCGCACCAGGGTGCGGCGGCCGCCGATCATCTGGATGGCGCCGCCGCCCACGGGATCGGCCGAGGCCCGGATGAGACTGCGGAACAGGGCCATGAACAGCGCCGCACCGACCCCCTTGTCGCAGACGTCCCCGACCACGAGGACGATGGTGCCCGCCGGCGGCAGGAGGAACGCGTCGTAGAAATCCCCGGAAACGTCGCGGGCCGGCTCCAGCGCGGCCTCGAGCTCGACGCCCCGCGCGACCGGCAGGGCCTCGGGCAGAAAGTCGCGCTGGATGTTTCTCGCGACTTCCATCTCGCGCGCCAGTTTCTCGGCGTCGCTCGAGCCGGGTGGCGTCGTCATCCTCGCTCTCCGTCGAGCACGGTCAGCTGCCACAGGTCCCGGGTGCTGGTGTGCACGAACGGGTGCAGGGCCCGGAGTCCGGTCTTCCCGATGCTCTTTTCCAGGTACGCGAGCTCCTGAAACTTGTCCTTCACCAGCGGATCCGGGGCCGCGTGGAACCCGGCTTCGCGCATCATCAAGACCCCTTTGGCGCGAATGGCGAGCTCGGCGCGCAGCCGGAGAAAGCACATCATGTCGACGATCACCTCGGCGGGGAAGCGGCTCTTCACGGTCGCGATGTAGCGCCCCACCGGCGTGCCCGACACCCGGCCGGTGTGCACCGCCCGCAGGAGCTCCTGGTCGGTGTCGAACCCCGTGCCCAGCCAGGCTTTGGTGTCGCGCTCGCTCCGTTCGAAGACGGCGAGGCTGAGCGTGGGCAGGACCAGAACGATCAGCGCCGTGGCCAGGATCGGGTTCAGCACGAACTGGTTGTACAGCGAGTGCAGGACCACCGCCACGCCCAGGCCCGGCAGGACCTGCGAGAGTCGGAAAACGGCGGCGCGGTTCTGGAGCGCCTTGGCGACCATCGCCACGATGGACGTGGCGCCGCCGTGCATGATCGCCGTGCCGAAGCCGCGCACCACCCAGGTCCAGAGCGTCGCGTCGGGGGTGGCGTGCACGTAGTACAGGTTCTCGAGAAACGCGAAACCGGTCCCGATGGCGAATCCGTGGATGGCGGCGTCCACCACGAAGCCCACTTTGTTCTGCCGCAGCAGATACACGACGAAGGCGGCCTTGAGCGATTCCTCCACCACCGGCGCCACGTACCGCGAGTACTGGTCCCAGTCCAGGCCGAGCGCGGGGCGGAGCCAGACATTCGCCCCGTAGGCCGCGAGACCGGCGACGACCCCGGCGGCCACCGAAAGCAGGGTCGCCCGCAGCGCCACCAGCTTGTAGCTGTCGACCAGCAGCAGCGTCCCGAGGAACGCGAAGACCGGCAGGACGCTGACGGCGACCGCGAGGACGCTCGTCACATGATCTTGAAGGAGAACATCCCGGCGGAGTGGAGCGGGGCGCCCGCCGCGTGGGCCACGGCGAATCCGATCGAAAGCGTGGACTCGAGATGCGAAAGCGTCACCAGCCGGCAGTCGAGCTGCGCCCCCGCGCTCGCCAGGGTGCGCCGCGCCGCCTGCTGATCCACGTTGGTCATGAGCCCCGTCGTGAAGAACGCGAGATCCACCCAGCGCAGATAGAAGCTGGGGATCCCGACGCGGCGGAACCGGAGCGGCGGCAGCACCCACTCCGCCTGGGCCCGGCCGTAGTTCGGGCCGGCGAGGGAGTCGATCCCGACGCCCGGGAAGCTCTCGATGTCCCGGAACTGCCGGATCTCCCGGTAGTCCACCCAGTTGTTGCCGAAACCCCCAAAGAAAAACTGGGCGAAGGCGTTGGTACGGTTACCGGAGAGTGCCGACCCCCCCGAGGCCCGGAGCCACAACGACGAGTGGTCGAGCGGCAGCAGAAAGCCGTGGGACAGGTCGAGGTGCAGAAGCGGGAAAAGTGTCCCGCCGACGTAGTTGCCGTACACCACCGCACGGGCCTCGGTCCCGAGCTCGTCCTCCACCGCGCCCAGGGAGCGGCGGAGGGAGCCGTACGCGAGGTCGCCGGAGAACGACACCAGCCGGTCCACCGGCGACGCCACGTTCTGGTACTGGGGCAGGGTGGCGAGATGGCCGTACCCGGCGAGCCTGAGGGTGTAGGTGACGCTCCGCGGGTCGTCCATCAGAAGGTTGCCCTTGTACTGCACCGCCAGCGAATAGCCGCGGCGGCTCACCCGGGTGGGCCCGAAGAGATCGTAGAAGTCCGCGCGATTGAGCGCGGCGGTGACGCGCCAGTTCCAGGACTGGAAGTCCGCGCGCAGGTGGACCCGTTCCGAGGACGCGATCGCACGGTCGGGAGAGTACGACGCGGTCAGCGTCAGCGCCGTCGCGCCCACCTGGTCGGAGACGTTCGCGCGGGCGCCGAACGCCACGGCGTTGGTGCCGGCCAGGTCCTGATATCCCTCCACCACCGGGTACGCGCTGGTGAGCGAGAGGTGGGCGAACGAGCGGTAGGTCCGCGCCGCGGACGGGAGCGAGTCCAGGTCGAGACTCGAGTCCTGCGGCGGAGTCCACGACTGCACCTCGGGCCGCGTCGCGGCGATCTCGTTGCCGAGGAAACGGATCGCGCTCACGCTGTCCGGCACCACGTTGGGAATCATCGAGGGGACGAACCCCCGCGCGGTGTACCGGAACACCACCAGGGAATCCGCGGACACCGGGACCGGCTTGAAGAATCCCGTCTCGGTGTTGCTCAGCGGCTCCATCAGCTGCCGGGTCAGGTCGTAGCGGTAGATGTTGGAGACCCCGGAGTAGTACGACGAGCCGAAGAGGTACTTGCCGTCCGGCGAGAACACGAAGTTGGACGGCGGCCAGTCACCGAAGTCGGACAGCACCTCGGGGGTGGCGTCCTTGGCCTCGAGAGCCGCCACGTTCATCCGCACCAGCTTCTGGCTTCCGCTGATCTCCGACATGGACCCGATGAGGGTCGAGCCGTCGGGCGAGATGTCGAGGTCGAACAGGTCCCGCCCGTAGGGGAGGGTCTCGATCTGGTGCCACTCGTGATAGGGCGGGGGGATGCGCACCAGCGTCGAGAAGCCGTTGTCGTGCCGCACGCCCCACAGCGAGCGGTCCGCCGGGTCGAAGGCGAGGTCCCCGATCCGGCCGCTGCGGATCAAGAGCCGGGTCCGGCCGGTCGCGAGATCGAGGGCGCAGAGGTTCCGCCAGTCGGCGTTGTCGGTGGTGAAAAACAGGGTGCGGGACGCGGGATCGTACGCCAGCGCGGTGACCGAGAATCCCGACGGACCCAGGATCTCCGCCAGGTTCGTGATCTTCCCCGACGCGACATCGATGGACGCGAGGTGGGCGACCTGGCCCGGATAGCGGATGCCCAGGTAGATGGCGTGGCTCGCCGAGTCGTAATAGGCGCGCGACACCGAGCCCAGTGTCCGGTCGGTCAGGGCACGGAAGACCGTCACCGGGTGTCGGCGGATGGCGGCGAGGTTGGCGGCCTGCCAGTCCCGTTCCCACGCGATCCACCGGCCCCATTCGTCCTCGAGGGAGCGGCCGTACACGTGCCGGAACTGGCTCGAGAAATAGCGCCGGCTGCCCTCGGTCCGGTTGTACCACGCGATCAGGCTGTCGTCGCCGTACCGCAGGCCCAGATAGCTCACGAACCGCGTGCCGTAGAGATAGGAGTTCACGCCCACCTGGAAGTCGATCGTCGTGCCCTCGGACTCGAGGCCCACGAAGTCGAAGATCCGGGCGCTGTCCAGGACCAGGGTGCGGAACACCATCTCGTCGTAGGGACCGATGGCGCGGCCGAGCCCGCCGTTCATCCAGGTCTCGAGGTAGACCGCGATCCCCTCCAGGTACCACCGCGGCGCATACCACCGGGGCGTAGTGAGGTACCCGTAGAGCATCGACGGCGGGACTTCGGGATTGGGCGTGACCTTGCCGAAGAACAGCGACCGGTAGAAGCGGTCGGACCCGGTGGCCTTGTCCACGGTGACGATGTGCGCCATCTCGTGGTTGAGCGAGGAGGTCATCCGCTCGGGAGCGGGCGCGGACTCGTAGTCGTGGGAGTAGGGCTCGATCCCGATGGTGATGTGGTTCTCGGGAATCGGACTCGCCCCCGCGTTGCCGTAATGCCACAGGTCGTGCATCAGCACGTTGATCGGGCCGTCCGGCGTGTAGTCGAAGAGGCGGCGGTGGAATTGCAGCGAGTTCTCGAAGCTCCGCGCCACCTGCGGCACCAGGTAGGACTGGAGGGGCGAGGTGAAGACCAGCCGCATGTCCCGGGTCTCGATCGTTTCGAATTGCGCGGCGAGTCCCGAGGGCGCGCCCAGCCGCACGCCGGCCAGGACGGCCAGGACGGCCAGGACGGCCGGGATCAATCGGAGTCGGTGCATTGTCGGAGGGAGACGAAACTACTCAGGGATCCCGGCTCCCGTTAGAGCGGGCCGGGACCCCCGGGGGAGCTGCCTACATCTGGACCCGCATCGCCTCGCGCATGAAGGCCTGGGACAGCGCCTGGCTCTGCGACAGGGCGCGGAACGCCTCGGCCGCCTGAAGCTCGCGGAACGCGTCGGTCGCCATGATCTGGCGGTAGGCGTCCGTGGCCATCACCTGGCGGAAGGCGGCGCTCGCCATCACCTGCCGGAACGCGTCGCTCGCCATCACCTGCCGGAACGCGTCGTTGGCCATGATCTGGCGGTACGCGTCGTTCGCCATCACCTGCCGGAACGCGTCGCTCGCCATCACCTGCCGGAACGCATCGTTGGCCTGCAGCTCGCGGAACGCCTGGTTCGCCTGCAGCTGGTGCATCGCGTCGGCCGACTGCATCTGCCGGAACGCGTCCTGCGCCAGGAGCTGGTGGAACGCCGCGTTGGCCTGCATCTGGTGGAAGGCGTCGCTCGCCTGGAGCTCGTGGAACGCGTCGCTCGCCTGGACCTGGCGGAACGCGTCGCTCGCCAGGAGCTGGCGGAAGGCGTCACTCGCCATCACCTGGCGGAAGGCGTCGTTCGCCATCAGCTCGCGGAACGCCTGGTTCTGCATCACCTGGTGGAACGCGTCGCTCTGCACCAGGTGCAGGATCTGATCGTTCTGGAACAGGGCCTGGATCTCCGGATTCTTGACGGAGACGTCGGCCTCGGTCATGACCTTGCCGTGATACCGGGCGGCCGCCTCCACCCCGCCGATGGTGCCGGCGTCGCGGCCCAGCGGGGGAAAGCCGGTGACGAGTCCGGCGACGACGATCACGACCGCCGCCGCGGCGCTGCCGATGAGCACTGCTCTCTTGGTCATGATCGCATCCTCCATGGGTGTGATGACGAATCGCAACGCTTGTGCCGCCCACCGCAGGACCGCGCCTGGGGAGGCACGGGCCGGCTGCGCCAGCGCATCGAGCACCGCCCGCTTCAAGCGCGCCGGCGGTTCCCGGTCGGCCACCTGCTCGAAGAGTCCGGCGACGCGGCGCAGCTCGGCCGCCAGCGCCCGGGCCTCCGGATCCCGCTCCATCAGCGACCGGACCGCGGCACTCCCTTCGGGAGTGTTCGCGCCGTCGATCTCCTGCTGGATGAGTGCGACCTGGTCCCGGGTCAGCATCTACCGGACTCCCTCACCTAACGCAAGCCGCATCCGTTCCCGTGCGGTGAACAGGCGCGACTTGACCGTTTGAACGGGGACCTGCAGCACCTCGGCGATCTCCTGGTAGGAGAAGGAGACGAAGTGCCTCAGCACCACCACCGCTCGATCGTCGGGCTTGAGACCCATCAACGCCCTCCCCACCCGGTCCTCCGCCTCGGTGGCGCGGTCGGCGGCGGCGCCCGGCGCGGGGAGGTCCAGATCGTCCTCCAGCGAAACCGTCGGTCTCCGGCGCTTGAGCAGGTTCAACGACTCGTTCACCGCCATCCGATAGATCCAGCTGAAGAACTTGTACCTGGGGTCGTAGGTCCGGAGCCGGTGAAACGCGTTCAGAAACACCGTTTGCGTGACGTCCTCGGCGTCCTGGACGTTGCCCAGCATCCGCAGCGCGACGTTGAACAGACGCTTCTGGTAGCGGTCAACGAGAGGTCCGGCCGCGTCCCGGTCATCCTCCAGGTACCGCCCGACGAGAGCGCGGTCCTGGTCGTCCGTCGCCAGAGGGGTCTCTTTCAATTACAACTCAGGTCGCCAAAGGTTGGAATGGTCCATCCGAGAGGCCTCGCCCGAGGGGAACGTGCATCCTGGCGCGCCCCTCGGCAACGTCGGGCCCCCGGCGCCCGGGGCCCCAAGCAGGCCCCGGGGGCTCCCAGGCCCGCCCGGCGCACCAGGCTGGCGGGATCGAGCCCGCGGTGGTCTCATTCAGCGGCCCGGCGGAGGGCGAGATGCGGCCCAGCTTGAGCATGACGATCGGCAGTGACCCCGGCGAGGCGGCCGGGGTCGCCCGGGCGTTCGCCGAGTTCGCGGACGCGCACCGGGTGCCGGCCGCCGCCCGTCGGAGCGTGAGCGTCGCCCTGGACGAGCTCCTGCACAACACCATCGCGTACGGATTCGGCGGGCGCCCGGATGGTACGGTCAGCGTCGAGGTCGAGCTGCGGCCGGATCGGTTGTGCGTCACGCTCAGCGATAACGGCGCGCCCTTCAATCCGTTGGAGATGAGCGCCCCCGACACCGCGCTTCCCGTGGAGGAGCGGCAGATCGGCGGGCTCGGCATTCACCTGGCCCGGCGAATGATGGACGAGATGGTCTATCAGCGCCGCGCCGATCGCAACGTCGTCAGCCTGGCCAAGCTCCTGGCGGGTGGGAGCGCGGCGGGTGGCGGCGGAGGACAGGCCATGGACATCACCACACGGACGCAGAACGGCGTCACCCTCGTGGTTTTCGCGGGCAGTCTCGACAGCAACACCTCGCCCCAGGCCCAACAGGCCCTCGACGGCGTGCTCGCGGCCGGCGCGCGAAAAATGGTGGTCGACTGCACCGCGCTCGACTACATCAGCAGCGCGGGACTCCGGGTGCTGCTCGGGACGGCCAAACGCCTGTCCGGGGCGGGGGGCGCCGGGGGGGCGGGGGGCGGGCTGCGGCTGTTCGGGCTGAACCAAACGGTGCGGGAGGTGTTCGACATCTCCGGGTTCTCGACCATTCTTGCCGTCTTCAACACGGAGGCCGACGCGCTCAAGGGGTTCTAGGACCGCGCGCAGCCTCCCATGACCGACGCCGAGGTGGTTCGGGTGCTCCGCCGCCACTTTGAGAGTTTGTTCCCAACGGCCTGCTCCACGTGTGGCCGGCGTTACGAGATCCTCCGGGAGTACATACTCGGCACCACATCATGCTCGCGTGATCCCCCGGACGCCCATCGCCGGCTCCCATCCATCGCCGGCTCGATTCCGTTACACGACTCCGTCGGAGGTACGCGCAAATGTCCCTTGTGAGGTTGCTCCTCGCCGGCGCCGCGGGTGGCTTCGTCTGGATCTTCACCAGCTGGCTCATCATCGGCGCGCTGTTCCATCGCTACCAGCGGCTCACGCCGGAGACGTGGCGGCCGGAAGGCCCGACCCAATACGCCCTGAGCAGTCTGGTGCTGGTGTTGGGCGGCGCCGGCACGGGATTGCTCTACTTCCTGGTCGGCGGTCTCGCCAACTTGAGCGAGGTGGGCTGGGCGGGACGCGGGCTCCTTTTCGGCGGCGCCGTGTGGCTCGGCGTGGCGGCGCCGATCCACGTCATCACCGCCATCTACGTGCGGCTGCATCGGGGCCACGTCGCCGGCGCGCTCCTCGACTCGCTGGTCGGGCTGCTGCTCGTCGGTGGCGCGTGCGCGTTCGCGGCGCGTTGAACCACAAAGGAGCGGGGCGCGTCAGGGCCTGACGCCCGGCGCCGCGAGGGAACATTGGAGCCTGTCCGGATCTCCGTCATGCTGGCCGTGCCCGACGCGCCCGCCGCCGTCGCCTGGTACCGGCGGGCCCTGGGGGCCGTGGAGCTGTGGAACCTCGGGCCGGTGGCCGGACTGGAAGTGGCCGGCGCGCCCTTCTTCGTCGGGCAGCCGGAGCGGAACGGCTGGGAGAGCCCGGCCCGCCTCGGCGTCACCACCGCTCGCGTGGAAGTATTCTGCGACGACCCCGACGCTTTCATCGCGCGCGCGGTCGGGGCCGGAGCGAACGGCGTGCCGGACCCAATTCGAACTCACAGCATGCCCTGGGGGCCGCACCGCCAGGGCGGGTTTGTCGATCCCTTCGGGCACGTCTGGCTGGTCGGCGATCGCTCGCCGCTCCGTCCGCCCCCGTGAAAGAACTCCTCCGCAGTCACTCCTTGAGCTACGTGGAGGGACTCCGAATCGCTTTGGAGGGACACGGCATTCACGCCGTGCTCCTCGACGAGCAAGCTCCCGGATACCTCGGGTTCGCGGGCCGGGTGCGGCTCGCGGTCGCCAACGACGCCGACTACGAGCGCGCGATGAAAGTGGTGCGCGCGCTGGAGACGCCCGAGGCGCCGTTCCAGGCACCACCCTCCTGGGCGTGGCAGCGCTGGGGCCTGCTCGGTGGCGCCATGGGACTCGCCCTCCTCGTGATCCAGGGCTGGCTCGCTGACACCGCCGATCGAGCGGTGGTGGTCGGCCTCTTCCTGGGCGGGGTGACGCTCCTCGTCGCCGGAGTCATTCTGATCGGCGTCGGACTCCTTCGCGACCGGAAATAGCGGGGACCTGCCACCGCCCAACCCCGGGCGAGCTGACGAGCAGAGGAGGTCGAGGGCGCGCATATTACGCTCACCTCCTTTTCTGAAACGGGCACATGCGCAAGGCGGCGGCTCTCGGTGTCGCTCTCACGCTCGCGGCGGGCGGTCTCCGGGCGCAATCGCTGTCCCCGGATTCGCTCTTCGACCGGCTCATCGGGCACTGGGTGCTCCGCGGCACCATGCGGCGCCAAGAGACTACGCACGACGTGACCTTCCAATGGATGCTGGGCCGCGAGTACGTCCAGATGCGCGAGGTGTCGCGCGAGCGCGGGGCCGACGGCAGACCCGTCTACGAGGCGGTGGTGCTCTTCGGGAGGGATCCGGCGAGCGGGGAATACGCCTGTCTCTGGCTCGACAACACCGGCGCCAGCGCGTTCGATCCCCGCGGCATCGGACACGGTGCCGTGGCCGGCGACTCCATTCCCTTTCTGTTCACCTACAGCGCCACCGACCGTTTCCACAACACGTTCCTCTACGATCGCGCCACGGACTCCTGGCAGTGGCACCTGGACAACGACAGCGCCGGCGTGCGCCGGCCCTTCGCCCGGGTGACCCTGACGCGGCGCTAGCGGCGGGGACCGACTCGAGCGAGGTGAGAAATGAAGAAGACGGCCAATGCGCGGTTTGCGATCAAGAGCTGGGACGAGAAACCCTACAGCGAGGGACAGGGTCAGCCCAAGCTCACCCGGGCCAGCGTCGCCAAATCTTACACCGGCGACATCGAAGGCAACGCACAGGTGGAGTATTTGATGATGTACCGCGGCGACGGCTCGGCGGCGTTCGTCGGTCTGGAACGGGTGGTGGGAAAAATCGGCGCCAAGCGCGGCGCCTTCGTGCTCCAGCGGACCGGCGTATTCGAGGACGGCCAGGCGAAGGAGTCCTACTCCGTCATTCCCGGCTCGGCGACCGGAGACCTCCAGGGCCTCCGCGGCGAGGGTCACTCCGCCGTCGGCCACGGCATGGAACATCCCTTCACGCTGAGCTATGAGCTGCCGTAGCGGCGGACTGGTTAGCTTTATTCAACTCCAAATCGAGAGACTCACGTGACCGAACCGCTCCTCGCCAAGTCGCTTCAGGCTTCCATCACCGTGAAGGATCTGCAGAAGAGCAAGATGTGGTACGTCGACCTCCTGGGCTGGAACCTCGATCGCCGGATCGAGCGGGACGGCAAGCTCCGCGGCTTCGCGGTGTCCGCGGGGGACGTGCGCATCAACTTGAATCAGGACGACGGAGCGAAGGGCTGGGACCGCATCAAGGGACTGGGCTTCTCCCTCCAGCTCACCACCGCCCAGGACGTGGACGCCATCGCGCGCCGGATCCGGGATGGCGGCGGCTCGCTCGAGTCCGAGCCCAAAGACATGCCCTGGGGCGTGCGCATGTTCCGGGTGCGGGACCCGGACGGCTTTCTGTGGACCGTGGCCAAGCCGCTTGCCGGCTGACCGGCGCCCGACTGGGCCGGCTCGGAGCCGCCGTCCGCTCTGGCTCTGCCCGCGCTGCCGGCGCCGGTTCGCCAATCACAACCAGTCGCACGCGTGCGGCCGGCACGACCTCGCGCATCACTTCGAGGGCAAGGACGCCGCCGTTCGCGCGCTCTATGCCGCCGTGCGGAAAGCCATCGCCGCGTGCGGTCCCGTCACCATCCTGTCCGAGAAGACCCGCATCGCCTTTCAGGTGCGGATGTCCTTCGCCCAGGTGACGCCGCGAAAACACTGGCTCGATGGACACTTCGTGCTGGCGCGGCGTCTGCCGCATCCCCGGTTCCGGAGGATCGACACGATCTCCCGCCGCAACCACGTGCACCACTTTCGCCTGCTCTCGATTGCCGAGGTGGACGGGCGGTTTCGCGCCTGGGCGAGGGAAGCGTACGCGGTGGGCCAGCAGGAGCACTTGCGGCCCGGCGGGGGCGCGTAGCTTTCGCCGGAGCAGGGAATCCCCACCACGGAGGGCGGCCCGGATGGAACCTGGGGTTTTTCTCACCGCGATCGCGATCTTTCTCGGAATCCCGGCCGTCACCATCATCACCCTGGCCCGGCTCCGCTCGAGGCGCGGGGCGCCGCTCCCGGGCGACGTCCCGGAGCGGCTCGAGGAGCTGGAGCGCGGCGTCCAGGACCTGCGGCAACAGCTGGAGGAGGCGCAGGAGCGCCTCGATTTCACGGAACGATTGCTGAGCCGGGCCCGCGACGCGCGGCGGATCGAGGGGGAGCGAGCGGAATGAACGACGTAATGAAGCAGGTGGGTTGACGGGCATGGCGCGCTCGCCCGCGGATCCCGTGGTCGCCGCGTGGGAGACGAGCAATCGCGTCACCCGGTATCTGGTCGCCGAGATTCCCGCCGCGATCTGGTCGGCGCGGCTGCCGGGGGCGCCCACCCGCAGCATCCGAGCCATCGCCGCGCACCTGCACAACTCGCGCTGCAGCTGGATCAAGACCCTCGGCACGGAGCACGGAATCGCCGTGCCCCGGCACGTGGATCACCGCCGGGTGACCAAGCCCCAGCTCCTCGCCGCGCTCGCGCGCAGCAGCCGCGGCATGGTGTCGCTCTTTCGCCTCGGACGCGCCAGGGGCGGCCGCGTTCCGCCGTCCAAGCGCTACGTGTGGCGAAACCTGTCGCTCGAGCTCGAGCACGTCCTCACCTATTTCGTCGCCCACGAGGCCCATCACCGGGGACAGATTCTCCTCGCGGCGCGGCAGCTCGATCACCGGTTCTCGCGGGATACCCTCGCCGGACTTTGGAGGTGGCGAAACTCGTGACCCAGATCCACCAGCTGGTCCCGGCCGGCGATCACCAGGAGATGATCTGACCTATGTCCGCCACCGATCGCCTGCGGCTGATCCTTCACGGCGCCATCGTCCTCCTGGCCGGCCTCTTGAGCGGGTTCCCCACCGTGGTCGAGGCCATGCAGGGCGAGGCTCCCCGCTACTGGCACACGGCGCACGAGGCGCTGATCATGATGGGGATCTGGATGCTCGCCGCCTCCTCGCTCTTGCCGGTCCTGGTGCTCGCGAAGCGGGAAGCGCGAGTCCTGATGTGGTCGCTCTACGCGATGGGGTACGGTTTCGTGGTGGCGCTGGTGCTGGGCGGCGCGATCGGGGTCAGCCCCTTCTCGCCGGGCGACACCCCCGCGAGCGTCGTCGCGTTCGCCGCCGCGACCCTCGGGATCGGCGGCGCGGTGATCGCGGCGGCACTCACCCTCATGGGGGCGGCGGCCGCGTTGAAAGCGAGCCGCGGACCGTAGGGGCGACGGGTTCCTGTTGGGCCCGGCCGCGGCGTACTTCGCCGGGCGCGCCCACGTTCGACTGATGCCGAGAGGGAAGTCGTGTCCAAACTCCTCGTTCGTAGTTTCTCGATCTCGCTCGACGGTTTCAGCGCCGGACCGAGCCAGTCCCTCGAGCATCCGCTGGGGGTCGGCGGTCCGCTCATCATGAACTGGTTTTTCCACACCCGCACCTGGAACGCCATGCAGGGCAATCCCGGCGGCGAGACCGGCGTGGACGACGGGATGGCGGCGCGGGGGTTCGAGAACGTCGGCGCCTGGATTCTGGGCCGCAACATGTTCGGTCCCATCCGCGGGCCCTGGCCCGACGACACGTGGAAGGGCTGGTGGGGCGACGTGCCGCCCTATCACACGCCGGTTTTCGTCTTGACGCACCACGCGCGGGCGCCCGTCCCCATGGCGGGCGGCACCGAGTTCCGGTTCGTCACCGAGGGAATCGGCGCGGCACTGGACCAGGCGCGGAAGGCCGCGGGTGCCAAGGACGTGCGCGTGGGCGGCGGGGTGGCCACCGTCCGCCAGTATCTCGGGGCCCGCCTGATCGACGAGCTGCACCTCGCGATGGCGCCGGTCCTTCTGGGGAAGGGCGAGAATCTCTTCGCCGGCCTCGACCTGACGGGGCTCGGCTACGAATGCGCCGAACAGATCCCCGGCGAACGGGCGGTGCACCTCATTCTGAGGAAGCGCGTCTGACGCGCGCCCGCAACAGCGCCTGGGCGATGTGAAACCCTTGTACCCTTGCGCTCAGCGGCGGGGGTCCAATCTTTGACGGCAGGGGATGGATCGCCCATCCTCGCGGAGGTCCTTATGCCCGTCACCCGTTGGACTCGCGCCGCCGCCGCCGCCTC
>Ga0079221_10000278_pt1 | contig 13157 bp, 10 predicted proteins | sample GAAS200_FD_75069 | JGI IMG/M metagenome (GOLD analysis project Ga0079221, IMG submission 75069) | Agricultural soil microbial communities from Georgia to study Nitrogen management - GA AS200 | ecosystem: Environmental > Terrestrial > Soil > Agricultural land | place: USA: Georgia | collected... | reverse complement strand
GTCCCGGGCCCGCTCAAGCCGCTGATTGCAATCCCAACCACCGCCGGCACCGGCAGCGAAACCACCGGGGTTGCCATCTGTGACCTGGAGTCGCTCCATGCCAAGACGGGAATTGCGCACCGCCGGCTGAAGCCAACCGTCGGCCTGGTTGATCCGGAGAACACTCGCACGCTGCCCCCGGAAGTGGCCGCCGCCTCAGGACTCGACGTGCTATCGCACGCTATCGAATCTTTCACCGCGCTGCCTTACCTCGAGCGCCCCCGGCCTGAGCGGCCGATTATGCGCCCGGCATACCAGGGTTCGAACCCCATCAGCGACGTCTGGAGCCTGGAGGCGCTGCGGCTCGTGGCAACCTACCTGAAACGCGCCGTGGCCGATCCGGGCGATGACGAGGCCCGGGCATCCATGTTGCTGGCCTCGTCTTATGCTGGCATCGGATTCGGAAACGCCGGCGTACATCTGCCGCACGGCATGTCATATCCGGTGTCGGGGCTGGTGCGGAATTTCCGGCCTCGCGGCTACCAGGTTGACCATCCCCTCGTGCCGCACGGGATCTCTGTGATCCTGAACGCGCCGGCCGTCTATCGCTTCACCGCGCAGGCCTGCCCGGAGCGCCACCTGAAAGCCGCGGAAATACTCGGGGCCAAAGTCAGCGGCGCGAAGCTGGAGGACGCGGGCAGGATTCTCGCCGATCGCGTCGTCGAGTTCATGCACGACCTCAACGTTCCCAACGGCCTGCGTGAGGTTGGCTATGAATCCAGCGACATCCCGGCCCTTGTGGAAGGCACGCTGCCCCAGCACCGCGTCACCAAACTCGCACCGCGGCCAGCGTCAGCCGACGACCTGGCCCAACTCTTCTCCGACGCCATGACAGCGTGGTAGCTAATGGATTCGCCCATCTTCAGCGCAGTCCCTGAACGGAAGGAAGAACCAAATGCGAGAGAATCCCACAACGCGGAGGAGATTTCTGGAGCAGGCAGGCGCGGGATCGCTGGCTGCGGTGGGGATGGGCGCGCTTCCGCAATCGGCAATGGAAGCCCGCGACCGCACCGACTCGATGAAGATCACCCGCATCGAGGCCGTTACTTTCCGCAAGGACCTCCACATCGGTGGCGGCTCCGGTAGCAGCGACGATGGCGCCGAGTTCATGTGGGTCAGGCTGCATACGGACACGGGGCTCATCGGGACCGGCGAGACCTATCCATGGGATAACGGCCAGGTTGGCGCGCTCGAGGATTATTCCAGAGAACTCAAATTGATCGGGCGTGACCCGCGTGACGTCGAGGGCGTCTGGCGCGATTTTTATTTTCAGATGGCCATGCGAAACGCCGGCGGAGCGGACATGCGCCTGCTGAGCGCGCTCAACATGGCCCAGCTCGACATTCTCGGACAGGCTGCCGGCCTGCCTCTCTACCGCGTTCTGGGCGGAAAAACGCGCGCGCGCGTGCGCGTCTACAACACAACCACCGATTACTGGGCGATCAACAACATGAAGATGGGGCCGGACACCATGAAAATCGTCCACTTTCTTCTGGACCGCGGAATCACCGCCATGAAGATCTACCCTTTTAGCGCGTCGGAAAAATACCTTTCCAACGACGCCCTCGAGCAAGGTTTGAAATGGATTCGCGACATTCGTGACGGTGTGGGCAACAGGATGGATATCTGCGTGGACTGCTGGGGAAATTTCGACTTGCCCAGCGCGGAGCGGATCGCCAAAGCGCTCGAGCCTTACAACATCATGTACCTTGAAGACGTGATGCTGAACACCAACGCAGACGCCTACGCTGCGCTTGCTGCAAAAACGAGCGTGCCACTGAATATGAGCGAGACGCTGGCGACACGCTATGAATACCGCCAGTTCTTTGAGCGCAAGGCCTGCTCCGTGGCGATGTATGACCTCTGCTGGTGCGGCGGCCCTACGGAAGCGAAGAAGATCGCCGACATGGCTGATGCCTATTCCATTCCTACTTCACCCCACACGTGCGGCGGACCGCTGCTCTTTATCTGTGCCGCCCATCTTTCAGCCGTCGTTCCTAATTTTCTGATTATGGAAAGCAACTATTGGAAATGGGCCCACCAATATCCCTACTTCGTGAACAACGTGCCGGTGCCCGTCGATGGCCATGTCAAACCGCCGGAAGCTCCCGGCATCGGCGTCGAAATCAAGCCGGAGCTGTTCAAAAACGGCGATGCCAATCTCAAGACAGTGGCCACCATGTAACGCGAAGCTTTGCACGCCTACGCGTTACCCACCCGGGCAGATTCACGATTATGGAAACGCATGGAAGGACAGCAACGCGGTCCGGGCTACCGGGTTCGGAAAAAAGGCGCTGGCGCTACCTACGGTCCCAAGAGAAGACCGGTTATTCATTGCCCAAACGACAGTGTTGTTCTGGAAATCAATTTCTATTTCTTTGCGGCTGTTCGCCATGGCCGGGAGCGTGGCAACAGCTGTGCGCGTGGCCGTGCTGATTACGTCGCCGGAATCACCCACGAACACATATCGGCCATCGCGGCTGTGATGCAGCCAACCGTCTTTCAGGCAGTCATAGGCACACCCTGCCTCGTTCCCGCCCATAGGATTGACCAGCTTGATGTCCGCCACCTGCTTGGGGGCCGACCCAGGAAGGCCAGACGCGTCGAAAACATGCACGTAGCTATTGGCTGAATCGACCAGGTATATTTCCTTTTCATCGGGAGACAGGGATATGCCGTGGCTCGGCGCCGATGCCGCGGCTCCAGCTGCGGAGAAACCCTGGACCGGGACGGTATAAAGGATCTTCCCCGTGTTGATGTCGCCAACCTGGAAGCCCAGGTAGCCCGTCAATGTTATGAAGGCGAGCGTTTCAGAGCCGTTGATCGTGAAAGGTCGGACGCCGCCTGTGCCGCCAACCGGACCAATCTGCTTGATCACCTGGTTTGTCGCCGTGTCAGCTTCCACCAGGTAGTTCGAGCTTCGCGGTCCCATGTAAACATGGGTGTCCGCAGAATTAATGACGGTGTTGTGCGGACCGCTGCCTCCGCTGTTGATTGTCCCGATCACGTCGCCACTTGACGTGTCCAAGACCTGCCAGAGACCATTCGAGGCCAGTTCGCCTTCCGGCAGATAAATCCTGGCGCCGTCGTTGCTCACCGACTCGCTGTCAATGCCGAAGGAATAGCTCCTCGTCCAGGCGACAGTGTCGGTTTGGAGATTGTACGCCAGCAGATTGCCGTTGGTGCCGTTTGAGCCGCCGTCACCTCCGTAGCTGATATAGAGCATGCCTGTTTTTACGCTCGCGGCCGTACCGCGCACTCCCGCAGTGGTCGGGACGGAGATCTTCTTGACCAGTGAGAAGTTGTTGTCCATGTTGTATACGTAAATTCCTCCGTCGGGGAACACGTACTCATAGTGCTGGACAGTACTCCCACCCGGTCCGCTCGGGCTCGCCGTGGTCATCATATGGCTGCTGACCCCGCCGCCGCATGAGGTCAACAAAATGACGAGTACAGCGGTAATCCAAGCGGTGATTATCCAGACGAATCGCGCCACCATGTCGTTACCTCCACTGCATTTCGGAAACTCAGAGCATTAACTGCGGTTACCGCGAAAGCGCGTCACATCTCAGGACATATACGCCCCGGCAACAGCCAGCCTTTTAACGGCTGCGGGCCTCTTCGAAAGCCTGTTCGAAGGTAACGACGCGGCCGCCGTGCTGCTGGCGGTAGCCTTCGGCGTCTTCCTTTGACGCGAAGGCGACCAGGGCGGGCAGGCAGCGGTCGTAGACGCGCATCTCCATTCCGTGGCCCGGTGTACGCTGGAGGGCAGGATCGTGTCGGGTGCAATACTGCACGTCGCCGCCCATGTCGTAATATGCCGAACGCGCAGAAATCCCGCGCCCGCTCTTGAAGTCGGTAGCTAACTCCTTGCGCGCCTCTCGAGGATTGTTGATGATGTAGTGCACCGCGCAGGCGGGACAGCAAGCGTCGATGGTGCCATGGGCCGTCTCGATTCGAAATTCTACTTGCTTCATGATTCCGCGTCCGCAGATTCTACAGACGGCCGGCTGGTCTGGAGTCAACTCGCGATGGACCAGCCAACCCGCGCCAACGGCAATCGCGAGTACTAGAACCGCAATCGAGAGCCGGTTGCCTCGCATGGCTTTCTCCTGGGATTGCCTTCTATTGTACCATTCAGAAGATTCGCCACTGAACAACCAGCCGAAGACGAAATTTTAGCCCTGCGGCCGGCCAGGTACAGGCCCTGTATCTTGCGATAAAGCTGCGCCGCTCACGCTATCTTCTCGTCGCCATTCTCCTCTGACGCCCGCAGCGTACCGCGACGAAGCGCGCGTTCTTTCATCATGGCGAAGAAGACCGGAACGAGAATCAGCACGTGAATGGTGGAGGTCACCATGCCGCCAACGATCGGCGCGGCGATCGGCTTCATCACGTCTGACCCGACACCGCTTTCCCACAGAATCGGTATCAGGCTGGCCAGCACCACGCTGACGGTCATCAGCTTGGGCCGCAGGCGCAGGACCGCGCCTTCAATCGCTGCGGCTTCGATATCCTCATGCGCAACCGGCGCTGCGGAGTTGAGGCGCCGATCGAGCGCTTCGTGCAGATAAACGACCATCACCACGCCAGTCTCAATCGCAATACCAAACAGCGCGATGTAGCCCACCCAGACCGCCACACTGAACTCGCAGCCGAGCAACCATTGCAAAATCAGGCCGCCGGTCATGGCGTAAAATGTTGGAAGAATCAGCACAATGGCTTCAGTGGCAGAACGGAAAACCAGATAGAGCAGCAGGAAGATTATGAAAAAGACAAGAGGCACGATCAGTTCAAGCCGCTCCTTCGCCCGAACCTCGAACTCGTATTCGCCAGACCATCGGTAGGAAACGCCCTGAGGCAGATGCAATTTTTGCCGGAGCATCGCGTCAGCCTTTTGAACAAAACCGCCGTAGTCGCTGGTATTCAAGTCCACATACACGTAACCGGTCAACTGACCGTCCTCATCACGGATCATTGCCGGGCCGCGCGAGTAAGTGATGCTGGCCACCTCGCTGATGGGCACTTGCGCTCCGGTGGGCGTGGAAAGAAGAACGCGCCCGAGGGCATCCAGGTTGTCGCGGAAGTCGCGATTGTAGCGGACGTTCACCGGGTATCGTTCGCGCCCCTGAATATTGACGGCGATGTTCTCACCGCCGATTCCAGAGGTTACGGCCCGCTGCACGTCCGCCACAGTCAAGCCGTACCGTGCCGCCTGTGCGCGGTCCACCTGGACGTTTACATAAAAGCCCTGCGAGACACGTTCCGCAAACACCGAGCGCACTCCATCCAGGCCAGACAGCAGGCTCTCGACTCGCTCGCCGGCGCTCTGAATATCTGCCACGGTCGGACCCTGAATTTTCAGGCCGACGGGCGTTTTTATTCCGGTGAGTTCCATGTCCAGCCGGTTTTGAATGGGCATCGTCCAGGTGTTCGTGAGGCCTGGGAATTGCAGTTTAGCGTCCATCTCCTGGACCAGCTTCGAGTACGTCATGCCCGCGGGCCACTCCGATCGCGGCTTCAGGACGACCGTGGTATCGAACATGGAGAGCGGCGCGTTGTCCGTCGCGCTGTCAGACCGGCCCACAGCTCCCATAACGGTTTCAACTTCGGGGAACGACCTGATGATCCGGTCCTGTTCCTGCATCAGGCTGGACGCCTGCGTGATTGAGATGCCTGGGTAGGCTGTCGGCATGTACAAGGCATCGCCTTCGTAAAACGGCGGCATAAACTGGCTGCCCATGCGAAATGCCAGAGGGATGGTCAGTGCGAAGAAAAGAAGATTGGCAAGCAGAGTGATGACACGGTGGCGCAGGCACCAGCGCAGCACAGGAAGGTAAACGGCCTGCGTAATGCGCGAAATGGGATTGGCCGATTCGGGCCTCAGCCGTCCGCGAATAAAGATCAGCATCAGTACGGGGACAAGAGTGATGGCGAGCACCGACGAGAATCCAATGGCCAGCGTTTTGGTCCAGGCAAGCGGACGGAACATCCGGCCTTCCTGCGCTTCCAACAAAAAGACGGGAAGGAACGAAACAACAATAATGATGAGCGAAAAGAAGATGGGAGATCCCACCTGCTTGGCGGCCGACAGCAGGAGTCGGCGGCGCTCCCGGCGGCCGATGGCGCGGGTGGCTGCACCGGACACAGGCCCGCCTGTCTCTGTGACATCCGGTCGCGGCGGTCGCCCACCGCCCGGCGGATCTCCTGGCGAGGCGCTTGTCTCCAGTTCGAGCTGACGCTCAGAGAGGATTCGATAGCCGTTCTCCACCATCACAATCGCAGCGTCAACCAGGACTCCGATGGCCAGCGCCAGGCCGCCGAGTGACATGATGTTGGCTGTCACATGGAAGTAGTACATCGGAACGAAAGCGGCAATCACGGCGATGGGTAAAGTAAGAATCGGGATGAGGGCGGATCGAAAATGGAACAGAAAAATGATGATTACAAGGCTGACGATGATGGCTTCTTCCAGAAGATCCCGCTGCAGGGTTCGGATCGAGTCATACACCAGCTCAGAGCGGTCATATGCGGGAACGATTTCCACGCCGGCAGGGAGGGAAGATCTGATCTCGGAGATTCGCTGCTTGATCCCGTTGATCACGTTCAGCGCATTCTGGCCAAATCGCATCACGACAATTCCGCCCACGGTTTCGCCATTTCCGTTCCAGTCGATTGCTCCGCGACGAATGTCGGGACCAAAGGAGACGGTTCCCAGGTCACTCACCATCACGGGCACGCCGTTGTGCGTACCGACGGGAATGTCGGCAAGGTCATCGAGAGATTTGAAATAGCCGAGACCGCGCACCATGTACTCCGCGCCGCCGAATTCCAGCAGTCGCCCGCCAACTTCGTTGGTGCTCGCGCGGACACGCTCGATGACCGTTGAAAGCGGAATGTTCAGTGCCTGGAGTTTTTCAGGATCAAGCCGCACCTGGTACTGGCGCACGTACCCGCCGATCGTCGCCACTTCCGCGACGCCGGGCACGGTCTCAAGCTGGTAGCGGATATACCAATCCTGGAGGCTGCGAAGGTCGGCAAGATTCTGCTTATGGCTGTGGTCCACCAGAACGTATTCATAAACCCAGCCTGCGCCCGTGGCGTCAGGCCCCAGCACGGGATTGACGCCCGCAGGCAGCTTGCCCTGCAGTTGCTGGAGGTATTCCAGCACTCGGGAACGCGCCCAGTAGAGGTCAGTGCCATCCTGAAAAATGACATACACGTAGGAATCACCAAACATCGTCTCAGCACGGACGTTTTTCACTCGCGGCGCTGCGAGCATGGTGGTGACGATGGGGTAGGTGACCTGGTCCTCGATGATGTTTGGAGGCTGGCCTTCCCAGCCAGTGTGGATGATCACCTGAACATCGGAAATGTCGGGAAGCGCGTCCAGAGAAATGTTCTTCATCGACCAGATCCCGGCCAGGACCAGCAGGAACACGCCGGTAAACACCAGGAAGCGGTTGCGCGCGCACCAGTCAATCAGGCGGGCTATCACGTTACATCCCTCCCTGCGCGTTGACGCTCAGTTGCTTCATGGCCACGGTTTGCCCGTTCTTCTGGGCGGTGATCGTCACCTGCCAAGTTCCTCCAGTCTGGAGTTGTCCGCTGCCCTCATAGAAGCCGCCTCCGTGATCGGTCAGCGTGAAGATGCTCTGCATCGCTGCCATACCCATGGCCGGCATGGCCGCCATAAAGAATCGGACTTTCACTTCGGCGCCGGTGATCGGTTTGCCGTCGGCCCCCGTCAGCTTCACCCGAACGGTGTTCTGGCCCCTGCTTGGCGGGGATGGCGAGGTGGTGAATTCCACAGTTGCCTGACGGGCATTCGCCCTGTTCATTGAGGCTGCTGCTCCGGCGCCAGGCGGTGGCGGAACAAACGAGCCCAGTGCTGCCTGGAGCTGGCTCTCAGAATCGACCAGGAAGTTTGCCGAGGTCACAATTTTCTCGCCCGGCTTCAGTCCTTTCAGCGCGCTATAGTAGTCGCCGGCGCGCGGCCCCAGCGTCACCTCACGCGGTTCGAGATATCCGCCTCCATGATCGACAAAGACCACGTTGCGCGTGCCGGTGTGGAACACTCCGGAGACTGGTATTGCCAGCCGCTTGCCCATCGGAATCTTCAGCGCGACGCTAACGAACATGCCGGGCTTAAGTTTCAGTTCCGGGTTCTGGAAAACAAGCCGCACCTTTGTGGTTCGTGTATCCATGTTGACCTCGGGGTAGACGAAATCCACGCGCCCGTAAAACGTGCGGCCGGGGTACGTGTCCGTCGTCACGGTGGCGGGCTGGCCGCGGCGAATCTGGCCGATGTCGCTCTGGAAAACTTCGGCATTGACCCAGACGGTGGAAAGGTCGGCAATGATGTAAAGCCGCGTGGCCGGCTCGGCGTAGAGGTTCGGCAGGGCGTTGCGCTCGGTGATGTAGCCGGAGACGGGAGAATCGATTTCAAGATCGTGCTGGATTTCGCCAGTCTTCTCCAGATGATCAATCTCGCGCGATGGAATGTCCCATTGCTGCAACCGCGCGCGCGCCGCGGTCAGCAGCGATTCGGCGCCGGAGGCGACGCCCGGCACGGTGCTCTGCGCCAGCAGGCCGCTGTTCTTTTTGGCCAGCAGATATTCCTGCTCCGTCGTCACCAGTTGCGGGCTATAGATGGTGAAGAGCGGTTGGCCCTTGTGGACGTATTGGTAGGTGGCATCCGCGTACACCTTGGTGATCCAGCCTGAAAACTGAGTCTGCACGTATGCCTGGCGGCGCTCATCCACCGCCACATTGCCCACTGCGCGGATTTCGTTGGTCAGTTCCCGCGATTCGACCTCGCCGCTGGTGACGCCGATGCTTTGCAGACGCTGGGGCGAGAGCTCGACTGGCGCAAGCGTTGCGGCAGCGGCTCCGGGACTGTTTTCAGCAGCAGAGCTTTCTTCGGCTGCGGGGGCCGGCATGCTCATGGCTTTCGGCCCTGAAGCCCGATGCTCCTGCGTAACATAGCGCCACGCGATCAGCGCCACAGCCGCGGCGAGCACAATACTCAGCCCCAGTGTGATCTGAAATGCTCTGCGATAATCGTTCCTGGCCATTTCCTCTCTCCGGCCTGCATTATCAGGGAATCTGAATTCCGGTTAGTTGTTCAAGTCGGGCCAGCGCGCTTTCGTGCTCGGCCAGCGTGCGCCAGTACTCGATGTCGAGATTGAGTACGTCCAGAAAAGAGCTCAGCAGCGTCTCGAAATCCTGCTGGGCAGATTGATAGGCGGCAAGGCCCGCCTGGAAGCTCGCTCTCGCCTGTGGCATCAACCCCTCGCGATAAATCTTGAGGAGCTTGGCATCCGAGTCGGCCACCAGGTATTGGTCGCGCACTTCGAAACAGGTCTGCTGCACCTGCGCTTCGTAGGCCCGGCGGGAGCTGTCCAATTGCTCTGCCGCCTCAGCCACTTCCGGCCGCTGCCGCCGGCTGCGATAGATGGGAAGCCGGACGCCGAACGTTGCCATGTAATAGTCGCGAAACGGCGCGCCCGTGTGCTGCCACATGTATTGCAGGCTGAAGTCAGGATAGAAATCCTTCCGGGCAAGTTCGAACTGCAGGCTGCGGTCCTGCATCATCTCATGCTGTGCTCCGACCTCCGGATTCCCTGTGCGTACGGCTGCCAGCAGGTCATCGGAACTGTAGGGCAGTGGGGTTTCCGTGAGTTTCTCGGTGATGATATCCGCTGAATCCTGCGGCCGGTTCAGAAGCTGTTTCAATTGCCCCTGGAGGGTTTGCATTTGCTGGCGGTATTGCGTGGAGTCCCGCAGGAGTTTCGTCTCTTGCAACTGCGCCTTCAGCACATCCTGTTGGTTGCCCTGGCCTGTCCGGTAGCGAGTTTCGGCGATCTTTTCCACCCGGCCCAGAAGTTTCTGGTCCTCTTCCAGGATCGAAAGCGTCTGTCGAACATAGTCGAGATGGAAATACGCGGTTTTGACTTGTTCAATAACGGACCGCCTGACAGCATCAGCCTGCTGGTGCAATGTGTCCGCCTTGCTGTGCGCGATTTCTCCTCGAAGCCGCAGTTTGCCCGGGTAGGGCAAATCCTGGGAAACACCGACTCCGATATAGGCGAAGTCGCTGTTTGAGAATCCGGCGAAGGGGCGCGGGCTTCCCACCGCGAACTGCTGGACGGTAATTTGGGGATCCGGCAGTGTCGAAACCTGTGAAGGCACTTGCGTCGCTGCCTGCCATTCCCGCCTGGCTGCCAGGATTTGCGGATTGTTCTCTTCTGCCTCTTTAACCAGTTGCGACAACGGGGTGGGCGCTTGGGTGGATTGTGCCTGCGCCGGCTCTTCCGCAACCTGCGCGGCCGTTGCTGGGCGTGAAATCGCGAACGAGACAGTAACAAGCAGAACCGCCACGGACAGATTAAGGCAACGGCGAGAACGCGGACCCGTGCCTTGACGGCTTCCCATTTTGAGTGGCTGACGAATGCTCACTGCTGCCTCCCTTCAGAATACGCAAGGCCTTCGAGGTCGCGGCTGTAGACAGCATCCCAGAGGCGATCAAACAGCTTGCGCGACATGGGTTGCTTGAGTTCAAACTCAAATGTTTCACGGTAAGCCTGCACGCGGAAGTGGTAGGGATCGGGATTGGCAATGGTCTCAATATCTGCCCAGCGCCAGCTCCGGCTGCCGCGCGCGGCGGAGGCCACGTAGTCAATTCCGCCGTTGCGCAAACAGAGCGTTCCGTTGGTTCCTCCGCCAAAGGTGGGATGGCGGGCGGGCAAAGACGCAAAGCAGGACGCGCCAGGATCCGGCCGGCCATTCTCCACCGGCTTTTGAACCCGGCGCGCAAACCCTTCGGCCACCAGTGGCGGCATAGGATTCGTGAGGCCAAAGTGGAATTCACGATCGCCGGAACGATGCCATCCTCGATTCTGATAGGTTTCTAGGTCGAGCCGATTCGCCTCGAGGCGGAAGCTCTGAATCTCGGTATACGGCCAGCGCAGCGGGGAACCCTTGTTCGGACGAAATTCCACGCCACGCTCGTTGATCTCGAGAGTTCCGGAAGATTTGGTTATCAGATGGCGCAAGCGCGCGGGCGACTGCCATGGCATGACGGCTGCCCCGGGCTCCGGCTTGGCTTGCGGCGCCGGACGCGCGGCAAATAGGCTGGCGGGAATGAGGCAATACAACAAATATAGCGAAGCGATATAGAACGCTCCACGCATGGCGGACCTCCAGATCAAGCTGATTGTGTGAAATAGAGAAATGGGTAGCGTGAAGGTTTCACGCTGTGAGGCGGGGTGCTAAATCAGGAATGCGTGGTGGATGGTATAAAGCTCGCCGGGCGGTGAGCAGCAATGGGCATCATACTGCACGTGCGCTGCCCGTATCGCGCCGAGAATTGCGCTGGAATGCGGAAGCGTTGCCACGACCGCGTAGGCGACAGCCGGAGCGGTGACTTCGGCTGCCTGCTGAAGCTGATTGCCTGGTCCGGGTAGCCCCGTTGTGCAGCAGGTCTGCGCCTGGCTTGCCGGAGCGCACGGCATCGAAGTGCAGCAATTCATGGATGCGTGCCCCGCCATGAGCGGGCCGAAGCAGCCTCCCAAGATCGCAAAAAGAAATGCACCGAGCAGCACGATGGGTTTCGCCTTCCTCATACCGTGTGCATGTTAGCACAACTTTCGCCCCGCTGTCCGTTACGCAAGTCACAATCCAGGGCTTTTTTTTAGAGCGGGAAAAACTCACTCGGCCCAGATGGGATTCGGCCGCTGCCCTTGGGATCCTGTTGATTCTAGTGGAGCAGAAAGAAAATTGGGGTAAACAACGCAACATCCACGAGCACCCGGAATTGATCGATGGACAGTGCTTTCTCCCTAGAACGAATGACAGCAAAGGCCAGGGCGCTGAGCAACTCCGCTGCCGGAACTTGCCAGTGCAGGCGTCCGTAGCCGGAAATCAAATAAATGGCGGCAAGCGTGGCCGCAACGAGCGAAAGCAACATGAAACGTTTACCCATCCAGACGGTCCATGGGTGTGGCAGGCCGAATCGGCGCCCTCGCAGTCGGTCCCATTCTGCGTATTCGATGGCCGCGCAGTTCATCCAGCACAGAGCCGCAAAAATCGCGCAGGTTTGCAGGAGAGTGGCGCCCCTCTCCGTCATCTCCTGCCAGACCGGAAAGCACGTGCCAAGCGCAAACAGAATGCCCACCAGCATTTCCTTGGGCAGCAGCCACCCGCGCCCCGGTGACACCAAATGTACGATCAGCAGATAAACGCCGACGAATAAAAGGATGACGACGCCGTCGCTAAAAATCCGCACATCTAACTGCGTTAATGCCAGCCACGCCGCCAGCACGGACCCACCGCAGACGGGGAACAGAAAAAACCACAGATGCTGGCGATAAAACGTATGCCGCGTGGCTTCGGCACCATTGGCAGGACCTCTCGAAGCGTCGAGCAGCCGGTCCGCCACATAGATGAGCCACACCACCAGCGCCAGCAGAACTGTGACACCCGCGCCAAGCCGCACGTGGAATGATTGGGCAAAGAGCAGTTGCCACAGGACGGCCACCGCGGGCGCGTCCAGGCTGAGCACAGTCAGCCACAGGAGCGGTGTTGATTTAGCCCCCGACCGCGAGCTGAAATCAGCGCGGGCACCGGACGGCCGCTCTGTTGGATTTCCTGTTTTATCTATGGGAGTTCGATTCATCGGTGCAGGCTGTGATCGGGAAGCATATCATACGAGCTCGGCCATGGTGCTCTGCCGTTCTGCCAAAGTGAGAACCGGCAATTTGCCATTCCTGCCCAGCGGGGATATATTCCGACCTATAATGGTTCACAGCCCCAGAATCGAGATCAAGTATTGCACGCAGTGCCGGTGGCTGCTGCGGGCGGCGTGGATGGCTCAGGAACTGCTAACCACTTTCCCGGATGAGATTGGTGAATTGGCGCTTGTGCCTGGGACCGGTGGCGTGTTCGAAGTGCGCATTGGCGATGAAATGATCTGGTCGCGGGTGGACCAGGGCCGACTTCCGGATATCAAGGAGCTCAAGCAGCTTGTGCGCGACCGCATCGCGCCGGCAAAAGACCTGGGGCACTCGGAAAGCGGAAAGCAGTAGGCAGAAAGCAGCAAGCGCAGAGCAGAAGGC
>Ga0079221_10000277_pt1 | contig 13199 bp, 14 predicted proteins | sample GAAS200_FD_75069 | JGI IMG/M metagenome (GOLD analysis project Ga0079221, IMG submission 75069) | Agricultural soil microbial communities from Georgia to study Nitrogen management - GA AS200 | ecosystem: Environmental > Terrestrial > Soil > Agricultural land | place: USA: Georgia | collected... | reverse complement strand
GAGCCATTTTACCGCATCTGCATTATAAAACTGTGGCCACCAGTTGTGCCATCCAAAACTCATCCCACGCAATACCACGTCTTTATTTTTTTCATCTTTCAACTGCGTGCCTTCTACATGCAATTGTCCATGAACTTTTACAGGCTGCGACTTTGCAATGAAAGAAAAAAAGAGCAGGCAGCAAACAATATGAAGTTTCATTAGTGTAAATTTCGATCCGAAACAAATTTCTTGTGTATGCAAATGCTTTGCGCAAATTTCTTTACAAGTTTATGCAAAATAGAATTTAGCAGGATATTGTACTAATTTATTTATTGTATTGTACAACCTAACATGCTTCTCGGTAGCGTTTCAGGTAAATCTTGATTAACGATGAGTAAAACACAAAAAGATAAAAGTCGGGATGACTGGATTCGGATGTAACTACTCAAACCCTTTATAGAAAAGAGTTTCAAGATTTTCATCTTATTATTATTGCGCTTTTTCTTGTTCTTTTTTTATTCGAATAGCTACAAAAAGTAATATAAATCGAAGAAAGGTAGATTTGAAACTCAGCGATATTAGTTTGAATGCTAGCTGCGAACTACTTATAAAATGTTTGCAATAAGTTAGGATGGTTATTAATTTTTTATGGTGCTCCTTCAGCTTATTAGTTTCGTACACTTATTGGCTGGCCATCCTATTTTGAAGTCAAAACAATACTTTGCTTTAATGTAGCAAAAGATGTATTAATAGTTCTTTTTGTATTATAGACTTCTCAGCAAGTTCATAATTTGATTTAATAAAGTCAGCTTTCGGCTCAATAACTGAAAAATAAGAGCGAAACTAATATTTCTTCTGAATAGCCCTGCCAAATCCGCCAATGGTATAAAAAGAATAGTCTTCAAAGTACTCTAAATATTTTGGAACCTAAAACGTTTAATTACAAATCCTTTCTCTTAAATTTCGTTAATGAAATTATTAATGGAAAAACGATCCAGATAAATAATCCTAAAAAAGAAAGAATAATTCCGGTATTATTTCCAAAAAAATCACGAAATACCGCACCGGTATAACCCATGAGCGCAGAGATATCCATTTGCAAAAGTATCTGGATACGGCCCAGATCTATTGGGTTCAGAAAGCTAAAGATCACCATTATTTTCTCTAAAGGATAATCCTGAAACTGGAATAAAAGGAACAACACCAGCGCATCAAAGATCAACGAAAGGTAAAGCCATAGCAATATTGAAAGCCCGATTCCTTTTGCTTTATCGCGTGTGAGGCCGGCGGCTAACATAGCGATGCTCACAAAAACAATGGTTAAAAAAAGTCCCGCTGCAACCATCATAAACCCTGTAGCATCTGCATGATACAGTAAAACAGGAATTCCTGTGCCTATGAAAAAAGCCAGCGAAAGCGAAGAAGATAATCCTGAAAATAAGCTCAGCCAGATGGTTTTTCTTTTAAGCGGCTGGCTTACCAAAAGTTCTACGAATTCTGCGCTGTTGTAAATGTATATAGTAGAAAAAATAATGCAGATAAGAGGGACAATAATGAGAATGATATTTAGTAAACTGAGCATCCCTTTTGCAGCATTGTTTTCGAGATTAAAAATGCTCAGCGATATTACAAGCAATAAAGCAGTATAGATCAGTACAATTTTGTTCTGCACAAGATCAACGATTACATATTTTAATAATTTCTTCATAACAAACCAATTAACCAATAAACTAATTAACCATCTCCTCCTTCCTCATAATCTTCGCAATGGCCTTCGATAATTTTATCTCTCCTGTTTCTTCTTTTAATGCAGTAAGTTTTTTGTGAAATACTAATTTTCCTTCCTGCATATAAAACACTTCGGTTACCAGGTCATCAAGCTCGCTTAAAATATGTGAAGTGATCAGTATCAGTTTGCCATTTTGTTTTTCCCTGATGATCTTTTGTTTTAATTTTTCTGAAGAAAGCGGATCAAGCCCGGCTGTTGGCTCATCAAGGATCAATACATCCGGGTGGAACATGAAAGCCAGCGCTGCACTTACCTTTTGCGTGGTACCGCCTGAAAGTGTGCGCATTTTTTTTTGCATCATATTTTGTAACCCAAAACTTTTTACCAGCTCTTCGTCCGGGATCTTGGTGTTTTCTTTTCTGATGTCTTTCATCATTCCGATGATTTGTGCAATCGTCATATTTTCAGGATAGCGCCCGATCTGCGGCATATAGCCAATCCGACTGCGGTACTTCCATTTGCCGCTTATCAGTTCATTGTCGAAATGAATTGATCCATTGTCGGGCACTACCATTCCCAGCAATGATTTGATCAAAGTGGTTTTTCCGCAGCCATTTGGTCCAAGCAAAGCAATACATTCACCTTTTAAAAAAGTAACGGATATATTATCGAGCGCTTTGAGCTTTCCGAATTTCTTGGTAATTTTTTTTGCAACTATCATAATCGTAATGGCCTCATTAAGGGCTTTTTATCTTTCAGGTTTTCGGGTGTGATGCCCGGTAACAGCTTTTCACTTCTGTCTAACAAAGAAACGATCAGGCTTCTGAAAAGCATAAGGGCCGCGGGATTGCTTTCAATGATCATAGAATACATACTCACAGGATGATAAGGTATATCGCCGGTATTATCACGGTTCAGATCATATCCTTCATACTTGTCCCAATAGTTCCCATTGAAAGTATTAAGTACCAGGGAACCATTCGTTCCAATATCAAATGTGTTTCCCTTGAAATTATTTTTATAGAAAGCATTGTCATCGCAACTTGCCTGAATCTTCACCGCAAAGCCGTTATCAAAAAAAGAATTTTTATACAGGTTGATACGGCTGCATCCTTCCATGTGAAGCGCCGTGGTATTTTTGGTAAAATAATTTCCTGAAATATCACTGTCCGTAATGTCTTTCAACAAAATGCCGTAGGCCGCGCCACCCCAATTGTTCAGGAAATGATTGTTATACATGTGAATGTTGTTGGTGTACATCACGGCCACGCCGGATTCATTTTCTTCAAACACGTTGCCTATATAAGTATCATGATGCGAAAACATAAAGTGAATGCCATAGCGCACATTCTTCCGGCTGATGTTTCTCCATACCAGTGAATTGGTAACAAACTCAAAATAAATTCCATCGCGGTGGCCGGTTATGGTATTTCCTATGATCAGCAGGCTATCAGACTTCCAGCAATGAATGCCGTTACCACTTTGCACTTCATTCTTTCCGTATGCGGTTATCGAATTATTTTTTACTATACAATTTTTGCTGTTCTGAAGCGCAATACCAAAGTTGGCGTTGTCCACTATATTGTTGATCGCTGTTACATGATAGCTGTCGTATATCATAATGGCGCCTATATCCTTTATTTCTGACCTGCCTGTATTTTGTAGCTTAAAGCCATCAATGGTGATGTTCCTTCCTTTTATAAAAAGTATTTCATGTTTGTATTCACCATCCAATACCGGATGATCAATTCCTTTTAATACAATTGATTTTTGAATAATGATTCCCCCTTCTTTATAAACTCCTGCATCTACCAAAATGGTATCTCCATTTTCAGCAGCATCAACGGCCCTTTGAATAGATTGAAAAGGTTTTGTTTTTCCAACATGGAGTGTCCTGCTATCGGCCGGCATGGTTGCCGACAGAAGCAGAAATATAAACAATATGCCGGTTATCTTTTGCATCATTTTCCATTCAGTTGGTTCCAGGTAATCACTTTTCCTTTAATATCTTTCATAGTTTCCTTCATCTTATTCTCATCATCAAAGCTGGCAACATTGCCACCCATCGGCGAATGCAGCTCATCGCTTTTCAGAAGGAATGCTTTTTCAGCCGGGATAAAATTGTGTGGTTTGGTAAAATTAACCAACCAGGTTTCTTTTATATCGTTGTTGCTGACGGTGTTTGATTTCATAAATCCGAGCAGGCAATGCGTGTCATCAAACTTATATATCTTTCCTTTTTGAGTAATTATTTCTGCGCCGAAATGCTGATCGGCAATGCTCATTTTACAAAAGTCACACGCATCAGAACCCAGCTTAATCGGCTGGGGGCCAGAATCACAGGACATGAATGCCAGCATCAGGAAAGCGGAGATTACCGGAAATAGTTTATTTGCTATATACATCAGTCGTTTTTTTATTTTTTAAAAATTGTATTGTCACAGCAGTTAATAATAATAAGCCTACTCCCATAAATATCCATCCGCCGGTATCAGGAATAGAATAAGCTCCAAAATTCAGGAGTTGTTTATACCCGATGATGGGCGGTTGATAGCTCATACCCGGAACTTGTATGGGCGCATTGGGATCAAGGTCGTGGCCATAATTATAGTTCCACCTGTAAAAATCTATCATAGCAATTATTCCAAAAGCCACAAAAGAAATGAAAAGAATATTGAGCCATTTTCTTTTATTAATAAGAGCCACAAGAAAACAAAATGCTGCAAAGAATCCTATAATATAAGACAACACAGTGAACTCAATAAAATTATCTGCATGAAGGGTTTTCATTCCTATGTAATGATTGAGTCCGTTGATCACCTCTACATTTCCTCCTAATTTATCAGGATACATTTTTAATACCAATCCCTCGGGATACTGTGGCGCAGCCAATTCTATCTGCCAGAGCGGAACAAACAAAACTACTATCAATGCAAGCCCGCAAAGGATAGTGATCATACGCGCTTTTCCGCTCATCTTTATTAATTGACTGTCTTCTTTCATTTTTTAATAATTTAAAGCTATGGTGAATGGCCAACTTGACTGCCTTCAGGCAGGTTGACCATTCACGGCACTCACACAGACTGTTCGTTTAAACAATTTATTTTTTCAATAAAGAGTCTGCTGCCGCAGAGTTTTTACCAAGGCTGAATGAGATAGGCACATTCGATTCTTTGGGTGAAACCCTTACATAGCCTGACATTTCCTGGTGCAACGCGCTGCAGAAATCAGTACAATATATCGGGAATATTCCAGGTTTCAGAGGACTCCATTTCAGAGTTTGAGTTTCACCGGGCATCACCAGCAATTCTGCTGTGGTAGCGCCTTTCACGGCAAAGCCATGTGGCACATCCCAGTCCTGTTCCAGGTTGGTAAGATGGAAATAAACCTCATCTCCTACCTTTATTCCTTCTATATTATCCGGTGAAAAGTGAGAACGGATCATGGTCATATAAACATGTACTTTGTTTCCCTCACGAACCACTTTTGAATTCTTTTCACCCAGTGTTGCATAGGGATTTTTATTTTCGTCAATCTTAAATATTTTGACAGAATTTTTTGAAATAAGCTCTGCCGGAACTGCCTGTGCATAGTGAGGTTCACCAATGCTTGGGTAGTCGGACAACAGCTTCATTTTTTCTCCGCTTATATCAAATAACTGTGCGCTTTGCGCCAGTTCAGGGCCTGTGGGCAAATACCTGTCTTTAGTAATTTTATTATACGCTACCAGGTATTTTCCATAAGGCTTTTTAGTATCGCCGCCCGGAATCATCAAATGGCCGGGAGAATAATAAGTAGGTTGCCTGTCTATTACCTTCAGATCTTTGATATTCCACTTTACAATTTCAGATGAAATAAAGAATGTGGTATAAGCATTTCCTTTGCCATCAAACTCTGTGTGCAAAGGGCCTAAGCCGGGCTTCTTTACTTCGCCATGTAAAGCCGATTCATATTTTATTACAGGGATTCCACCATAGTCGCCATCAAAGTCTTTGGCAGCAATAGCCTGTTGAATTCTTGAAAAAGAAAATACAGGAATCAAAGCAGCCAGCTTTCCGCTTCCTACAATATATTCTCCTGATGGATCCACATCACAGCCATGTGGCGATTTAGGGCACGGAATCATATAAACAAGATCAGGAAAATCTTTTACATCAATAACGGTTGTCTCTGTTTCTATGGTAGATGTAGCAGAATGCGTGGAATCGCTATACTTATTGTGCGCATATCTTACAGCCTGTTTTCTTCCCTTACCTTGCTTTGCATATTCAACTGCTTTTTTCCAGTTTACAGCAAGTATATAATCTTTATCGCGCTTTGATGCATTTACTTCCAGTAAAGTATGCGCCTGCTCAGAATTGTAAGTGCTAAAGAAAAACCATCCGCTGCTCGGCCCTTTACCGGAATGGCTAAGGTCAAAGTTCATACCTGGCAACACCAGTTGAAAAGCTAGCTTCATCTCTCCATCTTGCGGCGCTACACTAATAAAGCTGATTGTTCCTTTAAAATTTTTCTTGTAAGAATCAATGGGAACATCGCCGTTTTCGTCGTCCAGTGGAACGCTAAAACGTGTACCTGCCACTACATACTCTGTGTTCTCTGTAATGAAAGGTGAAGAGTGGTTCCCAGCGCTGTTTGGTATTTCAATGATCTCTGCAGTGCGGAAAGTTTTGAGATCAATCCTTGCCACACGCGGCGTATTGTTTTCGTTGGCAAATAACCATCGGCCATCAATTTCACCGTTGGTTTGCGATAAGTCCAGGTGATGCTGATCGCCCCAGGGTACTTCACCGTGCGAAGTATTCAGCATGGGTTTGGTTTCTTCGCTGTAGCCCCATCCTTTTTCAGGGTCAACTGAAAACACCGGGATTACACGAAGCAAGCGCCCGGAAGGAATTCCATAAACACTCACCTGGCCGCTAAAGCCACCGGCAACAAAATTGTACAATTCATCATATTTGCCCGGAGGAATAAACACCCGAGACGCGGCATCGGCACCTGTTGCATCGCCTGCATTTTTAGGTTTGCATCCTATTGCGCCCAACAGAATGAAAGCTGCAATGAGCGATAAAAACGGAAAAAAAATCTTTTTCATAAATGTAGTATTGATTGATAAAATAATTGCCTGCAGAAAAAAGTAAAAAACAAAGAGCTACCAGTCTGTTGAAAATTCAATTTCAACAGTTGTAAAAAAACAATAACGGATTTGCGGAAAAAACCAGGCATAAAACATTATACCCGGTTACTGTAAACAATGAAAAACTTACTTTACACCATCATTTTTACGCATGTATTCAAGGATTTCTCTGGCTTCCTCATCAGACAAATTCTGATTAGGCATACGCACCATACAGATCTCCAGCATTGCCTGCGCTTTAGGGTCTTTGTCAATCATCTCATCTGTGTTGGTCATGAAATTCATAATCCATTCTGGCTTGTGGCGTGTGGTAACTCCTTTCCATCCCGGACCAACTAATCTTTCGTCGGTCATTTTGTGGCATGACTGGCACTTCAATTCAGCAATTTTCTGGCCTTTGTCAGCCATAGCTGGATCCAGTTTGTCGCTCAATTGCACATCATGAAATTTACCCTCTCCACGCTCAGGATCATAAGAAGGATTTCCATTTTCGGTAGTAGTGGCTTCCGCAGAGGTAGGTTCTGTGGATGTAGCTGTACCTTTGTCTCCTGAACCTCCACATGCTACAAAGAAAAGAGACAGGGAAAGAGCTAATAAACCAATAAGGATTGTTTTTTTCATAAAATGATACATTTTGTTTTTTTACTTTGCAATACTACATTACCGAAGTACAAAATTTTATGAGCATGATCATAAAGGATGAAATATTTCCATGATTTGAATCATATCTTCTATCAGAGAAAAAGTGTTTCATTTTGCAAACGCGAATTAGCCGGTTGCGCTGATTAAAGGAATTAGTAAACTGTGGAAAAATATACATTTAAAACAAGACTATGGATTCGATTAGCTTTTCCACGCTTTCCATTTTTATTTCCTACTTTTTTATATTTTTTCTATGGCGCGATTTAAGTAAAATTGAAGATAAATCTTACGAAGTGAAATGGTTTAAAGGCGCACTGGTACTTTTAGGTATCTCATCTATTGGCTTTTTCGCTTGCTTATTTAATGAACAACCACATCATGATACAGTATCTTTATTTCAGCGCGATTTATTTCTTTCTGCATTTTCAATATAATGGATGGCTTTTATTTGCATGTTTCGGATTGCTGTTTTCCTGGCTATACCAAAAAAGGATCTTTACCTTCAATTGCCATCAGTAAAAAATTATTCATCGTTATGGCAGTTACTGTAGCGCCTAATTATCTCCTTTCCATACTTTGGCTGTGACTGCCGAAAGCACTGCATTGGATAGCCAATATATCCGGCATTCTGCAATTGCTGGTACTGTTTTATTTTATACAATTATATCCCGTTCTTAAAAAAAATATTTCTTTTAAGATCACCAGGACAAGCAAATACTTGTGGATAATGGCCTGCATTGCTTTTATAATGAAGATCGTATTACTGATGCTATCCATCATACCGTATCTTAGTCATTTTGCTTTCGGGTTCAGGCCTGTTGTTATTGGATATTTACATTTATCATTTGTAGAAATCATCAGCTTTTTTATTTTAGGTTATATCAATGAAATTTTAAGGCCTGCGCACAAGCATGTGGATGGCGGGGGGATTGTTGTTTTCGCGATAGGAATTCTTATACAGGAAATTGTGTTGATGCTTCAGGGTCTTGAAGCTATAGAAATAGAACCATTGCCACATACCAATATCGTTTTATTCGTCTGTGCTGTATTGATGGCAATTGGCCTGATATGGATCACTATAGGAATCATGAAGAAGAAAAAATCCGGCTCAGAAATAACATGAGCAATATCATATCTTCTATTGAACTTAATTAGTTTTTAAATACCCTGTAAGCCTGAATTTCGCTATTCGTTTTTAAAGATGATATCAGAAAATATTCTTAGCCCTAAATCTAAACTAATGTTACTAACTTCAAAAAAAGACAGCTTATTCTCAACAGGAATTTTATTGCTATTATTTTGTTTGTTCTTTTTCTCCTGCAAAACAAATCCGGGAAATACCAGTTCAGAAAATAATATTGATACCGTAATTACCGGCACAGTTACAGCAGAATTAACTCATGCACCTAACGTGCCTAAACCTTTGGCCTATACCTCCCCCAAAAAAGTAATCGTACAACTGGAGACTATAGAAAAAGTAATGCAAATCGCTGATAGCACTCAATATACTTTCTGGACATTTGGTGGTGCCGTACCCGGCCAGTTCATCCGTGTAAGGCAGGGAGACCTTGTAGACTTTACTTTGAAAAATGCAGCCGACAGTAAGAATTCTCATAGTATAGATCTTCATGCTGTAATAGGCCCGGGTGGTGGCGCTGATGCTACATCTACCGCTCCAGGACAGTCCACTCATTTTCAATTTCGCGCCTTACATCCGGGCTTGTATGTGTATCACTGCGCAACAGGGCCAGTGCCTCTGCATATTGCCAACGGCATGTATGGTTTGATTTTGGTAGAACCACAAGGCGGATTGCCTAAAGTAGATAGAGAATATTATTTAATGCAGGGCGATTTTTATACAAAGGGAAAATATGAAGCAAAAGGATTGCAGGATTTTGATGAAGAGAAAGCCATTGCAGAAAATCCTGATTATGTTCTTTTTAATGGAAGAGTGCGTTCTACAACAGGCCCTAATGCTTTGCCTGCAAAAGTAGGAGAAACGGTAAGGTTATTTGTGGGCAACGGCGGACCAAACCTGGTGTCTTCATTCCATCCTAGTGGACAATTATTTACCAAAGTGTATATGGAAGGCGGATCAAAAATAAATACAGATGTACAAACTACATTAATACCCGCCGGTGGAGCAGTGATTGCAGAAATGAAGATGCAGGTGCCTGAAGTAATTAACCTGGTAGATCACTCAATTTTCCGCGCGTTTCATAAGGGTGCCGTTGCACAAATAAAAGTAACCGGCAATGAAAACCCTTCTATCTTTCAAAAGATAAGAAAATAAATAGATTATATTGAATCAGATTGATCTTTCATAAATGAAATACCTCGTAACCATAATGATTGCAGTTATCTTCTTCGGGCATGTGAATGCCCAGAAGAAGATGGCGGTTATTCCGGCAGGAAAATATCAACCTTTCTTTGTTACTAAAAGCGATAAGCCTTTACAGGTAAATACATTTAAAATGGATGAAACAGCGGTGACCAATTTGGAATACCTTGAATTCGTAAAGACTAATCCGCAATGGAGGAGATCAAAAGTAAACCGGCTTTTTGCAGACACCAATTATTTAAAATATTGGGACGGAGATCTAACGATAGGAGAAGCCAATAAGAATCTTTATAATTCGCCCGTGGTGTATGTTTCATGGTTTGCAGCACACGCTTATAGTAAATGGAAAAATAAAAAACTGCCAACGGTTGCAGAATGGGAATTTGCAGCAAATGCCGCTCCCAAAAATATTAAATACAAATCACTCACCGATTATGTGTTAGACTGGTATTCAAAACCCAATCCACCACATTTGCCCAATGTAAAATCTACTTATCAAAATGTGTATGGGGTATATGATATGCATGGATTGATTTGGGAATGGACTTCCAATTTTAATAGCTTTATTGGTTCTTCAGATTCAAGAGGAAACAGTGAAGCAGATCTTAAGAATTTTTGTGCCGGAGGCGCAATTAATGTTGGCGATAAAACAGATTATGCCAGCTTTCTCCGGTATAGTTTTCGCGGAAGCCTTAAAGGAAATTATTGCATTGCCAACCTGGGATTTCGTTGCTCCAAAGATTTAAATTGAATAAAATGAAAACCTGTGTTTATTCTTTGCTTGTTATTCTATTTTTTAGTTATTCAGATAGCAGTAATAAATCTGCATTTACAGGCGAAGTGCCAAAAAATAATACAGCGCCCGTTGGTACCATATCCTCAGAAAGCATTTATCAGTTGACTGATACTTTTCAAACCCAGGACAGCAAAAACGTTACCCTCGCTTCTTTTGCAGGGAAACCCACTGTAGTAGGAATGATATTTACGCATTGCACCTATGCCTGCCCGCGCCTTACTGCCGATATTAAAAATGTTGAAAACAAATTGAAGGACGAAAATGGAAAAGTCAATTATCTATTAGTGAGTTTTGATTCAGAGAGAGACTTTCCTGATACATTAAAAAAGTATGCGAGGGATGCTGGATTAGACGAAAACTGGACTTTGCTGCATGGGAATGAAGAAGTGGTAAGAACACTGTCTGTATTATTAAATGTACAATTTGCAAAAGATGCTGAAGGCAATTTTTCCCACAGCAATATCATTTCTGTGCTGGATAAGAATGGGGTATTAAATTTTCAAAAAGAAGGATTAGGCACAGACCCCGAAGAAATCAGCAAGGCTGTAAAACAGATGATCCAATAATTTTAAAAGGGACTTATATCTGTGATATACCAGGGACTCTGAAATCAGTCTGCCTGTATTATGGTATAAATCATCCCATTAACTGCGATGCATCATTTTTTTCTCTCTTTCAATAGATCAATTTCGTCCTGACCATTATCAGTAACAGCGAGAAAGGCCTACGCTTGTTTTGTTTCGCCTTGTAATAACTTAAAAAAATTAACAATGAAGATTATTCAGAACGACCAGATAAAGCACGAATACACATCATGGCAAAGAATGCTTGAATTTTTCAGGCAGGAAAATGCTTTATTGAAATACCGGCTGAGTGACCTGGTTGATAACAATGAACAAAGCCATTTTCTTTCCATAGCTGAATATTTTCAAAATGAATTACTGCTAAAAGATGAAGCGCTGAACCGGCTAATAAAAACTGTATCGGAACTGTATGCAGATCTGAACAAAATAACAGATAAAGATATTCCTGACGAGTTGATTCACCGGCAGAAAAAACTCCGCAAGGATATTTCGCAATTTGAAAAAAAATTCCTGGATCTTTCCAATGAGTTTAATGCAAAGATGCTAAATCACGCCTAGTTTAGCATCGAAAGTAATTTTTGTTCATTCAATACTTTTATATATCCTGCTTCTGCTTCTATCAGTTTTTCACTTTTAAAATCACTGAGGGTTCTTATCAGCGATTCAGTAGTAGTGCCCGCAATATGTGCCAGGTCTTCTCTTGAAAGGCGAATGAGAAAATGCGGCTGATCTTCATCTTTGTATTTCCTTAATAAAGTAATGATGGCATCTGCCACTCTTTTACGAAGCGAATTATACGCCAGGTTGATGAGTTGTTCTTCTTTCTCTGTTACATTATTCACCAGCAGTTTTATAAACTTCTGCGCTACCTCTTTATTGTTATTAATTAATATTTCAAAATCAGCGCGATCAATGATCCCAACTTCAGATTCTTCCAAAGTTTCGGCAGTTTCTTTGTAAGCAGTATTTTCTAAAAGAGCATGATATCCAAAAAATTCACCTGCATTGTACAGATTAATGGTAAGCTCTTTTCCATTTTCATTGATTTTATAAGTCCGGATCTTGCCGGAATTTAAATAATAGAGGCTATGTGGATGATTTCCTTCTGAATACACGCGGTGCTTCTTTTTATAATGATTTACGACATTGGATCGGGTCAGCTTTTTCAGCGCATCTTCATTTTTTACTTCATTAAAAAAATCATCCAGGTGCTGTGATGCCTTAGCACGTTCATTCTGAAATTTAATTTTTTTCAGCCTGCTTTCCACCGCATTTAATAATTCAATATCCGTAAATGGCTTGGTGAGGTAATCATCTGCTCCCATTTCCATTCCCTTTCTGAAATCACTACGTTCTGTTTTCGCAGTAAGAAAAATAAAAGGAATAGTTTTTAAACCCTCGTTTTTATTAATGAGATGCAGGAGCCCATATCCATCTAAAACAGGCATCATAATATCGCATACGATAAGATCAGGAGTTTCTTTCTGCGCCATTTCATAACCTTCCTTGCCATTAACTGCAGTCGTTACATGATAGCCTGCTAATTCAAGAATTTCGGTGGTATTCTCTCTTATCTCATTATTATCTTCCACCAATAATATTTTAGTCATTGTGCAAAGATTAAAATTATTTCAGTTCCTTTATCGAGTTCGCTTTTTATTTCTATAGTTCCATTCATCATTTCCACATATTTGGCTACAATGTGAAGGCCAAGCCCGGTGCCGGGAATGTTGAGTGCATTACCTGCGCGAAAAAATATTTCACACAAATGTGCCTGATCTTTTTTTGAAATACCCATTCCTTCATCTTTTATAGAGAAGGTGAGTTTCCTGTCACTTACATTGGTGGTGATAAAAACAGGTTTGTTCTCTGCAGAAAATTTGATAGCATTGGAAAGTAAATTGATTAAAATATTCTTGAACAATACTTCATCAAGCGTTACTTCGTTATTTCCTGTATGGGAATAAGTTACTTTCTGACCTGGTTTT
>Ga0079221_10000276_pt1 | contig 13211 bp, 8 predicted proteins | sample GAAS200_FD_75069 | JGI IMG/M metagenome (GOLD analysis project Ga0079221, IMG submission 75069) | Agricultural soil microbial communities from Georgia to study Nitrogen management - GA AS200 | ecosystem: Environmental > Terrestrial > Soil > Agricultural land | place: USA: Georgia | collected... | reverse complement strand
CTCGGCGGAGTTCTTCTGTCTGTGTTCGTGGTTCCTTTCGTTAGCGCACAGTGCGTCACACATACTCGGAAATTTCACAACCCGTGGTCCTGGGTCAAACCGACTAGTGACGACGGCTATAAAGATTTGCGCAGGCATTGGTACAAGAATCCCAAGGAATGGCTTGGTTTCGGCATCATCGCGATCTCCATCGCTGCGGACGCCTATACCACCAGCGACCGCCCTCCGGGCGCTGTGGAAACCAATCCGCTGCTGGGTCGTCATCCTACCAATCGTGCGATTATTACTTCCGCTGGTATGGAGTTCGCGATACTGGCGACCGGCCATTATCTGTTATGGAATATAGATGCGAGTGTCTCCGACGACAGCGCATTGGACCGTCACATCGGGTATTGGGCCGTTCCCGCTATTTCTGTGACTTTCAGCGGTCGCCACGCCATTAATAACTACAGGATTGCCTCAAAGTAACACTGAGATCTCTTATTTGAGACGGGACACGCCGCGGATTCTCACTTTTCATCTTGCGGTAGTTTTGCGTTGTGCTAAGGTATCGCGCAAATTATCCCCCGCAGTAACACATCGGCTTGGAGGAAAAATGGACATCGGCTATCGGCTACGTACCCTTAGAGAGGACAAGAAGCTTTCGCAAGGCGACATCGAAAAGAAGACGGGCTTGCTGCGGTGCTACATCTCCCGAGTAGAGAACGGCCACACCGTTCCGGCAATCGAGACTCTGGAAAAGATAGCTCGTGCGTTGGGCATGCCGATGTACCAGCTTTTCTACAACGGCGATGGACCGCCTGAAATCCCGAAGTCTCTCGGGACTGGTCGCGAGGAGGGTTGGGGATCAAAAGGAAAGGACGCTCGATACCTTTCCAAGCTCTGCCGGGCCTTGAGCAAAGCAAGCGATACTGACCGAACGTTGATCATGCACATGGCGAAAAAGGTCGCATCCGGCAGGTAGCGATAATTGGCAAAGGCTAATCGCCGGACTGTTGGTCGCCCGCGCCAGAATGAGCCGTCCTGACGTCATCTCGAAAGGGTTGAGCAGATTCTCAAGAAGATGACTCCGGTGGCTGGAGTCTGGTGCCGCGCATCAGGGGCGAATACCCGCTGAGCTTTACCTAAGCCGTCATTTGTACATCAAGCACAGAGGTTCAGGCGAATCGGTTGTCGGCAGAACACCATAGTATTCTCGCTAACTGAGGACACATTAGGCTGCCTACACCCATGAGACTCAGGAGAGAACACCGTGCGTAAAGTTTCGCTGATCTGTTTGGCAACGCTGCTTGGTCTACTCGGCACTTCCGGTATTGCCGTCTCCAGTCCGGCCCGGAACCAAACCGCCGACCAGAAGGTTCTGACGAATCAGGACGTGATGGACATGCTGAAAAGCGGTCTGCCGGCCGATATTGTGGCCGCTAAGATCAAAGCGTCTCACTGCAACTTCAACACAGAAGTCGAGACGTTGAAGCAACTGAAGGATAAGGGTGTGCCTGATGGCGTCGTCCTTGCAATGGTTCAGGCTCCTCACTATGAAGTTGCACCGGATGACGGCAAGATCAGAGTCTTCATCACTGACAGCCAGTCTTGGGAAGTGCGTGGGGGCTGGGGTGCGTCGGGCGGTGCCGGGGGTGGAGCAGAAGCCGGCGGAGCCAGACCGCAAACCGCGGAGATCATCAAAACCTTCACAGAACGCTGCCCCGAGGTCATCGTCACGAACAAGCAAGGAATGGCGAATTATGCTGTGACCGTCGACCACGAAGGTGGTAAAGGGCTGATCCGCAAGGACAATAAAGTTGCGGTTTTCAGGAGAAGCGGAGACGCAATCTTGAGCAAATCCACCAGGGAGCTTGGCAGCGCTGTGAAGGACGCGTGTACCGCGATTCTGGCCGACGCTGGCTCTTCGCTGAAAGCCAAGAATTAGCCGGTCGAGCCGGGCTGGCCCGCGAGCTTGCGTGCTCTGCGCTGAAGGCGACAACTTCGTTCACGGGACTCAGCGTAGCTTCCCAGGCTTCGTCCGGGTTCTTGCCTCGCGCAACAAGCTTGCCTTGCGCTTCGGCTAAGTTCACCGTGCTCGCTGCGGCACCGCTTAGCAGCTCCGGCGTGAGCTTTTCCGCGCCGGGCTCCCCACTGGAACCGCCAGTACGGCCTAGGCGTCCAAAGCGATCTTATTCACGGCGAGCGGCCTCGCGCCGTGCCGCGATCAGCTCGTCAACCAAAGAAACCCCGCGCTTCACGTGCTTGCGCACCAGGCGCCGGCAGGCGCGCAGCCACGCGGCGCTCTTGCCGGTCGATTTTGCTCCTCTACTCTCACAGCCTGATTCGTTTACGATTTTTTTGCTTTCCGTTGCTTCGCGACTTCGATCCATTTTTCGCGTGTGCGGGTGCCTTTACCGTTGACTGCCGCTAGGCGCCGTACTAACATCCGCCCGCGCTGACCGGCAATTTCTTGTCGGCGCGATCTCTGAAGGCGGCCCCAAAACTCGCGGAAAGAACTCCAGGGTTGCCTTGCCCCAGGAGTTCTTCGATGAAAACGCTTCGCCTTACTTTCCTTTGTTTCCAGTCCCTCAGCAAATTTTGCGCTGGTATTTGTCGCGGGCTCGCCTGCGCTCTGGCCGCAACGCTGCTGCTGGGCGGATTTCTTGCCGCTCAGGTCGCGCCCACGACCAGGCTTTCCGGCGAGGTGCTCGACAGTTCCGGAGCTTCCGTTCCCGGAGCGCACGTGGATCTGATCAGCTCGGGCACCGAAGCCGTGAGACATGCTTCCACCAGCGGCGACGGACGGTTCGTCTTCGATCTCGTGCCCCCGGGCAGCTATGAATTGAACGTTTCCGCCAACGGCTTCGCCACGTTTCATCAGAGCGGCATTCAGCTTGATGTAAACGTGCCCGCGGATATAACGGTCCATTTGACGGTGCGCGGCGCGGTGCAGCACGTGAACGTAGTCGAGAACGCTCCGATGATCGATACCGAGTCGGGCACGCTGCGGCAGGTGGTAAACGAGAGATACATTCACGAAATGCCGCTCGAGGGCCGAAACGCAGCCGCGCTCGTTTTCATGGCTCCCGGAACGGTGACCGGCAAAGGCACCGATCGGGCTCCCTATGCGAGTACCAGTAATACGATCGCGGTGTCGGTGAACGGTACCTATGGAAATCAGGTGGCCTACAAGCTCGACGGCGCCACGCACGAAGACAACATCACGAACCTGAACGCCGCTTTCCCCAACCCCGACGCGCTGGCCGAGTTCAGCGTGGAAACGAACAACTTTGACGCGCGATACGGCGGCTCCGGAGGAGCGGTCGTGAACATTGTCACCAAATCGGGAACCAACCGCCTCCATGGATCCTTGTTCGAGTACCTTCGCAACGGCGCCCTAAACGCCACGAATTTCTTCGCTTCGCAGAAAGATGCTTTGAAGCGCAACCAATTCGGAGGCTCGATTGGCGGGCCGATCCTTCGCGACAAGCTCTTCTACTTCGGTTCCTATCAAGGCACGACCATCGCCAGCACGTCGAATGCGAACACCGCGTTCGTTCCCACCGACGCCCAGCGCCGCGGAGATTTCTCAGCGGTCACCAAACAGCTTGTCGACCCTTTCACCAAAACACCCTTCCCCGGCAACCAAGTGCCGGTATCGAGCTTCGCCAGCGCGTTGTTCGGCAAAGTTCCCACTACCGCGGATCCCGCGGGAAAGCTGCTCTACGCCGTTCCGACGGAGATTCGCGATCACCAGGGCTTGGCGAAGCTCGACTACAACTCCGGCAAGCATCAGCTGTCCGGGAGCTTCTTCTACGTGCGCTACAGCGATCCCGGTTGGAACGGCGGGAATACCCTGCTGAACTACAAGATTGGCCAACTCCAGACAACAAAAGAGTTCAAGGTCAGCGATACGTGGACTCTGAGTTCCAGCTTGTTGAATTCGGTTACCTTCGATGGCTTGCATCTCGACTCCATTCAAACGCGCACCGCCCCGTTCTCGATTTTCGATTTTGCCGCCATCAACGCGGCCAAACCGGCCGAACAGTTCCTCGAGACCGGTCTGAACGTTACAGGATTCTCGGGATGGGGAACCGGTGGTTCCCAGCCTCCGGGCGAGTGGATACGCGCCAACTATGAAGTATCCGACGTCGTTACATGGGTTCGCGGCAACCACATGATGCATATGGGAGCCACCTATAATCCGTATGAAAAGTTCGATTCCAAGACGGGATTTCAGGAAGAACCTATTTTGAGGTTTGACGGCTCAGGCTCCGGCAACGCGCTCGTGGATCTGATGACCGGGTATGTGAGCTCATTCACCCAGACCGCCGGCAAAGCCAAGTTTACTCGCGGTCCGCAAATCAGCGCTTTTTTCCAGGATACCTGGCGGGTTTCTGCACGGCTCACCCTCGATCTCGGCTTGCGCTGGGAGCCGTTTATTCCCTACACCGATCCAACCGAGGGGCAGGTGGGTGGTTTTATTCCGGGATTCCAGTCGCAAAGATTCCCGAACGCTCCCGTGGGCCTTGCCTTCGCCGGCGACCCCGGATTCCCCGACGGCGGGCTGTTCGCGGATACCAACAATTTTGCCCCGCGCCTCGGATTTTCTTATGCCGCGCGCCAGGGCCGGCATGCCACCACGATTCGCGGCGGCTGGGGCATTTTCTACATCATGCCCTTCATGAAGCTGTACAACAACTTTGTGCAAAACGCTCCCTTCAGTCCGTCCGTGACCCTGTTCGGAACGAATCTATTCGATCCCTATACCAGCGCCGGTGTCGCCAATCCCTTTCCGCCCTTTGCTCCGGTACATGCCGACGCCAGTTCTCAGTTTGTCCTCCCCCAGCAGTATCAGTATTTCAATACGCACTGGGGACTTGGCCACACCAATGCATTTAATCTCACCATCGAACAGCAATTGGCTTCTGACCTGGTATTTCGGGCGGCTTACGTAGGCACCCAAGGGCGCGGTCTGCAGTACTTCCAGGAGCGAAACCCGGCCATTTACGGTGCCGGGGCGACCGTCGGCAACACCAACGCGCGCCGTCCGCTGGCTCCGACCTATGCTTCGCTGATGGAGATGACCAACGACGGTGTCTCGAACTATCACTCCTTGCAGTTGACACTCGAAAAGCGCTTCAGTTCACGCTTCTCGCTCATCTCGAACTACACCTATTCGAAGTCTCTCGACAATCAGTCGGTGGACAATCAGTTCACGGTTTCCGATCCTGATCCGTTCGACCCGCACTTCAATTACGGACTTTCGGATTTTGACACTCCGCACAACCTTTCGATTTGGGGAATCTACGATCTCCCGAGATTCAATGGCGCGCCGTGGCTGCTCCGCGCGGTGGCCGGAGGATGGGAGACGGCTGGAGCGTTTGCCTGGCGCAGCGGCACTCCGTTCACGGTTGTTTCGGGACAAGATCGCTCGTTTAGCGGAGTCCGCCAGGACCGAGCCGACCTTGTCGGCGATCCCGTTGTCCACGGAGACCGTTCGCGGGCCGCTACGATCGCCGAGTACTTCAATCCGGCCGCTTTTGCCCTCAACGCTGCAGGCACTTTCGGAAGCGCGCCGCGCAATCTGTTGCGCGGGCCGGGACTCATCAATCTCGACTGGTCCGTGCAGAAGTCCTTCGGCGAAAATCGCAAGACTTCGATCCGGGCCGACTTCTTCAATGCCTTCAACAACGTCCACCTGAACGCTCCAGGAGCGAACGTGAGCAGCGCATCGACGTTCGGCAAAATCACCTCGGCGGGCGACCCTAGAATCCTCCAGGTTGCCCTGCGCTATCAGTTCTGAGGACCCGGCACAAGTGAAGCGCCTATTTCTGGTCCTAGCATTGCTTGCATCCCAGGGTGTGTACGCGGGCGGCCCGCAGTTTTTCGTCGAACTGGCCGATCCGCAGATGGGCATGTTCGCGAAAGACCGCGATTCCCTTCAGGAACAAGCCAACCTCTCCTTTGCGGTGGCCAGTATCAACCGGCTGAAGCCTGCCTTTGTCGTAGTTTGCGGCGACTTGGTGAATCGCGCCGGTGACGGCGAGGAAATCAGCCAGTACAAGCGCCTCATGCTTCGAGTGGACCCAAGCATCCCGGTTTACAACGTGGCCGGCAACCACGACGTGGGAAACCAGCCGACCGAGGAGACTCTAGCGGAGTACCGCAAGAACTTTGGCCGGGACTATTACACTTTCGATTCCGGGGAGACGCGGGGAATCGTGCTCGACTCCAACCTGATTGCCGGGGCGCAGAATGTGCCGCAAGAATCGAGAGCGCAGGAGCGCTGGCTCGTCGGGGAACTGCAGCGGGCGCGCCGTGAAGGTGTGAAGCACTTGTTTGTTTTTCAACATATTCCCTACTTCCTCGAACACGCGGACGAACCGGATCAGTACTTCAATATTCCGCTGGCGGCGCGGCGCCGCTACTTGGACCTGCTTCAGCGATACGGAGTCGAGTGTGTCTTCGCCGGGCACTATCACCGCAATGCTTCGGGGCGTGACGGGAGCATCGAGATGATCACCAGCGGCGCCGTCGGAGTTCCCCTGGGCGAAAGCCAATCCGGATTCCGTATCGTCAGAATAAGACCGGAAGTCCAATCCCGCTTCTACGACCTCGGCTCCATTCCACACGCCATCGATTCAACCGCCAGCCTGCCTCGGTGTCCGGCTTGTGCCGAATAACTGGGCAACCGCATGGGGCCCATGCAGCAGCTGAAGTCCGCCATGGTTTTTTCTTTATTCGAGTTGCGTTCTCACATTTTTTTTGCCGAGTCTTTCGAGGCAAGTAGCCTCCCCTAGCGTCTTGTAGGGCCCCTCCCAGATTCTTGCCCTTACTTGAAAGGACCTGATAGCCTCTTCGGACTCTTACGATCATGTTTGCCCCTCAATCAAATACGATAAACACGGCACGACAGAAGGCATCCCATGGATGCTGTTTACGCCACTGGAGTCGATCTTCTCTGTGACGCAAGTCACGCCAACTGGACAGGCGCCAACTTGTCGGCGTTAAAAAACTTGGACTGCACGACCTGCATCACAGCAGCGTGTGATGTAGCTCGCTGACTTTCCCGCGCGTGGAGGGAAAGATTGAGCGGGAGACAAAGGCATGCTCGTGACCCGCCTGATTCAACTGGTGGAAAGACAGGGCGGTCCTCTGGCTCAAGCAGCCACGCAGGATATCTTGAGCGACGAGCGCACCCGCTGCTTCCGCAAAGTGCCACGGGCGGAGTTAGAGGAACGGCTCATCGCGTTGTATCAGAATCTCGGGAGATGGCTTGCCGCTCCAAAAGAAAACGGCATACGAGAGGAATACGAATATTGGGGAAAGACACGCTTTCAGCAGCGTATCCCGTTGCGTGAGATCATCTATTCTTTGATTCTCTCGAAGAAACGCCTCCGTCGGTTCATCCGTGAGCATGGTCTGATTGCTTTTTCGGGGGATCGCATCGCACCGGGCGAGCTGGTCCCTGTAGAACTGTACGGGATCCAAGAGCTTAACTATCTAGTGGGAGATTTCTTCGACCAGGCGCTTTATTACCTCGCGTCTGGCTACGAAGCAGCGGCGCAAGCGAGCCAAAGCGCAGCCTGAATGTACCAAACGGCATTCCCCGGCTTGCAAGCCGTGCGGCTCCTGCCTCTTGAAGACCGGCACTAAGTCGGCAGGTCGCAGTTCATCCGGGATCGCGCGCGATCGTTCCTCCGTGAGTAATACTAAAGGAAAACAGCAAGCGCTTGGCGATCTCGACGAGAACCAGGTAGGTTGTGACAGAAGCGCCAAGGAACACGAAGAAAGGCCAAGGGAGGCGCGTAAAGCCAAGCAAGTCGGCAAGCGGCAGATACGGAAGCATAACCCCAAAAGTGACGACGGCTACCGCCGTGACAGTCAACGGCCAGCTTGGACGACTCCTGAGGGGACTATGGGCTGTCCGAATCACAAAAATGACCAGCGTTTGAGTGGACAATGATTCGATAAACCACCCGGTATGAAACTCGGACGGCCCCGCGTGGAAAAGCGCCAAAAGCACGAAGAAGGTAAGAAAGTCGTACAGGGAACTGATGGGACCGATAAAGAGCATGAAACTGCGTACGAGTTTCATGTCCCAGCGCCGTGGCTGGCGCAGGTACTCCTTGTCCACGACGTCGGAGGGTATGGTGACCTGCGACAAATCATAAAGAAAATTGTTGAGGAGGATCTGCGTTGGAAGCATGGGGAGGAACGGCAGGAAAATGGATGCAGCGGCCATGCTGAACATGTTGCCGAAGTTAGAGCTGGTTTCCATAAGAATGAATTTCAGGACATTTGCCGATGCTCTGCGGCCTTCGATAACACCCTTGTGCAGAATCGCTAGGCCGGGCCTGAGGAGAATGATCTCAGCTGCGTCGCGAGCCACGTCCACAGCCGACGCAACCGAGACGCCAACGTCAGCGGCCCGTAAAGACGGCGCGTCGTTGATTCCATCGCCCATATAGCCGACAACATGGCCGCGGCTGCGCAGGGCATTGATGATGCGGTGCTTCTGCATTGGCGTTACGCGAGCAAACACTGTGGTTTCTTCGGCCAGGTGTTGCAGGGCTGCATCGGTGGTGGTCTCCAGTTCCCTCCCCAGCACGATTTTTCCTGGATCGAGCCCGACTTGGCGGCATACGCGACCAGCAACAAGTTCGTTGTCGCCGGTGAGAATTTTCACTGCGACGCCGTCTCGATTCATGGCCTGTAGAGCGGCGGCGGCATCGGGACTGGGAGGGTCCGAGAAAGCCAGGAATCCCGCGAGAACGAGAGAATGCTCGTCTTGCGCTGAGTATCTTTCCTGTCGGGGAACATCACGCCAAGCGACGGCCAGGACGCGAAAGCCTTGCGCAGACAGTGCCGAGAAAGTGGCTTCGGAGATCCGGCGCGTCTCCGCTTCCAGCGCAATGATGCCCTGCCCGGTTTCGCAAAACCTGGACAGAGACAGAATGCCCTCGGGCGCACCTTTGGTGATAAGCCGCCAGACCGGAGAGCCACCGCGATCCTCTTTGACGACGATGGACAGCCGGCGGCGCTCGAAATCAAAAGGAATTTCGTCGCACTTTACATAGTTACCTGTCCGGTTAGACGGCGCACTGAGAATGGCGTCGTCGAGCGGACTGCGTATGCCCGTTTCGAACGTGCTGTTCCACTGCGCGAATCCCAGAACAGACCCGGAAGACTGGCCACGAAAATCGACGAACGAATGCAGATCCATTTTGCCTGTAGTGAGGGTGCCGGTTTTATCCGTACACAGGATGTCCATGGTTCCAAAATTTTGGATTGCCGGCAGGTGCTTGACGATAACCTGATCGTCCGCCATGCGCACCGCACCGCGAGCGAGCGTGACGGAGGTAATCATTGGGAGAAATTCCGGCGTGAGTCCAACCGCCAGCGCAACCGCGAAGACGAAGGACTCAAAAGCGCCCCGATGAAGCGCGACACGCGTGCCCACGATAAAAAGAATCAGAAAGACAACGGTGCGAAGAATGAGCAGGCTGAAGCTCCTCATGCTGCTTTCGAATTCGGTTTCCCTGGGCCGCGCCGCCAGACGCTCGGCGATCTGACCAAACATGGTGCGTGGGCCGGTTTCGTGAATGCGCGCTATACCCGTGCCGCTGACTACAGACGTTCCCAAGAAGACTGCGCGGGCCTCTGTACTTCCCGCAGTCGATGCGGCCATCAAATCCTTTTCAACCGGCAGAGATTCTCCCGTGAGCGCGGCTTCCTGCACGTAAAGGTCCCGCGACCATAGGAGCGCGCCATCCGCAGGAACCATGTCGCCCGCGCCCAACTTCACGACGTCGCCCGGAACCAATTCGCGCCGATGCACTTCTCGCCAGATTCCTGCGCGAAGGACCGTTGCCGTGGGTGCGACGTGGGCGCGAAGGCGATCCATAGCGCGGCTGGACCGGAACGTTTGGACAAAATTGAGCGTCACGCCCAGGAGAATCACGATCAAAATGATGCTGGCGTCCGCTGTGTTTCCTAAGACGAACGAAATGAGGCCTGCGATCAGCAGGATAACAACCAGCGGATTTGCGAACAGGGCCGTCAAATCGGCAAGAAGCGCCCCGCGACGCAGTCGGACCGGTTCGTTTGGGCCAAACTGGGCGAAGCGGAGGGCAGCTTCGTCGGCGCTCAGACCGGCAAATCTCTCTTCGAACTGCGTTTGTGGTTCGACCACCGGCGAGGGACTCCAAGCCATAGTTTATTGTCGCCAGCTGGGAGCCGTCCAACAGTGAACTAAATCACAGAGGTGAGGCGAAAATCTCGAAACCTGCCCGGGAGCGCAGCCGTGTGACGTATGTCACTGCAAGAGCCAACCGGCGGCCCCAAAGTGGACTGTGTGATGGAGGGGGCTCGTGGGCGGCATACCTGAAGACGGCGTTCTTGAAGTCCTGAAACATGAGTTGTCGTTCCTGAGAACCGTGGGTACCAGCATCCGGACCACGCGCAATGGCGCGCGCAGTACATTTTTGAGGATTCCCCGGCCTGTCTGAACTACGGAGACGCAGAGCGGTCATGGCCGTGTTGCTATTGCCCGTTGTTCGCATTCGTATCCGCCGATGCGCACCAGAAGCGCCGCCCGTGCCGCTACATCCCGCTCAACGACAGGGGCGAGACGCTGGATTCCCTCTATCGTTCGGCGTCGCCGCAGGAAATTGAAGCCACCGTCGCGGCTTGGCTGGAAAAGCAAATCGCGCGCCTCGAGCCGCAACAGGCAAACGCGGCTTGTCGCGGCGCGGGAGCTTCGTAGGTCGATTGAAGCAGTTCACGTGTTCACAAAATGCGCCAATCCGCTTTGCTCCACTCCCTTCGAATACCATCTCGGCGGAAGTTTCTACCGCTTCAGCCAGGGCACGAACGCGCCGAGACCAGAACGCAATACGCATTCCGTGGTTCATTTTTGGCTCTGCCCGCAATGCTCCGAGTTCTATGCGCTGAACTACGACGGCACGAATTGTCTGCTGATCCAATCCATCGGATACCGCGCGAGAGACCGGGCCGGCCGCATCGGTGGGGAGCGAGAGTCTTTGGCGCAAGCCGGGCGGGTCGCGGATATTGGCCCAAGGAAAGGAGGCCGGCCATGACTCCGGCAAGCAAGGTGAGGCTGGGCCCGGCGCGCAGGGAAGCGGTGCATATCGGCAAACGAAAGGACTTTGCCAGACGAATCTGCGAACTCGAAGAATTGACGGCGCGGCGCGCTTACGAAATCTTCGAGAGCCGCGGCAGAACGCACGGGCACGATCAGCAGGACTGGTTCGAAGCGCAAGCGGAGTTATTCGTGCCGCTAGCGGGGGAGCTAGTCGAAGGCGAGTACTCCGTTGAATGGAAAGCGGACGTCGGTGGCTTTCACGCGGCGGACCTAGAGGTGCATGTCGATCCGAGGCGCCTGCTGCTTCTCGGGCGCAGGATTACCAAAGGCACGGCCGAGCACAGCGAGCCTGCTCTGCGCCACGTCCAAGAAAAGGAGATCTACCAAGTTCTGGAGCTTCCGGTGGAAGTCAATCCGGCGCTGGTCACCGCAAACATCCGTAACGGGGTGCTGGGAGTCTTCCTGCTCAAAGCCGGCAACGCGCTGGTGGAGCAGCCCTGCGCGGCGGCCGCGTAAGGGCGGACATCGCCGGAAACGCCGCCTCTTACTATTCGGCGGACGGTGTGTTTTGCGGTCGTCATACTCGAAGTTTGCGGCACCGTTTTTCAAGTTCGACGGCGCAGAAAATCACCACGGCCGGAAGGAAGCTGAGCATTAGACTGGGGAGAGAAAGAGCGGCTGTGCCGAAGATATCTTGCAGTGCGCCGCAGTAGATTAACGCCACCTGAAGCGCCGACGTCACAAGGACGGCAGCAAGCAGCGATTTGTTGGTCATAAAATCTGCCCAAAGTGCGGGTCGTTCCGACCGAATCGCCATCACGTGAGCCATCTGCGACAAAGTCAGCGCGGTGAAAACTACGGTTTGCCACGAGGCATCGCGCGCATGCCAGTACCAGTAGCCGGCACCAAGCGAGAGAATCCCCATTAACAGCCCCACCCACGTGATGTGGCGTCCCACGCCGTGAGCGAAGATGCTTTCCCCCGGAGAACGAGGGGGAATACGCATGGTATCCGGTTCCGAAGGCTCCACGGTCAGGGCCAAAGCGGGCAGGCCGTCCGTGACTAGGTTCATCCAGAGAATCTGGAGCGGAAGCAAGGGCAAGGGAAGGCCGAGGAATGGCGCGAGAAACATGACCCAAATCTCGCCGGAGTTCGTGGTCGAAATGTACTTTACGAACTTTCTGATGTTGTCATAGATGACGCGGCCTTCCCCAACCGCGGAAACGATGGTAGCGAGATTGTCGTCCAGAAGAACCAGGTCGGCGGCTTCTCGAGCCACATCGGTGCCAACCAGCCCCATAGCCACGCCGATATCCGCTTTCTTGAGGGCGGGGGCATCGTTGACGCCGTCGCCAGTCATGGCCACGACGTGACCATTCTCTTGCAAGGCGGCGATGATCTTCAGTTTGTGCTCTGGCGAGACTCTGGCGTAGATGCGGGCCGTTTTCGCCAGTTCGCGCAGCTGCGTTTCCGAAAGACCCTCAAGCTGCGCTCCGCTCACCACACTCTCGCCGCCGTCCATGCCGACTTCGTGAGCGATGTGCCGCGCGGTGAGCGGATGGTCGCCGGTAATCATGATGAGGCGAACGCCGGCTGCTCTGCAGGTCGCAACGGCGGAGGCCACCTCGGCTCTTGGCGGATCCATGATTCCGATCATGCCAATGAAGGTCAGGCGCTGCTCCACAGATGCTTCCCGGTTTTCGGGAGGGATTGATTGGAGGTGTCGAATGGCCGCACCCAGTACGCGCATGCCTTGGAAGGACAGCTCATCGTTCGAACCGAGAAGACGCTGGCGCCAGGATTCGTCCAAGGCGTGGACTTTTCCACCGGCCAGCACGCTGTCACACACATTGAGCAAGGACTCCACGCTTCCCTTTGTGAATGCGACCCACGGCGTGTCCAAGCCTTGCAGTTCCGCTCGAACTTCTTCCGGCAGTCGCGAGAGTCCGGTAAGCGCGTGAATGGTGGTCATTCGCTTCCGCTCGGAAGAGAACGGGACTTCCGCAACCCGGGGCATAGCTGGTTCCAGAGACGCCTTCGTCAGACCAAAGCGCGAAGCGGCTAGAAGCAACGCGACTTCGGTCGGATCACCCGTGGTAACCGCTGCCGCTTCGTCACT
>Ga0079221_10000275_pt1 | contig 13229 bp, 13 predicted proteins | sample GAAS200_FD_75069 | JGI IMG/M metagenome (GOLD analysis project Ga0079221, IMG submission 75069) | Agricultural soil microbial communities from Georgia to study Nitrogen management - GA AS200 | ecosystem: Environmental > Terrestrial > Soil > Agricultural land | place: USA: Georgia | collected... | reverse complement strand
GAGCAGTGCACCCGCATCGCGCCGTCCTCGCTGGGAACGGCGAGCGAGATCTGGCCCTCGAGATAGAAGTGGTCCTGGCCGCCGCAGCGGAAGCGACCGGCGAGCCGATGCGGCGCCCCGGAGAGTGCGGCCGCGGCGTCGCCGCGCGTGAGCCGCTCGGTCGGAAGCACGAACGATTGCGCGGCGAGCGCCTCGTCGATCGTGAGGACGGCCGGGAGCTCGTCGTACTCGACGCGCGCCAGCCGCGCGGCGCGCCGGGCCGCGTTCACCGAACTCGCGGCCACGGCGAAAATCGGCTGGCCGACATACTGCACTAACGCACCGGCGAGGATCGGCTCGTCGTGGAGAATCGGGCCCACGTCGTTGACGCCGGGAATCTCGGCGGCGGTCACGACCGCGACCACGCCGGGCGCGGCGCGGACGCTGGCGAGATCCAGGCTGAGAACGCGCGCATGCGCCTTCTCGCCCTTGCCCAGCGCGGCGTGCAGCGTGCCGCGCGGCTCGACCAGGTCGTCGACGTAAGCCGCTTCGCCGGCGACGTGCAAGTGCGCGCTGTCGTGCGCCGGCGTCGAGCCGACGAGAGGGATCGTCGCTTCGGAGCGGTCGTTCACGAGACGACGTAGTCCACCGCGCGCGTCGCCACGTCCGGCCGCGTCGTCTCGAGATGGAAGCGGCGCAGCAGGTTCTTGAGGACCGCAATGCGGTATCCGGCGCTCGCGCGCATGTCGGAGATCGGCGCGAAGTCGCGCTCCAGCGCGGCTTCTCCGGCCTCCATCGCGGCGTCGTCCCAGCGCCTGCCGCGCAACGTCTCCTCGCAGTGGTGCGCGCGCTTCGGCGTCGCGGCGACTCCGCCGCACCCGATCCTCAGGTCCGCGACGCGAGCGTCGGCGCCTTCGCCGTCGCGCACCAGCCTGAAGCAGACGCAGACGGCCGAAATGTCCTGGTCGAAGCGCTTCGAGACCTTGTACGCCCGCACTTCCGCCCGCTGCGGCGTCGGGACGTGGATCGCCTCGAGGAATTCGCCGGGTCGCCGCGCCGTGTTCTGGTAGCCGAGATAGAAATCGTCGAGGCTCAGCTTTCGGCGTGCTTCGCCGCAGCGGAGCGACAACGTTGCGCCGAGCGCGAGCAGCACCGGCATCGAGTCGCCGATGGGCGAGCCGTTGGCGACGTTGCCGCCCAGCGTTCCGGAATTGCGGATCGGCACCGAGCCGAAGCGCGATCCTATTTCCGCGAGCGACGGGTAATGACGTCCGATGAGCTCGAAGGCGTCGGTCAGGGGAACCGCCGCGCCGATCACCAGCTCGTCCGCGGTCGCCGCGGTGTTGCAGAGCTCGTGCACGAGTCCGGTATGGATGATCGTCCCGAGGTCGCGATGCTGCTTCGTCACCCAGAGCCCGACGTCGGTCGCGCCGCCGACCAAGCGTGCATCGGGATGCGCCATGCAGAGCCGCGCGAGCTCGTCCGCCGCGACCGGCGCGAAGTAGCGCTGGCCCGCGACTTCAAGCTCGAACGTCGATTCGCGGCGCAGGCGTGCAAGCTGCGTCGCGAGCGCACGCTCGTCGTCGCTGGGCTGTAGTCGGCCCTGCGCATCGGCGCCGGGGCCGCGCCAGCCGGCCGCGGGCGGAAGCGCATGCATGCGCTCCGCCGCCGCGATGATCGGGCGGTAGCCGGTGCAGCGACATAGATTTCCGGACAGCGCCTCGTCGATCGCCGCGCGATCGGCAAGGCGCGCGCTCTTGTACAGGGCGAAGAGCGACATCGCGAAGCCGGGTGTGCAGAAGCCGCATTGCGACGCGTGACAGTCGACCAGCGCCTGCTGGACGGGGTGCAGCGCCCCGTCGGGCGATTTGAGGCTCTCGACCGTGACCACCGCCTTGCCGTCGATCGTAGGCAGCAGCCGGATGCATGCATTGACCGGGCGCCATCGGATAGTGTCGCCGTCGAGCTCGCCGAGAACGACCGTGCATGCGCCGCAGTCGCCCTCGGCGCATCCTTCCTTTGTGCCGGTGCGACCGAGATCTTCGCGCAGATACTCGAGCAGCGTGGTCTGGGGCGGCGCGCCGGCAACGCGAACCAGCCGACCGTCGAGGATGAATTGAACGCTTTGCGGGCCGCTCATGCGAACGGCCCGCACGGTTTGCGACCACGGGTCCCGGAACCGGGAAACCCGTGTGCGGCCCGGTGACGAACGTCGGACCGCGTCACACGCCGGTACTCCTTACTTCTTGCCCGCGGCGCGGCCGACGTCCGCGAGAAGCTTGTCCGCGCCTTTGTTATGCGCGCTCATGCGTACCAGGATGTCGGGAGGCAGAATACCCTTTTTTCCGTAGTAGGCGTCGTTCCATTCATTGGAAATGGCGATCACAGTCCCGTCCAGATTCAGGCCGCCATAGAGGCCCTTGGCCCGGCTGAACGTGATGAAATCGGCGACCACGTCGGACTTCGCGCCCGCGCCGACCGGTCCTGCCGCGACGCTGGCGTCGCCGCCGAGCTTCACCGAAGGCGCCAGCAGCGAGTTGAGGCCCTTCTCGGACATGACGAGCGTGACCACTTCCGACACGGAGATCCCCGCCTGGAACCCGACGCTCGCGGTCGCCATGGTGTAGAACGCCGGGCCGGTCCACCGGCCGGTCTTCGCATCGCGTGCCAGGGTGACCGCTCGCCCCCCCGAGCCGCCGAAGATGAATCCCGCCTTGGCGACCTCCGGCGCGATCATGACCGCTTTCGCGCGCGAGATGTTCTGCTGCAGCCAGGTCATGTCCGGATCGCTTAGGAATCGCGACAGCGTCGTATCGGCGGCGTTCACCAGTTTCTGTTGTTCGTTTTGCGCCAGCGCGGCGCCGCTCGCCGCCATCAGCAGCAGCGCGGCAACGGTTCCCGCGAGGCGGGTGCTGCGAGTCTTCGACATGGTCCGCTCCATTGGTATTGACGACGGGCGGCTTGCCCGGAACGTCATTATAAGCCCCGCCCGCGGCGCCCGTGCGGGCGCCGCGGCCTCGAGCATCCGCGTCAAAGCGCGACGCGGCGCCAGCTCGCGGCGATCGGCGTGGCTAGCGCAGAAGCTCGACCCCGGAATCGGTGACCCGCACGCGGTCGCCGATGCGAAGCCCGGTCGGGGCGGCCTGGCGAATGGTGGCCCAGCTGCCATCGTCGAACTTGACGCCGATCTGGTAGATCACCTGCGACTGTCCCTTTTCGATCTGATGACCGGCGTATGCGCCGCCCGCCGCCCCGACGACCGTGGCTACCGTTCGCCCCGTTCCGCTGCCGACGAGACTCCCCAGACCGCCGCCGATCAGGCCTCCCACGATCAACCCGGCACCGCTGGGGCTCTTCGATTCGACCACCTCGTTGACGGATTCAACCGTGCCGACGCGCGCCGGCGGCGGGGTCTGGACCACCTGATAAGTCGCCTGCGGGCCACACCCGGCGAGGAGCGTGATGCCCGCCAGGCCCGCGACCGCCACGGCACTGCTCAAAAGCCGCTGCATCGATAGCATGATCGTCCTCCGTTCATTCGGGAATCGAGTTCAGCAGATACATCGCGGCGAGGAGCCCGCTCGGACGCCCGAGCGGACCGAGCCACTTGGCGAAGATGGGATCGATCTCGCCCGAGAGATAGACCTGGGTCAGCGCGCGATTGACCTCCAGCCGGAAGGCCGAATCGTTGCGCGGAAGCATGAACGCATAGGGTTCGAACGACAGATCCTCGCTGAGCAGCGCGAACCCCTTGGGGCCCTTCGCCTGCGCCGCGAGACCGACGAGCTTGATCTTGTCGCTCGCGAACGCGGCGACCGCACCCGACTCCAGGAGCGCCACGCCCTCGACGCCGTCCTTGACCTCGACGACCTTGGCGTTGATCAGGCGGCTCTGCAGCATTTGCGCGAGCCGCCTCTGCGTCGTGGTGCCGCTGGTGACGGCGACGGATTTGCCGGCCAGATGGCCGAAGCCGTTGACGTCCGAATCGGCACGGACCAGAAAGCCGCCGCCGTCGACGAAGATGAGGTTGCTGAAGTCGACCTGCTGAAGACGTGCCAGCGATTGTGTGGTATTGGCGCATTCCAGGTCGGCCTTGCCGCTCGCGACCATCGCCACGCGGTTCGGCACCGTGTCGACGACCCAGTTCACCTTGAGGTCGCCCACCCCGGTGGCGCGCCCGAGCGCCGCGATGACTCGTTTGCACAGGTCGATCGAGTAGCCCGCTGGCTGGTTGTTCGTCTCGACATAGGAGAACGGCAGCGAATCGGCCGAGAAGGCGACCGTGATCGACTTGGCGGCCTTGATCTTCGCCAGGGTGTCGGGGGTTCCCTGGGCGAACCCGGCTCCCGGAAGCAGCGCGGCAAGGAGCAGCAGCAACGGCAGGCTTGTTTTCACGAGGCATCTCCTAGAGATTCGGGCTCGCTCTTAGCGCGCCGCCCGGCCGTTCGGATGGATGACTGGGACGGGACCGCAGTCGGAGCGGTAGAACCGCGGGTCGACCACGATATTATAGGTCCCCGCGCGCGACGGCGACATGTAATCGAGGAAGCGCATGCTACACTTCGACGAGCTTCGCCGGACGCGCGACGCGCCGGCCTGCACATCAGCATCGGGAACCATGCGCGTATCTCGCCATCGCGGCGTGCTGACGAGGCCTCTCGCGGCCGCGTGCGTGTTCTTCGCCGTCGCGCTCGCCTCCGCCGCCGAGCCGTCGCACACCCTCGATCGGATCAAGGCGGATGCCGTGATCCGCCTGGGCTACCGCTCGGGCGCCGCGCCATTCTCGTTCAAGGAGCGCGACGGCACCGTCCGCGGCTACAGCGCGGAGCTCTGCACGCACGTCGCCGCCGCGGTGCAGAAGCGGCTCGGGATGCCGAACCTGCGGATCGAATGGGTGGCGCTCGATGCCGACAACCGTCTCGACGCGGTCGCTTCCGGACGCGTCGACATGGAATGCGGGACGACGACCATCAGCCTGTCCCGATATGAGAAGGTCGACTTCAGCCTCCCGATCTTCATCGACGGCGGAAGCGTGCTCGTCTCTGCGGCGTCCAAAGTGGAGCGCTTCGCCGACCTGGATGGCAAAAAGCTCGCCTTCATCCCGGGGACGACCACGGAGCGCGCGCTCAAGCGCCAGCTGGAAGTCGTCGGAGCGCACGTGCAACCGGTCGCCGTCAAGAACAGCGTCGAAGGCATCCGGATGGTCACCCAGGGCAAGGCGGACGGGTATGCCAGCGACCGCATCGTGCTGATCGCGCTGCGCTCGACCGCAGCCGAGCCCGAAAAGCTGAATCTTCTCGAGAGCGATTTTTCGTTCGAGCCGTACGCGCTGGTCGTGCGGCGCGACGATCCGGATTTCCGGCTCGCGGTCAACCGGGCGCTGGTCGAGTTGTACCGGAGCGGCGACATCGACCCGATCTTCCATCGCTGGCTCGGCGGACTCGGGCAGCCCGGACCGCTGCTCAACGCGATGTTCTACCTCTCGACGCTCCCGGAATGATCCGCCGCGTCCAATTGCTCTGCTTCGTGGCGACGATCGGCGCCGGATCCGCCTTGGGGCAGCCGCCCGCGCTTTACCCGCCACCGGCGTCGCCGCCGCCGCTATCGACGACGCCGCAGTCGAGCGTGCCGCCAGGTCCCGCGGCAACATCGCCCGGCCCCGCGGCATCCGGCGCCGAATGCGACCGTTGCGGGACGATCGCATCGATCAAGCGCGTGACCACCAAGGATCAATGGACGCCGCTCGGCACGGTCTCGGCCACGCCGCTCGGCGCGGGCGGCGCGGCCAATCCTTCCGGGGTCGCGATGTACCAGATCGGGCCGGGATTCTCGAAGCAGGGGACGGTGCTGGTCGGCGCCGCGGGAGGCGCCGCATACCAGACGCGGCCCAGGGAGCTCAACGCGCCGCGCTGGGAAGTGTCCGTCCGCATGGACGCGGGCGGTAACCGTTCGGTGACGCAGAACTACGAGCCGATGCTCCGCGAAGGCGACCGCGTGCGCCTCCTCGGCACGCAGCTCGAGCTGCTGCAGTGAACGCGGCGACCGAGCAGGCGACCCGGCCAGCGGCGGCGATCGCGCTGGCCGACGCCGGCGACCGGAGCCGCGTGCTCGCGCTCTCCGGAAGACTGGACGCCTATTCCATCGCCACCGTCTGGCGGGAGGCGCGCGCCGCAGTCATGGCCGCGCCTAACCAGCCCATCGTCGTCGACGCGACCGCGGTCGACTATTGCGATGGCGGCGGCGTGGCGATGCTCGTGGACCTCCTGCGCCAACCGCGGGCAGCCGCCGCGCCCGTGACGATCCGCGGACTCAAGTCGGAGTTCAAGACGCTCCTCGACCAGTTCGATCCCCAGGCCTTCGCGGCGCCTGCCGCGCCGCCGCCGCCCCAGACCCGCACCGTCGAGGACATCGGGCGCATCACCGCACAGCTTTTCCGCGACATGCGCACGCAAGTCGCGTTCGTCGGCGAGACGTCGAGCGCCCTCTGGTACGCCTTTACCCATCCGGGCCGCGTCCGCTGGAAAGACGTGTGGTACGAGTGCGAGCAAGTCGGCGCCAATGCGCTGCCCATCGTCACGCTGATCTCGTTCCTGCTCGGGATCATCCTCGCCTTCCAGGCCGCGGTGCCGATGCGCCAGTTCGGCGCCGAGATCTTCGTCGCGGATCTGGTGGGGCTTGCGATCATCCGCGAGCTCGGCGGGCTCATGACCGCGATCCTGCTGGCGGGCCGCTCCGGGGCTGCGTTCGCCGCCGAGATCGGCACGATGAAAGTCAACGAGGAGCTGAACGCGCTCACGACCATGGGCCTCGATCCCGTGCGCTTCCTGGTGGTCACGCGCATTCTCGCCGCCATCCTGATGGTGCCGCTGCTCTCGCTCTACGCGAACCTGGTCGGCGTTTTCGCGGGCGGGATCACAATGCTGTCGTTCAACATCCCGCTCGTGACGTACTTCAAGGAAGTCGACAGCATCGTGGACCTGAAGGATCTGCTCGCGGGGATGGTCAAGACGCCGGTGTTCGCGATATTGATCGCCGGCATCGGCTGCCTCCGAGGGCTGCAGACTCAGACGGGCGCGAGCGGTGTCGGCATTTCCGCAACCCGCGCCGTGGTGTCCGGCATCGTGCTGCTCGTCGCCGTCGATGGGATCTTCGCAGTCATCTACTATATCCTCGACATATGAGCCCGGCGCCCGCGTCCCAGCCGGTCGTCCGCGTGGAGGGCCTCGTCGCGGGCTACGATGGAAACGTCCTGCTGCAGAACGTCAGTTTCACCGTCGATCGCGGCGAAGTGTTCGTGATTCTCGGCGGGTCGGGCTGCGGCAAGAGCACGCTCCTGAAGCACATGATCGGCCTCTACGAGCCGATGGCCGGGCACGTCTTCATCGACGGAGACGACATCGTCACCGCGGAAGGCGACGCCCGGCGCGCGATCCTGACCAAGATCGGCGTGATGTACCAGAGCGGGGCGCTGTTCGGTTCGATGACGCTGCTGGAGAACGTCCGGCTCCCGCTCGAGGAATACACCTCGCTCGACCAGGGCGCGATGGATCTCATCGCCCGCATGAAGCTGAAGCTCGTCGGCCTCGATGCCTTCTGCGGCCATATGCCGTCCGAGATCAGTGGCGGCATGCAGAAGCGCGCTGCGATCGCGCGGGCCATGGCGCTCGATCCCGGCATCCTCTTCCTCGACGAGCCATCCGCCGGTCTCGACCCGATCACTTCCGCAACGCTCGACGCGCTCATCCGCCGCCTGGCGGCGAGCCTGCACATCACGTTCGTCATCGTGACCCACGAGCTCGCCAGCATCTATGCGATCTCGGACCGCGTGATCATGCTCGACAAGCGGGCCAAGGGCATCATCGCCGAGGGCGATCCGAAGGTGCTGCGCGACACGAGCGACCATCCGTGGGTGCGCCAATTCTTCCGGCGCGAAGCGGAAGCGGCAACCGAGGCGGCGTGAGGATCGGGAGCTGGTAGGGTAATGAGCGCGCAAGCGCACAACGTCAAGCTTGGGCTTTTCGTCATCGGCGCGGCGCTCGCCGGCGTCGTGCTGCTGCTCATCGTCGGCTCCGGGAGGTGGTTCCAGACTAAGACCGTCGTCGAGACGTACTTCAACGAATCGGTGCAGGGTCTCGATGTCGGATCGCGGGTGAAATATCGCGGCGTCAGCGTCGGGGAAGTGACCCGCATCGGCTTCACCTACAACAAGTACGAGCAGGACAAACCGATGGCGGAGCGCAAGCGCTACGTCCTGGTCGAGGCGACGATCCTGGGCCGACTGATCGGCAGCCGGGCCGGCGGCGAGATCACGCGACCCGAGGAGGTGCGCATGGAGATCGAGAAGGGCCTGCGCATCCGGCTCGCGCCGCAGGGCATCACCGGAACCAACTATCTCGAGATCGATTACGTCGATCCGAAGACCAACCCGGAGCTGCCGATCTCCTGGGAGCCGGCCAATCTCTATATTCCCAGCACTCAGTCGACTTTCGGGCAGTTCCTTACCAACGTAGGCGATATCCTGGAAAAACTCGAGAAGCTCGACATTGCGGTGACCGTCCAAAAGCTCAACACGCTCCTCGACAACACCAACAGCAAGCTTGCCGCCATCGACACCGGAAAGATTTCGGACTCGGCCGCGCGCGTGCTCGGCAAGCTCGATACCAAGCTCGATCAGCTCCACGTCGATCAATTGAACAAGGAGTCCACCGCGCTGCTCGCTGAGCTTCGCCAGACCAATCAGAAGCTCGGCGGTATCCTCGACGATCCGGCGTGGAAGAAGCTTCCCGGCGACGCTGGCGCAGCCGCGGCCTCGGCACGCAAGCTGATCGAGGATCCGAACCTCGCCAAGGCCATCGCGCATCTCGAGAGCACGCTGACCCGACTCGATCGCATGGCTGGCGGGACCGAATCCGATCTGCGGCGCACGCTCGACAACCTGCGCCAGATGACCGAGAACCTGCGTGATCTCACGGAAGAGGCGAAGCAGAATCCGTCGCGGCTGATCCGCGGCGCACCGCCCGCGCCGATTAAAGGCAGTCAACCATGAATCCGATCTCGCTTCCGCGCCGCCGCGCCATCACGTCCACGCTCGCGCTTCTTGCGGCCGCGTGCTCGCAGCCCGCGCCGGTGAAATCGACCTACGTGCTCATGCCTCCGGGCCCGAATGCCGCGAGCGGAACGCCGCGAGCGGTCACGCTGAAGGTGGAGCCGTTCTCGGTGGCGGCGCCGTTCCGCGGCCGCGCGCTGGTGTATCGCGAAACCGATCTCAAATACGAGTCGGACTTCTACAACGAGTTTCTGATCGTGCCTTCGGCCATGATCGGTGAGGCGACTGCCAGCTGGCTCTCCGCCGCCGGTCTGTATCGCGCGGTGCTGCCCCCGTCCGGGCCCCCGGAAGGCGATCAGCTCCTCGAAGGGTTCGTCACCGAGCTGTACGGCGACGTGCGCGACTCGGCCAAGCCGGCGTCGGTGGTCGCGATCAAGTTCTTCCTTTCCGACGCGCGCGCGGGCGCCGGCGCGTTTCTATGGGCCGGTGAACTGCGGGCGCACCGCGAGGTGTCCGCCCGGACCGCCGAAGCTCTCGTCAACGGGCTGAACGGCGCGCTCGGCGACGTGCTCGAGCAGCTCGGCGCGGCGATCCGCGCCTTGCCGGTGAAACAGGGTTAGTGCCTCGCGAGGCCGCAACGAGCGCGACGAAACAACGGCCGAAGGATCCGGCGCCGCAACTCCTCGGGCTGCGGGTGCCTTCGGACGCCTCCGTGCCCGCCCTGGGCGGCTACGCGAGCATCATCTGGAGGCTCACCACCCATCACTTGAAGGAGGCTCCCGTGAGACCCGGCAGCTCCCTGCAGGAGTACAAGATCATCTGCGAGTTCATGCGGCTGTATGCGACGCTGCGCTTCTATCAGCTCGCCTTGCTGCTCGGCACGTCGGGTGCGATCATCACGGCGCTCCTCACCTCGGTGACCGTCCGAGTCGCTCCGCAGAATGCGGTATTCCTGAAGTTCGCGGGCCTGGTGGTCTCCTTGGCGCTCACCGTGATGGAGTTTCGAGCCTCGTCGTACTGGCACCGCATGCGCGACCGCGCCAACGTTCTGTGCGACACGCTGGGCTATCAGCCGTTCGCGGTTTCCTCGCGCTGGAATCCGTTGACCACGACGGGCGCCGGGTTCTACCTGCACGTGATCGTGACGGTACTCTGGTTCATCGGCCTGTTCTTCGTCCACGTCCAGCTGCCGACCTAGGCGCATCGAGCGTTTCTGTCTGTCGTTTCAGGCCGCTGGCGTCAGCGCCGGTGTTGTCTGCGCGAGCTCCTCCTCTCGGATCGCGGCTTCGATCGAAAGCCGCCGCGTGACTTCGCCGACGGCCGTTCCGAGCTCCGCGCGCACGAGGTCGCGCACCGATGAGCGGGCATCGATCAGCCGCAGCTTGGCACCGCGTCCGGCGAGCTCGCGCTGCACCTCACCGAGCATGCGCGCACCGGCAATGTCGACGTACGGCGAAGAGGACAGGTCCCAGATCACGAGGCGCAGGTTCTCGCCCGCAGCCGTGATGAAGCTGCGCGCTCTGTCGCGGACGTGGGTCATGTTGAAATAGAGCAGCGACGACTCGGCGCGCAACACCAGCACGCCCGGCAGTGCTTCGTTATCCGGATTGCGTTCGAGGTCCGAATAACGGTCCGTGCCGGGGACCCTGCCGAGCTGTGCCACGTGCGGGTGTGCGGCGCGGCGGACGAGGAGCAGCATCGAAACGATGGCCGCCAGCAGCACGCCCTTGAGGATGCCGAGCAGCAGCACGCCGGCGAACGCGACCATCGCCACCCAGAATTCCATTCGCGAGAGCTTCCACACCCGGATGAGCTCCGGAATATTGATGAGGCCTTTGACGGCGACGAGCACGATCGCCGCGAGCACGACGTTGGGCAGGTTCGCGAGCATTCCGGTAAGGAACAGAAGGCACAGCCCGATCGCGATCGCGGCGAACACCAGCGCGAGCGGCGTCTTCGCGCCGGCTTTGTCGTTCACCGTCGACTGCGACAAGCCGCCCGCCACCGGATAGCCCTGGCCGAATGCAGCTGCGACGTTGGCTGCGCCCAGGGCGAGAAGCTCCTGACGCGCGTCGATCTCGTAGCCGTGGCGTTGCGCGAGCGCGCGCGCCGCGGACACGCCTTCGATGTAGGCGAGCAGGAAGCAGGCGAGCGCGAGCGGCACGATGCCGTCGACGTCGCGGGGCTGCAAGCTGGGCAGCGTGAGCTCGGGCAGTCCGGAAGGCAGCACGCCGACCAGCTTGAAGCCCATGGTGGCGAGCGGCGTCGTCGAAAGCGCGACGATCGATGCCGCCACGACGACAAGCGCAACCGGACGACCGGGAAGAAGCTTCTCGCCTGCGACCAGAAGCGCGATCGCCGCCAGCCCGAATCCGAGCACTGCCAGGTTGGTCTGACCGAGCTGCCCCGCCAGGATCCAGAGCCGCTCGAAGAACGCTTCGCCGCCGCCCTGAACGCCGAAGAGTTTGGGCAATTGCGTCAAGCCGATGGTGAGCGCTGCGCCGGCCTTGAAGCCGAGGAGGATCGTCTCGCTGATGAAATTGACCAGCGACGAAAGCCTGAGCAGCCATGCGATCACGCTCATCGTGGCGAACAGCAGCGCCGTGAGCCCTGCGATCGCGGCCCAGCGTTGGGGATCGCCCTCCGCCATGCCGAGCAGCGTGGCGCCGACGAGCATGGAAATGGCCGACGTCGGACCGATCGCCAGCTGGCGCGAGGAACCAAACAGCGCGTAGGCGGGCCCGGCAACGAGATAGCAGTAGATGCCGTATTGCGGCGGCAGGCCGGCAAGGGTCGCGTAGGCGAGGGCGACCGGGATCGCGTACGCCGCGAGAGTGATTCCCGCGACCGCATCGTGTCTAAGCCACGACGCCTGGTAATGGAACAACCACTGCGCCGGGGGAAAAAGCGCGCGCCAGCCGGTCCGCGATGCGTTAGCGGTGCCGGATTCGGAAGTGACTTCCGACAAGATGCCTCCGATCGCGCCCGAGATTTCGACGGGCCCCTAGAACTGGACGCCAAGAGCACCGATCACGTATCGGTCGCCCGAGTCGGGATTGAATGCATACACGCCGAGCGTCATCCTGCCCGCGATCGCTTGCACAAAAAGTCCACGCTGCAAGTCGCGATCCGTATGCACCACGCGGCTGCGTTGGCCGACGAGTCCGAGCCGGAGCCACTCGACGGGTTTCCACCCGAGTTCGCTCCAGGCGTAATAGTAGCGATCTTCATGGTGGTCGCGAAACGCAACGTATTCGGCCTCGATATAAACGTCGATCGGGCCGGAGGCGACGCTCGCCTCGACGCCCGGAATCAACCCGCGCTCGGCGCCGACCAGCCCGCCGATGATGGGCGTGATCTGAAACGTGACGGTGTCGCCGCCGGAAAAATTCCAGCCCGCGAAGAGCGACCCCGCGTCGCGCGACTCGTAGTTGTAGCGCGCCTCGAGGTGCAGAGGCCCGCGATTGATCGCCGCCACGCCGACGCCGAAATCGGACTGATCGCGCATGGCATAGTAGAAGCCGGTCACGCTGCCCGAAACTTTCGGCTCGCTCGCATCGGCCTTTTCGCCCTCCGCGGCGTACGCCGCCGTGGCCACAGCGAGCCACGCCGCCACCGCTGCCCCGCGGAGCGCGCGATTCATCCGCCGAGAGCCTTGACCGCTGCGATCAGCGCCGCACCCAACAGCGCCATGAGCAATCCGGTGAGCACCGGGCGCGCGTGTCCGGCGTAGCGGCCAAGAGCGACGCCGGCGAAGAACAGCATGACCAGCGTCACGACGCGCGAGAGCTGCATCGCCCGTGAGGCGTCGTCGATCAGCAGAAACGGGATGACCACCGGAAACGTCGCCACCACGACCCAAAGGAAGATTCCGATCGCGGCAAGATAATCGTCGCGGCGGAGGCCTGCGCGTGGCGCACCCGGCAGGGCAAGGATCCGCTGGCGCATGCCTTCGAGCTCGGCGTCACCGACGATCGCAGCGACGTGGTCGGGCAGCGCCGCCGCGATCGAGCGATATGCGCTCTCGGGTGAGGCGCCGATCACCTGCCGTGCCAGCGCCACGTTGCGTGTCCTTTCGGTGAGCGTTCGGACGAGATGCATGACGGCATCGACCAGTCCCCACGCGAGATTGCACCCCAGCGCGGCCATCATGACCGTCCGCACCTCCTGTCGTCCCGCCGTCGCGATCGCGAGCGAGCCGACG
>Ga0079221_10000273_pt1 | contig 13253 bp, 10 predicted proteins | sample GAAS200_FD_75069 | JGI IMG/M metagenome (GOLD analysis project Ga0079221, IMG submission 75069) | Agricultural soil microbial communities from Georgia to study Nitrogen management - GA AS200 | ecosystem: Environmental > Terrestrial > Soil > Agricultural land | place: USA: Georgia | collected... | reverse complement strand
CAGACGCATGTCGAGTCACCCCATCCGGACGGATCATTGCCCGCCCTTTGTCGCGCCCGCCCGTGCCGCACCGGCGCCGGGACGCTAATAGGGGCGAATCATCGCATGTAACCGCCGCGCGCACCCAGGCCGAAAGTATCGGAGCCGGTACACTGCCGGGCGCCACGCGTTCACGCCACCCAAGGATCGACCATGCCCGCGCGTCTCGTCACTGTCGCCATCCTGCTGCTGGCCTGCCTGCCCGCCCATGCCGGACACGAGAACCTCCGCGACTACGGCATCCGGATCGGCGTGCTGCAGCCGGGCAAGTGGAACGCGATCACCGACGTGCCGGGCGTGCTGGTCGGGCAGAAGACGCTGATCGAAGGCGATGACGTGCGCACCGGCGTCACGGCCATCCTCCCGTACGCGGGCAACATTTTCCAGAACAAGGTGCCGGCCGCGGTGTACGTCGGCAACGGCTTTGGCAAGCTGACCGGCACCACGCAAGTCGCCGAACTCGGCAACATCGAAACGCCGATCGTGCTGACCAATACGCTCAGCGTGCCGACCGCGGCCGATGCGTTGATCGACTACACCTTTTCCTTTCCGGAAAACGCCGGCGTCATGTCCGTGAATCCGGTCGTGGGCGAAACCAACGACGGCTGGTTGAACGACATCCGCGGCCGCCACGTCACCAAACAGGACGTGCTGGACGCGATCCACGCGGCGAAAACCGGCCCGGTCGCACAGGGCGACGTGGGCGCCGGTACCGGCACGGTCGCGTTCGGCTTCAAGGGCGGCATCGGCACCGCATCCCGCAAACTGCCGGCCTCGCTCGGCGGCTACACCGTAGGCGTGCTGGTGCAGACGAACTTCGGCGGCGTGCTCAGCATCGACGGCGTGCCGGTCGGCAAGCTGCTGCACAAGTATTACCTGAGCGACAAGTTGAACGATTCGCCCGACGGTTCCTGCATGATCGTGGTGGCGACGGATGCGCCGCTGGATTCGCGCAACCTGGAACGCCTCGCGAAACGGGCCATCCTGGGGCTCGGCAGGACTGGCGGCATCGAGTCGAACGGCAGCGGCGATTACGCGATCGCATTCTCGACCGACAAGGATTCGCGGGTCGCGTACGAATCCAACGACCCGTTGCAGCACATCACCGTCGTCCGCAACGACGACATGTCGCCGCTGTTCATGGCTGCAATCGAGGCGGCCGAGGAAGCGATCCTCAATTCACTGTTCCACGCCGAAACGACCACGGGCCGCGATCATCACCGCATCGATGCCTTGCCCGTCGACAAGGTGCTGCAGATCATGCGCCGGCGCGGCTACGACATCGCCGATCCCGCAGCGCACGGCGACCACGACCCGTAGGACAGGCACTCGCCCGCATCGCCCGATGCGGCACCGGGGCGTGCGCGCCGTTCACAACTCCCAGTTATGCCAAGTGCCGGTCTTTTCATTGGCCGGCGGCGTGCGCCCACGGGTACTCTCCTGCAGGCACTGCTGTTGGCGCACATCCGAAGGAAGGATTGCATGTCTGACCATGGCGAAGTGGCTGGCGACGGCCAGTGGGGTCCGCCTTATCTTTTGTACCTCGGCCAAGCCGCCGACGATCTGGCCATCAAGACGGCCAGGGGTCTGGCGTTCTGGCGCCCCGAATGGTGCGTGGGCCAGCACAGGCATCCCGACTGCCGATACACGCTGGGCTTGCCCGACATGGGCTTCGCGGAAGCACGCGACGCGGGCGCCGACACCATGGTGATCGGCACCGCGAACGCCGGCGGCGTGATGGCGCAGGAAACCGTGGCCGACATCGTCGAAGCGCTCAACGGGGGGCTCAACGTGGTCGCGGGCCTGCACCAGAAGCTGCGCGATAATCCGTATATCGTGGCCGCGGCCCGGCGCAACGGCCGGGTGCTGTACGACGCGCGCGACTTCACCCGCAACCTCCCGGTCGGCAACGGCCGCAAACGCGCAGGCCATCGGCTGCTGACCGTCGGCACCGACTGCTCGGTCGGCAAGATGTACACCACGCTCGCGCTCGAGCGCAGCATGCGCAAGCGCGGTTTGACCGCGGATTTCCGCGCCACTGGCCAGACCGGCATCTTCGTGGCGGGCGGCGGCATTCCCGTGGATTCGGTGGTCGCGGATTTCATTTCCGGCGCGGCGGAGTGGATCTCGCCTGCGCGCGAAGACGGCGGCTGGGATTTGATCGAAGGGCAAGGTTCGCTGTTCCACCCCTCTTACGCCGGCGTGTCGCTGGGACTGCTGCACGGCTCGCAACCCGACGCGCTGGTGTTGTGCCATGAGCCGACCCGCAAGCACATGCGCGGCTTGCCGGATTCCCCGATCCCTGATCTGAAACGCTGCCTCGAAGCCAATATCGAAGCCGCGCGCCTGACCAGTCCGGCGGTCAAGGCCGTCGGCATTGCACTCAATACCTCCAATCTTTCCGAGCACGAAGCCAAGGTGATGTGCCGTGAAATAAGCGGCCGGCTCCAGCTTCCCTGCGAAGACCCGGTCACGATGGGCGTGGAAGGCATCGTCGACAATCTGCTCGCATGCTGCGCGAACTGACCATCCGGCCCCGCAGCCTGCCGCTGCATTCGCCCTTTCGCATTTCGCGCGGCGTCAAGCACGCCGCCGACGTGGTCACCGTCGAACTCCGACAAGGCAACTGCATCGGACGCGGAGAATCGGTGCCGTACGCGCGATACGGCGAATCCGTGGCCTCGGTGCTCGACGAGGCTGAGACGCTGCGAAAGGAACTCTGCGCCGGGATGGGCCGCGACGAACTGCAGGCGCGGCTGCACCCCGGCGCAGCCCGCAACGCGATCGACGCGGCGTTGTGGGATCTCGAATCGAAACTCACCGGCGTGCCGGTCTGGACGCGACTGGCAAGACCACCGCGCGCGTCCATCGTCACTGCGCTCACCGTCAGCCTCGATACGCCGGAAGCGATGGAACAAGCTGCATCGCGGATCGCGGATGCGAAGCTCATCAAGGTCAAGGTCGATGCCGACGATCCGGCCGCGCGCATCGAGGCGGTGCGGCGTGCAGCGCCCTCGGCGCGGCTGATCGTCGATCCCAACGAGAGCTGGAACCTCGACATCCTGCACGCCACCCTGCCCGCGCTCGAACGCGCCGGCGTGAGTTTGATCGAACAGCCCTTGCCGGCGGTCGGCGATGCCGATCTCGCAGGGTTTTCCAGCCGCATCCCGATCTGCGCCGACGAGGCTTGCCACACCTGTGCCGATCTGCCGCGCCTGCTCGACCGCTATCAGGCCGTCAATATCAAGCTCGACAAGACCGGTGGGCTGACCGAAGCGTGGCGGCTGCTGCGTGCCGCGCGTGCACAAGGCTTCCGCATCATGGTCGGCTGCATGGTGGGATCATCGCTCGGCATCGCGCCGGCGCTGGAAATCGCGCGCGAAGCGGAATTCGTGGATCTGGACGGTCCGCTGTGGCTGGAGAACGACTACGCCGGCGGTGTGAAACTGCAGGACGGCTTGCTTGCTCCGCCCGCGCCGGGATTCTGGGGGGAGGCAGCGCGCTTCGCCGATACCCTGACGGCTTGCGCCTAGCAAAGGCAGCGCGCCCGACGAGTGCGCGCTTCGCAACCAAGGCGTGCGTGGCCTTGCCACGTCGTCCACAATCGCAAGCCATGCCACGTGACGCTTTTTTCATTCGGTGCCGTTTTGCGACCCGCAACCATTTCGATTCGATGACCAACAAGGTGAAAGCGATGTTCCAGCCTGACGCGGCCCGACATTCTTCCGATCCCTCGATCCACGCCGATGCGCTTCGCCGCGCCGCCTGGACGCGCACCGCGATCGCGGTGGCGATCGCGGCATTCAGCACGGCCGCGGCCGCACGCGACAATCGCCCACCCGCGCCTGACTTTTCGCACGCGCCCGCCGCGACCCAGGCGATGCTGGCCAAGGCCAAACCGGTGACGGCCAGGCACGCGATGGTCGTTTCGGACCAGCACTACGCGACCGAAGCCGGCGTGCAGATCCTGAAGGAAGGCGGCAACGCCATCGACGCGGCGGTCGCAGTCGGTTACGCGCTGGCGGTGACACAACCCTGCTGCGGCAACATCGGCGGCGGCGGCTTCATGACCATCCATCTCGCCAATGGCGAAAACCTGTTCCTGAACTTTCGCGAGAAGGCGCCGCTGAAGGCGACCCCGAACATGTTCCTGGACGCGCAGGGCAAGGTGGTCGAAGGCCGCAGCACCGACACGTACCTTGGCGTCGGCGTGCCGGGCACGGTGATGGGCCTCGACACCGCGCTGAAGAAATACGGCACGATGAGCGTCGCGCAGGTCATCCAGCCGGCGATCAAGCTGGCGCGCGAAGGCTACGTGCTGCAAGAAGGCGACGCGAAGATCATCAACGACGATCTCGAAGCGCTCAACAAATATCCGGAATCCGCCGCGGTCTTCGGCAACGGCGGCAAGCCCTGGAAGGCGGGCGACCGCGTGGTGCAGAAGAATCTCGCCAACACCCTGGAGAAGATCGCCAAGGGCGGCACCGACGCGTTCTACAAAGGCTCGATCGCCGAGGCCGTCGTGAAAGCAAGCGACGCCCACGGCGGCATCCTCTCCATGAAGGATTTCGCCAGCTACAACGTGGAATGGAAGAAGCCGCTGCAATGCGAATACCGCGGCTACACCATCCTGTCCGCGCCGCCGCCGAGTTCCGGCGGCACCACGATGTGCCTGGCACTGAACATCCTGAAGCCCTATCCGGTCGCCGACTGGGGCTATGCCTCGCCGAAGTTCGTGCACTACTTTGCGGAAGCCGAGCGCCGCGCCTTCGCGACCCGCAACACCTATCTCGGCGATCCCGATTTCGTGAAGATCCCGATGCAGAAACTGATGTCGCCGTCCTACGCGGCATCGCTGCGCTCGACGATCAAGCCCGACAAGGCCACGCCCTCGTCCGAGATCAAGAGCTTCCTGCCGCCCAGCGAAGGCAACAACACCACGCACTATTCGGTGATGGACAGCCACGGCAACGCCGTGGCCGTCACCTACACCATCAACTTCCTGTTCGGCATCAAGCAGATCGCGGGCGACACCGGCTTCTACCTCAACGACGAGATGGATGACTTCACCGCCAAGCCCGGTGCGTCGAACGGCGCGGGACTCGTGCAGGGCGAGGCCGATGCGGTCGCACCCGGCAAGCGTCCCTTGAGTTCGATGACGCCGACCGTCGTGTTGAAGGACGGCAAGCCCTTCATGCTGAGCGGCAGCCCCGGCAGCGCCACCATCATCTCCACCACGATGCAAAGCGTCATCAACGTGGTGGACTTCGGCATGAACATGCAGCAGGCCGTCAACGCACCGCACATCCACATGCAGTGGTATCCGGATGTCGTGTACGTCGGGCCGGGCCTGCTGACGGCGGAATCGAAGCAGCAACTGGAAGCGATGGGCTACACGCTGAAGGAACGCCATTTGGGCGTGCTCGAATCCATCCTCGTGAACCCGAAGACCGGCTTGCTGGAAGGCGCGAGCGATCCGCACCGTTCGGCGGGCTCGGCGGCGGGTTACTGATAAGCGCCATGCGCACGCAGACTCACTTCGAAATCGCGGTGTGTATAACACCCTCTCCCTCCGGGAAAGGGTGCCCCGAAGGGGCGGGTGAGGATTCGCTTACCGAAGGCACTACATCTTCTGCAAACTTGCAGTTCGAGTATTCGTACCCTCATCCGGCGCTGCGCGCCACAGCAAAAGCAGCGCGTAACGCGCCCTTCTCCCGGTGGGGGACGGAAAGAGCCAACGGCGAATGAAGCCCGCACGCGATGACCGCACCGACTGCCCACGCCGACCCCGCACGCGCTGACGCGGCTTGCCTGGACGGCGTCGATCTCTCCGCCTTGGCACGGCGCGCGGGCACGCCGTGTCACGTTTATTCCGCAAGCGCGATCCGGCAACGCATCGAAACCCTGCAAAAGGCACTGCACGGGCTGAACGCGCGGGTCTGCTACGCGGCCAAGGCCAATTCCAACATTGCGATCCTGCAACTGATGGACGAAGCCGGGCTGGGCGCCGACATCGTGTCGGGCGGCGAGTTGTGGTGCTGCCTGCGTGCCGGCATTCCCGCCGACCGGATCGTGTTTTCCGGCGTCGGCAAGACCGTGCAGGAAATTGCGGATGCGCTGGACGCGGGCGTCGCGCGCTTCAACGTCGAATCGGCGGACGAACTGCAACTGCTGCAACGCGTCGCCGCGGAGCGCAACGTCGTCGCCAATGCTTCCTCGCGCATCAATCCCGACGTCGACGCCCTCACCCATGCCAAGATTTCCACCGGCAAGTCGGAAAACAAGTTCGGTGTCAGCATCGACGAAGCACGCCAGTGGTTCGCGAACTGCGCGGCGCTGACGCACGTGCAACTGGACGGCCTGCACGTCCACATCGGCTCGCAGATGCTGAGCCTCGATCCGGTCCGCGCGGCGCTGCGACGCGTGGCGGAATTCTGGCGCGAACTGAGCGGCGCGGGATGCACGATCCGCAGCATCGACGTCGGCGGCGGCCTCGGCGTGTGCTATCGCGCCGGCCACGATCATCCCGTTTCGATCGATGACTACGCCGACGCGATCCGCCAAGCGCTGGCAGATTACGACGGCCGCATCCTGCTGGAACCCGGCCGCTGGCTGGTGGCCGAAGCCGGCGTGCTGCTGACGCGCGTGGTCCGCGTCAAGGAAGGCCGGCAGCGCAAGTTCCTGATCCTGGATGCCGCGATGACCGAACTGATCCGGCCTTCGCTGTACGACGCGTGGCACGACATCGTGCCGCTGGTGGATGACTCGCGCCCGCTGCAGACCTACGACGTCGTCGGCCCCGTCTGCGAAACCGGCGACACCTTCGCGCGCGATCGCACGATGCGGGAATGCAGGGCCGGCGACCTGGTGATGATCAAGACCACGGGCGCCTATGGTGCGTCGATGGCATCCACCTACAACTCGCGCCCGCTGGCGGCGGAGGTGCTGCTCGACCGGGGGCGCTACGCGGTGGTGCGCAAACGCCAAACCTTCGATGAAATGATTGCGGGCGAGCAAGTCGCCAACCAATGGGAGACGTGATGGCCGACACGAAGCCGCTGAAAACCCCTCTCCCTCCGGGAGAGGGTGCCCCGTCAGGGGCGGGTGAGGGTACGCGATTGCGTTGACCATGCAAGCGAGTAGATACAACTGGGCACAACCGAACCCTCATCCGGCGCTACGCGCCACCTTCTCCCGAAGGGAGAAGGAAAATCGGCCTTGGCGACAGAAAATATCATGAAGCACTTTTCGCGATTCATACTAGCAGTTGCGCTTGGGTCGATCATATCGATTGCACAAGCTGCCGCGCCATCGCCAAAACAAAACACCGACCTCGACCGCCTGGTCGACGCGGTGGTCGCGTACTACCACCTGCCCGGTCTCGCGGTCGGCGTGATCGACCACGGCAAGGTGGTCTACACCCGCGAAGTCGGAAAACTCGCATCAGGCAAACCCATCGACAACGACACGCTGTTCGAAATCGCGTCCAACAGCAAGGCGATGACCTCCACCCTGCTGGCGCGGCTGGTGCAGCAAGGCAAGCTGCGCTGGGACGATCCCGTCACGAAGTACCTGCCTTCGTTCCGCATGTACGACCCGTGGGTCACGAAGAACATGCAGGTCGGCGATCTACTGGTGCATCACAGCGGCCTGCCCGAAGGCGCAGGTGACCTGATGCTGTGGCCGACGCCGAACCACTTCACGCGCGCGGACGTGATCGCGGGTTTGCAGTACCTGAAACCCGCCTACAGTTTTCGCGCGGGTTATGCCTACGACAACACGTTGTACATCGTGGCCGGACAGGTCGCGGCCGCGGCCGGTGGCGCGCCGTATCCGGCGCTGATGCGCCGCGAAATCTTCCAGCCGCTCGGCATGACGCGTTGCCAGGTCGGCACGTGGAATCGCGATGAAGTCGGCAACGTCGCGGACCCGCATGTCATCGAAAACGCCCGCTACGTCGCGATGCCCGCTCGCGGCGCGATCGTGCACGAAACCACCATGGATTCGGCCGGCGGCGTGCGTTGCAGCCTCCACGACATGCTGACCTGGGCCATGAGCTGGCTGGCGCCGACACCGCAGCAGTTGCAGTGGCTGACGCCAAAGGAACGGCACGCGGAGTGGACGCCCTACACGCCGATGCCCATCTCGAAGCGCAAGCACGAATGGGACGGCACCCTGTTCTGGGGCTATGGCTTCGGCTGGCGGATCGGCGATGTCGACGGCGAGATGACGGTGTCGCACACCGGCACGCTGTCGGGCATGTATTCGGCCGTGACGCTGTTGCCGTTCAAGCAGAGCGGCTATGTTTTCATGATCAACGCCGAAGCCGACAACGCGCGCAGCGTGCTCAACGAGGTGCTGACCAAGCACTTCACCGCACCCGACAAGGCGCGCAGCGTCGAAAGCTACGCCGACGAACTGAAGCGCGCCGACGAACAACGCCGCATCTCGCGCGTGCCCGACACGTCTTCGCGCAAACCCGCGACGCCTGCCGACCTGAAGAACGAACTCGGCGTGTGGCGCGATCCATGGTTCGGTGAAGTGCATGTCTGCGCCAAGGGAATAGGCGTGCAGTTTGCCTCCGCGAAATCACCCATGCTGACCGGCGAAGTGATGCGCGTCGGCGACAAGTACCTCGTGCACTGGTTCCACGGCGACGCCGAAGCGTGGCTGGACTTTCCCACCAAGGCCGGCGGCACGCTGCACATGGCCAAGGTCGATCCGGATGCGGATTTCAGCTACGACTATGAAGATCTTGCATTCACGCGGGAGCATGCTTGTGAATAAAAATCCTTCCAAGGTCGAGCAGCATCAGCATTTATCGACGTCATTCCCGCGTAAGCGGACTGCGTTTGCAGGATTGCAAACGCGAACGCCGCAGGTGGCGCGTAGCGCGAGCGCCATGGATGGCGCGAGTTTATCCAGTGTCTTAGGCGCGGTGAGAACCAAGTCGCTGGGTTCCGGATCGCCGCTGCGCGGCGTCCGGAATGACGAAAAAACATTGGTTGGTAAAAGGATGATGATTCTTGTGGCTTGCCTGCTGGCTCTGACTGCAGCCGCCGCAAGCGCCGACACCCCACCCCAAATCTCGCCCGCAAAAACGATGGCCGAAGCGGGCATGGTCGACATCCGCTCGCTGGTGCCCGACATCGCCGAAAACATCCATTACGCCAGCAGCGACAACTTCACCGGCGCGCCGGTACCGGGCTATAACGCCGCCAAGTGTTTCCTGCTGAAGCCCGCCGCCGAAGCGCTTGCGCGCGTCGAACACGCGCTGCGCAAGCAACACGCACGCCTGAAGATCTGGGACTGCTATCGCCCTGCCCGCGCGGTCGCCGCGTTCGTGCGCTGGGCGCATGATCTTTCCGACACAAGCACCAAGGCCGTGCACTATCCGAACGTCGACAAGAGCAAGCTGCTTGGCGAATACATCGCGCCCGTGTCGGGCCACAGCCGCGGTGCGACCGTCGACCTGACGATGATGCAATGCGACGCACACGGCCGGCATTGCAAGCCGCTGGACATGGGCACGCACTTCGACATGTTCGACCCGCTTGCCCACACCGATTCGCCCGACGCCACCGCTGCGCAGCACGCGAACCGCGAGCGCCTGCTGCAGGCGATGGCCGCGCAGGGTTTCGAAAACTACGCCGCCGAATGGTGGCACTACACCTTCACCATGCACCCGCAGCCGACCACGCTCTACGATGTGCCCGTGCGTTAGGGAAGTCTGATTATGCTCGTCATCCCGGAATCGCGAAGCGATATCCGGGACCCAGCGCCTTTGCGTATCAGCCGGTTGCGCGAAAGGCGCTGGATCCCGGCTTTCGCCGGGATGACGAGTGACGGGTTCATGGAAGTCTGATTATTTTGTCGTCGTTTTTATCCATTGTCTTTCGCGATTGACCACAATGGATCCACGCTTTCGCGGGGATGACGTCCGATTCTGGAAGGGTTCTTGCCATTCGGAGGTTCGACCATGACACGCAAACCATTCGCCCTTCTCGCCCTCGCATGGCTGTCACTGACGGCGGCCGCCGCGCAAGCATCGGCGCCGCACCAGTCCCAGATCGACGCCCTGATGAGCCGCTACGCCGGCGACGTGCCCGGCGCCTCGCTGCTGGTGGTGAAGGATGGCAAGCCCGTCATCGAGCGCGGCTACGGCTATGCCAATCTCGAAGAGCACATCCAGGCCGGCCCCGAAACCAACTATCGCCTTGCCTCGGTCACCAAGCAGTTCACGGCGGCAAGCATCCTGCTGCTGAAGCAGGACGGCAAACTGAAACTCTCTGATCCGATCCGCAAGTACCTGCCGGAGCTTCCCGCCAGCGACGCCAAGATCACGATCGAAAACCTGCTGACGCACACCAGCGGTCTGGTCGATTACGAAGACCTGATCCCATCGACCCAAACCGCCCAGATCGACGACAACGACGTGCTGCGCATGATCGCGTCGCAGGATCGCCTCTATTTCCAGCCCGGCAGCGCGCACCGCTACAGCAACGGCGGCTATGTGCTGCTCGGACTGATCGTCCAGCGCGTCTCGGGCATGGACCTCGCCGACTTCATGAAGCAGCGCATCTTCCAGCCGCTGGGCATGGACCACACGCTGATGTACGAACACCACCGCGGCCCGAAGCCGTCAAACCGCGCCTACGGCTACAGCCTGATCGACGGCAAGTGGACACGCACCGACCAGAGCGTCACCAGCGCCACCCGCGGTGACGGCGGCATCTACTCGAACATCCAGGATTTCGCGAAGTGGGACGCGGCGCTGTATACCGACAAGCTGCTCGATGCCGATTCACGCAAGCTCGCGTTCACGCCGAAAGACCCGATCGCCGACCCCGACACCGACTACGGCTTCGGCTGGCGCCTCAGCGGCGATACCGAATGGCATTCGGGCGAGAGCCAAGGCTTCCGCAACGTGATCATTCGCTGGCCCAATCAGCACGTCACCGTGGTGATCCTGAGCAACCGCAACCACTTCAAGCCGTATCCGCTCGCGCTCACCATTGGGGAGCTGTTCCTGGCGCGCTGAAACTTGAAATGCTAGCGCCCAAGTTAAGCGGTTCCCACCGGCGCAGCCGGTGGGCGACTCTTGAACAAGACATTGGAAACCAAGCTACCGCCACTGCTCAGTTGCGCATGTGCGTAACGACGCTCTTCGTGACTTGCAACGCGATGTCATCCCAAACTTGCCCAACAAGACCAGTTTGGCTGGTGCCACCCACCTTTGAGTCCTTCGCCTCCGCATGGAAAGTTTGACTCCAACGTGTCGAGCCAACCGAAAAGTCCACATCGAGATCGCAGCTTGCCCAGTCGATGGCCGGCGTCACGTTGAAAATGCCGGCTGAGTACTGGAACTTTGTCTTCGCGTTGCTGATAGTGAGCGTCAGCACCTTGGGCGCGGAGGTATTTACGCCCACGGCGGCATCTAAAGTCTCGAGGATGCGGCTTGACAGCCCCGGACCGATGGGAATTCGTGTCCTGGAGCCGCCGCCAACAAAGCCGGACGCTCCTTCAACATCCACGCGATCCGGAAACGACGACGGAACCCATGTGACCTTGACAGGGCCCTCGCCCGTTGCGTCCAAGCCCCGGGCTTGCGTAACAGTATCAAAGGACGGGCGCGTATTAAATGGCAAGTTAACTGCGCAGCCCGACAATAGCCCAAACCCCACAATCCCGACCAACACACTGCAACACTTTTTCATGTGATTTCCCCTGTTTTACAACGCCTGAGTTAAGTCGCGCCGCGAAGCGGCGTCGGCTCGGAAGAATTGTTAGGCCTCATACTACCGAATTCATGGAAGCGACTCCTGAGCAAAACGCTCAATGTCGGCAATCATTGAAGACACGTTGGCGGCCGTGAACTCATCTGTCTTTCCATGAGCGGCACTGTTGCGAATGGCGGCCAGCGCGGTAATTCGCTTTTGTACAAGACTGTTGTACTGACCAGCCTTTGCCAGATCAGCGTTCATCTTGTCCAGCTTCCCGTGCGAAAGGCCGTGTGATTCGCACAATGTGCGCAACGTTGTTTCCAACACCACCCCCGCGACCACGGCCGCAGCTGATATGTAGCCCGATGTGTGAAGCTCTCTCGCCTGGTCAAGCTCTGAGTCTGCGATTTCGGCCTGAACCAAGTTGCGAATTGAAACGAGATAGCCACCCTCGAAATCCTCACGCGCGGCTGTGAACACGGCCCGGAGATCCTTGAGGTTCTCGTAGTTCCCGGAGAATGAGCTGGGCTCCTCTGCCGCAATAAACGATTTGTAGTGCTCGGACTCCCTGCCGCACGCATTGCCAATCAGGCTCCGCGCCTTAACGCACCAGTTGAGGAATTGCTCGGGATCCACCTGCTCATAGCGTCCGGAATATTCGCTGTGCTTAACCTGCATCGTCTTCGCCAGATCCGACAACTGATCAGAGAGTTCGGAAAAGCGCTTTTGAAGGATTTTGACCACGCGAAGCTTTCCCTCAATGAAGCCTAATTAAGTCGATTTCAAAGTGGAGCATTACTCCGTCCCCTGATCCGAGACGCAAGCTTTGCCTCGCCAGAACATTCCGGCACCAATCTTTGACTTGTGCCACGTGTGCGGCCTGAGCCCACCGCTTAATACAGTCGTCTTTCCCCAAGGCGCCGCAGCACCGCGCGGCGACGATCTTCCCACCCATCAAAAATCGCTGCAAGCATCATGCCGATCCGTGCAACGCGGCTCCTTGCGAATTCCAGCAACACCATGACGCCGCCATCGCGCGCTTGGACGCATCCTGATCCGTCGCCGCCGCGGAAAACAGCCCGCGCCGGACCGGGATCAAGAAACGTCTGCGCGGCCGGTGCTGGAACCCATGACACCCCGCGTGCGACACTCCGCGCATGCCGATCCACTCCCCCACGATGGAATTGCTGGCGGTCCTCGCGATCGCGTTGTATTTCGCGTCGGCCGCGGCGCTGGCGCGTCCGCTGCTGAACCACCGGGCGATGCCCCGCCGTGCGGCGCTGGTGCTCGGCGGGATCGCGGTGCTGATGCACTTCGGGGTGCTGTTCGGCATCCATCGCGGCGCGGTGGACCTGCACTTCTATGCCGCGCTGTCGCTGGTGTCGGCGGTGATCGCAGCGCTGACGCTGATCGTGAATGTCGCGCGCCCGGTGGCGGCGCTGGGCATCATCCTGTTTCCGCTCGCGGGATTGTTCCTGGCGATCGACGAAT
>Ga0079221_10000271_pt1 | contig 13285 bp, 10 predicted proteins | sample GAAS200_FD_75069 | JGI IMG/M metagenome (GOLD analysis project Ga0079221, IMG submission 75069) | Agricultural soil microbial communities from Georgia to study Nitrogen management - GA AS200 | ecosystem: Environmental > Terrestrial > Soil > Agricultural land | place: USA: Georgia | collected... | reverse complement strand
GCTGGCGGACCTGCCATTCGAGGCCCACGGAACCCTGGTTGCGAAGCGTTGGGTACTCACGGCTGCACATGCCGTGCAGATGATGATCGCGATGCCCGAACATCGTTACGTGACCATCGCCGGCAAGCAACGGAAAGTTGTACGCATCATCGTTTACCCGGACTTCCCGAAAAGCTGGACACAGTGGAACCAGCTGCTCAAAGACATGAAGACGGAGGATCCGGATTCCTGGATGGCAGGTTTCACATCCTATCGGACTGCAATGCACGACATTGCATTGCTGGAGCTGGCGAAGCCGGTCGAGGACGTCGAACCCGTGAAGCTCTATCTCCGCCCTGACGAATCCGGGCGCGTGGTCGAGATTTTCGGCAAGGGCGCAACAGGAAACAATCTGACCGGAGCCTCCCCGGATGCGCCGCACCGAACCCAGCTGCGCCGCGCGTACAACCGGATCGTGACTGCCAAAAACCAATGGCTCTACTACAAGTTCGACTGCGGCAGCGCGGCCCTGCCGTTGGAGGGCATGATGGCCAGTGGCGACAGTGGCGGGCCCGTCCTGATCGACGATCACGGCACGTGGAAGCTGGCCGGCATCGCCCAAGGCTCGAACGGAACGAAGTTGGATCTGCTGGCCATGCGCGCCGGGACCTTTCGCTGGGGCGCCTGCGGACAGGAATTGTCCAGCACGCGCGTTTCCTTTTACGCGCGCTGGATCAGCAAGACCATCGCGAAGCCTTGAGCACCCACCGGGGAAACCACCATGCAGCCACTCGCCATGCTGGCCTGCGTCGTAGCCGTCGCTGCCGTTTCCGCATCGGGCGCCGCAGCGAATCCGATACAGGCGAAATGTTTGCGGAAAATTCCGACGCGAGCTTGAGGGGAACCTGCAGGTTTTCCCCATCAAGGACTTTAGTGCAATCGAACAAGCCATGCAGAAGTTCTGCTGGCTGAAATCAGGAAAGTGTTTTGGCGAAGCCCGGTTCCTGATTCTTTGGCACCACATGGGCGACCGTTGGGTGGTCACGCGCGTATTCAGCTATGGGCATCACGCGACCGAGTGACGCTGGCGTGCACCGTAGCCCATAAGGCGAACCCGCTACAATGCGCGGTTTCCGATTCCAAGCCTCAACATGTTCGACAGCCTGACCCAACGCCTTTCCACGACCGTCCAGCGCCTGACCGGGCGTGGGCGCCTGACCGAGGAGAACATCCGCGAGGCACTGCGCGAAGTGCGAGTGGCATTGCTGGAAGCCGACGTCGCGCTGCCGGTTGTGCAGGCGCTGATCGAGCGCATCAAGGTGCGCGCGGTAGGTCAGGAAGTGCTCAAGAGCCTGACGCCGGGGCAAGCGCTCATCAAGGTGGTGCGCGACGAATTGACTGCGGTAATGGGTACGCAGAACGCATCGCTGCACCTTGCCGCGACGCCGCCCGCGGTGGTGCTGATGGCGGGCCTGCAGGGCGCTGGCAAGACCACCACGGTCGCGAAACTCGCGAAGCACCTGATCGGCCAGAAGAAGAAGGTGATGGTGGTGTCGGCCGACGTGTATCGTCCGGCCGCGATCGAGCAGTTGCAGACATTGGCGGGGCAGGTCGGTGCGGGCTTCGTGCCATCGCAAACCGGACAGAAGCCGATCGCGATCGTCAAAGCGGCGGTCGATGCCGCGCGGCGCGAGGTCGCCGACGTGCTGATCGTCGACACCGCAGGCCGCACCTCGATCGACGAGGCCATGATGGCCGAGATCAAGGCGCTGCACGAAGCGGTGGATCCGGTCGAGACGCTGTTCGTGGTCGATGCGATGACCGGCCAGGACGCGGCCAACACGGCGAAGGTATTTGCCGATGCGCTGCCGCTGACCGGCGTGGTCCTGACCAAGGTCGATGGCGATGCGCGTGGCGGTGCGGCATTGAGCGTGCGCTACGTCACCGGCCGGCCGATCAAGTTCCTCGGCGCGGGCGAGAAGCCCGACGCGCTGGAGCCGTTCCATCCCGATCGCATGGCCACGCGCATCCTGGGGATGGGCGACGTGCTGTCGCTGATCGAGGATGTGCAGCAAAAGACCGACGCCGACAAGGCGGCGAAGCTTGCGGCGAAGGTCGCCAAGGGCAAGCGTTTCGATTTGAACGACATGAAGGACCAACTCGACCAGATGCTCAACATGGGCGGTCTGGCCGGACTGATGGAAAAGCTGCCGGGCGTGTCGAGCCTGCCCGACAAGGTGAAGTCGCAGGTCAACGACAAGGAAGTGAAGCGGATGATCGCGATCATCGGCTCGATGACCAGGAAGGAACGCCATCATCCCGACTTGCTGAACGGCTCGCGGCGCGCGCGCGTGGCGCGCGGTTCCGGCACCCAGCCCGCCGACGTCAACCGCCTGCTGAAACAGTACACCCAGATGGAAAAGATGATGGGCAAGTTTGCCCGCGGCGGCATGAAGGGCCTGATGCGCCAGATGGGTGGCGCGATGAAGGGCATGGGCGGCCGGGGATTTCCGGGACGTTGAGATTTGTAGGTTGGGCTGAGCGGGTTTCATCCGCGAAGCCCAACGTGGCGCGCGATCGGGCTTCCGCCGATAAAGCCGGCATTAGCCCAACCCTCCGCAAACCCCCTCGCATTTCGGCCATTTTCGCTTTACAATTGCGCGTTTCCCGTGCCCGGACGTCGTCTGATCGACCCGCGGCCGTTCCATTCGGAGTCGATAGATCATGGTCAGGATTCGTCTTTCGCGCGCAGGCGCCAAGGGCCGGCCGTTTTACCACGTGGTGGTGACCGACCAGCGGAGCGCCCGCGACGGTCGCAATATCGAGCGCCTGGGTTACTTCAACCCGGGTGCTGCCGGCGCGCACGACAAGCGCCTGGTGCTGGACGTCGAGAAGTTGAACGCCTGGGTTGCCAAGGGCGCGCAGTGCTCGGACAAGGTCGCGGCGCTGGCGAAGGAAGCCGGCAAGCAGGCTGCTGCTTGATGCGATGAACGACGAGCGGCATGTGCTGCTCGGGCGCATCGTCGGCGTGCATGGCGTGCGCGGTGCGGTGAAGCTGGAGTCGTTCACCGAACCGCGGCTGGCGATCTTCGATTACAAGCCGTGGTTGCTGGAAAGCAACGCCGGTCGAACCGAGGAAATCGCCGAGGCGCACGGACATGCGCAGGGCAAGGGCATTGTCGCGATGCTGCCTGGCGTGACCGATCGCGATGCGGCAGCGGCCTGGGTCGGCGCGCGCATCCGGGTTCCACGCGAGGCGCTGCCGGAACCGGAAGCCGGCGAGTTTTACCAGGCGGATCTGGAAGGGTTGCAGGTGGTAAATGAGGCGGGCGACGATTTGGGCTGCGTCACTCACCTGTTCGACAACGGCGCGCACGATGTGCTGGTGACGCGCGACGAAGCCGGACGCGAACGCCTGATTCCGTACGTGGTGGATGTTTACGTGAAAGCGGTCGATCTGGATGCGGAACGCATCATAGTCGACTGGGACAAAGACGATTGACCAGGACGACCGATGCGCTTCGACGTCGTCACACTGTTCCCCGAATTCGTGCAGCAGTGCAGTGGTTTCGGGGTGATCGGCCGGGCGGTCGAACGCGGATTGCTGGAAGTGGAGGCGTGGAATCCGCGCGACTACGCCGAAGGCGGTTACCGCCGCGTCGATGACAGTGTCTGCGGCGGCGGTCCCGGCATGGTGATGCTGATCGAGCCGCTGCGGAAGACGCTGGTGGCGGCGCGGCAAGCGGCGAGTGGCAAGGCGCCGGTGATTTACCTGAGCCCGCAGGGAAAGCGGCTCACGCAGGGAAAAGTGACGGAACTGGCAGGATTGCCGCGAGTGATTTTGCTGTGCGGGCGCTACGAAGGCATCGACGAGCGCCTGATCGAACACGAGGTCGACGAGGAACTGTCGATCGGCGATTATGTGCTGTCGGGCGGCGAACTGGCCGCGGCGGTGCTGGTCGACGCGGTCGGCAGGTTGCAGGAAGGCGCGTTGGGCGACACGCAATCCGCCGCGCAGGATTCGTTCTCGGACGGCCTGCTGGATTGCCCGCACTACACGCGGCCGGTCAGCCATGAATTTGGCGGGGTGCCGGCGGTGCTGTTGTCGGGCGACCACGCGGCGATCGCGCGCTGGCGCCGGATGCAGTCGCTGGGCCGCACCTGGTTGCGTCGTCCGGACCTGCTGGAAAATTTGACGTTGGGCGACAACGACCAACGCCTGCTGGAAGAATTCAAACGGGAACACAAGGGTCAAACCCATGAACAAGATCATTGAACAATTCGAAACCGCGCAGATGGGCCGCAAGCTGCCGCCGTTCGCCGCCGGCGACACCGTGATCGTCAATGTCAAGGTGACGGAAGGCAACCGCGAGCGCGTGCAGGCGTTCGAGGGCGTGGTGATCGCGCGCCGCAACCGCGGCCTGCATTCGGCCTTCACGGTGCGCAAGATGTCGCACGGCACCGGCGTCGAGCGCGTGTTCCAGGCCTACAGTCCGGCGATCGATTCGGTCCAGGTCAAGCGCAAGGGCAAGGTGCGTGGCGCCAAGCTGTACTTCCTGCGGGGCCTCGAAGGCAAGGCCGCGCGAATCAAGGAAGACCTGGCCGCGAACAGCAAGCCGGACGCCTCGCGCGTCAAGTAAGTCGCTGTCGTTCAATCATCATGCAGAGCCGCGCGGAGCGATCCGCGCGGCTTTTGTTTTGGGTGTACCCGCCAGCCTGCGTTCCGCTGTTGCCGAAGACCCGGGCGACGCGGTGGTCGCGTTGCCCGGGCCGTTGGCGCTGGTGGGTCGACTTGCGTGTCGATCTCAGAAGTCCACGCTCACGGTGAGTTGCATGAATCGTGGTTGCTGGAATCCGATCGTCTGGCGCCAGGTCGGATTGGTGAAATTGGAAATGTCGCCCTGCAACTGCTCCTCGACCGTGGTGGTGCGCTGCTGGTTCAGCAGGTTGTAGACCGCGAACTTCACCACCAGGTTGGCGTCCTTGATCTTGGTCAGGTAGCTGATGCTGGCGTCGAGGTTGTAGATCCAGGGCGTGTGGCCGTAGCTACCCCGGGGCGAGTGGACGTACACGCGTTGTCCGGACGGGTAGGGTACCGGATCGCCGTCGGCATCGTACTGGCCGGGAATGTTGCCGCACTTGTCGACGCAGATGAAGTAGCTGTAGTAGTTGGTTTCGTCGAACGGATTGCCGGAACCGAGTCCGCTGACCGGGCTTCCCGAGTGGATGTCGGCGACGGCGCCGAGGCGCCAGTGGTCGTTGATGGCGTACGCGCCCCGGAACTTGAACTGGTGGCGGCGTGCGTTTGACAGCGGACCGTAGCCCGCGTAGTTCACCCATGGATTGTCGAAATTCTCGGTGCGCCCGGTGTCGTCGAAGTTGGTCAGCGAGTTGACAGGACCTTCCGCGTTGCCCATGTTCCACGACAGCGTGTACGAAGCGTTCAGCGACCACTTGCCGTCCCACGCGCGGTCGAGGTCGAACTCCATCGCGTAGTACTTGCGCTTGGGTTTGACCCAGCCGGTCTGGCCGAGATAGTTACCGTCGCTGTCGTACATCGCCCAGCCTTGCTTCGCGGTGTCGATCGTGATGTAGCCCATGGTCCCGTTGCAGTCGGTGTCGCCCCACACCGTGACCGGGCGTCCCGGGTTGGCCATGACCCAGCCGACGTAGCCGTTGCCGCCGCATTGCGGGGTAGCGCTGATTTCCATGTCGTCGATCGCGTTGTGCAGCCGGCGATAGGTGGTCTTGACGCCGTAGGCCCAGGTCTGGTTCAGCGCCTGTTCGAAACCGAGGATCAACTCGTCCTGGTAGACCGGGTCCATGTTCTTGTCGACTTCCGAGCGCAGGTCGCCGACGGTCCCGTCGCCCTGCGAGTTGTCGACTGGCCCGAGCTGCGGCCCCAGGATCGGCACCGCGTATTGCGAACCGTTGAGTTCGCGCGTTTCCCAGCCGCCGAACGCGTAGTAGGTGCGCTCGTCGAGCAGGCCACCTGCCTGCTTGATGTTGATCACGTTGGCGACCGGCAGGTAATAGCGGCCGACGTTGCCGAACAGCTTCGTGGTGCCGTCGCCCTTCACGTCCCACGAAAAGCCGAAGCGTGGTGCGGGCTGGTTGTCGATCTTGATGTAGCTGCGCCCGGATGCGTCCTGGTTGTCGAAACTGTCGTTGCGCAGGCCGAAGTTCAGCACCCAGTTGTCGCCGACCGACCAGTTGTCCTCGATGTACCAGGCCGAGTCGATGGTGGCGAAGGTGCCCGCGATTTCGTAGCGGCGCTGGCGTATGTAAGCGTTGTAGCCCGGCGGCACCACGCCGCCGTTGCTGATGGTGTCGCCGGGGTTGGCGGCATACACGTTGTAGTAATAGGCGCCCGGGCCGGCGTAGTGGCGGGCATAATTCGAGACGTTCTTCTCGTGGTCGTAGCCGAAGCGCAGCAGGTGGTCGCCCAGCGTCCATTCGAAATCGGCGCGGCCCTGGTGACGCACGTCGTCGCGCTGGATCACCGTGGAGTTGGTGGTGCAGCCGAGCGGGATGGCGGGCTGCGGTACGTCGCTGCTGGCCGCCACCAGATTGCATTCATCGTCGCGCAGCGAGTGCGCGAAGGCCTCGCGCTGGTTGCGGCCCCACATCAGCTTCATCGAGAAGTTGTCGGTGAGAAGGCTGGTCCAGGTGACGTTGCCGCTCTTGCCACCGGTGTCGTTGTAGACGGTGTTGGTCTGCGCGCCCTTCGTGTCGGTGTCGAAGTTATAGTCGTAGACCTGTCCGGTCTGGTGGTCCTTGTCGGAGAACGCCATCAGGCTGACGGTGTTGCGGTCGTTGATGCGCCAGTCCAGGGTGCCGCCCCAGAAACCGGTGGGATTCTTGTTGGTGGTCAGCACGGTGCCGGGGTTGTTGGTGTTCTGGGGACGATAATCGCGCGCCTCGTACAGCGCGAAGAAAAACAGTTTGTCCTTGATGATCGGTCCGGAGGCGTACACGTCCAGCTTGTTCAGGGAATAGTTGTCGCGACTGGACGTGAGGTAGCGCCCGTCGGCGTCGTACAGGTCGCGCTTGGACGACTGCCAGGCGCGTGGTTCGAAGGTGTACTGCGCGCCCGCGTGGAATTCGTTGCTGCCTTGGCGCACGACGGCATTGACCACGCCGCCGGTGGTGCGGCCGTATTCGACCGAGTATCCGCCGGTCTTGACCTGGAACTCCTGGTAGAACAGGAATGGCGCCTGGGAAAAACCGTTGCGGTTGTAGAAGTCGGTGACGTTGAGGCCGTTCACGTAGAAAGCGTTTTCGGCGACCGACGAGCCGCCGAAGGAGATGCCGCCGAAACCGGCGTTGCCCTTGATCACCCCGGGTGCCAGCATCGTGACCGCGGTGACGTTCTGGTCGACCGGCAGGCGCTTGATTTCCTGCCGGCTGAGGTTGGTCGCCGATTCGGTGGAGGTAACGTCCACCGCCGAGATAACCCGGTCCGCAGTCACGTTGACCGCGCCGAGTCGGGTGGCACCGGCCGAACCGATGTTCACCGTTGTCGCATTGCCCAGTGTGACGGTGACCTCGATGGGTGCGCCGCCGGCACTCGTTTTCAGTTCATAGTCGCCGACCGGCAGGAACGGGATGCGGTAACTGCCGTCCTTCTCGGCGGTCACCGTGCGCATAAACCCCGTGGATGAACTGCTGATGGTGACGGTGGCGCCGGGCGCGGTGCGGCCGACCACCGAACCGGTGGTGTTCTGGGCGAAAGCGGTGGGCACCGCGGCCAGCGACAGGCAGGCTGCCAGCGCCACGCTGAGTACGGTCTTGCGCGATGGACGACGATGAAATTGCATGATGGGCTCCCCGGTGATGAGTGCAGTCGACGGTCCCGCCTATGGCATGGGCAGGAACCGCCAAGTGAAGTCGTAATCGAACTGGTCGTAATACAGATTGCCGCCGCGCCATTCCGCTTCGCCCCGCTGGTTGTCGACGGTGTCGGAACGGAAGCCGGTCTTCGCCGGTGTCAGCGCGCGGCCGTAGTCGTCGTTGAAGGCGATGCGGTAGCCATCGAGCCCGCCCATATAGAAGCCGGCGACACGCGGATCCGCGCTGTCGAGGCGCCCGAAGGTCACGTCCATCGGCATCCAGCCGTAGGGCACGATGTACAACTGGCCCCAGTCGTGCAGGTTCCAGTAGCTGCCGGGCGAAAACATCATGCCGGACTGCCAGCGCGCGGGAATTCCGTTCATGCGCAGCAGCGTCATCAGCAGCAAGGTCTGCTGCCCGCAATCGGCGTGGCCGGCGTGCAGCGCGTGATCGCCGATGTTGCTGATCGTCGAGTATTCGCGCGCCCCGGCCCACGGAATCGCATCCACCGCTGCATAGAGTTTTTGCGCGATCCGCCAAGGGTTCTTTTCGTCGCCCACGATTTGTTGCGAGAACAGGCGCATCTGCTCGGTGAACGCGATGTGCGGCAGGCGTTCGGACACGTACGGCGCCAGCTCCGGCGTGATCGTCGCCGGCAGCACCTTGTCCGCGTCGACCGGCTGGTAGCGCGCGTAGATCGTGACCTCATAGGTGATCGAGAACTTCGTCGGTTCGTCCGCGACCGCCGGTTGCTGCATGAAGACCGTGCGCTGCAGCGCCGAATCCGGTGCGATCTCGTGCGCCACGGGCTGGCTGGCGACCAGGCGGATGTCCTCCTGCTGGCCGGGGATCGCACGCGGATAGGGCAGCCACGCCTTGACGGCTTCGCCGGCCGGCACCGCGTCCGCATCCACCGTCAGCGATTGCGTGATGCGGACGCGTTGCGGCCGCACGCCGGACCTGCGCGCGGCGCGCGCGGCTTCGATCACTTCGCGGTGATGGGTGTTCGCGCTTTCGAGCGGACTGGCGCTGAAGGGCCGTGGGTTCGCGCGGCGTGCCCGGGCCTCGGCGCTCAGCCGGAACAGGTTGCCGGCCGCGCGGTGGAAATAAAGCGTGCGGCCGTCGATCACGCGGTGCTCGACAAAGCCGCGCGCGACCCAGTTCTCGAATTCGCGGTCGGTGAGGTCGGGAATCTGCCGGCGAAGCTGCGCCTTGACATTGTCGGCGGAGAGATCGAAATCCAGCAGGATCCGGCGCATCCGCTCACGCTGGAATTGAAGGGCGTGGCGCTCCGCGGGATCTGTGGAAGTGGTCAACAATCGATCGACCGTGGCGGTCGCGGCCTCGAACTGGCCGGAGTCGATCATGTCGATCACGCTGGCGGCCGGCTCGGCCGCGGCCCAAGTGGGCGGCATGCCGCCGAGCAGCAACAGGATCGCGAGCACGAGCGGACGCCCGCACGACCAATTTGCATTCGCCGCGACACGAAAGCGCACCACCTTGCCCCTCCCGCTTCGCTTGTGCCCGGCAGCCTGTGTAACATGCTTGAAAACCAGAGTCAATAATTTATGCTTTGTGATATGTTTTTATGAATCATCTATTCTTTGGGGCCGGGATTCGATAATGCGGGGAAGGGGATGATCCATTCGCTGTGGCCGTACCTTGCCGTGATGCTGCTGTGCGCGGGCATCTTTCCCGCGCTCGAGCAGCGTTTCGGCTGGCGCGTGTTCAACGTGCTGCCGCCGATCGTGCTCACCTATCTGCTGGTCACCGCGCTGGCGGTCCTGGGCCTGTGGCAGGTGGAGGGAGAAATCCGGGACGCGCAGTCGGTGCTGACTTCGCACACGGTCCCGGCGCTCTTGTTCCTACTGATGATCAACTGCGACCTGCGCGCGATCCTCGCGCTCGGCCCGCGCGTGCTCGCGGTGTTCGCCTGCACCAGCCTCAGCCTGTTCTGCGCGTTCATGCTCACCTTCCTGGTCTTCCGCGGCTGGCTGCCCGGCGAGTCGTGGCAGCCGCTGGCGGCGTTGTCGGGGAGCTGGGTGGGCGGCACCGCCAACATGATCGCCGTCAAGCAGGCCATCGGCATGCCCGACAGCCTGCTTGCGATGTCGTTGCTGACCGATGCGCTTTGCTATTCGATGTGGGTGGTGGTGCTGTTCTCGATTGCGCGGCTGGCGCCGGCGTTCAATCGCTGGACCGGCGCACGCTCCAGCGCTGAGCTGGTGGTGGCGGAAACACGCACCCATGCGCCCACCCGGCCGGACAGCGTGCTGATCTGGCTGGGCCTGGCGTTGCTGGTAGGGGCGGGTTCCGCGTGGCTGGCGGCGAAATTGCCGACTTCCGCGATGCTCACCGGCACCACCTGGGCCATCCTGCTGGCGACCGGAGCGGGTCTGGCGGTGGCGCACACGCCGCTGGCGCGCTATCCCGGCGCCAACGTGATTTCCGGCGCACTGCTGATCGCGGTGGTGGCCGTGCTCGCTTCGCAAAGCAATTTCGAAGGCATCGCACGCGCGCCGCTGTACCTCATGTGCGGCGTGATGATCATTGCGACCCAGGCGCTGCTGCTGGCGCTGGCCGCGCGCCTGTTCCATTTCGACCTGTATCTTTGCGGCATTTCCTCGCTGGCCCACATCGGGGGCATCGCCACCACGCCGATCCTGGCCGCGAGTTATGCACGGCCGCTGGTGCCGGTCGGCATCCTGCTGGCCCTGCTCGGCTACGTGCTCGGCACCGGCTTCGGGCTGGTGGTGGCGTCGCTGATGTCCGCGCTGGCCATCCATTGAGGTGATCGACATGCGTATCTTTGCTTCGTTGCTGCTCGCCGCCTTGCTCTGCGCCATCGCGCCGTCGCCCGCGCGTGGCGAGGAACCGGCCATCCCGCCCAGTGGCGTGATCGGTGTAGGCGATGCGCAGTTGTCGCCGGGATTCTGGATCGAACGCGCGGCTTCGCCTCACGCGGTGCTGATGACCCCCGCAGCGGTCGCGGCGCAGAACGCCAAGGTGCAGGCACGCGACCCCTCGATGTACGACCTCCGCGCGTTGCCGGCGACGCTGCAGGGCGATCAGGTGAAAGGTTGGATCGCGGAACTGTCGAAGCTGCCCGATCATCCGCTTTACGATCTGCACGGCAACGAGGTGCCTGCGGCGAAGCTGGAGGCATGGCGACGGGCATTGGCGCTGGATGCGATCCCCGCACAACAGGAGACACGCTACGGCCTGGTCGCGCAGCGCGCGGATCTGCGCACCTTCCCGACCGCCGAGCGCGTGTTCAGCGGGCGCGGCGGCACCGACATCGATCGCTTCCAGGAAAGCGGCATCTTCCCGGGCACGCCCGTGGTGGTCGCGCACCAGAGCAGGGATGGGCAGTGGCTGTTCGTGGTCAGCCCGCGTTATGCGGCGTGGGTGCGGCGTGATGCGGTTGGGCTCGGCGATAGCCAGACCGTGTTCGACTACGTCGATGCTGCGCCTTATCGCGTGGTCACCGGCGCCGGCGTGCAGACCGTGTTCACGCCGGAGCAGCCGCGGGTGTCGCAACGGGAACTCGACATGGGCGTACGGGTGCCGCTGGCAACGGACTTGCCCGCGGACGTGCCGGTCAACGGGCAAACCGCCTACACCTCGCACGTCGTCCAGTTGCCGGTCCGCAATGACGATGGCTCCTTGCAGATCATGCCTGCGCTGCTGCAACGCAACGCCGACAGCGCGGGCGACTACCTGCCGCTGACGCGCGCGAACATCCTCGGGCAGGCGTTCAAGTTCCTGGGCGAACGCTACGGCTGGGGCCATGCCTACGACGGCCGCGACTGCTCGGGTTTCGTGTCCGAGGTCTACCGCAGCATGGGCGTGCTGATGCCGCGCAACACCAGCGCCCAGGCGGTCAGCCCCGGGCTCGTCCACACCTCGTTCGACAAGCAGAGCAGTCGCGCCGAACGCATGCGCGCGGTCGCCACGCTGGATGTCGGCGACCTCGTCTACATCCCCGGCCACGTGATGATGGTGATCGGCAAGCTCGATGGCATGCATTACGTGATCCACGACACCACCGGCATCAGCTATGCAAAACCGGACGGCAGCCGCGCGCGCGTCAAGCTCAACGCGGTGTCCGTGACGCCGCTGGAACCATTGATGTTCAATGAAACGCAGAGCTACATCGACCGCATGACCAGCATCGTGCGCATCTATCCAGGGGCAGCCACACCATGAAAATCACCGATATCCAGTTCGGGCGGCTGCGGGTGCCGCTGAAGACGCCGTTCAAGACCGCCTTGCGCATGGTGGACCACGTCGAGGACATCGTCGTGATCGTCAATACCGACACCGGCCACGTCGGCTACGGCGAGGCGCCAGCCACCGCGGTGATCACCGGCGATACCCACGGCTCGATCGTGGAGGCGATCCGCCACTACATTTCGCCGCGGGTGATCGGGCAGGACGTCGCCAACCTCAACCAGATCACCCATCTGATCCAGACCGCGATGGAGAAAAATTCCAGCGCGAAGGCGGCGGTGGAGGTCGCGATCTATGACCTGTGGGGCCAGCTTTACGATGCGCCGCTGTACAAGCTTCTGGGCGGCGGCAATCCGGTGATCAGTACCGACATCACGATCAGCGTCGATTACATCGACAAAATGGTGGCCGATTCGCTGGACGCGGTGGACCGCGGCTTCGAATCGCTGAAGATCAAGGTCGGCAAGGACATCGGCGTGGATATCGAGCGCACCCGGGCCATCCATGCCGCAGTCGAGGGTCGCGCGCTGCTGCGGCTGGATGCCAACCAGGGCTGGACGGCCAAGCAGGCCGTGTATGCGCTGCATGAACTCGAGAATTCCGGCGTCAAGCTGGAACTGGTGGAACAACCGGTCAAGGCGCACGACCTGGAAGGCATGCGCTACGTCACCGAGCGGGTGCAGACCCCGGTGATGGCGGACGAAAGCGTGTTCGGGCCGATGCAGGTGATCGAGCTGATCCGCATGCGCGCCGCCGACATCGTCAATATCAAGTTGATGAAGACCGGTGGCATTTCCAATGCCATCCGGATCGCCGACCTTGCCGCGGTGCACGGCATCGAGTGCATGATGGGCTGCATGGTGGAGTCCAGCATCAGCGTGGCAGCCGCGGCGCACGTGGCCGTGGCAAAATCCAACGTCATCAGCAAGGTCGATCTGGACGGCCCGTCGCTTTGCGAGTACAACCCGGTCGATGGCGGCGTGATCTTCAACGAATCGGAGATTGCCATCACCGATGCCCCGGGGCTCGGGGTGCGCGAGATTCGAGGGGTCGAGCGAATGGATCCCGCATCCATGTGGAACGCGTGACCGGACATGGCCGGTGCACGTCGAGGTGTCCAGGCGCGGGCGGATGTCGGCGACGGCTTGCGTTCGACTGTCGACCGGGGGCGGGTGGATCACGGGAATCTCGGTATGTCGGCACTCGTCAAAATCCGCTCCGAACGCGACCGGATGTCGGC